>BFBZ01000092.1_pt1 | contig 151480 bp, 122 predicted proteins | sample 1888401 | NCBI WGS metagenome assembly BFBZ01 (sample SAMD00112614, study PRJDB3348) | symbiont metagenome | host: Chara braunii
CTGTAGAGATCACGAATATGTTCGGTGTTCTCAACGTTCTCCAGCAGTTCAACCAGCGCGGACGAAAAGTGCAACTCTTCAACCACAAGGAGTTTTAGTGGGTTAGACGTCGAGACTTGCTGCGAGATCTCACTCCGCAATAAGTGCAGGCTCTTGGCCTGCAACCCTTCATGGGACTTGAGGTCGGCAACACCCTCGTGAACAAAGAAATTCTCTAGCTTGTCCTTGTGAGGCGAACGAGCCGCTTCATCCATCGTCTTCCACTTCGCCGCCGCCGCATCGCGCTTGACGATCTCTGTCGCATAGTCAAAGGTTGCAGCGAACGGCGGACCATTGGACGCAGTCTTGGTTTCCACTACGTCGTCAAGAATCGCCTCGATGACTGTCGGCATAAGTTCCTCAGAGGGCTAACGTTCTGTGTGCGGGGCGTTATCGATTTCTGCACAACATTTGAGCACGCGGTACGCTAGCAGCGATCAGTGCAAGGCCTGACGCTTGGACGCGGCACGGATAGCCCTAGCGGATGGCCGAGCGAGTCGGAGGCCCAATAGTCGTCATTCGCTAAAGCCCGTTCCTGGCCGCGAGCGGACGTCAGAGCCAGGATCGTTGAACGCCCGCTCTCGCTGCACAGATGCCCGTCGTTTTGCCGACAACGCAACGCGCTCAGCTGCTCTTGCGCCGAATCACTCGGAACTCGATCGCCACCGATTCACTCACGCCCGCGTAGTGACGCGCAACAACGCTCACCGGCCCGACGCCCCTGCGCCAAACGGCATCCTTCCGCCCTGCACAGCCTGTCACACGACCTGCGCATAGTCCGTTAGACCGCATTCCCCCCGGAGACCCCCCATGACCCTGGCGCGCGCTGCCCTTTCCACCCTCGTCGCGGCCGCGCTTGGCGCCGCTGCCTTGCAGGCCCATGCGGTCGACCAGACGCTGCCGGGCGCCGGCAATGCGCAGGCCGACCAGACCGCCGCCGCATCGCCGCGTGTGCGCGAGGCCCATGAGTTCCTGCTGCGGCAGGCGCGACAGATCAGGAACCGCGCGCTGCGCGAGGCCACGCTGGACCTGCTGGGCAATCGCGGTTTCTGCGTGCGTTCCCGCGTGGGCGTCGACGATGCGACGAAGGCAGCGCTGCTGGCCAAGCTGGCGGCGGCCAGCCTCGTCAACCCTGCGGACGATGCGAGCTTTCCCGGCGGGCTGAGCGCCGGCGTCTTCCCGCCGGTGCTGGACGCGCAGACGGCCTGCCCGCGCCTGCCGATGGCCTTCGACTCGGCGCCCGGCAGCGCCTTCGCCAGCCACCACGGCTACCCGGGTGGCCTGCCCATCCACGAGGCCAACAACCTGCGCGCCGGCCTGGGCCTGGCCGCCGGCTACCGCAGGAGCTATCGCGGCGTCGAGGCCGGCGAGGAGCATGGCCACGACGACGACGAGGCCGCCGGCTGGATGCGCTCGCCCTTCTTCATCGACCAGGACGTGATCATCGCCGCGCCGATCTGGCACGACTGGGCCAAGACCCTGGTGTTCCAGTGGGCGGCCGACGGCTCCGAGTTCAAGGAGTTGTCCTTCGGCGGCACGCCGGCCAATGGCTCGGCCACCGGCGGCCATCACGTCCTCGGCATCGCCGAGTCGATGAAGCGCGGCCTGCCGCCCGCCTTCGTCATCGCCCAGGCCTCGGCCCACAGCAGCCCGACGCTGGGCAACGAGTTCAAGGTCGTGGCCTGGCTGCGGGCGGCCGGCATCCTGGCCCAGCTCGACCCGGTGGCCGCCGGCTATCTCGTGCAGGACGCCAAGGGCTTCCACCTGCCGCCGCTGCGCAGGCTGGCCGATGGCCTGGACCTGATCGGCGCCGGCCAGACCAACCTGCTCGCCGAGTACACCATCCACAACCTGTCGGACGGCGACTTCACGTTCTCGATCCCGGCCGCCGGCGACGCGGCCCTGCTGATCGCCAGGCTCGCGCCGCGCTATGGCTTCGATCCCGCGAATGCGGCCGTCTACAACACCCAGTTCCGCAACCCGGTGTTGGCCAACATCAGCCAGGAACGCATCCTGGTGCTCTACGGCAATGGCGGCCTGGCGGCGGTGCAGGCCGAACTGGACGCGCTGCGCGCGCGGCACGGGTTCTGAGCGCCCCCAGGGCCGGGCTGCGCCCGGCCCGCCCCCCGCGGGGGCAAGGAAACTTGGGGCGGCCCGGCGTTTCCTTGTGATCACAAAATCGCCGACACCCAGCGCCCGAAGCGCGGCGCCAGCCGCCAGCCGTCCTCGCCCAGCCAATCGGCCGACACCAGCACATGGTGGGCGCGGCCGATCAGCTTCTCGCGCGGCACGGTGCCGATGACCCTTGAGTCGGCGCTGTTGTCGCGGTTGTCGCCGAGCACGAAATACTGGCCGGCCGGCACGGTGATCTCGTCGAAATCGCGCCGCGCCGCGGTGCCGCGCAGGAACTGCACCGGGTGCGGCCGGCCTTCGAGGTCCTCGGTCGCGCGCACCGCGTCGACCACCCAGCCCGGCGCCAGCGTCTCGCCGCGCGTCGTGGCGCCGCGGTAGGCCAGCGGCTGGCCGTTCAGCACCAGCACGTCGTCGTGCATCGCGATGCGGTCGCCCGGCAGCCCGACGACGCGCTTGATGAGGCGCGTGCCGTCGGCCGGCGAGTTCAGCGTGACGACGTCGCCGCGCTGCGGCTCGCTGAAGCGGAGCAGCACGACATCGGTCAGCGGCAGCTTCAGGTCGTAGGCCAGCCGGTTGACGAGCACGACGTCGCCCTCCAGCAGCGTCGGCCGCATCGAGGCCGTGGGGATGGGGTTCCAGTCCGCCACCGCCGTGCGCAGCAGCGCGAAGCTGAACAGGAAGAGGATGAAGCCGCGGTTGGCCTTGAGGGTGTGTCGGATGTCCATGCCGCCATGCTGGGCGCAGCGGCGGGCCGGCGGCCGGGCGGGCGAATGGCGGGCCGGGGCGCGCGAATGGCGGGGATCAGGGGTCCAGCGGCACCGGCAGCTCCAGCCCGCGCTTGAGCACGGCCATCGCGACGCTGGTCGTGTAGCGGCGCACGTTCGGGTTGTCGGCCAGCAGCCGGGCCATCAGCGCCTCGTAGGCCTCGGCGTCGACCGCCGTCACGACGAGGATGAAGTCGGCCTCGCCGGTCACGTAGAAGGCCTGCTGCACGCGCGGCTCGGCGGCGATCCAGGCGCGCAGCGCGGCCATCCGGTCGGCGCGCTCGCTCTCGACCTGCAGCGCCGCGACGAAGCTCATCGCGCGGCCGACGCGGGCCGGCTCCAGCACGGCCACGTGGCGCAGGATGACGCCCTGCTCGCGCAGGCGCTTGAGCCGGCGCTGGATGGCCGACGGCGACAGGCTGACCCGTTCGGCCAGCTGCCCGGCGGTCAGCGCGGCGTCCTGCTGCACGAGGTTGAGCAACTGGCGGTCGAAGCGGTCGAGGTCGGTCATGCGATGGAGATTGCGGCCAAACCGCGTCGGGGCGGCGCATCTTGCCGCAATTCCTCGGGGCGGGCTTCCTAGCATGGTGGCTGCAGTCCACAACCCAGGAATCCCGATGATCGACCATGTCTCCCTCGGCACGCGGCGCTATGCCGAAGCGGTGGCCTTCTACAGCCGCGTGCTGGCGCCGCTGGGCCTGCAGCTGCTGCGCGACACCGGCGGCGAGGCCGCGTTCGGCACGCCGCAGCGCTGGTGCTTCTTCCTCTACCCGGTGCCCGAGGCCGAGGCGGTGGCTGCGCGCGGCGCCCATGTCGCGCTCGGCGCCCCGGGGCGCGAGGCCGTCGCGGCCGCGCATGCGACGGCGCTGGGGGCGAGTGCACAGGACATCTTCTCGCCGCGCCTGCGTCCCGACATCAGCGAGACCTATTTCGGCGCGATGTTCCACGACCTGGACGGCCACAGGATCGAGGTGCTGACGAACGCTGCCTGATGTCTGGCGAGTCCGCGTGCCGGCACCCCTATGCTGGTGCGCGGGAGGAGCGCCGTTGGCAAGGCGCGGAACGATCGCATGCGCAAATCCTTGCAGCAGCCCTTCGCTGACGACGCCGGTGCTGGCGCTGACTGCCTCTCACGGCGCCCGCGGCCCGACATCAGCGAGACCGTTTCGGCGCGCTGCGCCAAGACCTGGACGGCTATAGCATCGAGACGCCGGCGAACGTCGCCCGATGCGCCATGCAGGGGGCGCTTTGCCCCCGTCCAGCGCCGCGCGCCGCCCCGCTGGATCTCGCAACCACCGCCGCCGCGACGCCCATGTTTTTCAGAGAGACGCACCCATGCACCAAGGCAGCTGCCACTGCGGCGCCGTCAAGCTGACGCTTCCGTCCACGCCCGAGGTGGCGACGTCCTGCAACTGCTCGCTGTGCCGCCGCATCGGCGGGCCTTGGGTCTACTTCGAGTTCGGCACGGTCCGCATCGAAGGCCACCCCGAGAACACGACCGGCTACGTCCAGGGCGACAAGACGCTGCGCACGATTCGCTGCCGGACCTGCGGCTGTGTCACGCACTGGGAGCCGATCGATGCCGCGCCGGGCGCCAGGCACGGCGTCCACCTGGGCAACTTCGATCCCGAGCTCATCGCGGCCGTCAAGGTGCGCAGGTTCGATGGCGCCAACAGCTGGAAATTCTTTGACGAGCTTCCGGAATGAATGCATCCCTGCTGCTCTGGGGCGTGGCGTTCGGCTCGCTGGGCCTGGGCTATTTCATCTACGGCAAGAAGCAGGGCGCCGTGGTGCCGCTGCTCTGCGGCCTGGGCTTGATGGTGTTCCCCTACTTCATCGTCAACGCCTGGCTGCTGGTGGGCGTCGGCGTGGGGCTGGCGGCGCTGCCCTATTTCCTGCGGCGCTGAGGTGTCGATAGGGGTGGGTCCAGTGAGGGGCCATGACCCCCGACGCTACACTGACCCGATGCCCGTTCTGCTTGCCGTTGACAGCTCCACCGAGACGATGGCCCTGGCCCTCGTGACGCCAGGGCAGACGGCGGTGTTCGAGGCCCAGGGCGGTGCCCAGGCCTCGGCGCGCATGCTGCCCGAGATCAAGGCACTGCTGGCCGGCGCGGGCCTGAAGATGGCGGACCTGGACGCGATCGCCTTCGGCCAGGGGCCCGGCGCCTTCACCGGCCTGCGCACGGCCTGCGCGGTGGCCCAGGGCCTGGCCTTCGGCCTGTCCAGGCCCGTGCTGGCCGTCGACAGCCTGATGCTGGTGGCCGAGGACGCGCGTGCCCAGGGCGCGGGCGACGATGTCTGGGTGGCGATGGACGCGCGCATCGGCGAGATCTACGCCGCGCACTATCGCTGGGCCGACGCGGCCTGGCAGGTGGCCGACGCCCCGGCCCTCTACAAGCCCGAGGCGCTGGCCGCGCACTGGGGCCGGCCGGCCGCGGTGGCCGGCACGGCGCTGGCCGAGTACGCGGCGGCGCTGGGCGAGCTGCCGGCGTCCGCCTGGCCGCAGGCCCGGTCGCGCGCGCGGGCGCTGGCCGCGCTGGCGCTGGCGGCCTGGCGGCGCGGCGAGGTCCGCGATGCGGCCGAGGCGCTGCCGGTCTATGTGCGCGACAAGGTCGCGCTGACGACGGCCGAGCGCGAAGACGCCAAGGGGGCGCGGGCATGAACGCCATCGTCAAGCCCAGCCTGCCGCCCTGGGAGGCCGCCTGCATGCGCCTGCCGGACCTGACCGAGGTCATGGCCGCCGAGCGCCTGGCCTACCCGGTGCCGTGGACGCATGGCAACTTCGTCGACTCGCTGGCTGCCGGCTACCCGGCCGAGGTGCTGCGCGGCCCGCGCGCCGAGCTGCTGGGCTACTGGGTGGCCATGCCGGGCGTGGACGAGCTGCACCTGCTCAACATCACCGTCGTGCCGGCCTGGCGGGGGCGCGGCCTCGCCGTCGTCATGCTGGACCGCCTCGTGAACGCCTGCCGCCAGCGCGGCCTGACCCAGCTGTGGCTGGAGGTGCGCGCCAGCAACGAGCGCGCGCGCGCCGTCTACCTGCGCTACGGCTTCTCGGAGGTGGGCCGGCGCCGCGCCTACTACCCGGTGCCGCAGGGCCCGCGCGAGGACGCGCTGCTGATGAGCCTGATGGTGGCGGCATGAACCGGAGCGAGCGCCGGGCCGCCCCAAGCCGCTCCGACATCCCCCCGGGGGATCGGCCGATGTATTCGTCGGACGAGGGGCTCAAATGACCTGGGACGCACGTCAGCGCGCGATGCTGGCCGAGATGGGCTTCCGGCTGCCGGCCGTGAGCCGTGCCGTGGCGCCCGAGCCGGAGCCCGAGGTCGAGCCCGAACCCATCGTCGTCGCCGCGCCGCCGCCCGCCATCGTGCGCGTGGTGGTGCCGGCTCCGGCGCCGGCGCCGGCCCTGCCGTCCGGCTTCGCCGGCCTGGACCTGCCGGCGCTGCGCGAGGCCGTGTCGGCCTGCCGCGGCTGCGGCCTGTGCGAGCAGCGCCGCAACGCCGTCTTCGGTGCCGGCGCCTTGCAGAGCGCGCAGTGGCTGGTCGTCAGCGACCCCGCCGACGAGGCCGACGACGCGGCGGGCGAGCCCTTCAGCGGCGAGGCCGGCCGGCTGCTGGACCGCATGCTGGCGGCGGCCGGGCAGTCCCGCGCGGGCGAGGGCGCGAGCGCCTTCGTGACCCCCATCGTCAAATGCCGCCCGCCGCGCGGCCGCGCGCCGCAGCCGGCCGAGCTGGACGCCTGCGAGGCCGTGCTGGCCCGCCAGGCAGAGCTGCTGCAGCCCCGCCTCGTGCTGGCCCTGGGCCTGCAGGCGGCGCGCCGCCTGGTCGGCCCGGACGCGGCCGGCGAGCCGCTGGGCCGGCTGCGCGGCCAGGTGCACCGCTGGCGTGACCTGCCCCTGGTCGTCACCTACCATCCGGCCTATCTTCTGCGTTCGCCGGCGGACAAGGCCGGTGCCTGGGACGACCTGTGTCTGGCCCGCGAGACCTCCAAGACATGAGCGCCGCCGACGACCTCGCGGCGCGGGCATTGGAGGCTGCGCGCTTCAAGCTGCTGGCCGACTACCTGCCGGCCTGGATCGCCCTCTACGACGCCCGCACCAACCTCTGCCTGTTCGCCAACCGCGGCTATGCGAGCGCCTTCGGCCTGACCGAGCAGAACATCCTGGGCAAGACCTTCGGCGAGGTCATCGGCCCGCAGGCCGAGGCGCTGATCCAGCCGGCCGTCGACAAGGTGCTGTCCGAGCGCGTGGCCGTCAGCTACGAGCGCGAGCTGCCCGAGGCCGATGGCAAGCCGCGCTGGATCGAGGTCCACCTCATCCCCCAGCTCGGCGAGGACGGCGAGCCGGTGGCCAGCTGCGTGCTGATCAACGACATCACCAAGCACCGCCTGGCCGAGCGCCAGGTGCGCGAGTCCGAGGCGCGGCTGGGCAAGTTCATGCAGGCCACGGTCGAGGGCATCCTGTTCCACAAGGACGGCTACACGACCGACGTGAACCCGCCCTGCTGCGAGCTCGTGGGCTACGCGCCCGAGGAGATGATCGGGCGCCACGTGCTGTCCTTCATCGCCGAGGACGAGCTGCCCAAGGTCAAGGACGTCATGCGCCAGGAGCGCGAGGTGCGCTACGAGACGGCCGTGCTGCACAAGGACGGCACGCGCATCCCGGTCGAGTTCATCGTGCGCACCATCGAGCGCGACGGCGAGAAGCTGCGCATGACCATCGTGCGCGACATCCGCGACCGCCTCGCCAGCGAGGCCCGCATCCAGCACCTGGCCCACCACGACGCGCTGACCGGCCTGCTCAACCGCGCCGCCTTCATGGACCGCATGGCCCTGCTGCTGCGCCATGCCGAGCGCAAGGGCGAGACGCTGGCCCTGCTCTTCATCGACCTGGACAACTTCAAGCGCGTCAACGACTCGCTGGGCCACCTCGAGGGCGACCAGGTGCTGACGACGGTGTCCGAGCGCCTCGTCAGCGCGCTGCGCGCCAGCGACCTGGTGGGCCGCTTCGGCGGCGACGAGTTCGTCGTGCTGCTGACCGACCTGAACAGCCGCGCCGACATCAAGGTGGTGCTGGAGGCCCTGCTGTCCGTCGTCGAGGTGCCGGTCAAGGCCGACGGCCGCGCGCTGTCGGTCACGCCCTCCATCGGCGTGGCCGTCTACCCTGATGACGGCCGCCAGGCCGACGAGCTCATCCAGCATGCCGACACGGCCATGTACCGCGCCAAGGCCCGCGGCCGCGCGACCTACCAGTTCTTCGAGCCGGCGCTGGCCGAGACGGCCTATGCCGACCTGGTGCTGGAGGCCGAACTGGCCCAGGGCCTGACGCGCAACGAGTTCGAGCTGTTCTTCCAGCCCCAGGTGGAGGCGACGACCGGCCAGCTCTCGGGCGCCGAGGCGCTGCTGCGCTGGCGCCATCCGCAGCGCGGCCTGCTCGGCCCCGACGCCTTCATCTTCGTCGCCGAGCGCCACCGGCTGATGCTGGCCCTGGGCGAATGGGTGCTGCGCGAGGCCGCCGGGACCGCGCGGCGCTGGCGCGAGCAGAAGCTGACCCACGGCCACGGGCCGATGCGCATCGCCGTCAACCTGTCGCGCATGCAGTTCCACCTCGACGGCTTTGCCGACACGGTCAGGCGCGTGCTGGACGACTCCGGCGCCCAGGGCCAGTGGCTGGAGCTGGAGCTGACCGAGCGCATGCTGATCGACGACATCGAGCATGCGCCGGCCACGCTGGCCCAGCTGCGCGCGCTGGGCCTGACCGTGTCGGTCGACGACTTCGGCACCGGCTACACCTCGCTCGCCCACCTGACCGAGCTGCCGCTGGACAAGCTCAAGATCGACCAGAGCTTCGTCGCCCGCCTGCCCGACGACGTCGGCGCCCAGGCCATCACGCGCGCCATCGTGCAGATGGCCGTGGGCCTGGGCCTGACCGTCACGGCCGAGGGCGTGCGCAGCGCCGCGCAGTGGCAGCTGCTGGCCGGCTGGGGCTGCCAGCAGTTCCAGGGTGAGCTGGTGGGCGCGCCGATGTCCGCGCCCGATTTCGAAGCCTGGGTGAAGGCCAGATGAACCTTGTCGACAAGCTGCATGCCGAGATCGCCTCGGCCGGGGGCTGGCTGGCCTTCGATCGGTTCATGGCCACGGCCCTCTACGCGCCCGGCCAGGGCTATTACGCGGGCGGCCGGCGCAAGTTCGGCACCATGCCCAGCGAGGGCTCGGACTTCGTCACGGCGCCCGAGATGTCGCCGCTGTTCGGCCGCGCGCTGGCCCGCCAGCTGGCCCAGGCCATGGACGCCAGCGGCTGCCGCGACCTGATGGAGTTCGGCGCCGGCTCGGGCGCGCTCGCCGCCCAGCTCATCGCCGAGCTGGATGCGCTGGGTGCGGGGCTGGCGCGCTACCGCATCGTCGAGCTGTCGGCCGAGCTGCGCGGGCGCCAGCGCGAGCGCCTCGCGCACTGGCGCGACCGCGTCGAGTGGCTGGACGAGCTGCCCGACGAGATCGAGGCCGTCGTCGTCGGCAACGAGGTGCTGGATGCGATGCCGGTGCAGCTGATCGCCTTCGACGGCCAGGCCTGGCGCGAGCGCGGCGTCGTCGGCGCGGGCGCGGGCTTCGCGTTCGAGGACCGCGACAGCAGGCTGCGCCCGCCGCTGCAAGATCCGGGACACGGCGGCTTCGTGCCCGGCACCGTCACCGAGATCCACCCCCAGGCCGAGGCCTTCGTGCGCACGCTGGCGCGGCGGCTGAAGTGCGGCGCGGCCTTCTTCATCGACTACGGCTTCCCCGAGGCCGAGTATTACCACCCGCAGCGCCTCGGCGGCACGCTGATGTGCCACCAGGGCCATATGGCCGACCCCGACCCGCTGGTGGCCGTGGGCGACAAGGACATCACGGCCCACGTCAACTTCACCGGCATCGCGCTGGCCGGCCAGGACGCCGGCCTCGTCGTGCTGGGCTATACCAGCCAGGCCAATTTCCTGCTCAACTGCGGCATTGCCGACCTGCTGGCCGGCGCCTCGCTGGGCGAGCGCGCGATGGCCCACCGCCTGCTGGCCGAGCACGAGATGGGCGAGCTGTTCAAGGTGATCGGCTTCGCGCCGCTGAGCGCACCCTTCGACGCGCTGGGTTTCGAGCGCGGAGACCGATCGCACAAGCTCTGAGAGCTTGAGAGTCTTTCACCCATGCCCGCCTTGCACGCCAAAACACCCCCGCTCGTCGTTGCAAATGCTCGCCATAGCCCGAGCCATGGCTGTGCTTTGCGCCTAGATCGGCGGCGTTTTGACGCGCCTTTCGGGCACGGCCGAAAAACTCTCAAGCTCTGAGGCTGGCTGGCCGGCGAAATGCTTCCCAGCCTCGAACTCGATCTGCACATCGCCGCGCGCGGCTCGCGCCTGGCCAGCCTGCATGCGGCCCTGCGCGAGGCCATCGCCGGCGGCCGGCTCGCGCCGGGGCTGCGCCTGCCGTCGTCGCGCGAGCTCGCGGCGCAGGTGGGCGTGTCGCGCAACACGGCCGTGGCGGCCTACGAGCTGCTGGCGTCCGAAGGCTGGCTGGAGTCGCGCGGCGGCGCGGGCAGCTTCGTCGCCGAGCTGCCGCGGGCCGTGGTGCAGGTGTCGGACCGCGCCAGCGTCGCGCCCTGGGCGGACAGCCCCTGGCTGCGCGGCGAGCTCGCCGTCATGCCGCCGCCGGCCAGCCGCGGCCCGGCGCCGGCCTGGCGCTTCATGACCGGCACGCCCGACATCGCGAGCTTCCCCTTCGACGTGCTGCGCCGGCTGCAGACGCGCGCGCTGCAGGCGGTGGCCCGCGAGCCGGCGCGCTACTCGCGCCCGCAGGGCCTGCCGGCGCTGCGCGAGGCGATCGCCGGCCATGTGTCGTCCGCGCGCGCGGTGGCCTGCACGGCGGACGACGTCATCATCACGGCCGGCGCCCAGCAGGCCTTCGACCTGATCGCCCGCGTGCTCGTCACGCCGGGGCGCACGCTGGCCGCCGTCGAGGACCCGGGCTATCCGCCGCTGCGCGCCGCGCTGGCCGCGTCCGGCGCGCGGCTCGCGCCGGTGCCGGTGGACCGCGAGGGCCTTGTCGTCGACGCGCTGCCGGCCGGTGCGCGCATCGTCTGCGTGACGCCGTCGCACCAGTTTCCGCTCGGCGTGGCGCTGTCGCTGGCGCGGCGGCGCGAACTGCTCAACTGGGCGGCGCGCGAGCAGGCCGTCATCTGTCTCTTATACACATCTCTCGGCGTGGCGCTGTCGCTGGCGCGGCGGCGCGAACTGCTCAACTGGGCGGCGCGCGAGCAGGCCGTCATCGTCGAGGACGACTACGACGGCGAGTTCCGCTTCACGCCGCGGCCGCTGGACGCGCTGAAGACACTGGACCGCGACGGCCGCGTGTTCTACGTCGGCACGCTGTCCAAGAGCATGCTGCCGGTGCTGCGCATCGGCTTCATCGTCGCGCCGGCCTGGGCCCGCGAAGCCCTCATCGCGGCCCGGCAGGCGACCGACTTCGCCGCGCCGGCCCTGATGCAGATGGCCGTGGCCGACTTCATCGCCGAAGGCCATCTGCTGCGCCATGTGCGGCGCATGCGGGCCGAGTACGCCGAGCGGCGGCGCGCGCTGGAGCACAGCCTCAGGCAGCAGCTGGGCGCGCGGGCCGACATCTACCCGGCCATCGCCGGCCTGCACCTGGCCGCGGCGCTGCCGGTCGACTGCGCGGCGCTGGCGCAGCGCGCCTGGAGCGCCGGCGTCGGCGTGGAGCCGCTGAGCCGCTACCGCCTCGCCGCCGAAGGCGTGGACGGCCTGGTCTTCGGCTACGGCGCGATCGGCGCGGCGCGCATCCCCGAGGCCGTGCGGCGCTTGGCCGAGGTGCTTGGCACCCTCTGACTTGGCGAACTTGGCTCTGTGATGGCAGGGGCGGCCTGCCTACGCTGGCGCGTCGCAGTCACCGAGAACCCCATGCCCCATTTCATCTGCCGCACCTGCGGCAGCGAGCACGAAGACCGTCCGCGCCCCCCGATGCTCTGCCCCATCTGCACCGACGAGCGCCAGTACGTCGGCTGGCAGGGCCAGGCCTGGACGACGCACGAGGAACTGGCCGCCACGCACCGCAACCGGCTGGAGATGGACCAGGGCCTGTTCGGCATCGGCGTCGCGCCCAATTTCGCGATCCCGCAGCGCGCGCTGCACCTGCCCGAGGCCGGCCTGCTGTGGGAGAGCACGGCCCTGGTCACGCCGGCGGCGGTGGCCGAGCTGAAGCGGCGCGGCGGCGTCGAGCGCATCTGCATCTCGCACCCGCATTTCTATTCGGCCATGGTGCGCTGGAGCGAGGCCCTGGGCGGCGTGCCCGTCTATGTGCACGAGAACGACCGCCAGTGGGTCAGCCGCAGCTCGCGCTGGCTGGAGTTCTGGCGCGGCGACACGCTGGACCTGGGCCGCGGCGCGACGCTGCTGCGCTGCCCGGGCCACTTCCCCGGCAGCACGGTGCTGCACTGGCAGGGCGGCAGGCGCGCGCTGCTGCTGGCCGGCGACGCGCTGCACGTGGCGCAGGACCGGCGCCATGTGAGCTTCATGTACAGCGTGCCCAACCATGTGCCGGCGCGGCCGGCGCTGGTCAGGGAGACGCAGGCGCGGCTGCGCGGCCTGGCCTTCGACGACGTCTACGGCTTCACCTGGGGCCTGAACATCATCGGCCGCGGGCGTGCCGCGGTGGACGCGTCCTTCGAGCGCTATTTCGGCATGGTCGGTCAGGCCGCCTGCTCGACGTGAGCGTGGCGGGTGTAGAGGAAGTCGATGACCTGCTTGCGCGCCGCCACATAGCGCGCGTCCTCGGCCAGCTCCACGCGCACGCGCGGCCGCGGGATGCCGACGTCGAGGATCTCGCCGATGGTGGCCGCCGGCCCGTTGGTCATCATGACGATGCGGTCGCTCAGCAGCACGGCCTCGTCCACGTCGTGCGTGACCATGACCACCGTGCTCTGCGTGCGCGCGACGATCTTGAGCAGCTCGTCCTGCAGCCGCGCACGGGTCAGCGCGTCCAGCGCGCCGAAGGGCTCGTCCATCAGCAGCACCTTGGGCTCCATCGCCAGCGCCCGGGCGATGCCGACGCGCTGCTTCATGCCGCCGGAAATCTCGTGCGGGCGCTTGTGCAGCGCGTGGTTCATGCCCACCAGCTCCAGAGCGGCGCGGGCGCGCAGGTGCAGGCGCACGCCGGGCTCCCTGCGGCCGAAGACGGACTCCACGGCCAGCAGCACGTTCTCCAGGCAGGTCAGCCAGGGCAGCAGCGAGTGGTTCTGGAACACGACGGCGCGTTCCGGCCCGGGCGCGGCGATCTCGCGGCCGTCGCAGATCAGCGCGCCCTCGCTGGGCTGCAGCAGGCCGGCGATCAGGTTCAGCAGCGTGGACTTGCCGCAGCCCGAGTGGCCGATCAGCGAGATGAACTCGCCGCGCTGCACGTCGAGATTGATGCCCCGCAGCGCATGGAAGCGCCCCTTGCGGGAGTTGAACACCATGTCGGCGTCCTGGACCTGGATGAAAGGTTTCATGACGTCAGTCCTCATCGAAAGTGAAGTGGCGGGCCAGGGCCATCAACGCCCATTCGAGCAGCAGCCCGACGATGCCGATGACGAAGATGGCGATGATGATGTGGGCCACGTTGAGGTTGTTCCACTCGTCCCAGACCCAGAAGCCGATGCCGACGCCGCCGGTCAGCATCTCGGCCGCGACGATGACCAGCCAGGCCGTGCCCACGGAGAGGCGCACGCCGGTCAGCACATAGGGCAGCACGGCCGGCAGCAGGATGCGCGTGATGACGCGCCACTCGCTCAGGCGCAGCACGCGGGCGACGTTCAGGTAGTCGGTCGGCACGCGCTGTACGCCGACGGCGGTGTTGACCACCATGGGCCAGATCGAGCAGATGAAGAGGGTCCAGATCGCGGCCGGGTTGGCGCTCTTGAAGGCCAGCAGGCCGATGGGCAGCCAGGCCAGCGGCGACACCGGCTTGAGCAGCGCGATCAGCGGCGAGACCATGCGGTTCGCGAACTCGAAGCGGCCGACGACGAAGCCCAGTGGGATGCCGACCAGGGCCGCGAGCCCGAAGCCCACGCCGACGCGGCCCAGCGAGTTCAGGATGTTCCAGCCGATGCCGACGTCGTTCGGGCCCTTGCGGTAGAAGGGGTCGGCGAAGAGCTGGGTGGCGGCCTCCCAGGTCTGGGCCGGCGTCGGGAAGCTGCCGCCCTTCTGCGTGGCCAGGGCCCAGAGGCCCAGCAGCAGCGCGAGGCTGAGCACGGGCGGCAGCACGCGCAGCGCGATGGCCTGCCAGTCGATGGCGCGGCGTGGCGGCCGGGGCCGGGCTTCGGGCACCGCGGCCGGGCGGCTGGCGGGCGCGGGCGCGCTGCCGGAGGGAAGGGCGACGGCGTCGCGCGGCGAGTGGAAGACGGCGGAGACCATGTCCTTGTTCCTCAAACCTTGACCTTGAAGCTGTCGGCGTACTTGGCGGGGTCCTTGCCGTCCCACACCAGCCCGTCCAGCAGCCTGGAGCTGCGCATGGCGTCCCTGGGCACGCTGACCTTGAGCGCGCTGGCGGCCTGGGTGTAGAGCGCCGTCTGGTTGATGGCCTTGGCGGTGCCGAGGTAGTCGGGGTGGTCCTTGATGAGGCCCCAGCGCTTGTGCTGGGTCAGGAACCACATGCCGTCGGACAGATAGGGGAAGTTGACCGCGCCGTCGTCGAAGAACTTCATGTGGCGCGGGTCGTCCCAGGTCTTGCCCAGGCCGTTCTGGTAGCGGCCCAGGATGCGCTGGTTGATCGCGTCGACGCCGGTGTTGACATAGGCCTTGTCGGCGATGGTCTCGGCCATCTTCTGCTTGTTGGACAGGCTGGCGTCGATCCAGCGGCTGGCCTCCAGCACGGCCATGATGACGGCGCGCGCGGTGTTGGGGTACTTCCGGGCGAAGTCGCCGGTGGTGCCCAGCACCTTCTCGGGATGCTCGGGCCAGATGTCCTGCGTCGTCGTGGCCGTGATGCCGATGCCGTCGATGATGGCGCGGTGGCCCCAGGGCTCGCCGACGCAGAAGCCGTCCATATTGCCCACGCGCATATTCGCCACCATCTGCGGCGGCGGCACGGTGATGACCTTGGCGTCCTTCATCGGGTTCACGCCGTGGGCCGCGAGCCAGTAGTAGAGCCACATCGCATGCGTGCCGGTGGGGAAGGTCTGCGCGAAGCTGTAGTCGCGCTTGTCCCGGGCCATGAGCCTGGCGAGCGAGGCGCCGTCCACCGCGCCGGCCTCGGCCAGCTTCTTCGACAGCGTGATGGCCTGGCCGTTGCGGTTCAGCGTCATCAGCACGGCCATGTCCTTCTTCGGGCCGGCCACGCCCAGGTGCACGCCATAGACCAGGCCGTAGAGCACATGGGCCATGTCGAGCTCGCCGTTGACGAGCTTGTCGCGCACGCCGGCCCAGGAGGCTTCCTTGCTGGGGATGATCTTGATGCCGTACTTTTTGTCGAAGCCCAGCACCGAAGCCATCACGATGCTGGCGCAGTCGGTCAGCGGGATGAAGCCGATGCGCACCTCTTCCTTCTCGGGCTTGTCGGAGCCCTGGGCCCAGGCGCCGCCGGTCATCGTGGCGGCGGGCAGGGCGGCCGCGGCGGCCAGCAGGCGGCGGCGCGTCGGGTCGGGCGTGGCGGGCGAGGGGTCGCGGAAGGTCATCACGGGCTCCTGGAATGCAAGCGAAACGACGGCGCGACCCGGCTTCGCCGGGCGGCCGAAGGCCGCGCGGCAAAAGGGGAGGTCGGACGCCGTTGTCCTGAAGCGCCGGCCGATTCATCAGCCGGCCGGCCCAAGAGGCCTGCGCCATTGCAGGCCTCATCCCGTTTCAGCAGATTGCGTGCCAGCCCGTTGGATGCCCGGACCGGCCGGCTTCGCACAGGGCTGGCGCACCGTGCCCCGGCGGTGCGCGCGTGCTGGTGCGCCGCGCCCCAGTTCGGTTTCAGCGCGGGCGCAGCAGCTCGGCCGCATCGATCAGGCGCGTGGCCACGGCGGCCATGGTCTGCCCGCCGTCCATCGCAAGCTGGCGCAGGCGCTGGAAGGCGGCCTCCTCGTCGAGGCCCTGCTCGCGCATCAGGATGCCGCGGGCGCGCTCGACGAGCTTGCGTTCGGCGAGCTGGGTCTGCGCGTGGCGCAGTTCGCGCAGCAGGGCCTGGTCGCGGTCGAAGCGGGCCAGCGTCAGCTGCAGCAGCGCGCCCAGGCGCTGGGGTGGCAGGCCGGCCAGCTGCAGCGTGCTGACGCCGGCCTGGAGGGCCGCCTGCATCTGCCGGGCCGCCTGCATCTGCCCGGGCGCCATCTGTTCGGCAACGAGGGCGACGGCGCGCGGCTGGTGCTGCTGGGCCTGGGCGAGCTGGGCCAGCAGGTCGGCGCTGGGCTGGTCGCAGTCGATCAGCAGCAGTTGCGGCGCGAGGCCCTTCATGGCCTTGGCCAGCGAGTCGGGCTGGTCGACGAGGTCGATGACGTCGACGAGCTGGCAGCGCAGCCGGATCAGCTCAAGGCGGATGACGGGGCTGCGGCGCTGCCCGGCGTCCGCCAGCAGCACGCGCAGGCCGGGCAGGGAGAGGGGCTGGGGCGTGTTCATGCCCCAGGCCAGTGCAATTAGCGTGCCGTGGCCGTGCTCAGGGGCGCGTGGGCAGGTAGAGCTCGACGCTGCGCGGGCCCAGGTAGCGCGCATAGGGCGGCAGCCGCGGGTCGGGCTGGCGCTGCTCGACGCGCAGGCGCTGCATGGCCTGGTACCAGGCCATCTCGAGTTGCTCGGCCGGGCCGTCGAAGCGCAGCAGATACGCCGGGTGGGCGGGCTGCTCGTGCAGCGTCAGCTCAGTCGGCAGGGCAGCGTCGGACGGCAGCTCGACGCCGACGCGGCAGTCGACGATGCGCAGCTTGAGCTGGGTTTTCAGATAGTGGACGACGGCCGTGCCCTCGCCCGGCAGACCGGCCGCGGCGAGCCTGGCGCGCACGTCGGCGATGCGCGGCGGCAGCTCGGCGGCCAGCGTGTCCAGCGGGCCGCGGTAGGGCGCCTGGGCGCTCAGCCGCGCGGGCTGGTCCTGCAGGCCGGCGTAGTCCAGCGTGTAGTCGGGCGCGCGGTTTTCCAGCACGGCGGCGAGGCGGTCGAGGCCGAAGCGCAGGTCCAGGCTGGTCGCCCCCTGCACGGTCTTGGCGAAGGCGCGCAGCGTGAAGGCGACGCGGCCCTTGAAGCGCCAGCTCACCTGGGTGCCGCCGGGCGCGGGCTCGAAGCGCCAGTCCGAGCGGCCCTTGCAGGCGAAGGGCAGGTCGAAGTCGAGACGCTGGCGCAGCGCGCGCGAAGGCGTCTGCGCGAGCTGGCGCACACGGCCGCGGCCGACGTGGGCCACGTCCCAGGCCAGCGTGGTGCCGTCGACTTCGGCGCCCGTGCCGGCCGGTGCGTGCTCCAGCCAGGGGTTCCAGGCCTGCCACTGCGCCAGGTCGGCCACGCGCTCGTACGCCGCTTCGGGCGGCACCGCGATGAAGCGGCTGTGCTTGGCCAGCACGCGGCCGCTGTAGCGGCCCATGTAGACGAACAGCGCCACGATCAGAAAGGCCAGCACAAAGAAGAAGGCGCTCATCGCTTGTCGGGGTCTGGATGGAAGAAAGCCCGGCCGGGGCCGGGCTGTTCGTTGGGGCGCAGGGCGTTACAGCATGCCCATGGCCTTGGGCACCACCAGGGTCAGCCACGGCCAGTAGGTGACGATGATGAGGAAGACGATCATCGTCAGCAGCCAGGGCATGACGGCCTTGGTCAGCTCGGTGATGCCGAGCTTGGAGATGCCCGAGGCGACGTAGAGGTTCAGGCCCACCGGCGGGTGGCACAGGCCCACTTCCATGTTCACGTCGATCAGGATGCCGAAGTGCACCGGGTTCACGCCCAGCTGCATGGCGGCCGGGAAGAAGATCGGCGCCATGATCAGGATGATCGACGAGGGGTCCATGAAGTTGCCGGCGCCCAGCAGCACCAGGTTGACGACGAACAGGAAGCCGTGCTGGCCCAGGTTCATCGACAGCAGCCAGTCGGCCAGTTGGTGCGGCAGGTTCTCGTTGGTCAGCACGAAGGAGAACAGCACCGCGTTCGTGATGATGTAGAGCAGCATCGCGGACATATTGGCCGAGTCCTTCAGCACCTTGGGCACGTCGGCCATCTTCAGGTCCTTGTAGACGAAGATGGACACGAAGAAGGAGTACACCGCTGCCATCGCCGCCGCCTCGGTCGCCGTGAAGGCACCCGACCAGATGCCGCCGACGATGATGACGACGAGCAGCAGGCCCCAGAAGCTCTCGCGGAAGGCCTTGAAGCGGGCGCCCCAGCCGGCGCGCGCCAGGCGCGGGTAGTTGTTCTTGCGGGCGATCCACCAGGTCACGACGGCCAGCATCAGCGCCAGCAGGATGCCGGGCAGCAGGCCGGCGACGAACAGCGCGCCGATGGAGGTGTTGGTCGAGATCGCGTAGATGACCTTGGGGATCGACGGCAGCATCAGGATGCCGAGCGAGCCGGCCGTGATGATGACGCCGGCGCCGAAGCGCATCGGGTAGCCGTGGGCCACCATGGCGGGCAGCACGATGGAGCCGATGGCGACGACGGTGGCGACCGACGAGCCGCAGACCAGCGCGAACATCGAGCAGGCCAGGATGGACGCGAGCGCCAGGCCGCCGTGGAAGTGGCCGACCATGCTGGTCGCGAAGTTGATCATCCGCCGCGCGACGCCGCCGTGCGTCAGGAAGTTGCCGGCCAGGATGAAGAAGGGGACGGCCATGATTTCCCACTTCTCGATGCCGGTGAACAGCTTGTGGGCCACTTCCATGGCCGGCACGTCCGTCATCGTGAAGATGAAGGTCAGCACGGTCAGGCCCAGCGAGATCGAGATCGGCATGCCGGTCAGCATCAGCGCCAGCAGCAGACTGAAGATGATGAGGGCGTTCATTTCCTGTTCTCCTCCTCGACGTGCAGGGGCGCTTGCTCTTCGATGCCCTGCACATGGGACTCGTCATGCTTGGGCAGCTCGCCGGTCTTCCAGAACGCGACGCAGACCTGGATGAAGCGGTAGCTCATCAGCGCCGAGCCCAGCGGGATGGCGAGGTAGATGATCCAGGTGTGCCATTCCAGGTCCGGGTCCGTCGGTCCTTCGGGCACCTCGTCGTTCGGCTGGCCGATCAGGTCGAGGAAGGCGTAGTGCGCGCCGTTCTTCCACACGAAGACGGCGCCGAGCACCGCGATCACGCCGGTGAAGAAGGCACCGGCGCTCAGCCCGAAGATGACGAACCTGCCACGGTTCTTGGGCGCCATGCGGTTGATGACGACGTCCACGCCGACGTGGATGCCGGTGCGCACGCCGTAGGCCGCGCCGAACTTGCACATCCAGACGAACAGGATGGTGCACAGCGTCTGCGCCCAGCTCAGGTCGAGCTTGAGCGCGTAATCCTGGATATAGGGCACACCGGCCAGATAGCGGTGCACGACGGCGACGAAGATGATCAGCGTCGCGGCGGCCATCAGGAAGGAGATCAACCACTCCTCCAGATGGTCCAGCATTTTGTTGAACATGAGTTTCTCCAGACCGTTGTTGGCCTTGGCCGAGCGGTTCCGACTGCTCGGCGACTGCCACTGCCAGGCCGCTGGCAGCGCCCCCTTGAGGGGCGTGCGAAGCGCGCAGGGGGTAGCTGATTACTTCGGCGCGACGAAGCTGGCGGCCTTGTACGCAGCTTCGATGGTGGCCTTGCCCACGCGGCCTTCCATTTCCTTGTGGACCGGCATCAGCGCCTTCTTCCATTCGTTGGTCTCGGCCGCCGTCGGCGTGTAGACGCTCACGCGGCCGCTGGCCTTGATGCCCTCCAGCGCGCGGCCGTTCTCGGTGCTGGCGATGGCGTTGGCGTAGATGGTGGCGTCCTTGATCGCGCCTTCCAGCTGCGTGCGGATGTCGGCCGGCAGGCCGTCCCAGAACTTCTTGTTGACGATGACCGCATAGGCCAGGTGGCCGTGGTTGGACAGCGTCATGTGCTTCTGCACCTCGAAGATCTTCTGCGTGTAGAAGTTGCTGGGCACGCCCTCGGTGCCGTCGACGACGCCGGTCTGCAGCGCCTGGTAGAGCTCGCTGAAGGCCATCACCTGCGGGATCGCGCCGAGGGCGCGCATCTGCGCGTCCAGCACCTTGCTGGACTGGATGCGCATCTTCAGGCCCTTGAAGTCCGCCACGTTGTGCAGCGGCTTGTTGGCGCTCATGATGTGGAAGCCGTTGTCCCAGTAGGCCAGGCCCTTGATGCCCTTGGGCTCCAGCTTCTTGAACAGGTCGGCGCCGAGCGGGCCGTCGGTGACGGCGCGGAAGGCGTCGGTGTCCTTGAACAGGAAGGGCAAGTCGAAGACCTCGAACTCCTTCACGCCCAGCGGGCCGAACTTGGCCAGCGACGGCGCCAGCATCTGGACCGAGCCCAGCTGCAGCGCCTCCATCTCTTCCTTGTCCTTGTAGAGCTGGCTGTTCGGGTAGACCTCGACCTTCACGCGGCCGTTGGTGCGCTGCTCGGCCAGCTCCTTGAAGCGCTGCGCGCCCTTGCCCTTGGGCGTGTCGGGGGCGACGACGTGGCTGAACTTGATGACGATGGGCGCCTGGGCCTGGGCGGCGAAGGAAAACGCCGACAGCGCGGCCACGGCGGAAGCGAGAACAAGACGGCGCAAGGGCATGATTGTCTCCGTAGGGTAGTAGGTATGGGGCGCGATTCTTCCGACCCGCCGCCTGCGGGGGTAGTTGTGGAGTTCCACATTTCGCACGGCCTCGCGGCTCCATAGACTGCGAGCCATGAATCTGCGCGAGCTGCTGCCCCGAAGCCTGTGGCTGGCCCCCCTGGGGTTATCCCTGGTCTTCGTGCTGGGCGTGCTGGCCTGGGTGCGGGCCAACGAGGCCGACGAGCAGGAGCAGCAGCGCCAGACCATGATCTCTGACGCCCTCAGCACCGAGGCCCAGCTGCGCGACCGCATCGACGACGAGCAGGCCCATCTGCGCCAGCTGGCCGCCGCGCTGGCCGGCCAGAAGCCCAGCACCGCCGCGCTGGCGGCCCATCCCGAGGTCAACGCCGGCCTGCGCCGGCTGTGGCAGTCCGTCACCTGGCTGGACGCGCGCAACCGCGTGCTGGCCGAGGTGCCCGAGGACGCCGAGGCGGCCCATTCCGACGACGGCCTGTCCCTGCACCTGACGGCCCGCGTCGCGCCGGACGGCGTGCTCGTCGTGCGCTATGCGCCGGCGCTGATGCTCAAGCGCGGCGTGCCCTGGTGGCTGGCGCGCAAATACGACGTGCAGCTGGTCGACAGCGCCGACCAGGTCATCGCCTCGACGACCGACTCCCCGATGCGCGCCGCCCAGGGCGCGCGCCCCAGCTACCGCGTCGCGCTGACCGGCCCGCTGCGCGCCAGCCCGCTCGCGCAGTCGACGCTGACCGACGCCGCGCTGGAGCTGACGCTGCGCGAGCCCGCCGTCAACGGCGTGCGCCCGCTGGCCTGGGTGCTGGTGGCCGGCTTCCTGCCGCTGATCGCCGTCGCGAGCTGGCTGATCCGCCGCCAGATGCGCCAGGTGCAGCGCGCCGAGGTGGCCGGCCGCACCGAGGCCGCCTGGCGCCGCGCGATGGAGGACTCGGCCCTCGTCGCGCTGCGCGCGCGCGACTTCGACGGCCGGCTGCTCTACGTGAACCGCACCTTCTGCGACATGGTCGGCCTGCCGGCCGAGCGGCTCGTCGGCCTGCTGCCGCCCATGCCCTACTGGCCGCCCGACGCGCTGGCCGAGGTGGCCGAGCGCAACCGCCGCAACCTCGCCGGCCAGGCGCCGCGCGAGGGCTACGAGGCGCACTGGCGCCACAGCTCGGGCCGGCTGGTGGACGTGATGGTCTTCGAGTCGCCGCTGGTGGATGCCGGCGGCCGGCAGATCGGCTGGATGGGCAGCATCATCGACATCACCGAGCGCCGCCGGCTCGAGGAGCGCGAGCGCCGCCAGGTCGAGACCCTGGCCCACAACGCGCGGCTGACCATGCTCGGCGAGGTCGCCTCCACGCTGGCCCACGAGCTCAACCAGCCGCTGACGGCCATCGCCAGCTACAACGCCGGCATCGCCAACTCGCTGGCCAAGCTGGGCGTGCAGGACGAACTCGTCGGCGGCGCGCTCAAGCGCCTGGGCCAGCAGGCCGAGCACGCCGGGCGCATCGTCGCGCGCATCCGCGAGTTCCTGACCCGGCGCGAGCCCCGCCACGAGCCCTGCGACCTCAACGAGGTCATCAGCGCCGCCGTGGAGCTGCTGCGCCGCGAGCTGCAGCGCCGCGAGATCGCCCTCGACCTGGCGCTGTCGCCGCAGGCGCCGCCGGTGCTGGCCGACGCGGTGCTGATCGAGCAGGTCGTCATCAACCTCGTGCGCAACGCGGCCGACGCGCTGCTGGCGCGCCCGGCCGGGCGGCACATCGCCGTCAGCAGCCGCATGGCCGGCGACTTCGTGCGCATCGACGTGCAGGACAACGGCCCCGGCCTCGCGGGCCGGCGCGTCGAGCAGCTCTGCGCGCCGTTCTATTCCACCAAGGCCGACGGCATGGGCATGGGCCTGGCCATCTGCCGCTCCATCGTCGAGGCCCACCAGGGCGTGCTCGACGCCAGCGAGGCCGCCGCGGGCGGCGCGCTGTTCTCCTTCAGCCTGCCGCTGAGCCGCGAAATCAACCCGGAGCCCGCGCATGGCTGACGGCCTGGTCCACCTCGTCGACGACGACCTCGGCGTGCGCGATGCGCTGGCCTTCCTGCTGCGCTCGCGCGGCCTCACGGTGCGCGCCTTCGACGGCGGCCCGGCGCTGCTGGCCGCGCTGGATGCCGAAGGCCCGCCGCGCGGCGTCTTCCTGCTCGACGTGCGCATGGAGCCCATGACCGGCACGCGCCTGCACGACGAGCTGCTGGCGCGCCGGCTGAAGAACCCCGTGCTCTTCCTGACCGGCCACGGCGACATCCCGATGGTCGTCGAGGCGCTGAAGAAGGGCGCCTTCGACTTCCTCGAAAAGCCCTACAGCGACAACGCGCTGGCCGACCGCATCGAGCAGGCCCTGGCCGTGGATGCCGCCATGCAGGCCGAAGGCGCCCAGGCCGCCGAGCGCAGCGCGCGGCTGGCCAGCCTGACCGAGCGCGAGCACGAGGTCATGACGCGCGTGGCGGCCGGCAAGCTCAACAAGGTCATCGCGGACGAGCTCAATGTGTCGGTGCGCACGGTGGAGGTGCACCGCGCGCGCGTGTTCGCCAAGCTCGGCGTGCGCTCGGCGGCCGAGGTCGCGACGCTGCTGGCGGGGCGCTAGCGCAGCGGATCGACGGGCCTGCGCTCACGCCGCGCGGCGAGTGGTGCCGGCCTCACAGCGGCAACTCCCAGACGCCGCGGCCATAGGTGGCGGCACGCAGCAGCTTTCCGTCGGCGGACAGGTGCAGATCCTTCACGTTCACCAGGGGCATGTTGGCGCCGAAGCGGCTCCAACTGGCGCCGCCGTCGGTCGTGCGGTACACGCCGAGCGCGGTTCCCGCGTAGACCGTGTTGCCGGTCGCGTCGCGCCAGTCCGCCAGCAGTTTGTTGACCTCGATGCGGGGAAGGCCCGCCGAGGCCACGGTCCACGTGAGGCCGAAGTTCATCGTCTTCACGACCGGCCGGCCCGGGGTGATGCTGCCCACGTAGAGCGTGCTGCCATCGCCCCAGGCGGCGCTGCTGACGCCCGCGTAGCGGGGGAGCAGCGTGCGGATCGAGCGTTGCGTCCAGGTGGCGCCGCCGTCGGTGGTGATGGCGACCGCGCCGCCGTTGCATCCGACGGCCAGCAGATCGATGTTGGTCGGGGCCACGGCCATGTTCATCATGTTGCTGTTGAACCGGCAGGTCAGGCCCGGATTGCCGTTCGGGAAGAAGCCGCCGAAGCGGCTCAGGCCGATCGCCTGCCAGGTCGCCGCCCCGTCCTGCGAGCGGTAGACGCGCAACCCGGTCTTGGTGAAGAAGACCAGGCCGGTGGGATCGGCCATCGCCGTCGGAGTGAGCACCGGCGTGTAGAAGTAGTAGTAGTCCGGATTCCTCAAGATGCCGCGCGAGCGCGACCACTTGCTGCGCGCGTTCGGCGGGTTGTCCGTGGCGTAGCGGATGCGCGAGTAGTACAGCGATCCGACGCTCGCCGCGTCATTGGCCTGGCTCCAGCCGGTGCCGAAGCCGTCGCCGCCGAGCACGCCGTCCCAGGTGCTCTGGTTGGGGATGCGCAGCAGCGTGCCGTTGTCCTGCGCGCCGCTCAGCATGAACGAGGGGTTCGCGCCGGCAGCCGTGGCCGAATAAAGCAGCTCGGTCACGAGCCCGTCGTTCTTGCCGTCGTCGAAGCTCTTGCCGTCGTTGGACGACACGAAGATGCCGCCGTCGGTGCCGAGCACGAGGGCGGGCGCCCCTTTGAGGCTGACCATCGCCGCCGCATGCATGTCGGCGTGCACATAGGGCAGGCCGAACTCGCCGAGCCAGCCGCTGAGCAGCGTCCAGCTCGCGCCGCCGTCGCGCGTCACCGCGCTGGAGAGCTGTCCGCCGAGAAAGACGGTGTTGCGGGCCGGGTCGCGCGGGTCGACCAGCAGCAGCTGGTTGTACCAGGCCTGGCTGGCGAGGATGTCCATCGTCGGCTGGTCCGGGTTCGGGTTGGTCGGCGCCTTGCCGGTGATGCCGAGGGCCGTCCACGTCAGGCCGCCGTCGACGGACTTGAACAGGTCGAGCTGAGCGCTGCCGCCGGCATTGCCGGCGATCGCGTACACCGTGGCATCGCCCGGCGCAGCGACGGCCAGCGTGATGCGGCCGGCGGCGGGCAGGTCCATCACGGCGCTCCAGGTGTTGCCGCCGTCGGTGGACAGCGCGATGCCCCCCGTTCCGCTGCAATAACCCCGAGCCCAGGCGCAGCTGCCCTGCGTCGCCGCGAGCCAGCCCCTGGAGGAACGCTGCAGGCTCCAGACGCCGCGCCCGGCGAGCGCCGCCGAGACCAGGCGCGCATAGCTGGCGCCGGCATTCGTCGATCGATACAGGCCGGCGTCGGTCCCCACGAGGACCGTGTCGACGCCGCTGGACGTGTCGACCTTGACGTCGGTCACGATGATCGCGTCGGGCAGGTCGGCGAAGGGGGACCAGGTCCGGCCGGCATCGGTGGACTTCAGCATCACGCCGGTGACCGATGTGGTCGCGTCGAAGGGGTCGCCGATGCCGAGGTAGAGCACGTCGGTGCTGGCGCCGAATGCCACCGAACCGCCCGAGGTGCTGTAGGCGCCGTCGGTGAGCGGCATCCAGTCCGGCTTGTTCTTCGAGAAGTTGTCCGTGCGCCAGAGGCCGCCGCCGGCGGACAGCACATAGACCCGCTCGGGGCGGGCGGGGTCCGGCAGCACATTGCGCATCCGGCCGACGTTCGTGCTGGTGCGGTGGTAGATGCTGTTCCACCAGTTGTTGCGCGCCGGGCCGATCGACGACCACACCGGCACGCCGGCCGGTGCATTGCCGCCGGGCAGCAGCGCGGCGTTCTGGGCCCTTTCCTGATCGGCCGCCGCGTTCGCGATCGCCTTCGCGTCCAGCGTGCGCACGCCCCCCCTGGCCTCGCAGACGGCCGCCATGCGCGCCGCCACGACGCCGGCCTCGTCTTCCCGGTCGGAATCCACCACCGTGCCGAGCGCGGTGAGGCAGTTCGCCGGCGCATCGACGTCGGCATCCGACTGGGCTTGCGCGGCCGGTGTGCCCGCTGCGATGCACAACCCCAGGCCGAAACCCCAAAAGCCGTTCCTCATCGCCAGCTCCTCGAGAGACTGCGGAAGGGTTTCGAATGTACGAGCGACGGCCCAGGCCGGGGTAGGGCTGCGGGCGGTCCCGCCCCGCGAATGTGGGGCGGGCATACCCTGATGTCGGGCCACGTTCTTCGACCAACGGCTCGCGGGGCGGCGGCTCCGGCCTCAGCAGTGGGTTGCAAATGCATCGCTTGGCGGCGATCCGATCCGATCCGCATCGGTAGCGGTCGGATGCTTTCGACAGGCCGCGTCCCGGAGCACCGCGGCGCTGCGCAGGGCATCGAATGAAGCAACCCAACTGAGGGATTCATCGCGCGGGTCGACCGGAACATCATGGCCCGCTTGGCGCGAATGGGCGCGCCGGCCCGGCACATGGCTGCCGTGGAGTGAGAGGTCCAGCAGAAAGGTCGATCACGATGTCCATCCGCACCACCATCTCAGCCGCCATGCCGCGCGCCGCCGCCTGGCTGGCGATCGGCGTCTTCGCCGGCGCGGCCGCTGCCGGCGGCAACCGCTTCAAGGCCACCGGGCCCGACATGGGCGCCGGCGAGGGCAGCGAGTTGCGCACGCCGCTGCAGTTCGAGGCAGAGGCGCAGAACAACCCGCTGGCGGGCAGCCAGGTGCTGTTCTCGCGCTGCCGCCGCGCACCCTTCGATGCGGCCGGCCTGTACCTGCCGCTGGCCGGGCCGGAGCGCGACGCGATCGTCGGCGACACCGCCTTCGCCTTTCCGGACGGCTCGACCTGCTTCAACCCGCAGAACGAGCAGAACGTCGTCGTCAACCCGGCCAACGACCGCCATCTGGTCACGTCGGCCAATGAATACCGGGCCAATGCGCACGTGGCCTATGTCTCGATGAACCGTGGCGCGACCTGGGCCAATGTCGTGCTGCCGGGCTGGACGCGCGACACCGGCGGCTCGGGCCTCTTCGGCCTGCTCGATACCTGCGGCGACCCGGTGCTGGCGTTCAGCCGCGACGGCGCCCGCCTCTACTACGCCGGGCTGGTCTGCAACTTCGACAAATCCCCGCGGCAGATCTCCGGCGTGGCGGTGGCCGTGTCGACGGACGGCGGCATGCACTGGGAGGCGCCGGTGATGGTCAGCTCGGCCGCCAGCAGCAATTTCTTCCAGGACAAGGAGTGGATAGGCGTCGGCAACGACGGCACGGTCTACCTGAGCTGGACGCGCTTCTACCAGGGCCCCAGGGGCGCGGGCTATCTGCGCTCGCCGATCGTTATGGCCAGCTCGCGGACGGGTGGCAAGTCCTGGTCCTCGGTCAAGGAGGTGTCCGACGACGCCCACCCCTACAACCAGGGCTCGCAGGTCGGCATGGCGCCCGACGGCACGCTCTATGTGGCCTACGAGGGCTCGGCGGCCGCCAACCTGGCCCACGATGCGCTGATCGTGGCCCGCTCGGTGGACGGCGGCACGAGCTTCGCCAACACCGAGGTGGCAAGGGTCTTCGACGACGCCGACTGCTACCCCCTCCAGCGCCCCGGCGCGCAGGGCCGGCAGACGCTGTCCTTCATGCAGTTCCGCATCAACAGCTTCCCGTCCATGGCCATCGACCCGAGCAACGGCACGGTCGCCATCGTCTGGGCCGACAACGAAGGCGCCGGCAACTGCGGCAGCGGCGCGCCGGCCTTCGCGGGCACGACGTCCAACCAGGTCAAGCTCGTCACGACGAGCAACGGCACGGCCTGGTCGGCGCCGCGCACCATCACGACGGGCGCGGCCGACAAGGTCTACCCCTCCGTCGGCGCCAACGCCGGCCGCATCGCCGTGGGCTTCTACACGCGCGAGTATTCGCCGCTGCCGACCGCCATCGACCGCCGCTGCGGCATCGCCGAGATCGACACCGTCACCGGCGGTGTCGTGCTGCCGGCCGACCCGGCGCGCCGCGACGCCCCCGTGTGCATGGACTGGGCCATCCGCTCGTCGACCGACAACTTCGCGGCGCAGACGCGCGTGTCGGCGCAGTCGTCCAACCCCTACATCCAGTTCGCGGGCGCCTTCATCGGCGACTACACCGGCACGGCGCTCGACGCCAGCGGCAAGGCGGTCACGGTGTGGACCGACTTCCGCGGCAACCCGGGCGTCACGAAGCCGAACCAGGACACGCTGCTCGGGATCGACTACTGACCGGGCCGGGCATGGCGGCGGCGGCGCTTGCCGGCGGTTCGGGCGTGGGACGATCCGCCCGGCAAGCCCATGAACCGCATGATCCGCCGCCTGCCCCACGTCGCCACCGCACTGCTCGCCGCGGCGGGGCTGTCGGGTTGCGGCTACCTCGGCGGCATGACCCTGGGCCATCTCGACATCGAGCCGGCCGAACTGCAGGCGCGCATCGCGACGCGGTTTCCGCTGCGCAACTGCAAGCTCGTCATCGCCTGCCTGGACCTGTCCAACCCCGTGGTCGTGCTCAGGGAAGGCGATGACCGCATCGGCCTCGACGCGGACGTGAGGCTGCTGCTGGGCACGCGCGAGAGGACCGGCCGCATCGGCCTGTCCGGCCGGCCGCGCTATGTGCCGAACGACGGCCAGCTCTTCCTGGACGACCTGCAGATCACGACGCTGGAACTGGCCGGCTTCCCGCCCGAATACGCCGAGCTCGTGAAGGCCAACGGCGCCGTGCTGGCCCGGCAGGCGATGCAGTCTCACCCCGTCTACACGCTGGACGGCAACGGCGCCAAGGGCGCGTTCGCCAGGCAGGCCGTGCGCGACGTGAAGGTGGTCCACGGCAAGTTGAGGGTGAGTTTCGTGGGCTCCAGCGATTAGGGCCTGTTCACACGACGGGGATCGGATGCGTTGTCACTCAAAAGCCCGCGAGCAAGGCGCGAAGTCGAAGCTGGGGTCATCCCCAGCGAGGCTTCGCAACGCCGCGCGCGGGCTTTTGAGTAACAACCCTTCGGGAGAGGGTCTGCGCGGGCGCGTGGTGTCGTTGCGCGCCTTGCCTGGGCATGAGCCCAGGCGGCGTCGCACGCCTAGCCCTGCACCCGCGCAGACCCTCTCGCACCGATTCCCGTCGTGTGAGCAGGCCCTAGGCCTGCAGATAGGCAATCCGCCGGATCGGCGTGAACGCCGCGCCCAGCGCCACCACCACCAGCAGGCAGGCCGCCGCCGCCGTGAACAGCTGGGTCACGTCCAGCACGCGCAGCGCTGCGCCCGCCGCGGCCGAAGCCAGCGGGGCCAGGCCCATGACGATGAACATGAAGAGGGCCATGCTGCGGCCCAGCATCGCGGGCGGGATGCGCCTTTGCAGCCAGCTGTAGACGGCCACCTGCACGAAGCCGCCTAAAGCGCCCAGCGGCAGCAGCAGCAGCGCCCCCTGCCAGGCCGCGTGCACATGGCCGAAGACGAGGAAGACGGCGCCGGCCAGGCTGTCGATCAGCAGCACCGTGCCGCCCAGCGTGGACAGCCGCCAGTGCGGCTTCAGCCCCGACACGGCCATGCCGGCCAGCGCGCCCAGGCCGTGGGCGGCGAGCATCAGGCCCAGCGCCGCGGCGCCGCCGGGCAGGCGCTCGCTGGCCAGCACCGGCAGCGCCACCTGGATGGGCCCGCCGACGAAGAAGGCGATGGCCGAGAAATAGAGGAAGAGGGCGCGCAGCTCGCGGTCCTGCCAGCAGCTGCGCAGCGACTCGGCGATGGCCGCGAACACGGGCTGGGCGGCCTTGGCCTCGCGCGCGGCCGTCTGCACGCGCGCCAGCGTCCAGGCCGACACGGCGAAGCTGAAGGCGTCGAAGCCGAAGGCCCAGGCCAGGCCGCCGCGGCCCAGGCCGGGGGCGCCGCCCGTGGTGACGAGCAGCCCGGCCAGCACCGGCCCGAGCAGCAGCACGAGCTGGCCGGCGCCCATCAGCAGGCCGTTGGCCGGCTGCAGCAGCGCCACCGGCACGGCCTGCGGCAGGATGGCGCTGCCGGCCGGATAGCTGAAGGCGGTGGCCAGGCCGATGGCCAGCGTCAGCGCATAGACCTGCGGCAGCGTGATGGCGCCCGCGGCCGTCAGGGCCGCCAGCGTGCCGAGCAGGGCGGCGTTGATCCATTTGGTCAGCCACAGCACGCGCCGGGGCGAGTGGCGGTCCACCAGCGCGCCGCCGACGAGGATGAAGACGGCGCGCGGCAGGCTGCCCAGGGCCAGCACCGTGCCCAGCACCAGCGGGTCGCGGCTGATCGACATGACCAGCCAGGGCAGGGCGAGCAGCGTGAACTGGTCGCCCAGCATGGACAGCAGGCCGCCGCCCAGCAGCCAGCGGAAATTGGCGTTGCGCAGCAGCGCGCGGCGCGGGTCGGCGGTGTCCGGCGTGGTCGTCGTCATGCTTGCTCCTCGGGCGGCAGGGAAGCCTTGGAAAGGCGCAGATAGGCCAGCAGCTCGGGCGTCACGCCGGACTGGCGCACCAGCTCGGGCTCGGCCGCATACATGCGCTTCATCGTGGCCTCCATGCGGGGCATGTCGGCAGAGGCGGACATGAACTGCTTCTGCAGCGACAGCCAGCGCCGCACCAGCGCCTGCACCTCGGGCGCGGCCGGGTCGCGGCCGGCCTCCATTGCGTCGCGGGCCGCGCGGATCAGCGCGGGCCAGGCCTGCTCCACCGCGTCGCGCTCGGCGGCGGGGATGGCCTCCCAGTGCCGGCGCAGCGAACGCATCTGCTCGGCGCTGAACCAGCGCTCCTGCACGCGGCGGATGGCCATCGCGTCCAGCAGCACCTGCAGCGCGTCGCCACCATCGCCGTGCAGCGCCAGCCGCTTGGCGGCATTGCGCAGCGTCTGCAGCAGCGTCTCCTGGGCCAGCAGCTGGGCCTCGATCTGCTCGATCTGGCCCTGCAGCACGGCGGCCAGCGGCTGCGGCGCCTCGCCGTCCAGCAGCGGCGCGATGGCCTTCAGCGACAGGCCGGCGTCGCGCAGGGCCAGCACGCGGTGCAGGCGCAGCACGTCGGCCTCGCCGTAGCGGCGGTAGCCGGCCTCGCTGCGGCCCGAGGGGCGCAGCAGGCCGAGTTCTTCGTAGTGGTGCAGCGTCCGCACCGTGAGGCCGGCGCGCTTGGCCAGCTCCCCCACCGTGTAGTCCATGTCGGCAGTCCCGCTCCTGGTTGACGGGCCGCATCATCAAGCCTCACGTTGCGTGAGGGTCAAGCGTCTTTTTCGGAAGGCGGCTGCCCGCTACGGGCGCGGCCGGCCGTCCATCCACGCGGCGCGGATCTCGTGCCCGCAGGCCACCGACGCGATCGCCGGCTTGTCGCTCGGGTCGCCGCTCATCACGCCGTGGCGCTGTTCGCGCGCGACCAGGCCGTAGAAGCGCTTGTCGGCGCTGATCCATGGATAGAAGCCGAAGGCGCCGGGGCTGCTGAACGCGCCGTCGCCGACCTGCGGGTCGTCCTCGACCCAGTGGCCGATGCTGTAGTGCCAGCTCTCGGTCGCGGGGATGGGCGTCTTCACGGCCTCGCGCGGGCAGGTCTGCGGGTTGGTGCAGACGGCGTGCGCGCCCAGCAGGCGGCCGATCTGCAGCTGCTCGCCCATGGCCGCGCGCAGGAAGCGGCTGTAGTCGGCCGCCGAGCTCCGGCCGCCGCCGGCGGGCTGGGCATGGCTGTAATCGAAACGCCAGTCGCCGCCGAGCGCGAGCGCCAGCGCCTGCCGCACGGCCAGCGCCAGGCCGTCGGGGCCGAAGGCACCCAGGCCCATCACGACGGCGTGCTGCTGCATATGGCCGCCGTTGTAGTCGAAGCGGTCCTCGGTCGCCGTGTTCTGGCGGCCGCGGCCGTTGATGAGGCTGTCCTGGCAGGCCGCCACGCTCTGGCCGGGCCGGCAGGCGCGGAAATTGGTGTAGCCGGACTTGAAGTGCAGGAACCTGACGTCCTCGGCCGTCAGCTGGCCCTGGCGGCGCTCGGCGACGAAGCCGGCGTAGATCCATTTGGAGGCCGACGCGATGGCCATCTCGGTGCCGCGCTCGGGCGCACCGTCGCCGGCCTTGCCGCCGGCCAGGGGCTCCTTCGCGTTGCCGACCTCCCAGTAGAAGGGCTGGGCGGCGACGCAGGCGGCCGACTTCTCGGCGGCCAGCCGCGCGGCCGTGGCGCGCTGCGCGGGCGTCGGGTCGGCATGGGCGAGCAGCGGGGCGGCGGTCAACAGGGCGAGGGTGGCGCAGCGCATCGGGGCCTCCGGGGTGCCGTGGCGGCTCGGCGCAGCGCCACGAACCGGTACTCGTGCCGCGCATCGCGCAGCACCAGCGCCGGCTGGGCGGCATTGTCGTCGCGCGAGAACTCGATGCCGCCGTGCGTGGTCAGCAAGAGCGCGACCTTGGGCGTGCCCCAGCCGCTGGCGCAGGCCGGCGCGGTGGTGCGGCTTTGCATGGCTTCACCAGCCGGCCCGCGGCGGGTCGATCAGGCGGGGGCGATCTCCACGGCCACGCCGCTGAGCACCGCGTTGCCGCTGAGCGGGTCGCGCGCCGCGTCGTCCAGCAGCGCGTTCAGGTTCACGCCGGGGCGCTCGCGCGCGACGCCGAGCTGCACGCCGTCGAGGCCATGGCCCCAGCCATGCGGCAGGCTGACGACGCCGCGGCTCATGTCGGCGCTGCGCTCGACGCGCGCGACCAGTTCGCCGACCGCGCTGCTGACCTTGGCGAACTCCGCCAGGCCCAGCCGGTCCGCGTCCTCGGGGTGGACCAGCAGCGTGCAGCGATCCGGCCCCTTGGCCAGCACCGGCAGGTTGTGCATCCAGCTGTTGCCCGAGCGCGTGTCGCGGCGGCCGATGAGGCTGAACGCGGGCGCCGGCTCGGCCTTCACGGTGGCGAGGTCGGCCAGCACCGAGGGCGGCGCCAGCTCGATCCTGCCGCTGGGCGTGCGCAGCAGCTCGGGGATGCGGGCGCCGAGCGCACCCAGGTCCACGCCGCCGCCCTCGACGGTGCTGGCGGCCTTGACCTTGGCGAGGTTCAGCCCATCGGGCTTGCGGCCGAACTGGTCGCCGTAGGGGCCGACGCGCAGCTGCAGGTCGATGAGGCGCTCGGGGCCGCGCCAGGGTTGGAGCGCGGCCAGCACGGCGGGCGTCTGCTCGCCGGCAAAGCGACGCACGTCGGATTCGATGGCCTCGTCGTCCAGGCGCTGCACGTCCACGCCCAGGCCACGGCCTTCGAGCAGCGCGCAGAGCTTGAGGAGGGTCTGCCACTCCTGCGGCGTGCCGGCGGCGGCATCGAAGACCGGGCCGGAGAAGCGCGCATGGTTGCGGTGGCTGAGCTGCGGGAAGGCGACGTCGAAATGCAGGTCCTCCAGCGGCGACAGGCCCGGCAGGATGACGTCGGCGTGGCGCGTCGTCTCGTTGACGTAGATGTCCAGGCTGAGCATGAAGTCCAGCTCCTCCAGCGCCTTCGCGATGCGCGGGCCGCCGGGCGCGGACAGCACCGGGTTGCTGGCCACCGTGATGAGGGCCCTGACCTGGCCGGCGCCAGCGGTCTCGATCTCCTCGGCCATGACGGTGATGGGCAGCTCGCCGAAGACCTCGGGCGCGCCGGACACGCGGCTGCTGCGCCGGCCCGTCGTCACGCCCTTGCCGCTGCCGGGCCTGCCCTGCGTGTTCGGCGCGAAGGCGGCGGCCTTTGCGAACATCGCGCCGCCCTCGCGGTCGAGGTTGCCGGTCAGCACGTTGAGGAGGTCGACGAGCCAGGAGTTCACCGTGCCGAAGCGCGTCGTGCAGGTGCCGATGCGGCCGTAGACGGCGGCGCGCGGCGCGGCGGCGAGCTCGCGCGCGAGGCGGCGCTGCGTGTCGGCCGGGATGCCGCAGCCGGCGGCCGTGACCTCGGGCGCGAAGGGCTGCAGCGCGGTGCGGGCCTCGTCGAGGCCGTTGACGTGGTCGGCCAGCCGGCCGAGCTTCACGAGGCCTTCGTCGAACAGCGTGTGCGCGATGCCGGCCAGCAGCAGCGCGTCGCCGCCGGGGCGGATCGCCAGGTGCTCGTCGGCCGCCGCGGCCGTCTCGCTGCGGCGCGGGTCGACGACGACGATGCGGCCGCCGCGCGCGCGCATCGCCTTGGCCTTGCCGCGGTAGTCGGGCACGGTCCACAGGCTGCCGTTGGACACCATGGGGTTGCCGCCGAGGATGAGCAGATAGTCGCAGCGCTCGATGTCGGGCAGCGGGATGCTGAGCCAGTGGCCGAACATCAGGCCGGCGCTGAGCTGCTTGGGCATCTGGTCCAGCGTCGACGCGCTGAAGACATTGCGCGTGCCCAGCGCGCGCACGAGGCGCGGCGTGTAGGCCAGCAGGCTGACCTTGTGCGCGGCCGGGTTGCCGATGGTGAGCGCGACCGCATCCGGCCCCTGCTCGCGCCAGACCGGCAGCAGGCGCTTCTCGATCTCGGCGAAGGCCTCGTCCCAGCTCGCCTCGACGAAGACGCCGTCGCGCTTGATCAGCGGCGTGCGCAGGCGGTCGGGGTCCTCGTGCAGGTCCTTCAGGCTGACGCCCTTGGGGCAGAGGTAGCCATGGCTGAAGACATCGTTCTCGGCGCCGCGGATGGCGATGACCCGGGCGCCCTCGGTCTTCACCTCCAGGCCGCAGCAGGCCTCGCACAGGGGGCAGATGCGGTAGTGGCTTTCGGGCATGGGCGTCTCCGGTTTGGGCCGCCATTCTGTGGCGGTCATCCCAGAAAATCACGTCAAACGGGCGACATGCGCCGGTGGCTGCCCACTTTGCCATGCGCACGACACGGAGCGACAACAAAATGTTTTCCCCGCCCCGCCGTTCGCAGCCGTCATGCCTGGATCCTTCGTCGTCTTCGATTCGCTCGCCCGCCAGCTCATCGAGTGGATTGCGCCCCGGCAGGCCATCGATTTCGGCGCCGGCGCCGGCAAGTTCGGCCGCCTGCTGCGGAGCGCGGCGCCGGGGTGCCGCAGCGTCGCCGTCGAGCCCGAGGCGGCGTATGTGGAGCGCTTCGGCCTGCACGGGCTCTATGACGAGGTGCGCATCCAGACCGCCGCGCAATGGCAGGCGAGCGGCATCAACGAGCGCTTCGACCTCGCCATCCTGGGAGACTGCATCGAGCACATGCCCAAGAGCGTCGGCCTGGACATGCTCAATGCGCTGGCCTACCGGGCGGCCTACACGCTGGTGATCGCGCCGGAATTCCTCGTCCAGGGCAGCGTTGACGGCGTCGACGCCGAGGCCCATGTCTCGGTCTGGAGCGAGCGCGACCTGCACTGGCACGACCTCTGGGCTTTCGACAATTGCCGCTCGATGGGCGTGTTCCTGCTGCGCGGCTACCTGCCGTCCCCGGTGCCGTTGCGGGAGCTGGTTGAGCGGGTCAACACCGTCAACCTGCCGGTGCACGAGTTCCACGACGTGGCCAGTTTCGTACGCCCGGCGCGCCTGCGGCTGGTGGAGCAGCCGCGCGAAGTCGCCTACCGCCCCGCATGAGGCCGCCACCCAAGCCCGTGCTGGCGGCGGGCCGGCCCGAGCAGGACCGCATCTTCGTCAGCCTTGCGGCCTACTGCGACCCGCTGCTCGGCTTCACCATCGCCAGCGCGCTCACCCAGGCGAGCCGGCCCGGGCGCGTCGTGTTCGGCGTGGTCGAGCAGCAAATGCCGCAGGCCTGCATCCGCCTGCCCGAGGCATGGCAGGCGCAGGTGCGCCGCATCCACATCCACCCGCTGGAGGCGCGTGGCCCCTGCTGGGCGCGCGCCATCGCGATGTCGCTCTACCAGGGCGAGCCGTGGTTCTTGCAGATCGACTCGCATATGTGGTTCGAGCCGGGTTGGGATGAGCGCCTGGTCCACTGGGGCGAGCGCTGCGCACTGCGCAATCCGCGCAGCCTGATCAGCACCTATCCCAATGCCTTCACGCTGCGCGACGGCCAGCCGGTCGCCGACATCGCCGGGCCGGAACTGCTCGCCTTCGTCGTGCGCAGCGAGCAACAGTTCCAGCCCGACCACCCGGTGCTGACCTTCGAGGCGGTGCCGGTGGCCGGGCGCGAGCCGTTGCCGGCGCTGCACATCGGCGCGGGCTGCCTGTTCGGGCCGGGCCGCCTGGTCCAGGAACTGCCCTACGACCCCTTCCTCTATTTCCACGGGGAAGAGCAGGCCTTCGCACTGCGGGCCTGGACGCGTGGCTGGGACATCTTCCAAATCCCGCGCATGCCGATCTACCACCAGTACCTCACCGGCAGCCATTCGCCGCGTGCGCTGCACTGGTCGCCCGAACTGGACGCGCAGCGCCAGATCTGCTCGGCCCAGTTCACCGAGGCCGCCAACCGCCGCATGGCCGCGCTGCTGTGGGACGGGGCCGACCTGGGCATCTACGGCCTGGGCAAGGTGCGCAGCCTGGCGGAGTACGCGGCCTTCAGCGGCATCGACTACGCCGCCAGATCCATCGCTCCGAGCGCATACAAGGCCCGCTACGGGTACTGAGCGGGCCTCAGCGGACCGGCGTCAGCCAGCCCTGCAGCTGCCCGAGCACGCGCGCATCGGTCTGCAGGCCCAGATGGCCGAGGGTCGTGATGACGGCGGTGTCGGTGAACGCCAGCCGGCGCGATGCCTCGCGGTGCTGGCCGAGGGCGCTGGCCACAGGCACCAGGCCGTCGCCCAGCCAGCGCGCCGGTGGGCCGCTGGGCTTCTTTGCCGTGGTGGCCGCAATGGCATGGCAAGCCACGCCCGCGGGCAGCGGGATGCGGCTGGCCTTGCCGGCGTCGGCCTCCAGCAGGCTGGCGTGGCGCAGGTCGCGGATGCCGGCGCTGCGCCGTGCCGCGAGCGCGGCGAAGGGGCGGGAGTAGGCGCTGACGGTCAGCAGTTGCTGCACCTGCTGCCCGCCGCGCTCCAGCGGTGCGCCGAGGTGGGGCGTGCCCAGCGTGACGAGGCGTTGCAGGCGCGCGGGCCAGCGCCGCCCCTGGGCCTGGGCGATGGCGCTGCGGGCGAGCAGGCCGCCCATGCTGTGGCCCAGCAGCGTGATCGGGCCGGGCAGCTCGTCCAGCAGCTCGGCCAGCTCGGCGCCATTGCGCCAGATCGCGCGGCCGCTGTTGTAGCGCAGGCCCAGCGGGCGGTAGCCCAGGCGGGCGAGCGCGGCGGGGAAGTCGGCGCCGTCGCGGCGCCACTGGGCCTCGTTCATGCACAGCCCATGCAGCAGGACAAGGGCCGGCCCGGTGGCGCCGTCCACCAGCGGATGCAGGCGCATGGCGGTGGCGAGCGGGTTCCCGCTGGCCTCCAGGTAGTCGCCCAGCACGCCGTTCAGCGCGGCGATGGCCGCGTTGGCCTGCTCGGGACCGGCCTGGCCGAGCAGGGGCGTCAGCGCGTCGAGGGCGAGGTCCAAGCCGCCGCCCACCATCTGCGTCACGCCGCGCACGCCGCGGTAGACGAGGCCGGTCAGGCCGCGCGTGCGCGGGCTCGATGCCGTCAGCGGCAGCCGGGCGATCTCGGCATGCAGGGCCTCGACGAGGTCGGTGATGCCGGTGACGGCCTCGATGGCGAGGCGGCTGGCGCCGCGCAGGTGTTGGGTGGGGGGCATAGGGAGATCATGCGCCGCGCCGCGCCGGGCCGCCCCCTCACATCTGCCGGAACAGATGCGCGCAGCTCTCCGCCACCAGCAGCATCTCGCTGCCGTGCTTGAGCTTGATCTGCATGCGGCCGCGGAAGTCGCGGCTGACGCTGGCGATGGCGTTCACGTTGACCAGCGTGGAACGGTGGATCTGCCAGAACTGCTGCGGGTCGAGCTCGTCGATGAGTTCCTTCAGCGGCTTGCGGATCAGCGCCTCGCCGTCCTTCAGCGCCAGCCGCGTGTACTTGTTGTCGCTCTGGAAGAACATGACCTCGTCGACGGTGATGAGGCGCAGCGTCTGGCCGACCGACGCGTTGATCCAGCGCAGCGGCGCGCGCGCGGCCGATGGCGCCGCCGCAGTCGTGGATGAAGGCCGCGCGCCGAGCTGGTCCAGCACGCCGCCGAGCTGGGCGGGCGCCTGGCCCAGCCGCGCCTTCAGCCGCGAGATGGCCGTGAACAGCCGCGCGCCGGCCAGCGGCTTGAGCAGGTAGTCCACCGCGCCCTGGTCGAAGGCGGCGATGGCGTACTGGTCGTAGGCCGTGACGAAGACGACGTGGGCGCGGCCGTTGACCTGGCGGGCCACGTCGATGCCGGTGGCGCCGGGCATCTCGATGTCGAGGAAGAGGATGTCGGGCCGGTGCCGGTCCAGCAGGCGCAGCGCCTCCAGGCCGTCGGCGGCCTCGCCGACGATGCTGAGCTCGGGCCAGAGCTTGCCGAGCTGCTCGACCAGTTCGCCGCGCAGCGCGGCCTCGTCCTCGGCGACCACCGCGGTCGGTGCGAACAGGCTCATGGCAGCTCCAGCATGAATTCGGTGCGGTCCTCGCTGCTGGTGCACAGCAGCCTGCCGTCCAGCACGGCGAGGCGCTCGCGCAGCGAGGCGAGGTCGGCGTCTTCGTTGCACAGGCCGCCCTGGTCGAAGCCCAGCGTGATGCCGGCGCCCGCCTTCAGCCAGCAGCGCCCGGGCCGGCCCAGGCGCAGCGCGCGCTGCACCAGCGGCAGCAGCAGCATGGGCGGCAGCGGCGTGGCGCCGCGCGAGCCGAGCTCGCAGTCGAACGCCGGGGCGTGGTCGCCCAGGTCGCGCAGCAGGTCGAGGTAGCTGGCGATCAGCTCGGCCTCGCCGCCCAGCGTCGCGCCGGCATCGCGCAGCCGCGGCAGGGCCACGCGCAGGTGGCGGATGAGGCGTTCCAGCCGCGCGCTGGCGCCGGGGTCGCGGCCGGCATAGGCCTGCTCGACGGAGACGAGGGCGTCGAACAGCAGGGCCGGGTCGACCTGGGCCTGCAGGGCGGCCAGGCGCGCAGCCAGCGCGTGGCGGCGCAGCTGGCTGTGCTCGCGCAGCAGGTCCTGGGCGGCCTGGTCCTGGCGGCGGCGCAGGCTGTGGAATTCGAGCATGCCGACGATCATCAGCGCGGGCATGAAGATCCAGAGCGTGTCGCCGATGACGGCGGTCATGCGGAACATCGTGCAGCGGGGCTTGCCGTGCATCTGGGCATAGAGGTCGCACAGCGAGGGCCAGGGCAGGGCGTCGGCCAGCGGATAGATGACGGCCATGGTCAGCGCCGAGCCCAGCAGCGTGGCGGCCACGAGGCGCCGGCGCCGTGCCGGGTGGATGGCGCTGCTGCGCGCGGCCGGCAGCCAGCACAGCAGCAGCACGGCGCAGCTGACCAGGGGCAGGCTCAGGTGGCGGGCCACCACCTCGGGCAGCTGGTGGCCGACGCGCAGCTCCAGCAGCGAGGTCAGGTCGATGGCGCCGAAGAGCAGGGCCGCGCTGACGAAGACCAGGGCCTCGTTCAGGCGCAGCGAGCGCCAGGAGCGCAAGACATGCTTGATCACGTCAAAGCCTCGGCGGGCAGGCGCACGCGGGCGACGACGCCGTGCGGCTGGGTGGCCTCCAGCTCCAGCGCGGCGGCGTCGCCGAAGCGGGCGGCCAGCCGTGCCCGCGTGTTGGCCAGGCCCACGCCGGTGCCGCCGCTGGCCCTGCCGAAGCCCTGGCCGTTGTCGGCCACCTCCACGGTGAGGCCGCCGCCGGCCGCATGGCCGGCGCGGATCTCGATGCGCCCGCCCTCGGGCAGCGGCGAGAGGCCGTGCTTGATGGCGTTCTCGACGAGGGTGGGGAGCACCAGCGTGGGCAGGCGGGCCTCCAGCAGCTCGGGCGGCGCGGCGATGTCGAAGGACAGGCGCTCGCCCATGCGCATCTGCAGGATGGCGAGGTAGTGGCGCACCAGCTCCAGCTCGTCGGCCAGCGTGGACTCGTGGCGGCGCATGCCGGGCAGGGCGGCGCGCAGATAGGCGATCAGGGCCACCAGCATGTCGCGGCCGCGCTCGGGCTGGGTCTCGTACAGGCGTTTGACGTTGGCCAGTGTGTTGAACAGGAAATGGGGCTCGATCTGCGCGTTCAGCGCCGACAGCTGGGCCTCGGTCTGCTGGGTCTTGAGGGCCTCGCGTTCGCGGAACAGCCGCGCCAGCTCGTCGCGGCCCTCGCGCTGGGCGCGGCTGACGCGCAGCAGCGCATAGGCCATGCCGCCCAGCAGGGACCACAGTGCGACGGTGGACACGATCCAGCCGAGCTTGATCTCGTTGCTGGGGTCGTCCATGGTCGCGACCACATAGCGCAGAAAGGTGCCGAGGGCCGCACCCAGGCCGACGGCCAGGGCCTGCACCGACAGCGCGGCGGGCAGCTTCCAGCGCCGCCCGGCCAGCAGGGCCTCGGCCAGGGCCACCGCCAGCAGCAGCGACACGCCGGTCAGCAGGCATTGGCGGCTGAAGCGGACCAGGTCGAAGAGGGCGTCGCGCAGGCCGCCGCTGCCTTCGCCGAACCAGGTCAGTTCACGCGAGATGGCGTAGAGCAGGCAGAAGTAGTAGACGCCCGCCAGCATGCGCAGATTGCAGACGCGGCGAAAGGCTTGCAGCGGGCGGATGTCCTCCATCCGCGGCATTCTCGGCGCGCCGCCGTCCTGCGGGGCGGCATGCGACGAAACCGCCCCTATCCGGCGCCAAGCCGGGTATGGCGGGTTCGCCGCGGCCGTCAGCCGGTGCCGGCCGCGGCGATCAGCGCCTTGAGTTCGCGCTCCGAGGCTGCCGGGTCGCCCAGGTTGATCTCGATGAGGCGGCGCAGATGGGTGATGGACTCCAGGTCGATGCTGCGGCACAGCACGCCGGCATGGCCGTTCTCGACATGGGCCAGCTCGCCGGCCATCGCGATGACGGGGCCGCCCGCGCCGTCGCCCAGCGGCAGCTTGACGAGGCAGGGCATGCCGGCCTGCGGCGCGGGGGCGTCGGGCAGCTGCAGCAGCACGCCCTTCAGCGAGATGTCGACGACCTGGCAGCGCAGCAGCGCCTGCGTCGTGACCAGCTCGGCGCCGGAGGCGAAGGCGACGCGGGCGAATTGGCGACGTTCGGTGCTGATGATGGTCTCCCGAGGGGCGGGCGAGGCGGCTAGACGAAAGGCTCCAGCTCGGAGCCGCCGCTGAAGACGGTGCTGTGCTCGATGGCCTGCTGCAGCCGCTCGGGCGCCAGCGCGGCCAGGCCCATGGCTTCGAGCATGAACCAGGCGGCGCGCAGGAAGGCGACGGTCTCGTCGCGCACGCCGTCGGGCGCCGCGGGCGGCGCCTGCCAGTCTCGGCTGGGCGCCTCGCGCGGCGCGACGACGGCGGGCCGGTGCGCACGCGCGACGCGGGCCAGCAGCTCGCGCGTGTCCACCGTGGTGCTGGGCGCGTCGATCAGGCGCACGAGATCGCCGAGCTGCTGCTCGGCCGCGGCGGCCAGCAGCCGCGCCGCCTGGTCGGCGCCGCCGGCGAGATACAGACCGGCCGCGAGGTCGACGTATTCGAGGGCGGCGGACAGCCGCAGCAGATCGGGGTTGGACGACATGGCGCCTGAGTCTAGTCCACTGCGTCGTGGCCATGGGCCTCCCCCTGCGCCCCGACACGCCTTGGCGGGAGGGCCATGGCCCCGACGCGGCGGACCGGGTTGTGTGGACTGGCAACGGGCGGCCAAACTTCACGCTGCTTTGTTTATGCTGGCCGCCCAAGGCCTGCCCCAAGGAGCGCAAACCATGATCGACCGCCGCCAGCATCTGCAACACCTCGCCGCCCTCGCCACCGCCACGGCCCTGCCCGCCATGGCCGCCGACGACAAGGACGGCACCTACGACCAGGACTCCATCCTGAAGGCCGCCACCGACTTCTTCGGCCAGACCACCGAGGGTCTGGCCAAGGTCATCGAAAAGGCCTTCAAGGAGCAGGGCCGCCCGAACGCCTACATCAAGGGCGAGGAGGCCGGCGCGGCCATCACCGTCGGCCTGCGCTACGGCGACGGCGAGCTGCTGATGAAGGGCGGCGGTGGCGGCCGCGTCTACTGGGCCGGCCCGTCCATCGGCTTCGACCTGGGCGCCAACGCGTCCAAGGTCTTCACGCTGGTCTACCACCTGCCCAATGCCGGCGCCATCTACCAGCGCTTCCCCGGCGTGGACGGCAGCCTTTACTACATCGGCGGCGCCGGCATCAACTACCAGCGCCTGAAGGGCATCACGCTGGCGCCCATCCGCCTGGGCGTGGGCCTGCGCGCGGGCGCGAGCGTGGGCTATATCCACTACCGCCGCGAGAAGACCATCAACCCGTTCTAAGAACCTGTTCACGGCCTCCCCATGGCGCCCGTTGCCCCGCAAAGCCAGTGGCTGCAAGGCGCAAACCGGAGACGGGCTGGGTGCCCGGCGAGGATTTGCAACGCCGCAGACGCTGGCTTTGCGGGGCAACCCGAAGGGCAAGGCATCCCCGGGCCGCACTCTGCGTTGCCCACCTTGGCCAGGCATGAGCCTGGCCGGCGGCGGACGCCTTGATTGCGGCCCGGGGATGCCTTGCGGGCACCATGGGGAGGCCGTGAACAGGTTCGACCATGCGCCGCGTCAAGGACGGCGGCGCACCTCGCCGGCAAGCTCGGCCTTTTGTCGCGCAGTCGAGGCCGCGGAGTCGTAGACTGTTCTTTTATCCAGTATCACGAGGCCGCCGTGAGCGCCATCACCGATCTCCCGCTTCAGGACATCAGCAGCGAAGTCCTCATCGAGAAATACGCCAAGGGCGGCGAGCAGCATGCTGACGAACTGCGCGAACGCGTCGCCCGCGCGCTCGGCGCGGCCGAGAAGCCCGCCGACCGGGCGAAATGGACGGCCGCCTTCCTGGCCGCCCAGCAGCGCGGCTTCGTGCCGGCCGGCCGCATCATGTCGGCCGCCGGCACCGAGCTGTCGGCCACCCTCATCAACTGCTTCGTGCAGCCGGTGGGCGACTCCATCGCGACGCCCGAGGACGGCGTGCCCGGCATCTACACCGCGCTGACCGAGGCCGCCGAGACCATGCGCCGCGGCGGCGGCGTCGGCTATGACTTCAGCCGCATCCGCCCGGCCGGCGCCTGGGTGGGCTCCACGCGCAGCCATGCCTCGGGCCCGATCAGCTATATGCGCGTCTTCGACCGCAGCTGCGAGACGGTGGAGAGCGCCGGCAGCCGCCGCGGCGCGCAGATGGGCGTGCTGCGCTGCGACCACCCCGACATCGAAGCCTTCATCCATGCCAAGGACGAGGGCGACCTGCGCAACTTCAACATCTCCATCGGCGTGACCGACGCCTTCATGGAGGCCGTGCAGGCCGACGGCCTCGTCGAGCTGGCGCACAAGGCCCAGCCCAGCGTCGAGCAGATCGAGGCCGGCGCCTACCAGCGCGGCGACGGCCAATGGGTCTACCGCAAGGTCAAGGCCCGCGCGCTGTGGGACCAGGTCATGCGCTCCACCTACGACCACGCCGAGCCCGGCGTGCTCTTCCTGGACCGCATCAATGCCGACAACAACCTGCACTACTGCGAGACGATTGCGGCGACCAACCCGTGCGTGACGGCCGGCACCTGGACCCTGACCAGCGATGGCCCGCGCCAGGTGGCCGAGCTGATCGGCCGGCCCTTCCATGCCATCGTCGATGGCAAGGCCTACGCCAGCGAGTCGGCGGGCTTCTTCGCCACTGGCGTGAAGCCCGTGCTGCGCCTGAGCACTCGCGAGGGGCATGAGCTGCGCCTGACTGGCGACCACCCGGTGCGCCGAGTGACGCGCAAGACCCGCTACCTGGTCGAAGCCGAATGGGCGCCCGCCGCCGAGTTGAAACCTGGCGATGAATTGATGTTGCACGACCATCGTGCGCTGCAGGGCTGGGAGGGGCCTCGCACCGAATCCGAGGGTTATCTGCTGGGCCTGTTGATCGGCGACGGCACGCTGAAGGCCGACAAGGCCGTGCTGTCCGTCTGGGCACCGGAGCTGAAGGCCGTCGGCAGCGATGTGGGCCATCGGCCGGCGAGCGTCGACAGCGTCATGCGCGCAGCCGAGACGGCCATGCGCACCGCCATTGCCAGCCGTGCGGACTTCAAGGGTTGGCAGCGCCCGATCGGCGGGCGCGGCGAATTCCGTTTGGCGTCCACGGGCCTGCGCGACCTGGCGGCCTCCCTGGGTGCGGCGCCGGGCAACAAGCGCATCACGCCGGCGATGGAGGCGACGTCCTCGGAATTCCATCGCGGGCTGTTGCGCGGATTCTTCGATGCCGATGGTTCCGTGCAAGGCGTACAGGACAAGGGCGTCAGCGTGCGGTTGACGCAAGCCGACCTCGAACAGCTGCAGGTTGTGCAACGCATGCTGGCGCGCCTGGGCATCGCGGCGTCGATCTACCGCGACCGCAAACCCGCCGGGCTGCAACGCATGCCTGACGGCCGAGGTGGCGAGCGCGACTATCAACGCCGAGCTGTGCACGAGCTGGTCATCAGCGGCGACAACCTGCGCCGTTACGCCGAGCAGGTGGGCTTCGAGGACAGCGCCAAGCAAGCGCGGTTGGACGAACTGCTGGGCAGCTACCGGCGTGAGCTCAATCGTGAACGTTTCACGGCCACCGTCGAGGCCATTGAGCCCGATGGGGTCGAGGCCGTCTACGACGTGACCGTCGAGCATGTGCACGCCTTCGACGCCAACGGTCTGTATGTACACAATTGTGCTGAGCAGCCGCTTCCGCCCTACGGCTGCTGCTGCCTCGGCTCCATCGACCTGACCCGTTTCGTGAGCGAACCATTTTCGCCGCAGCCGAGCTTCGATGAGGCCGGCTTTGCCGAAGTCGTCGCCGTGGCCACGCGCATGCTGGACAACGTGCTCGACGTGACGCCCTGGCCGCTGCCCGCGCAGGCCCAGGAGGCCGCCAACAAGCGCCGCGTCGGCCTGGGCTTCACGGGGCTGGGCGACGCCCTCGTCATGCTGAACCTGCGCTACGACACGCAGGCCGCGCGCGACATGGCCAGCCATATCAGCGAGCTGATGCGCGACGCGGCCTATGCGGCGTCCAGCGACCTCGCCGCCGAGCGCGGCAGCTTCCCGCTGTTCAATGCCGACCTGTATCTGTCAGGCGGCAGCTTCGCGTCGCGGCTGCCTCAGGGCCTGAAGGACAGGATCCGCGCCCAGGGCCTGCGCAACTCCCACCTGCTGTCCATCGCGCCCACCGGCACCATCAGCCTGGCCTTCGCCGACAACGCCAGCAATGGCATCGAGCCGGCCTTCTCGTGGACCTACACGCGCAAGAAGCGCCTGCCGCAGGCCGAAGGCGGCGGCTTCAAGGAGTACGCCGTCGAGGACCATGCCTGGCGCCTCTATCGCCATCTGTTCGGCGCCGACGCGCCGTTGAGCGACGCCTTCGTCACCGCGCTGGAGCTGAGCGCGGCCGACCACGCCGCCATGGTCGCGGCCGTCGCGCCCTATATCGACACGTCGATCAGCAAGACCGTCAACGTGCCGGCCGACTACCCCTACGAGGACTTCCAGGATCTCTACGTGCAGGCCTGGGGCGCCAAGCTCAAGGGCCTGGCCACCTACCGGCCCAACAGCGTGCTGGGCTCGGTGCTCAGCGTGACGCCGGAAGTGAAGCAGCCCGAGCCGTTGCGCGCCGAGGTCGACGGCACCAACCAGCGCCTGAAGGTCGAGCGCCTGCCGCAGGCCGTCGTCGCGTCGCTGCGCTGGCCCAGCCGCCCGGAGATGCCCGGCGGCAACCCGGCCTGGAGCTATCTGATCCAGCATCCGCACGGCGACTTCGCCCTCTTCATCGGCGAGCTGCCGCTGGACGGTCCCGACGGCGGCCTGTTCGGCCGCAACCTGCCCTTCGAAGTCTGGGTCAACGGCGCCGAGCAGCCGCGCGGCCTGGCCGCGCTGGCCAAGACGCTGTCGATGGACCTGCGCACCAACGACGCGGCCTGGCTGCGCCTCAAGCTCGACGCGCTCGCCACCGTGGCCGAGGAGCGCGCCTTCGAGATGCCCACGCCGCCCGGCGGAGAGAAGCGTCTCTTCCCCGGCGTCGTCGCCGCGACGGCGGCCGTCATCCGCTGGCGCTGCGAGCAGCTCGGCGCACTGGCCGAGGGCGGCCCCACGCCGGTGGTGGACGCGATGTTCAGCCGCAACGAGCCGCGCACCGGCGTGTCCGGCACGCTGGCCTGGGCCGTCGACGTGGACAACCCGGCCACGAACGAGCAGTTCACGCTGACGCTGAAGGAGGTCGTGCTGCCGACACCCGACGGCGGCACGGTGACGCGCCCCTGCGCGATGGGCTTCTCGGGCAACTACCCCAAGGCGCTGGACGGCCTGGCGCGCCTGTTGTCGCTGGACATGCGCGTGATGGACCCGGGCTGGATCGCGATGAAGCTGCGCAAGCTGCTCAATGTCGGCGAGCCGCTGGGCCACTTCATGGCGCCGGTGCCTTCACTGAACGGCGAACGGCGCCAGCAGGTCTGGCCGTCGACGGTGGCCTATGTGGCGCGGCTCGTCATCCACCGCTACGCGATGCTGGGCATCCTCGACGAAGCCGGCCAGCCGCTGACCGACATGGGCCTGCTGCAGACGCCCGCACCCAAGCTCGCCGCGGCGGTCGGCATGCTGCAGGTGCAGGCCGGCAAGCCCTGCCCGGAGTGCGGCAACGCGACGATGATCCACAAGGACGGCTGCGATTTCTGCACGGCCTGCGGCTATGTGGGGCAGTGCGGATGAGGGTGTGCGGCGTCAGGTAGGGGGTATGTGGGCGCCATTCCGGTCGGCGCCAAGGTCAACGTGGTCAACGCGCTGACCATCCTGGGCAAGCCGCACGGGGGCTCGGGCGGCTGAGGGCTCACCTCAGTTCGTGCCGATCAGCATCCAGCCCGCGTCGGCCTGCCTGCAGGCCGTGAACAGCGACGGGCCGCCCTGGCGCTTCCTGGAATGCACCGTGATGCGCACCTGCCGGCATTCGCCCTGGTTCTTGAGCTGGGGATGGCCCACCACCAGCAGCGTGCCGCTGGCCCCCGACGCCGTGTTCTGCCATTCCAGCGGCTGCGGCGACGCCGGCGCGTAGAGCACCTGTTTCACCGCGTCGAGGTAGAGCCGCAGGTCTTCGTCGTTAAAGTCCTCGACGGGCGAGTTCTTGAGGATCGCGACCCAGCCGGCAGCCGAGGCCATCGGGCTGGCCAGGGTGACGAGCACGGCGATGGCAGCACCGTACATTGGACGTTTGAACATGCAGCATCTCCTGAAGGCCGGGGCCGACCCTGTCGACCTTGACTGTCGCACGAACGCCGCCCGCGTGTGCCCACGGCTGTGGGGTTTGCAGGCCGAGGGCTCGGCGCCATGATGATGCTCGTCGCCCCGCTGGGCGCGATGGCCATGCTGGTCGCCGCCCTCGTGCTGCCCGGCAGCGGCTGGCTGGCACTGGTCTGTGCCGTGGCGCTGGTGGCCGCCGTGCTGTCGGCGGTCCATCATGCCGAGGTCATCGCCCACCGGCTGGGCGAGCCCTTTGGCACGCTGGTGCTGGCGCTCGCCGTCACGGTGATCGAGGTGGCGCTGATCCTTTCGATGATGCTGGCCGGCGGCGGGGACAAGGCCACGCTACCGCGCGACACCATCTTCTCGACGCTGATGATCATCTGCAACGGCGTCGTCGGGCTGTGCCTGCTGATCGGCGGGCTGCGGCACCGGGAGCAGGTGTTTCGCGTCGAGGGGGCCAGCGTCAGCCTCACCACGCTGATGGCGCTGGCGGCCCTGACCCTGGTGCTGCCGCGCTTCACGACCAGCACGCAGACGCCCACGTATTCGCCATCGCAGCTGGCCTTCGCCGCCTCGATGGCGCTGCTGCTGTGGCTGCTGTTCATCTTCGTGCAGACGGTGCGCCACCGCGACTACTTCCTGCCCGCATCGGGCACCGGCAGCGAAGACGCCCACGCCGAGCCGCCGAGCCGGGCCCGGACCTGGCTGAGCCTGGGCCTGCTGCCGCTGGCTCTGGTGTCGGTGGTGGGCCTGGCCAAGGTGCTTTCGCCGCGCATCGAAGCCGTGCTGGCCGACGTCGGCGCACCGCCCGCCGTGCTGGGGATTGCCATCGCCATGCTGGTGTTGCTGCCCGAGACGCTGGCGGCGGTGCTGGCCGCACGGGCCAACCGGCTGCAGATCAGCCTCAACCTCGCCTACGGCTCGGCGCTGGCCAGCATCGGGTTGACCATCCCTGCCGTGGCCGCCGCTTCGCTGCTGCTCGGCCTGCCGCTGGTGTTGGGCGCCGACAGCAAGGAGCTGGTGCTGATGCTGCTGACCTTCCTGGTCTCGACGCTGACGCTGGGCCTGGGGCGCACGCATGCCATGCAGGGAGCGGTCCACCTGGTCATCTTCGCCGCCTATCTTTTCCTGGCGATGGTGCCCTGACGGGCGGCAGCGGCCCGATGCCGGGGCCTGCCTTCAGCGATCGACGGATCGGGCCGTGGCGATGCCTCCTCCCTCGATCAGCCGCTTCAGCCAGGGCCGCAGCGCGAACATCGCCGCGCCGGTGGCCAGGCTGCCCGCAGCCAGCTGCGTGAACAGCGTCGCATAGGCCGCATTGGTCGCCAGTGCCGACCCGTCCACCGGCTGGGCGACGACGCCCGAGAAGTCGCCGGCGAACAGCGACGCCAGCCCCGTCACCAGCATCCAGGCGCCCATCATGACGCCCTGGTATTGCCGCGGCGCCAGCCGCCCGATCATCGCGTAGCCCACCGGCGAGATCAGCAGCTCGCCGGTGGCCTGCAGCACATAGCTGAGGGCGAGCCAGAAGAAGTCGGCGCGGCCGGTGGCCGGGTCGGCGAGCTGGATGCCCAGCGGCAGCGCCAGGAAGCCCAGGCCCATCAGCACGAGGGAGGCGGAGAACTGCATCGGGATGTCCACCGGCCAGCCCTTGGCGCGCCAGCGCGCGAACAGCGCGGCCAGCCAGGGGCCGCCGATGACGATGACGACGGTGTTGATGTTCTGCACCCACTGCGGCGCGACGGGCAGGCCCCAGACGTTCATCCAGACATTGCCCACCGCGTAGAGCTGCAGGCCGCTGGGCGCCATCTGGTAGAGCGACCAGAACACCAGCGACCCCAGCGTCAGCACGAGGTAGGCCTGCATGCGGCGCTGCTCGGCCGGCACCGGGTGGCGCAGCGTCAGCGCCAGCAGCGCCAGGCCGACGGCGCCGCACAGGGCTTTCATGCCGATGGCCGTGTCGCCGGGGTGCTGCAGCAGCCAGGCCAGCACGGGCACGAGGCCGGTCAGCACGGCGATGCCGATGGCGAAGCGGCCCCAGAAATCGGCGCCGCGGCGCTGGGTCAGCGGCGTGTCGCGGTCGGCCAGCGCGCGCCAGAAGAGCAGCGCCACCGCGATGGCGCTGGCATTGCCCAGCGTCGCGAACCAGAACAGCGACGCATAGTCCTCGCCGAGCTGGAACACGCCGGCCACCGTGAAGCCGATGAAGAAGCCGATGTTCATGCCGGCGTAGTTCCACAGGAAGGCGGCCTCGCGGCGGTCGTCCTCGGGCGCGAAGCGCTGCGTCAGCATCATGTTCAGGCAGGTCACGTTCAGGCCGCTGCCGGTCAGGAACAGCGCCATGCCCCAGTAGAGGCCGGCGAGGCTGCCGCCGGCGATGGCGCCGCAGCCCAGCACCTGCAGCAGCATGCCGCCGACGAAGAGGTTGCGGTTGCTCAGGAAACGCCCGCCCAGATAGCCGCCGAACAGGTGCAGGCCGTAGTTGAAGGCGCCGAACAGGCCCGTCATCAGCGCCGCCTGCTCGCTCGTGAAGCCGTGGCGGCGCGTGGCGTAGAGGGTCAGCGTGTACTGCAGCACCGCGAAGCCCAGCGTCGCGAACACCTGCACGATGAAGAGGACGGCCGAGCCTTCCGGCACGCGGTCCCAGTGTTGCTTGATGGATCTCATGGGGCGGCGATTGTGCTGGCGCGAAGGGAGGTTTCGCCTGGGTGTCATCCCGCGGGCCTGGCCTCGGCGATCATCCGGGCCCTCGACAACAGCGCTTCAAGGACAACCGGCGATGACCGACGGCTTCGAACTCGTGCGTGCCTACCTGGCCGCCTATGCGGCACGCGACCTGGCGGCCATCGAGCCGCTGCTGGCCGACGCGGTCACGCTGCGCGACTGGAAGATCCGCGTCGCCGGCAAGGCCGCGGCGCTGGCCGAGACGCGCAGGAACTTCGACGCGGTGAGCACGCTCGACATCGAGGTGCTGGCGCTGTTTGCCCGCGAGCGGGGCGTCGCGGCGGAACTGCGCATCGACGTGGACGGCCGTGACACCCTCCATGTGGTCGACCTGTTCGACCTCGACGCCAGCGGGCGCATCGCCGCGATCCGCGCCTTCATCGGCCGTGGCGACGAAGACGAAGCCGGCACCTGAGCCGGTTCAACGCGGCGCGGCGGCGTCCTTGCCGCCGGGCGCGAAGCTCACGCCGTGGGCGGCCAGGTAGTCGCGGATCAGCCGCCGCACCACCTGCGAGGGCGTCACGTCCTGCTGCGCGCACAGGGTCTCGAAGGCCTTTTTCTTGTCCGGGTCGATCAGCACCGTCAGGCGGGTGGTCTTTTGTTCCATGCCGGCTCCTTATGTTAATAAAATGATAATTGCAAACGCATAAAAATCACATTAGATTCGCGTCGTGACCTTCAGCTTCCTGCACCGCCTCACCGGCAGGCACCGCACGCGGTCGGCCAACCGGCAGCTCGGCGCGGTGCTGGCCTTCGTGGCGGGCGCGGTCAACGCGGGCGGCTTCCTGGCGGTGCGGCGCTACACCTCGCACATGACGGGCGTGATCTCCGGCGTGGCCGACGATCTGGCCGTCGGTGACCTGGCGCTGGCCCTGGCCGGGCTGGCCTCGCTGCTGGCCTTCATGGCCGGCGCGGCCAGCACGGCATTGCTCATCAACTGGGCGCGGCGGCGCCAGATGCACAGCAAATACGCGCTGGCCCTGCTGCTGGAGGCCGGCCTGCTGCTGCTGTTCGGCCTGGTGGGTGCGCACCTGGAGACGCTGGCCCATCTGCTGGTGCCCACGGCCGTGCTGCTGCTGTGCTTCATCATGGGTCTGCAGAACGCCATCGTCACCAAGATCTCGCAGGCCGAGATCCGCACGACCCACATGACCGGCGTCGTGACCGACCTCGGCATCGAGCTCGGCCGCCTGCTGTACTGGAACCGCTCCAGCGCGGCCGACCCGGCCCATTTCGTGCGCGCCAACCGCGACAAGCTCTTCATCCACGGCGTCGTGCTGGGCCTGTTCTTCATCGGCGGCGTCGTCGGCGCGCTGGCCTTCAAGCACTTCGGCTTCACGGCCACGCTGCCCATCGCGCTGCTGCTGGTGCTGATGGCGTCGCCGCCGCTGATCGTCGACCTGCAGCGCGCCTAGTTTTCGTCCTCCTGTTCCCCATGCCCGATACCGCCGACCACCGCGAATTCGTCAAGCCCTTCGTCTACGAGGATCTGGGCACCAAGGCTCTGCATTTCTCGATCTGCGAGATCCAGAGCCGCATGCAGATCCAGCGCCCCCATGCGCTGGACCTGGACTACACGCGCACGATGATGGCCTTCCTGCTGTTCGTGCCGCCGCCGGAGCTGATGGGCATGATCGGGCTGGGCGGCGGGTCGCTGGCCAAGTTCTGCCACCACCACCTGAGCGGCACGCGCATCAAGGTCGTCGAGATCAACCCCCACGTCATCGCGCTGCGCGACCAGTTCCAGGTGCCGCCGGACGATGCCCGCCTGCAGGTCCGCCGCGGCGACGGGGCCGACTTCGTGCGCCAGACCCGCGACCGACTGGACGTGCTGCTGGTGGACGGCTTCGACCACGAGGGCCAGCCGCCCGAGCTGTGCTCGCAGGCCTTCTACGACGACTGCCGCGCGGCGCTGCGCGCGGACGGCATGCTGGTGGCCAATCTGCACACGGCCCATCCCGAGTTCTCGCGGCATGTGGCCCGCATCGAGCGCGCCTTCGACGGCGACGCGCTGTTCGTCGGCGACGGCGAGTGCAGCAACACCATCGCCTTCGCCGGCAGCGGCTTGAGCGCCGGCTCGGCCCGCCCCGGCGTGCTGCGCAAGCCCGGCCCGCTCGACCGCCAGGCCTGGGACGACCTGATGCCCGCGTTCGCGCGGGTCGTCGGCGCGCTGCACGAGCAGCGCAGCGGCGCTCAGGGCCGGACCGACCGGTAGACCCTGCGCCGCTCCGGCCGGCTCAGCACCAGCTGCCACAACTGGCCCTGGCGCGAGCGGAAGAAGCCCGCGCAGCTCAGCAGGTAGTAGCGGAACATGCGGCGCAGGCCCTCGTCGTAGCGGGCGCTGAGGCGCGGCCACGCGGCCTCCAGGCGCTCGGCCCAGCACATCAGCGTGCGGTCGTAGTCGGGGCCGAAGTTGTGCCAGTCCTCGACGATGAGGCGGCCTTCCATGGCCCCGGCCAGTTCGGCCGGCGAGGGCAGCTTGCCGTTGGGGAAGATGTAGCGCTCGATCCACGGGTCGGTGTGCGGCGCGCGCCGGTCCACGCCGATGGTGTGCAGCAGGAAGAGCCCGTCGGGCGCGAGCAGGCGCCGCACGCTGTCGAAGTAGGTCGCGTAGTTCTTCAGCCCGACATGCTCGAACATGCCGACGGAGACGATCTTGTCGAAGCGGCCCTGCAGCGCGCGGTAGTCCTGCAGCAGCAGCGTGACGGGCAGGCCCTCGCAGCGCGCCTGGGCCAGCGCCAGCTGCTCGCGGCTGACGGTGATGCCGGTCACGCGCACGCCGTGGCGCTCGGCGGCCCAGCGCGCCAGGCCGCCCCAGCCGCAGCCGATGTCCAGCAGCGTCTCGCCGGGCTGCAGTTCCAGCTTGCGGCAGATCATCGCCAGCTTGTGCTGCTGGGCCTGCTCCAGGTCGGCGGCATGCTGCCAGTAGGCGCAGGAATAGATCATGCGCGAGTCCAGCATGGCCTCGAAGACATCGTTGCCGGCGTCGTAGTGGCGCTCGCCGACCTGGTGGGCGCGCGCGGTGCTCTGCAGGTTGAACAGACGCTGGCGCAGGCTTTCGGCGAGGAGCCTGAGCCGCGCGCGGCCGGGCGCGGTGCGGTCGAGGTCGGCGCGCAGCAGGCGCTCGAACAGCTGGTCCAGGCGCTCGCAGTCCCAGTCGCCGTCGACATAGGCCTCGCCCGCGCCCAGCGACCACTGCGTCAGCAGCCGGCGGTACAGGCGCGGGTCGTGCACGTGCATGTCCCAGGGCCGCGTGCCGTTGAAGCGCACATCGGCCCGCGCCAGCAGCTCACGCAGGATGGCGGGCGGGGCGGCGTCGACGGCGGGCACGGACGGCATGCGAGGGCATTCAACGGCGAACCGCCAGTGTGCCTGCGACGGCGGAAAAAGCAGCACGACGGTGCCGCCATGTGTCAGGCCTGACGCTTCCGTGAAGAAGTCCAAAGCGGTGTAAAGGCTGGCGAAAACCGCCCTTCTTTTTGAAGCACCGGCCGCGGCTGCCGATAGCCATGATGACCACCCCTGTTAAGCGTCTTGAGGTGAAAGCATGAGCACGATCAGCAGTTTGAGCAGCAATGTCGCGGTGTACACGCCGACGGCGTCCCAGGTCAGCAGCGCCACGGACCCCGACGGCGATGGCGACAACGACGGCGGTCGCGTCCACCACGGCCACCGCGGCGAAGGCCCCGGCGGCGGCATGGCTCAGCAGCTGCTGGCGGCCCTGCAGAGCCTGGGCCTGACCGTGCCGAACAGTTCGTCCTCCGGCAGCTCGTCGTCTTCGTCGAACGGCGCTTCGACGGACGCCAAAAGCACCGCGTCGCTGCGCAAGGACATGCACGAGTTCATGCACCAGCTTTTCGACGCGGCCCGCCAAGCCGAGGGCAGCAGCACGACGACGCCGACCAGCGGCGACGCCGGCAGGAACGGTTTCGCCCAGGGCCTGGCCGCGGTGCTGTCCGAGGTCAGCAGCGGCAACACGCCCAGCGGCCTGCAGTCGGCCTTCGACCAGCTGAAGTCGGACCTGGGCGCGAGCAGCAACTCGTCCAGCAGCTCGGCCACGCTGCAGGCGCTGCTGACCCAGCTGCAGAGCAATATCGGCTACAGCGGCACGCCGGAGACGTCCGGCGTTGTCGTGAACACCGTCGCTTAGAACGAGGCCCAGTCCTCGTCGGCAGCGGCCGTCGCCCGGGGCGCGCTTGCTGCCGGGGCGGCGGCGCGCACCGTCTTGCGAGCGGGTGCTGGCGGCGGCGTCGACGGCCGGATGGGCTTCGCCGCCACGGCGGGTTTCGGCTGGTGCGCATTTTCGAGCTTGAACACGGCCACCGTCTCGGCTAGCGCCTGGGCCTGGTGCCGCAGGCTCTCGGCCGCGGCGGCGCTTTCCTCCACCAGCGCGGCGTTCTGCTGCGTGACCTGGTCGAGCTGGTTCACGGCCTCGCCGATCTGGGCGATGCCCTTGCTCTGCTCGCCGCTGGCGGCGCTGATCTCGTTGATGAGGTCGGCCACGCGGCGCACCTGGTTCACCACGTCGCCCATGGTCTGGCCGGCCTCGCCGACGAGGGTGTTGCCAGCCTCCACGCGCTCGACGCTGGCGCCGATCAGGCTCTTGATCTCGCGCGCCGCCTCGGCGCTGCGCTGGGCCAGGGCCCGCACCTCGCCGGCCACGACGGCGAAGCCGCGGCCCTGCTCGCCCGCACGGGCGGCCTCGACGGCCGCGTTCAGCGCCAGGATATTGGTCTGGAAGGCGATGCCGTCGATGGTGCCGATGATGTCGCCGATCTTCTTGGAGCTGGTGGTGATCTGCTCCATCGTGTCGACCATCTGGCCCATCACCTGGCCGCCGCTCTCGGCGACGCGCGCGGCGCTGGCGGCCAGCTGGGCGGCCTGGCGGGCCGTGTCGTCGTTCTGCCTGACGGTGGCGCCCAGTTCCTCCATGGACGCGGCGGTCTGCTGCAGATTGCTGGCCTGCTGCTCGGTGCGCTGGCTGAGATCGGCATTGCCCTGGGCGATCTGGCCGCTGGCCGTGGCCACGCCGTCGGCATTGCCGCGCACCGTGCCGACGATGCCCACCAGCGCATCGTTCATGCGCTGCAGCGCGGCCAGCAGCTGGCCGGCCTCGTCCCGGCGGTCGGTCGCCAGCTGCAGGCGCAGGTCGCCGCCGGCCACGGTCTCGGCCGCGTGAAGCGCCTGCGCGATGGGCGTGACGACGGAGCGCGTGATCAGCAGCGCGAGCACGGCGCCGAGCGCGATGGCGGCGCCCGCCAGCACGAGGACGACGATGCCGGCGAAGTGGACGAGATCGTCAGCCGTCTTCGCGGCCGTCTGCATCAGCTCCTTCTGGAAGCCGATCAGCGTGTCGAGCGCGCCGGTCATCCTCTCGCGCGCCTGGCGGGCCTCGCCCACCAGCAGGTCGCGCGCCTTCTCGCCATCGCCGGCGCGGCGCAGCGCGATGACGCGGTCGGTGGCCGCGGCGTAGGCCTCGCGGGCCTGGCCGATCTCCTTGAGCATCACGCGTGCCTTGTCGATCGTGATGATCGCGTCCAGGCTTTTGATGATGTCGAGATTGCGGCGGCGCAGTTCGGCGATCTGCTCGACCTCGCGCTTGATGGCGGCCTCGTCGGCGGCCAGCACGATGTCCCGGGCGGCCATCGAGATGGTGTTGACGTTGTTCTTGAACTGCCCCAGCTTTTCAACCTTGACCATGCGGTCGTTCACCATCAGGTCGAGGTCGGCGTTGATGCGCCCCAGCGTGCTGCGTGCGTAGACGGCCAGCACCACGCTGAAGGCAATGCAGATGGCGAAGGCCAGGCCCAGGCGGCGGCCTATGCGTAGATGGGTCAGCAGATTCATTTGGGCTCCCTTGCCGCCGAGTTGATGAGGGTGTTTCGGCGATGCGGCATCTTGCAGCGACACGGCCCGCGTGTGCGAAAGTCCGTGCCATCGATTTGATTTAGCTCAGACCGGGTTCGTGAAGGAAGGCCGGTCTGCGCGCGGGAGGCGATGCATGGCCGATCAAGCGGGGATGAGCGAGCGGGTGCTGGCCCTGGTGAGCCAGCCGCCGGAGCCTGGCTGCCTGCCCAGCCCGCGGCCGGCCGACGCGGCGGCGCAGGCCATCGAGGCCGCCGCCGGCAAGGCGGCGCTGGCCGCCGGCGCGCTGGCGCTGCCGCCGGGCCCGCTGGGCTGGGCCACCATCGCGCCGGAGATGCTGGCCGTCTGGCATATCCAGCGCCAGCTCGTCGCCGACATCGCCGCGCTGTACGGCCGCAGCGCCGAGCTCGGCCCGGCGCAGATGCTGTGGTGCCTGTTCCGCCACACGGCCGCCCAGGCGCTGCGCGACCTGTCGGTGCGCGTCGGCGAGCGCGTCATCGTGCGGCCGGCGACCCAGGCCCTGCTGCAGCGCGCGGCCGGCGCCATCGGCCTGCAGCTGGGCAAGCAGGCCGCGGGCCGGGCGCTGTCGCGCTGGCTGCCGGTGGTCGGCGCGGCCGGCGTGGGCGCCTATGCCTGGTGGGACACGCGCCAGGTCGGCCGCGCGGCGCTGGCGCTGTTCGAGCGCGAGCAGGTGATCGACAACCCTGCTTGATTCGTCACGGTGGGCTGACAAACTCGGCCCGATGCAGCTGCCCACCATCCTCGACATCGAAGCCTCTGGCTTCGGCCGCGGCAGCTATCCGATCGAGGTCGGCTTCGTCGCCGGCGACGGCACGCTGTTCTGCGGCCTGGTGCGCCCCGAGCCCGACTGGCTGCACTGGGACGAGGCCGCCGAGGCCCTGCATGGCATCAGCCGCGAGCTGCTGCTGAAGAACGGCCGCCCGGTGCGCTGGATGGCCGAGCAGATCAACCGGCGCCTGCAGGGCCAGACGGTCTACTGCGACGGCTGGGGCCTGGACTACCCCTGGATGGCGCGGCTCTACGACGCGGCCGGCCTGCAGCCCAGCTTCCGGCTGGACGACCTGCGCCGCCTGCTCAGCGAGACCGAGGCGCTGCGCTGGCGCGGCGTCACCGAGGCCGTGCGCCGGCGCCAGCAGCTGACCCGACACCGCGCCAGCAGCGATGCGCGCGTGCTGCAGCTGGCGCTGGAAGAGATCAAGAACGGCGTGACCGCCTGATCGCCTAATCGCCGATCTCGCCGCCCTGGAAGCGCCCGCGGCCGGCGCGCTTGGCCGCGTAGAGGTGGGCGTCGGCGCCGGCGACCAGGGCCTCCAGGCTGCTGCCGCCCGGCGCCACGCAGTAGCCGATGCTGACGCCGATCTCCAGCACCATATCGCCGATGTGATAGGGCGTCGAGAGCGCCTGCAGCAGCTTGGCCGCCACGGTGGCTGCGTCGCCGGCGCTGCCCAGCTGGGGCAGCAGCACGGCGAACTCGTCGCCGCCCAGGCGCGCGACGAGGTCGCCCGGGCGCAGCGCATGGCGCATGCGCAGGGCCACGGCCTTCAGCAGCGCGTCCCCGGCCGGATGGCCGTGCTGGTCGTTGACGGGCTTGAACTTGTCGAGGTCGAGGTAGAGCAGGGCCAGGCGCCGGCCCGGCGGCGCGGCGAGCAGGCGGCGCGCGCTCTCCTCGAAGCCGACGCGGTTGAGCAGCTGGGTCAGCCCGTCGGTCTGCGAGGCCAGGCGCAGCCGCGCCTCTTCCTGGCGCGCCTCGGTCACGTCGACCTCGATGCCGATGACGCCTTCGATCTGGCCGCTCTGCACGCGCAGCGGCGCGTACTGCACGTCGAAGCTGCGGCCGTCGCGCCCGCCGTCGTCGACGAGGTCGAGGTGGCGCGTCTCGCCGGCCAGGGCCGCCGCGATCAGCGGCGCGCGGGCGGCATGGTCCCGCGGGCCGAAGAGCTCGGCCAGCGGCCGGCCCACCCAGTCCTGCAGCGCGATGCCGCGCTGCTGCTCGAAGGCGGCGTTGAAGAAGATGACGCGGCCCGCGGTGTCGCCGACGAGGAACTGCGCGCGCGCCGTGTGCGCGACGGCCAGCAGCATGGCCTCGCTGCGCTCGCGCTCGCGCTGGGCGCGCGCCTGCGCGGACACGTCGCGCATGATGACCGACACGGTTTCGATGCGGCCGCGCACGTCGCGGTGGGCCAGCACCGTGCAGTCCACCGGCAGGCCGTCGGCACCGGCCTGGACCCGGGTGCGGCCCTGCCAGTGGCCGTCGCGCATCACGGCGGGCAGCACATGCTGCCGATAGGCCTGGACCTGCTCGGCCGACAGGAAATGCTCGATGCGGATGCCGTCCAGCGCGGCGCCGGGCGCGATGCCCAAGAGCCGGCGCGCGACCGGGTTCATATAGCTGACGTCGCCGTTGGCGCGGGCCTGGCAGACGATGTCGGGCGTCATGTCGAAGATGGCGGCCAGGGTCCGGTAGGCCCTTTCCTGCTCGCCGCGCTCGGTCACGTCCTCGACCGTGCCGGCCTGGCCGGCGACCCGTCCGCCGATGACGAGGGGCGCCGTGCGCACGGCGATCCAGCGGATGCGGCCGTCGCTGCCGCGCTTCATCTTGCGCACCATGTCGATGGGCTCGCCGCTGGCCATGTGGTGCTTCCAGCGCTGGATCAGCATGTCGCGCTGCTCGGGCGGGACGAGCTGGGTCCAGCCCCAGGCGATGTCCTCGCGCCGCATGCCGTGCACGCGCAGATAGCTGTCGTTCACGTAGACGACGCGGCCGGTCTCGTCGCAGCGGAACAGGCCCAGCGGCATCGCGTTGCTGGTGGCCTGCAGCGTCGCGTCGCGCAGCCGGGCCGCGCGCTGCAGCCGGCCCAGCCAGCGCGCCAGCAGGGCCAGGCCCAGGCTCAGCAGCAGGGCGCCGGCCAGCAGCAGGCTGCGCTGCTGGCGGTGGGTTGCGAGGGCGGCGTCCTCGGTGTCGGACAGCAGCAGCTTGACGCCGAAGTCGCCCAGCGTCACATAGGCGCCGATGCGCGCGCGCCGGTCCGTCACGGAGCCGTTGGTGCTGAAGAAGCCCGCCTTGCCGCCGAGCTCCTGGCGAAAGCTCGGCAGCTCGCCGAACAGGTTGCGCCCGATGAAGCCGGGCACCGCCGGCCGCCGCGACAGCACGACGCCGTCGGTGCGCAGCAGCACCAGGGCGGCCAGCGGCTGCGGCGCGAGCGGCGCCAGCATCGCATGCAGGCGCTGCAGGTCGACGACGGCGAGCACGTAGTCGTAGTCGCCCAGCGGGCGGGACAGGCGCATCAGCAGCGGCAGGCGCGGGTGGCCGTCGTCCAGCCTGCCGCCGAGCGCCAGCGGCTGGCCGAGCGTGACGCCCTCGGGCACGATGCCGTCCACCTGGGCGAAGGCGGGGCTGCCTTCGATGCTGGCGCCGTCGGCAGCGCCGCCGCGCTGCAGGCGGCGGATCTTGCCGGTGCGGGCCACCAGCATCACGTCGACGAGCTGGCCGGAGCCGGCGCGCACGTCATCGGCGAGCTGCACGAGCGAGGGGTCGTCCAGCGGGTCGCCGCCGCCATGCGCGCTCAGCAGCCAGAGGTCGACGACGCGCAGCGCGCCGTCGGCCTGGCGCAACACCGGCTCGGTCCGCATCGCGATGGCGCGCACGGCGGTGGCGAGGGCCTGGTTCTGCTGCGCGCGCAACTCGCCCGGCCAGGCGACGACATACCAGGCCACCAGCGCCCAGATCGTCAGGATGACCGAGCCGAAGGCCAGGGCTGGCGCCAGCAGCAGGGCCCGGTCGCGCCAGCGCGCGCGCCGCGCGTGCCGCTGCTGGGCGGCCTCGGTGGGCGTCGGGGTGGGCGTGGCGGGCTCGCTCATCGGCTGGGCCTTGGGGCGCGGTTCATTGTGCAGCGCTGCCGGTGGCCGGGCGAGCCGGGTTCAGGTGGTGGAGGAGAACAGCGCGGCATGCTGTTCGCGCAGCAGCTGCTTCTGCACCTTGCCCATCGCGTTGCGCGGCAGTTCGGCCGCGACGAGGATGCGCTTGGGCACCTTGAAGCCGGCGATGCGCTCCTTCAGCGCCGCGATCAGCGCGGCCGGGTCGGGCTGGCCGCGGGGCGTGATGACGGCGACGACGGCCTCGCCGAAATCCGGGTGCGGCACACCGATGACGGCCGACTCGCCGACGCCCGGCAGCTCGTTCAGGAAGCCCTCGACCTCGGCCGGGTAGACGTTGAAGCCGCCGCTGATGATGAGGTCCCTGCTGCGGCCGATCAGCGTCAGATAGCCGGCTTCGTCCAGGCGGCCGACGTCGCCGGTCCTGAACCAGCCATCGGCCGTGAACTCCTCGGCCGTCTTCTGCGGCATCTGCCAGTAGCCGCCGAAGACGCTGGGGCCGCGCACCTGCACGCCGCCGATCTCGCCGCCGGCGCAGGCCCGGCCGTCGTCGCCGACGATGCGCAGGCCCACGCCGGGCAGCGGCCGGCCCACGGTGCCGGGCCGGCGCGGGCCGTCCTCGGGGCGGCAGGGGTTGGAGGTCAGCATCAGCGTCTCGCTCATGCCGTAGCGCTCCAGGATCTGGTGGCCGGTGCGGGCCTGCCACCCGTGCCAGGTCTCGGCCAGCAGCGGCGCCGAGCCGCTGATGAAGAGGCGCATGCGGCCGCAGTCCAGCGGCTTTTCCTGCAGCAGCCGCGTGTACAGCGTGGGCACGCCCATGAAGACCGTGACCTCGGGCAGGCGGCGCGCGACGGCGGCGGCGTCGAACTTGTCGAACCACAGCATGCGGCTGCCGTTCAGCAGCGCGCCGTGCGAGGCGACGAAGAGGCCGTGCACATGGAAGATGGGCAGGGCGTGCAGCAGCACGTCATCGGGCTGCCAGGCCCAGTAGGCCTTCAGCGTCTGCGCGTTGCTCAGCAGGTTGCCGTGGCTCAGCATCGCGCCCTTGCTGCGCCCGGTCGTGCCGCTGGTGTAGAGGATGGCGGCGAGGTCGCCCGCCTCGCGCGCCACCGGCCCGTGGACATCGCTCATCTGCGAGGCGCGGTCCAGCAGCGTGCCGCTGCGGTCGTCGTTCAGCGTGAAGACCCAGCGCACGCCACGCTGGAAGGCCAGCTTGCTGACCCAGCCGAAGTTGCGGCCGGCGCACACCAGCACGCCGGGCGCCGCGTCCTGGATGAAGTGCTCCAGTTCGCTGGCCTGGTAGGCCGGGTTCAGCGGCAGGTAGACGAGGCCGGCGCGCAGCACGGCGAGGTAGAGCAGCAGGCCCTCGACGCTCTTGTCCGCATGCACGGCGACGCGGCTGCCGGCGGGCAGGTCCAGCCGTGCGAGCCAGTTCGCCATCATGGCGCTGCCGCGTTCGAGGTCGCGCCAGCGGTAGCGCGCGCCGTCGGCGTCGATGGCGGTCGAGTCCAGGTCGGCCGGGAAGCCGGCGCGCAGGGCGGTGTAGAGGTTCATGGCCGCGCGATTATCGAAGCCACCGCAGCCGCCCGCGGGCCGAGCGCCGGGCCGCTCCCAAGCCGGCCCGCCTGGGGCGCTGCTGGCCGCGCACGCGTTCAGCGGCGCGGCCGGACGAGGGGCCTCAGTTCGGCTCCGGCAGCTTGAGCCAGCGCTGCAGCCGCGTGCGCAGCGCGACGAAGTCCAGCGGCTTGGTCAGATGCTCGTCCATGCCGGCTTCCAGGCTGGCGGCCACGTCGGCGTCCAGCGCGTGGGCGGTGAGGGCCAGGATGGGGAAGCTGGGCAGCTTGCCCTCGCGCTGCTGGGCGCGCAGGCGGCGGGCGCATTCCAGGCCGTCCATGCCGGGCATCTGGATGTCCATCAGCACGAGGTCGGGGGCGGTGTCGGCGCAGGCGCTCAGGGCCTCGATGCCGTTCCTGGCCAGGCGGGCCTGCACGCCCATCAGCGCCAGGAACTCCAGCGCGACGACCTGGTTGATGTGGTTGTCCTCGACGAGCAGGACCAGGGGCTGGTGGCTGCCAGCGGACGGGTTGCTGCCGCCCGCGTCCGGCGTGCCGGCCTCCGTGCCGTCCTGGGTGGTACTGAGCCAGATCCGCGCATGCATCGGCGCCCCGGAAGGCTGCCTCGACTTGTCCATCCCCATGTCCTCGTTCAGATTGTTGTTATAGGCCTTCGACAGGCGCGAGCCATGTTGCCGCAGAGCGGGCGCGGGCGCAACCGAGAGCCCGACGAACACGGTGCGGTTTGGCCATTTTTTTGGACCCTGGACCGGCAGCCATCGACCCGGCCGTGCTGACAGTTTTCGTCATCCCGCCTCCCTACACTGCTCGCCTTTGTCGTTTTGACCCCCACCATGTCGTCTGATGGTCTGATCCGCATCCGGGGCGCCCGGCAGCACAACCTCAAGAACCTCGACCTCGACCTGCGCACGGCCGAGCTGACCGTCGTCACCGGGCCGAGCGGCTCGGGCAAGTCCAGCCTGGTCTTCGACACCCTCTACGCCGAGGGCCAGCGCCGCTATGTCGAGACCTTCTCGGCCTATGCGCGCCAGTTCCTGGACCGCATGGACCGCCCCGCCGTCGACAAGGTGGACGGCGTGCCGCCGGCCATCGCCATCGACCAGACCAACCCGGTGCGCACCAGCCGCTCCACGGTCGGCACGATGACGGAGCTGAACGACCACCTGAAGCTGCTCTACGCCCGCGCGGCCGAGCTCTTCGACCGCAAGACGGCGCTGCCGGTCAGGCACGACACGGCGCAGAGCATTTATGCGGAGCTGATGGCGCGGGCCGAGGCGGCGGCCGACCCCAGAATGGTGCTGACATTTCCGGTCGAGCTGCCGGCCAACACGACGGCCGAGCAGGTCGAGCAATGGCTGGCGGCCAGCGGCTTCACGCGCGTGCAGGGCGAGCGGGTGGTCGAAAGTAAAAAAGTGCTGGACGTCGTGGCCGACCGCTTTCGCATGCTGGGAGCGGACAGGCAGCGCGCGATGGAGGCCATCGAGCTCTGCCTGAAGCGCGGCGCGGGGCGGGTGAATGTTCACGTCGGCGACGACGGCGCCACACTCTGGCGCTTCTCGACCGGCCTGCACTGTCCCGAAAGCGACATCCGCTACGCCGACCCGCAGCCGGCGCTGTTCTCGTTCAATTCCGCCTTCGGCGCCTGCGAGGCCTGCCGCGGCTTCGGCCGCGTCATCGGCGTGGACCTCGGCCTCGTCATCCCCGACGAGCGCAAGACGCTGCGCAACGGCGCCATCAAGCCGCTGCAGACGCCGGCCTGGAAGGACTGCCAGGAAGACCTGCTGCGCTATGCCGGCGAGGCCGGCATCCCGCGCGACACGCCGTGGAAGGACTTGTCGGCGGCCCACCGCGAATGGGTCATCAACGGCACGCCGAACTGGAACGGCAACTGGAACAAGCAGTGGTACGGGGTCAGGCGCTTCTTCGACTACCTGGAGAGCAAGGCCTACAAGATGCACATCCGCGTGCTCTTGTCCAAATACCGCAGCTACACCGAGTGCCCCAGCTGCCGCGGCGCGCGGCTGAAGACCGAGGCGCTGCTGTGGCGCGTCGGCAGCAAGGCGCTGGCCGATGCGGCGCTGCCGGCCGCGCAGCGCTTCCTGCCGGTCGGCGTGGACTGGTCGCGCGAGCAGCTCGAAACGCTGCCGGGCCTGAGCCTGCACGACCTGATGCAGCTGCCGATCGCCAGGCTGCGCGACTTTGTCGACGCGCTGCAGCTGCCCAGTTCGATGCTGGACGAGGCGCTGAAGCTGCTGCTGGACGAGATCCGCCACCGCAGCCGCTATCTCTGCGACGTGGGCCTGGGCTACCTCACGCTGGACCGCCAGAGCCGCACGCTGTCCGGCGGCGAGGTGCAGCGCATCAACCTCACCACGGCGCTGGGCACGAGCCTCGTCAACACGCTGTTCGTGCTGGACGAGCCCAGCATCGGCCTGCATCCGCGCGACATGGGCCGCATCGTGCAGGCCATGCAGAGGCTGCGCGACGCGGGCAACACGCTGGTCGTCGTCGAGCACGACCCGGCCGTCATGCTGGCCGCCGACCGGCTGATCGACATGGGCCCCGGCCCCGGCGAGCGCGGCGGCCAGATCGTCTTCGACGGCACGCCCGAGACCATCCGCGCGGCCGACACGCTGACCGGCGCCTACCTCGGTGCGCGCAAGCATGTCGGCATGGGCCTGAAGCGCCTGGTGGACGAGAGCACGCCCAGGCTCATCCTCGAAGGCGTGCGCGAGCACAACCTGAAGGACGTGTCCGTCGAGTTCCCGCTGCAGCGCATGGTGGTCGTGACGGGCGTGTCCGGCTCCGGCAAGAGCACGCTGATGCAGGACGTGCTCTACCCGGCCCTGGCCCGCCAGTTCGGCAAGGCCACCGAGACGCCGGGCGCGCACGAAAGGCTGCTCGGCGCCGACCACCTCGCCGACGCCGTCTTCGTCGACCAGTCGCCGATCGGCAAGACGGCCCGCTCCAACCCGGCCAGCTACGTCGGCGCCTTCGACGAGATCCGCAAGCTCTTCGCCGTCGCGCCGCTGGCCGTCGAGCGCAGCTACAGCGCCGGCATGTTCAGCTTCAACGCCGGCGACGGCCGCTGCCCGACCTGCGGCGGCTCGGGCTTCGAGCATGTCGAGATGCAGTTCCTCAGCGACGTCTACCTGCGCTGCCCGGACTGCGACGGCAAGCGCTTCCGCGCCGAAATGCTGGACGTGAAGCTCGCGCTGAAGGATCGCGACCTCAGCGTGTCCGACGTGCTGGAACTGACGGTCGCCGAGGCTGTGAATCTCTTCAGCGACTACCGCGCGGTGGTGGCCAAGCTGCAACCCATCGTCGACGTCGGCCTGGAGTATGTGAAGCTGGGCCAGCCCGTGCCCACGCTGTCCGGCGGCGAGGCCCAGCGCCTCAAACTCGCCGGCTTCCTGGCCGAGGCGGCGAGCAACCCGCGCTTCGGTGTGGCCAAGAAGGGCACGCTCTTCCTGTTCGACGAGCCGACCACCGGCCTGCACTTCGACGACATCGCCAAGCTGATGCGCGCGATGCGCAAGCTGCTGTCGGCCGGCCACTCGCTGATCCTCATCGAGCACAATCTCGACGTGATCCGCGCGGCCGACTGGCTGATCGACCTCGGCCCCGAGGGTGGCGAGGATGGCGGCGAGCTGGTCTGCACCGGCACGCCCGAGGACGTGGCCCGGCACGCCACATCGCACACCGCCGCCGCGCTGCGCGACTACGCGCTGCACATGGACCGCCCCGCCGTGGCCGTGGAGGAGGGCCGGCCGCTGCAGCAGCTCATCAAGACACGCCGCGCGGCCGACGAGGCGATCAAGATCGTCAACGCCCGCGAGCACAACCTCAAGGGGCTCAACGTCGAGATCCCGCGCGGCAAGTTCAATGTCGTGACCGGTGTGTCGGGCTCGGGCAAGTCCACGCTGGCCTTCGACATCCTGTTCAACGAAGGCCAGCGCCGCTATCTCGAATCGCTGAACGCCTATGCGCGCAGCATCGTGCAGCCGGCCGGCCGGCCCGAGGTGGATGCGGTCTGGGGCATCCCGCCGACGGTCGCCATCGAGCAGCGCCTGAGCCGCGGCGGCCGCAAGAGCACGGTCGCGACGACGACCGAGGTCTGGCATTTCCTGCGCCTGCTCTACGTGAAGCTGGGCGTGCAGCACTGCGTCAACGACGGCGCGCCGGTGCGGCCGCAGAGTGTCGAGTCGATTGCCGCGCAGCTGATGCGCGACTACCGCGGCCAGCATGTCGGCCTGCTCGCGCCGCTGGTCGTCAACCGCAAGGGCGTCTACACCGACCTCGCCAAATGGGCCAAGGGCCGCGGCCACACGCATCTGCGCGTGGACGGCGAGTTCCTGCCCACGTCGCCCTGGCCGCGGCTGGACCGCTTCAAGGAGCACACGCTGGAGCTGCCGGTCGGCGACCTCGTCATCGCGGCCGAACGCGAGGCCGAGCTGCGCGAGCTGCTGGCCAAGGCCCTGGACGCCGGCAAGGGCGTGCTGCATCTGCTCAGCCCCCTGGATGGCTTGAGCGTCGAAGGCGGCGCGACCGGTGCCGGCGTCGGCAGCGTCAAGGTGTTCTCGACCAAGCGCGCCTGCCCGGTCTGCGGCACCAGCTACCCCGAGCTGGACCCGCGGCTGTTCTCCTACAACTCCAAGCACGGCTGGTGCAGGAGCTGCGTCGGTACCGGCCTGCAACTGACGCGCGAGCAGCGCAAGGCGCTGGACGACAGCGTGCAGGACGACGACAACCGCGGCCGTGAGCGGAGCTTCCCCGCGGAAGAGGCCGAGGTCGAGGGCCTGACCGATGCGCCCTGCCAGGACTGCCACGGCACGCGGCTGAACCCCACGGCGCGCTCCGTCGAGTTCGAGGCGAAGGGCATCGGCGACGTCGCCGCCTGGAGCGTCGGCCAGGCGCGCGAATGGGTGCAGGGCCTGCATCTCGAAGGCCGTGATGCCGACATCGCCCGCGACGTCGTCAGCGAAATCCTCGGCCGGCTGGAGTTCCTCGAAGAGGTCGGCCTGGGCTATCTGACGCTGGACCGCGCCGCGCCCACGCTGTCGGGCGGCGAGGCCCAGCGCATCCGGCTGGCTGCGCAGCTCGGCAGCAATCTGCAGGGCGTCTGCTATGTGCTGGACGAGCCCACCATCGGCCTGCATCCGCGCGACAACCAGATCCTGCTGAAGGCCCTGTCCACGCTGGGCGACAAGGGCAACACGCTGGTCGTCGTCGAGCACGACGAGGACACCATCCGCCGCGCCGACCACATCATCGACATCGGCCCCGGCGCCGGCAAACGTGGCGGCCGCGTCGTGGCCGAGGGCACGGCGGCACAGCTCGCGTTGCAGCCGGAATCGACGACCGGCCGCATGCTGGCCAGGCCGCTGATCCACCCGCTGCAGGCGCGCCGTCCGGTCGAGGCCGACGCGCCCAAGCTGACCGTGCTGAACGCGGCCCTGCACAACCTCAAGGCCGTGACGGTCGACGTGCCGCTGCACCGCCTCGTCGCGGTGACCGGCGTGTCGGGGTCGGGCAAGTCCACGCTGGCGCGCGATGTGCTGCTGGCCAATATGGCCGTCGCCGTGCCTTTGAGGAAAGCCCCGGCCAAATGGGCCGGCTGCGACGGCATCGAGGGCCATGCGCAGGTGGACCGGGTGTTGGAGGTCGACCAGACCCCCATCGGCAAGACGCCGCGCTCCTGCCCGGCGACCTACATCGGCTTCTGGGACGCGATCCGCCGGCTGTTTGCCGAGACGCTGGAGTCCAAGGCGCGCGGCTATGCGCCGGGCCGCTTCAGCTTCAACACCGGCGAGGGCCGCTGCCCGGGCTGCGAAGGCCAGGGCGTGAAGACCATCGAAATGAGCTTCCTGCCCGACGTGAAGCTGCCCTGCGACCAGTGCCACGGCCGGCGCTTCAACCCGGAGACGCTGGGCGTCAGTTGGCGCGGCAAGAGCATCGGCGATGTGCTGGCGATGGAGGTCGACGAGGCCGTCGAGTTCTTCGCGTCCATGCCGTCCATCGCGCATCCGCTGCAGCTGCTGAAGGACGTGGGTCTCGGCTATCTGACGCTGGGCCAGCCGTCGCCGACGCTGTCGGGCGGCGAGGCGCAGCGCATCAAGCTGGTGTCCGAACTCGTCAAGGTGCGCGACGACGTGACGCGCCGCGGCCAGAAGGCGCCGCACACCCTCTATGTGCTGGACGAGCCGACCGTGGGCCTGCACATGGCCGACGTCGAGAAGCTGATCCGCGTGCTGCACCGGCTGGTGGCCGGCGGGCATTCGGTGATCGTCATCGAGCACGACCTCGACGTGATCGCCGAGGCGGACTGGGTGCTGGACCTCGGGCCCGAGGGCGGCGATGCGGGTGGCCGCGTGGTCGTGGCCGGCACGCCGGAACAGGTGGTGGCGAGCGGCAGCCACACGGGCATCGCGCTCAGGCCGGTGTTGGCGAGGGCGAGCTGATGGCAGGCCGGCTGAGAGCCCTCAAACCGGCTCGACCGTCACCCCCACCCGCAAGGTCGCCACGCCGCCACCGCGCAGCACGCCGCGCAGCGGCGCCACGTCCGCGTAGTCGCGCCCCCAGGCCAGCGTGACGTGGTCCGGCCCGGCCGGCAAGGCGTTGGTCGGGTCCAGCGCCAGCCAGCCCTGCTCGGGGCACCACAGCTCGGCCCAGGCATGCGAGGCATCCGCGCCGACGAGCTTGGGCTGGCCTTGCGGCGGGCGGGTCAGCAGATAGCCCGACACATAGCGCGCCGCCAGGCCCAGCGAGCGGCAGGCGGCGATGAAGACATGGGCGAAGTCCTGGCAGACACCGCTGCGCTGCGCGAGCGCATCGGCCGCGCGCGTCGCGACCGTCGTGCTCTGCGGCAGATAGCGCAGGTCGGCGTGGATCTGCTGCATCAGCGCCAACCCACCGGCGGTCAGCGTGCGGCCGGGCGGGAAGGCACGGTGGGCATAGGCGGCCAGCGTTCCGTCGGGCGTGGCATAGGTGGAGGCCAGCGCGAACTCGTCGGCCTCCTGCAGCGCGCGGCCGGCGCGGTAGCGCAGGCTGCGGGCGACCGACTCCCAGCCCGGTCCGCGCGCCGGGTCGGGCGCGGGGCGGTCCAGCAGCTCGGCGACGAAGCGGCTGTCCACCACCAGCTTCTCGTGCACGCGCGCATGGCCGAAGCTCAGGTGGCGATTGCCCCAGGGGTCGCGGTGCAGATGGCGGGCCAGTTCGGCGGCGTCCAGCTCCAGGCCTTCCACGCCCCAGCCGTCGGGCAGCGGGGCTATGCGCAGCTGCCAGCCGTGGACCCGCTGCCAGGGCGTGTCGCGCGGCGCCAGGCAGGCGGCGTGATGGGCCCATTCCACCGAGTCGTCGTAGGTGTACTCGGTGACGTGGTGGACGGCCAGCGTCGTCATTGGTGCACCCTTCGCGCTGCGCGCTGTCCCGCCAAGCGGGAGCGAGCCCCTTCGGGCGGCCGTGCGGGGCTCATTGCCATACGCGTTGCTCGGCGCCGATGACGTGCGCGAAATAGCGCTGGCTGATGAGGCTGGACAGCTCGCCGGCCTGGGCCGCCGCGCGATGCAGCTGCTCGACGAGGGCCGGCCCCGGCGCAGCCAGTTCGGCCAGCGGCCAGGCCTCGGGCACCGGCAGGCCGGCGGCGACGTCGGCGGCCCAGCCGGGGTCGTGGCGGGCCAGCTTGGCGAAGCGCTCGCGCATCGTGCGCGCGACCCAGCCGAGCGAGCGCGGGTTGTCGGTGTCGTGCACCAGCAGGTGCAGCAGCGGCGCCGCCTCGCGCCGCGCCTGGAACTGGGCGCGGTAGGTGATGGTGGAGTCGAACACGCCCAGCAGCAGCCCGAAGCCGTCCTCCGTCAACGCAAGGCCTTGCGCGAAGGTCTCGGCCAGCACCTCGGCATGGAAGGACAGGCGCTCGATCTGGCGGCCGATGGACAGCAGCCTCCAGCCGTCGTCGCGGGTCATGCGGTCGGTCTGCGCGCCGGTGATGGCGGCGAGGTGGGTGTCGGCGCGGGCCAGCACATTGAGCACGTCGGTCATCGGCGTCGTGCCGGGGCGGTCCAGCACGGCGCGCAGATGCTGCTCGAACTGGGCCGCCGTCTCGTGGATCAGCCGCCAGGCCTCGGGCGACAGCCGCTCGCGCAGGGCCTGGGCGCAGCCCTGCAGCGCGCGCAAATTCCAGCCGACGCTGGTGACGCCGGAGCCGGGCAGCAGCGCCGTCAGCAGCGCGCGCTCGAAGCCACGTGGGTCGTCCTGGGCATGGGGCGCCTTGGGGCCGACGAGGCCGTGGCGGCGTGCCAGCGCGTCCAGCAGCGGCAGCATGGGCGGCGGCATCGCGCCGCGCTGCACCATGACGCTGGCCTCGATGACGTGGCGGGCCAGGCGGGCGCTGTTCTCGGCGCGCTCGGTGTAGCGGCCCAGCCAGAACAGGTTCTCGGCGGCGCGGCTGGTCACGGTCCAGTGCACGTCGCGCAGGTCGGTGGCCTGCAGCGGCTGCGACAGCAACGTCGTCGGGTCGACCTCGCCGTCGGTCATGACCCAGGTGTCGGCGCTCAAGCTGCCGCGCTGGATGGACAGCCAGGCGTCGGCCAGCGGGTCGCGCCGGGGCGCCACGCGGGTCAGGCCGCCGGGCAGCACGCGCCACCCGCCGTCGCCGTCGGTCAGCGCGAACACGCGCAGCACGGCCACGCGCGGCTCCAGCGCGCCGCGTATCCACACCGGCTGCTTGGTGGGCTTCACGCGCGCCTGCAGCGTGTAGGCCGTGGGGTCGGCAGCGATGCGCTCGGCCAGCTCGTGCAGGCCCTCGTCGCTGAGCTCCGCGGCCACGATGGGGGCGAAGCTGCGCGTCGTGCTGCCGGCCGCAAAGGTCGGCACGACGATGAACTCCGCGAGCCGCGGGCGCAGCGCGGCCCAGGCGCTCTCCTCGCCACACCACCAGCTCTGGATGGCGGGCAGCGCCAGCGCCTCGCCGAGCAGGCTCTCGGCCACGCCGGGCCAGAAGGCCGTGAGGCCGGGGCTCTCCAGCCAGCCGGCGCCTGGCGCGTTGGCGATGACGACCTCGCCGGCGCGCGCCGCCTGCAGCAGGCCGGGCACGCCGAGGATGGAGTCGGGGCGCAGCTCCAGCGGGTCCAGCCAGGTGTCGTCGACGCGGCGCAGCAGCACATGCACGCGCTCCAGGCCGGCCAGGGTCTTCAGGTAGACCTTGTCGGCGCGTACGGTCAGGTCGGCGCCCTCCACCAGCGTGATGCCGAGGTAGCGCGCCAGGAAGGCCTGCTCGAAATAGGTCTCGTTGCGCGGCCCCGGTGTCAGCAGCGCGATGCGACTGCGCTCGCCGGCGGGCGACAGCTTCAGCAGCGACTGCATCAGGTCGCGGTAGCTCGCGGCCAGGCGCTGCACGGCCATCTGGCGGAAGGCCTCGGGGAACTGCTGGGCGATGATGAGACGGTTCTCCAGCACATAGCCCAGGCCCGACGCCGCCTGCGTGCGCTGGCCGACCACCCACCAGTGGCCGTCGGCGCAGCGCGTCAGGTCGAAGGCCAGCACATGCAGGTGCACGCCGCCCGGCGGTTCGGCGCCATGCATGGCGCGCAGGTATTGAGGATGCGCCAGCACCAGGGAGGCCGGCAGCAGGCCCTGCTGCAGCAGGCGGCGCTCGCCATAGGTGTCGGCCATCACCGCGTTCAGCAGCCGCGCGCGCTGGGCGATGCCGGCCTCGATATGGCGCCACTCGCCAGGCTCGATGAGCATGGGCAGCAGCTCCAGCGGCCAGTGGCGGGCCAGCGGCGCGCCGGCGTCGCCATCCTGGCCGGGCAGCGGCGGGCCGTCGCTGTGCACGTTGTAGCTGGCACCGTCTTCCAGCACGCGGCGCTGCACGCGCAGGGCCTTGGCCGACAGCTCCTGCCAGCCCGCCGCGCCGCCGGCCGCGAAGAAACGCCGCCAGCGTTCGGCGATGCCGGCCTGGGGCTCGCCGGGGTGGTTGACCGCGCCGGTCAGCTCGTAGAAATGGCCGTCGCGGCTGCGCAGCGCGGCAGAAAGCGCCAGCACGAGGGGGTCGGGCGCGAGGGCTTCCTCCGGCTCGTCGGGGAGCAGGCTCCACTGGCTGGGCGTGAGCTCGGGCATGGGCGGGTCTGGGGTGGAAAGGCATTGTCAAGCAATGTCCGCGCCGCGGCCGGCGCCCCGATCACTCGCCGAGGAAACGGCGCAGCACGCGCTCGGCGGCTTGCGGGTCGTCGCGCCAGGCCCCGTGGCCGACGCCGGAAAAGCGCTCGAAGCCGGCCAGCCACTGCGGCGGCAGCGCGGCGGCGATCTCCTCGGCGTCCTGCGGCGGCGTGACCGGGTCTTCCTCGCCCACCATGACGAGGACGGGGCATTGCACGCCCGCCAGGCCTGGCCGCAGATCCATGCCCGGCAGCTCGGCGCGCGTGTGCTCGAACAGGATCTCGGGCTTGAAGCGCATCCAGCCGCCGGCATCGGGGTTCTTGGGCCGGGTGTTGTACAGATGGCGGCAATGCGTCTCGTAGGCCGCCCAGGTGGCGGGGCCGGGGTGCTGCCAGAAGTCGCGCGTGGCCTGGGCCGCCTCGGGCCCGCCCAGACGGCCGAAGCGCTCGACCTTGCGCGCCAGGCCGAAGTGGTGGGAAGTGCTGGACAGCACCACCTTGCGCGGATGCGCCGGATGCCGCGCCAGATAGCGCTGCGCGACGAAGCCGCCGAAGCTCTGGCCCAGCACGATGGGCTTCTCGATGCCGAGGGCGGCGCAGAGCCGCACGACGTCGTCGGCGAAGACGTCCAGCCGCATCTCGTCCAAGGGCCGCGGGCTGCTGCGCCCATGGCCGCGCTGGTCGAAATAGACGACCTGGCAGAGGTCCGCGAAGCGGCTGAAGAAGGGCCGGAAGCCGCTGTGGTCGAAGCCGGGGCCGCCGTGGATCAGCACGAGCGTCGGCTTTTCCTTCAGCACACGGCCCTCGGGTACGTGGCCCAGGCCTTCGATGTCGACGAAGAGGCGGATGCCGGGTTGGATTTCGATGTGCATGGGATGGGTCAGCGAGATTCGCGCTGGTGGCGCACCTGCGTCACGAAAACGGTATCGATGCGTGGCATGTATTCGTAGCGGACGACATAGCCGCGCGCCGCACGGCCAATCACCAGTTCCCTCGACTTCGCCCCTGCCCGACGACCAATTTCCGGCGCATGGGTCAGCACATCAAGGCCCTCCAACAATTCATCGATTCGGTCCTCGATGTTGTCGGGGTCATGCACTCGCAGGAAATCTCGAATCCGCTCCAGGTCAGCCAGCGCAAACGGCGTGAACTGGACCGCCGTCATCAGAAGATCTTCCTCGGCACGGGGCGCTCGGCTTTCTCGCCAGCGGCAGTCGCCTTCATATAGGCCTTGACCTCCTCCCACGGGATGGCCTCGCCGGTCTTCAGGAACTCCGCCCAGCGCTCCTCGCAGATGCGGTCCATCTCGGCATCGAACTCCGCCTGCTCGACCGATTCGGCGATGGCGTCGCGGATGAAGGCGTGCGCCGTCTTGCCGGCGCGCGCGGCCGCCTCGCTCACTCGCTCCTTGAGGTCGTCATCGAGGCGGATGGTGGTCGTCGACATGGCGCTGCTCCTGCAGATGAGTAGCGCAATTGTGCTACATCACCCCGCCTTGCGCAGATCCAGCGTGAACGGGAACTCCAGGCTGCGCCGCGGCTCGCCCACGTCGACGCGGCCGGGCGAATGCCCGATGGCCGCGAAGCGCGCGAGGCGCCGGCTCTCGGCCTCGTAGGCGTTGACCGGCAGCGTCGCGTAGTTGCGGCCGCCCGGGTGGGCGACGAAGTAGCGGCAGCCGCCCAGCGACTTCTGCTGCCAGGTGTCGACGAGGTCCACCGTCAGCGGCGCGTGGATGCCGATGGTCGGGTGCAGGGCCGAGGGCGGCAGCCAGGCGCGGTAGCGCACGCCGCAGACGAACTCGCCGACGCGGCCGGTCGGCTGCAGCGGCAGCGGCTGGCCGTTGACGGTAACGCGATGGCGCGGGTCCACGAGGCCGCTGACGTGCATCTCCAGCCGCTCCAGCGACGAGTCCACATAGCGCACCGTGCCGCCGGCCGAGCCTTCCTCGCCCATCACATGCCAGGGCTCCAGCGCGCCGCGCAGCGTCACATGCACGCCGCGCGCGGCGAACTCGCCGTACTTCGGGAAGCGGAACTCGACATGCGGCGCGAACCACGCGGCGTCCATCGCATGGCCGGCCTGGGCCATGTCCTGCATCACGTCGGCGAAGTCCTCCTGCACGAAGTGGGGCAGCAGCCAGCGGTCGTGCAGTTCGGTGCCCCAGCGCACCAGCGGCGCGCGGTAGGGCTGGGTCCAGAAGCGCGCCACCAGCGCGCGCAGCAGCAGCTGCTGCACGATGCTCATGCGCGCATGCGGCGGCATCTCGAAGGCGCGCAGCTCCAGAAGGCCGAGGCGGCCGGTGGCCGAGTCCGGCGAGTAGAGCTTGTCGATGCAGAACTCGCTGCGGTGGGTGTTGCCGGTCACGTCGACGAGGACGTTACGCAGCGTGCGGTCGATCAGCCACGGCGGCGCATCGCTGCCCAGCTCGTGGATCTCGTTCAGCGCGATCTCCAGCTCGCGCAGCTGGTCGTTGCGTGCCTCGTCCACGCGCGGCGCCTGACTGGTGGGGCCGATGAAGAGGCCGCTGAACAGATAACTGAGCGACGGGTGGTTGTGCCAGTAGGCCAGCAGCGAGGCCAGCAGCGCGGGCCGGCGCAGGAAGGGCGAGTCGGCCGGCGTGGCGCCGCCCAGCACGAAGTGGTTGCCGCCGCCGGTGCCGCCGTGGCGGCCGTCGATCATGAACTTCTCGCTGGACAGCCGCGACAGCCGTGCGGCTTCGTAGAGGAATTCGGTGTGCTGGACCAGCTCGCCCCAGTCGTGGGCCGGGTGGATGTTGACCTCGATGACGCCGGGGTCGGGCGTGACCTGCAGCAGCTTCAGGCGCGGGTCGCGCGGCGGCGGGTAGCCCTCCAGCACGATCTTGAAGCCGGTGTCCTCGCAGGCCGCCTCGACGGCCGTCAGCAGCTCCAGGTAATGCTCGACCTTCTCCAGCGGCGGCATGAAGACATAGAGCACGCCGCTGGCCTGGCCCCGGGCCTCGGCCGCGGGGCCGTTGGCCCGTCGGGGATCGCGCGCCTCGACGCACAGTGCCGTGCGCGTGATGCCATGGGCGCTCTCGAAGCGGGCCGGCGCAGCTTCCTCGCCGGCCGCGGCGCCCGTTGCCGTCCCGGCCAGCGCGCGCGCGTCGCGCAGCAGCCCCGGCGTCGGCCCGCCCGACGTGACGCCCAGCGTCTGCGCCCGCAGCGTGGCCGCGGCGGGCAGCATGCCGCGCGGTGCGAACGGGTCCTGCTCGATCAGATAGGGGTAGTCGCCCTGGCGGACCCAGGGCAGGGAATCGAGCGGCAGCCGCCAGCCCATCGGCGAATCGCCGGGGAAGAGATAGAGGCGCTCGTCGCGGAAGAACCAGGGCCCGGTCTGCCAGCGCGCGCCACCGAGCGGCGGTTCGCCGGCATGGCGGATCGGCAGCACATAGCCGACGACATGGGACAGTCCCTGGTCGAACACGCGGCGCAGGCGCACGCGCTCCAGCTCGTCGTCCAGACGCGAGTCGAAGGGGTCGACGTTGACCGGCAGGCGGCGCTCGCGCCACAGGTAGTACCAGGTGTCCTCGTAGCCGGGCCGCACATGGGTGTCGGGCAGGCCCAGGCAGCGCGTCAGCGCGGCCATGAAGGTCTTGGCGTCGTCGCTGGTGTAGGCGTGGCCTTCGCGCTCGTCGGCGAACCAGTCGGGGTTGCGCCAGCAGGGCTGGCCGTCGGCGCGCCAGTAGATGGACAGGGCCCAGCGTGGCAGCTGCTCGCCCGGATACCACTTGCCCTGGCCGAAATGCAGGAAGCCGCCCTGGCCGTATTCGTCGCGCAGCCGGTGCGTGAGCTGCTGGGCGTAGACCCGCTTGGTCGGGCCCAGGGCCTCGGTGTTCCACTCCGGCGCATCGCGGTCGTCCACGGACACGAAGGTGGGCTCGCCGCCCATCGTCAGCCGCACGTCGCCGGCCGCCAGTTCGCGGTCCACCTGCTGGCCGAGCTTGAGCACCTCGGCCCATTGCGCGTCGGTGTAGGGCTTGGTCACGCGCGGCGACTCGTAGATGCGCGTGACGCTCATCTCGTGGTCGAACTCGACCTCGCTCCTGTCGACACCGCCGCTGATGGGCGCCGCACTGCCCGGCGTGGGCGTGGCCGCCACGGGGATGTGGCCTTCGCCGGCCAGCAGGCCCGAGGTCGGGTCCAGCCCGATCCAGCCGGCGCCGGGCAGGTAGACCTCGCACCAGGCATGCAGGTCGGTGAAGTCGACCTCGGTGCCCCCCACTTGGTATTCAGGGCCGTCCAACGCCTTCTCGTCGGGCGTCAGCTGGATCAGATAGCCCGACACGAAGCGCGCCGCCAGGCCCAGGTGGCGCAGCAGTTCGACCAGCAGCCAGCCGGAGTCGCGGCAGGAACCGGACGCCTTCTGCAGCGTCTCCTCGGGCGCCTGCACGCCGGGCTCCAGGCGGATCAGGTAGGACACGCTCTTCTGCACGCGCTGGTTCAGCTCGACGAGGAAGTCGATCGTCGGCCGCTCGGTGCGCGGGATGTCGGCCAGATAGGCGGCCAGCCGCGGCGTGGCCGCTTGTGCCTGCAGATAGGGAGCCAGCTCGATCTGCTGGGCCTCGTCGTACTGGAAGGGGAAATGCTGAGCCTGCGGTTCGAGGAAGAAGTCGAAGGGGTTGTAGACGGCCATCTCGGCGACTAGGTCCACCGTGACGGTGAACTCGGTAGTCTTCTCGGGGAAGACGAGGCGGGCCAGGTAGTTCGCGAACGGGTCCTGCTGCCAGTTGATGAAGTGGTTGCTCGGCTCGACGCGCAGCGAGTAGCTGAGGACGGGCGTGCGGCAGTGCGGCGCGGGGCGCAGGCGCACGACCTGGGGACCGAGGTTGACCAGGCGGTCGTATTTGTAGCGGGTGACGTGTTTGAGGGCGACGTGGATGCTCATTTGGTTTGCTCACTACGCCCGAGGGGCTGGATGTCCGTTGGAGGGTTGGTTATTGGCGAGGCCCATGCCGGGAGTTCGCCCCGGCGGGCGACCTACTTTCTTGTGCGCACAAGAAAGTAGGCAAAGTTCTCGAAGAGCGGCGAAGCCAAAGCGCCCCTGCAAAACCGCCCCTGTCGGGGTGCCCTGCGATGCTCGAAGCCCGGGGCCGCGCCCAACTCGCTTCGTTCGCTACGCTCACTGCACTCAAACAAAGGGGCGCGAAGTCAGTTGTTGAAGCGTGCGGCGCACGCGCCCTGGGCTTCTGCGCTTCTCGGCGGTTTAGAAGGGGAGACCCCAAACAGCCAGCAGCCGAACAGCCAACAGCCAAACCCGCAAGCCGGCTGCCGCCGGCTGTTCCTTCACCCCCCCTTTGAGCCCGCCGAGGAGCACAGGGCCTCAAGGACCGAGCACCGCAGGGCAGCCCGCTGCGAAGCCAAGGGCCGGGCGGTTCGGGGACGACTTTTTGCCTTCTTTTTGGTCGCTCAAAAAGAAGGTCGCCCGCCGGGGCGAACTCCCGGCTGGGCCTTGCCAAAAACCAACCCTCCGACAAACCACACGAAAGATCGGTCATGCCTGAACCACCTCAAGCCGACGGCACCAGAAAGTCCTCGCTGATCCGCGAACCCAGGTCCGCCACCTCGGCCAGGAATCCGTCGAGGAAAGGATGCAGCCCCTCCGCCAGGATCTCGTCGATGCGGCCGAAGGCCAGCTCCGCCTCCAGCCGGCCGGCGCGGCGCAGCGTTTCGCCGGACTGGGCATTGGTCACGCGCTTCAGGTTGGCCAGCATGCGCGTGATGCAGTGCGACAGCGAGCGCGGCATGTCGGGGCGCAGGATCAGCAGCTCGGCGACCTTGTCGGGCTGGATGACGTTGCTGTAGACCCTGCGGTAGATCTCGAAGCCCGACACCGAGCGCAGCACGGCCGACCAGTAGTAGAAGTCCCGCGCGGCGTCGTGCTCACTTTGCGCCTGCTCCTGGCGATAGAACTTCACGTCGAGCAGCCGCGCCGTGTTGTCGGCGCGCTCCAGGAAGGAGCCGATGCGGATGAAGTGGAAGGCCTCGTCCTGCAGCATCGTGCCCACCGTCACGCCGCGCGACAGATGGCTGCGGTATTTGACCCACTCGAACAGCTGGGACGGGTCGCGCGCCAGCGCGCCCTCGCGCAGCAGGCGGCGGAACTCCAGCCAGGTCTGGTTCATCGTCTCCCAGACCTCGGTCGTCAGCGCGCCGCGCACGGCCCGCGCGTTCTCGCGCGCGGCGCGCAGGCAGTTGAAAATGGACGACAAGTTGTTCTCGTCGGCCACCATGAACTCCATGACGTTGCGGCCGTTGATCGCCGAATACTTCGCGCCATAGAGGCCGTTCAGCTCGGAGATGGACACCAGGCTGCGCCAGGTCTGCTCGGACTCGTCGGCCGACTGCGGCTGCAGCGAGGTCTGGTAGGCGATGTCCAGCATCCGCGCGGTGTTTTCGGCCCGTTCGATATAGCGGCTCAGCCAAAACAGGTGGTCAGCAGTCCTAGACAGCATGCTTCGACTCCCTTTCGTTGGCCGAAAACCCCGCGCGCGCTGGCGCGCGCCGCCGTGTTGTGGCTTCGCCCCAAGCGCTTCGCGCTTGACCGGCTCTTTCGATGTAGCGGCTCAGCCAGAAGAGATGGTCAGCGGTTCTTGAAAGCATCGTTCAGTCCTCTCTCAGTCTTCAAGAACCCAGGTGTCCTTGGTCCCGCCGCCCTGGCTGCTGTTGACCACGAGTGAACCTTCCTTCAACGCAACGCGGGTGAGCCCGCCCGGCACCATGCGCACGCTGGACCCCGACAGCACGAAGGGGCGCAGGTCGATGTGACGCGGCGCGATGCCGGCTTCGACATAGGTCGGGCAGGTGGACAGCGACAGCGTCGGCTGCGCGATGTAGTTGCCCGGGTTGGCAATGAGCCGCGCGCGGAAGGCCTCGACCTCGTCCCTGGTGGCCGCCGGCCCGACCAGCATGCCGTAGCCGCCGGCGCCGTGCACCTCTTTCACGACCAGCTCGCTCAGGTGGGCCAGCGTGTAGGCCAGGTCGTCCTTCTCGCGGCAGACATAGGTCGGCACGTTCTGCAGGATGGGCTTCTCGCCGAGGTAGAACTCGACCATCTTCGGCACATAGGGGTAGATGGACTTGTCGTCCGCGATGCCCGTGCCGATCGCGTTGGACAGCGTCACCTTGCCGGCCTTGTAGGCGCCCACCAGGCCGGCGCAGCCGAGCTGCGAATCGGCGCGGAAGACCTGCGGGTCGAGGAAGTCGTCGTCGATGCGGCGGTAGATGACGTCCACGCGCTTAGGCCCGCGCGTCGTGCGCATGTACACAAAGCCGCCGTCGACGAACAGGTCCTGGCCCTCGACCAGCTCCACGCCCATCTGCTGCGCGAGGAAGGCGTGCTCGAAGTAGGCCGAGTTGTACATGCCCGGCGTCATGACGACGACGGTGGGGTCGGCCACGCCGGGCGGCGCGACGCTGCGCAGCGTGTCCAGCAGCAGGTCGGGGTAGTGCGCCACCGGCGCCACGCGGTGCTGGGAGAACAGCTCGGGGAAGAGCCGCATCATCATCTTGCGGTTCTCCAGCATATAGCTCACGCCCGAGGGCACGCGCAGGTTGTCCTCCAGCACGTAGTAGTCGCCCGAGCCGTCGGCATTGCCGGCGCGCACGATGTCGACGCCGGCGATGTGGCTGTAGACATTGCCCGGCACGTCCACGCCCATCATCTCGGGGCGGAACTGCGCGTTCTTGACGATCTCTTCGGCGGGCACGATGCCGGCCTTCAGGATCTCCTGGTCGTGGTAGACGTCGTGGATGAAGCGGTTCAGCGCGGTCACGCGCTGAGCCAGGCCGGCCTGCATGGACGTCCACTCGGACGCCGGGATGACGCGCGGGATCAGGTCGAAGGGAATCAACCGCTCGGTGCCTTCGCCCGCATCCTTGTCGCCGTAGACCGCGAAGGTGATGCCGACGCGGCGGAAGATCAGCTCGGCCTGCTCGCGCCGCTCGCGCATCAGCGACTCGGGCTGGTCCGCCAGCCAGCGGGCATAGGCCGCGTAGTGGGGCCGGGTCTCGCGGCCCGCGGCGTTCATCTCGTCAAAGGCGGTCTGCATCGTCGCTCCTCGTGCCTGCCGGACGACGCAAGTTCCACGCCCAGGTTCGGCAGCGGCTCGTGGTGCGCGAGGCACCGCTTGCGTGCATGCCGCCCGCCGCGCGAGCGCCGAGGCACCAGAGTTATACCCGGCGCCGCGGCGGGTCGGTCAGAAAGGCTTGCCGACCGACACGTAGACCGACCGACGCAGGCCGAACTGCGGCGCGCCGACGCCGATGCCGGAGCCATCGCGCAGCTGGTAGACGCGGTCGAACAGGTTCACGACCGCCAGCCGCGTGTCGAACTTGCCCAGGCCTTGCCCCAGGTCGAAGGTCTTGGCGACCGCCGCGTTCACGCTGGTGTAGGCCGGCAGGTGCCCGGTGTTGGCGAAGCCGCGGCGCAGGCCGCTGCCGAACAGCAGGTCGGAGCTGGCGACCAGGCCGCCGCCGAAGCGGTAGGACAGGCCCGCCGAGCCGCTGAAGCGCTGCTCGTGGTCCAGGTGCACCCAGTGGCTGGCGATGTAGTCCAGCTCGTCCGGGCCGAAATTGAACTGGCCGCTCTCGATGCCCTTGGCGCGCGCATGCGACAGCCCGAGGTTGACGTAGCCGCTCAAGCGCTCGCCCTTGTAGGTGGCCGACAGGTCCAGCCCGTGGATGCGGCCCTGCTCGAAATTGAAGGCCGAGAAGATCAGCGCATTGCCGAACTGGCCTTCGTCCTGCAGATGCCTGACCTTGCGGTAGTAGCCGTCGATGCCGAGCGTCAGCTGCGGCGAGGCCTGGAAGGACAGGCCGGCGTCGAAATAGTCCGAGCGCTCGGAGCGCACCGCGGTGTTGGCGTCCGACGGCAGCGCATTGGTCGTGCCGATGAACTTGGCCACCGACGTGGTGTCGATCTTCTCGGTCGGCGGCGGCGTGAAGTAGCGCGCATAGCCGGCATGCAGGCGCAGCGTCTCGGACGCCTCGTAGACCAGGCCCAGGCGCGGGCTGAACTGCCGCTCGACGACGACGGTGTGCACCTGGTCGTAGCGCAGGCCGTAGTTGATCGTCAGCGGTTTGACGGGCCGCCACTCGTCCTGCAGATAGGCGCTCCACAGGTGGCCGCTGATGCGCGAGTCGTCCTGGATGAAGACCGGCACGCCGCTGCTCTGGTTGCCGTCGGCGTCGGCCGGGAACACCGAGGCGCCGTTGGCCACGTCGACCTTCTCCTGCTGCGCGAACAGGCCGGCGCGCAGCGTGTGGGCCGGGTTGAGCTTGTAGCTGAAGTCGGCCTGCAGGCCGCTGGCGTCGTTGCGGCGCAGGATGTCGGCGGCGATGCCGTTGAACTGCAGGTCGCCGATGGCGTCGGGCCGGTAGTGCACGTCCGTCATGCGGTTGAAGACGGAAAGCTGGTAGTCGACCCGGCTGCCGATGGCGCCCTGGTAGCTCGCGACGACGAAGCGGTTGCTCTCGTTCTGGCGCGCGTCCAGCGCGGCGGAGTCGAGCGGCGCATGGCCGTCGGTCGTGAAGCGGGGCGACTGCCCGGCCAGGTTGGGAATCTGGAAGCGGTTGTTGCTGGTGCCGAACATCAGGCTGACGCGGCTGTCGTCGCCCAGCACATAGGACAGCAGCCCGAAGGACTTGGCCTGCCGCGTCGTGTCGTGCAGCGCGTTGCGCGCGCCGGTCGGGTTCTCGATGCCGACGTCGTTGCGCAGCAGCGAGCCGGTCAGGAAATAGTTCAGCTGGCCTTGCGTGCCGCTCAGCTCCAGCGACGTCTCCACATGGCCACGGCTGCCCAGCGTCAGGCCGACGCTGCCGCCGCGGTCCGGCGTGTCGCCCTTGCTCTGGATGTCCACGACGGCCGCGTTGCGGATGCCGTACTGGGCCGGCAGCGCGCCGGTCAGCACATTGAGGTGGTCCGCGAAGCGCGTCTCCAGCGCCTGGCCGAAGCCGCTGATGGACTCCGGAATGATGACGCCATTGATGCGGTACTGCACATTGGCATGGTCGCCGCGCACATGCAGCTGGCCGTAGGAGTCCTGCACGACGCCGGGCGTCTGCAGCAGCACCTGGTTCAGCGGCGTGCTTTCGCCCAGCGGCAGGTTCTTCAGATCCTGCTTGTCCAGGCGGTAGACGCTGCTGCCGGTGTCGGGCGACAGCGCATTGCGCGCCGCATCCAGGCGCTGGCGCGTGCCGGTGACTTCGACGCGCTGCAGGCTGGACGTGCCGGCATCGGCGGTGGACGGGTCGGCGGGTGCCGCATCGGCGCGGGCGCCGGCGGCAGGAAAAACACAGAGGCAGGCGGCCGCGAGCGGCGCCAGGGCAAAGGAACGCATGGGAGKAACTTCCGCAGGAAAACGCAAACATCCGCGCCGCCAGGGGGCGCGGCAAGGCTGGGATTCAGGCGGAGGCGGGCGGCGCGCGCGCCGGCGGGCGCCAGTCGGCGTCGCGCTCGGCGGCGGCCGCGACGGGCGTGATGCTGCGGGCCTCGACCGCGATGCCGGCCGGCAGCGGGCCGGGCGCGGTCGTCGGCGCACCGCTGGCCAGGTCGGCAGCGGTCAGGCACAGGTCGCAGTGGACGAGATGGGCGATGCCCTCGTCCTGGCGCTCGCCGCTGACGTGGGACAGCGCATGCACTCCCGCCATCGCTTGCGCGATGGGCAGGATCAGGGCCAGCCAGAAAAGCCAGCGTTGGGCGGTGCGACGCAGGTTCACGGCCGCAATCCTAAACTCGGCCTCTTACTGAGCCTGAAGTCACCCTGTCATGAAGCTCATCGACACCATCCTGGCCGACGCGCCACAGATCACGGCCATCCGCCGCGACCTGCACAAGCACCCCGAGCTCTGCTTCCACGAGCAGCGCACCGCCGACGTCATCGCGCAGGCGCTGACCGACTGGGGCATCCCCGTCCACCGCGGCCTGGGCAAGACCGGCGTGGTCGGCATCGTCAAGAACGGCACATCCAGCCGCGCCGTCGGCCTGCGCGCCGACATCGACGCGCTGCCGATGACCGAGCGCAACCAGTTCCCGCACGCCAGCAGCTACCTGGGCCGCATGCATGCCTGCGGCCACGACGGCCACACGGCGATGCTGCTGGCCGCGGCCAAGCACCTGGCCACGCACCGCAACTTCGACGGCACGGTCTATCTCGTCTTCCAGCCCGCCGAGGAAGGCGGCGGCGGCGCGCGCGAGATGATCCGGGACGGCCTGTTCGACAAGTTCCCGATGGAGGCCATGTTCGGCGCCCACAACTGGCCCGGCATGCAGGCCGGCCAGTTCGCGCTGAAGAGCGGGCCGGTGTTCGCCAGCAGCAACGAGTTCAAGATCACGCTCAAGGGCAAGGGCTGCCACGCGGCCATGCCGCATCTGGGTTTCGACCCGGTGCCGGCGGCCTGCCAGCTCGTCACGGCCTTCCAGACCATCGTCAGCCGCAACAAGCGCCCCATCGACCCGGGCGTCATCTCGGTCACGATGATCCATGCCGGCGAGGCCACCAATGTCGTGCCCGACTCGGTCGTGCTGGAGGGCACGGTGCGCACCTTCACGCTGGAGTTGCTGGACCTGCTGGAGCGCCGCATGAAGGCCATGACCGAGCAGCTGGCCGGCGCCTTCGAGCTGACGGCCGAGTTCGAGTTCCACCGCAACTACCCGCCGACGATCAACCACCCCGCCGAGACCGAGTTCGCGCGCCGCGTGCTGACCGACATGGTCGGCGCCGACAATGTGCAGGAGTTCGAGCCCACGATGGGCGCCGAGGATTTCAGCTACTACCTGCTGGAAGAGCCCGGCTGCTATTTCCTGATCGGCAACGGCGACGGCGAACACCGCGCCGGCGGCCACGGCCTGGGGCCCTGCACGCTGCACAACCCGAGCTATGACTTCAACGACGAGCTGATCCCGCTGGGCGGCTCGATGTGGGTCCGCATGGCCGAGACCTGGCTGAACACACCGCGATGAACCACGACCAAATCATCAACGACACCCGCGACTGGGTCGTCAAGGCCGTCATCGGCCTCAACCTCTGCCCGTTCGCCAAGGCCGTCCACGTCAACGAGCGCATCCGCTACGTCGTCAGCGACGCGACCGAGCCCGAGGCGCTGCTGAAGGACCTGGCCCGCGAGCTGCTGGCGCTGAACCGCGCCGACCCCGAGCAGGTCGACACGACGCTGCTCATCCACCCCGGCGTGCTGACCGACTTCCTGGACTTCAACGATTTCCTGGACGCGGCCGACGCCCTCGTCGAGGAGCTCAAGCTCGACGGCATCCTGCAGATCGCCGACTTCCACCCCGACTACCAGTTCGACGGCAGCGCGCCCGACGACATCGCCAACTACAGCAACCGCTCGCCCTACCCGACGCTGCACCTGCTGCGCGAGGAGAGCATCGAGCGGGCCGTCGAGTCGATGCCGGACACGGCCTCCATCTACGAGAACAACCTCGAGACGCTGGACAGGCTGGGCCACGAGGGCTGGGCCGCGCTGGGCCTGAAGGGTGGCAAGGCCGGCTGAGCCGGCCGGCTATTCCTTGACCCAGGACAGGCCGCCGCCCTTCTTCGGCGCATTCGCGCGCGTGCGCAGCACCGCGTCGAAGCCGCTCTTGCCGCCGTTCCAGACCGCCGTCAGCAGGCCGACGACGTCCTCGCGGCTGTAGGCGTCCAGGTCGGTGCGGAACTGCTTGATCGCCGCGGCCAGCATGTCGCGCGGCAGCTCCTGGTGCGTGGCCAGCACGACGAACATCGCGGCATGGAGGTCGGGCCAGGCCGTGCACAGCGCCTGGATGCGCTTCAGCGCCTCGGCCGGCGCGGCGCGGTGGCCGGGCTGCAGCCAGGCCAGCGGGTCGCCGACGCCTTCGTCCAACGCGTCATCGGCCATCGTCTGTCTCCTCGGTGGGCCGGATCTTGATTTCTCACGCAGCCGGACTAGTGTCAATCATTTGTGGCCCTGCCTGGCGCGAAACCCGCAATCTCGTGCAGTCGGGCGCAGATGACTTCCCTCTGACGCGTCGGTCATGCGGCACACTCCGCGGTCGCCCTGAGCCTCTCCGCAGCCATGCAGCCCAAGACCCTCGCCCTGATCGACGACGACGCCGAATACTCGGAGTTCCTGACGCAGTTCCTGTAGGAGCTGCAGGGCATCGCGGTCAGCCGTTTCGACGACAGCAATGCGCTGCTGGCCGCGCCCGAGGCCTTCTCCTTCGACTTCTACCTCGTCGACCTGATGCTGCCCGGCGTCAACGGCGTGGAGCTGATCAAGATCCTGCGCCGCCGCACCGATGCCGGCGTCGTCGTCGTGTCCGGCCGCCTGGGCCCCGAGGTCTTCCGCGAGGTCATCACGGCCGGCGCCGACATGTACCTCGTCAAGCCCGTGCAGTTCGAGCAGGTGGCGCTGGCCATCGCCGCCGTGCAGCGCCGCGTCGCCAAGCCCGCGGCGGCCGACGCGACCTGGAAGCTGGACCGCGCCAGCGGCGAGCTCATCGTGCCCGACGGCACCCGCATCCAGCTCAGCGAGGCCGACCGCCAGCTGCTGGAATGCTTCGCCCAGGCCGGCGGCGAGCCGGTCACGCGCGAGGCGCTGCTGGCCAGGCTGGGCCGCGAGCTGCCGGAAGCCGGCGACGACGACGGCCTGTCGGCCACCATCTACCGCCTGCGCCGCCGCATCGAGCGCGCCACGCCCACGCTGGTGCCGCTGCAGAGCAAGTCGCGCGTGGGCTATGTGTTCCGCGCGCCGCTGCAGCTCGTCTGAAGCCCTCCTTGCCGGCCGCGCTGCGGCTGGGGCCCCGGCAATCGTGATCCGCTAGCCGGCCTGCGGCAGCGTCAGGCGCATCACGGTGCCCAGCGGCCCGCTGCGCAGCAGTTCGGCGCTGCCGCCGTGCAGGTCCATCACGCGGCGCACGATGTAAAGGCCCAGGCCGTGGGTGGCCTCGGTGCCGCCGTGGCCGCGTGCGCCGCGCATGAACAGGCGCGGCAGCAGCTCGCGCGGGATGCCGGGGCCGGCGTCGGCGACTTCGAGCTGCAGCGCCGCCGGCTCGTCGAAGTCCATCACGTGCAGGCTCACCGGGCTCGGGCCCGGGGCGTACTTCAGTGCGTTGGACAGCAGGTTGCGCAGCGCCAGGCGCAGCAGGCTCATGTCCATCAGCGCGGTGCGCGTGGCGGTGTGGCGGTGCACGACGACGCGGTCGCGCTGCTCGCGCGGCAGGTCGGCGATGGTCACGGCGATCAGCGTGTCGATGTCGGTGTCCAGCCGCGCGATGCGTCCGCCGCCGGCCAGCAGGCTGGCCGCGGCCAGCGTGTTGTCGACGCCGGCCAGCACCTGGCCGAGCACGGCCTGGGCGCGGGTCAGCCGCTCCTGCACCTGGCGCTCGCCGCGGCCGGCCAGGCTGGACGTCGCACTCTGCAGCGCCGCGCTGGCGTTGTTCAGCGGCTGGCGCACCTCGTGGGCCAGCACGTCCAGCATCTCGGAGCGCTCGTGCAGCAACTGGTCCAGCTCCTGCACGTGGCGCTCGATCTGGCGGCGCATGCGCTGCTCCTGGGCCAGCTCGGCGCGGTGCCTGAGTTCCTCGGTGATGTCGTCCACCAGGGCCAGCGCACGCAGCGGCTGCCCGGAGGGGGCGAACTCGGCGACGGCGGAGACCAGGGCATCGAGCAGCCGGCCGTCGGCGCAGACCAGCTGCACGGGGCAGTCGTCGACATGGCCGTCGCGCCACAGTACCGGGCGGTAGACGTCGCGCACCTGGCTGCTGGTCTCGGGCGTCATGAAGTCGTCCAGCGGGCGGCCGACGACCTGCTCGCGCCGGTAGCCCAGGCGCTCCAGCCAGCGGTCCGACACGCTGAGCACGCGGCCGTTGGTGTCGACCGAATGCATCAGCGCCGGCGTCGACTCGTACAGCGCGCGCAGGCGCTGGCGGCTGTGCTCCAGCTCGACGGCCGCGCGATGGTGCTCGGTCACGTCCTGGAAGGCGCCGACGAGACGCACCGGCACGCCGTCCTGCAGGTCGACCTGGCCCTGGGCCAGCACCCAGATCTCGCGCCCCGCGGCCGTCCGCAGCGGCAGCTCCAGGCTCCAGGGCCGGCCCTCGCGCATGCCCTGCTCGACGGCGGCCTCGATGGCGTGGCGGGCGTCGGGCCGGTAGTAGCCGAGGGCCTCGTCCAGCGACGGCCGGTGGCCGGGTTCGAGGTCGTGGATGCGGCAGGTCTGGTCGCTCCAGACCAGTTCCATCGTCTGCAGGTCCAGGCTCCAGCCGCCGATGCCGGCTAGGCGGCCGGTGCGGTCCAGCAGGGCCTGGCTTTCGCGCAGCTCGCGCTCGGCCGTCAGCCGCTCGGTGACGTCCTCGACGACGCCGACGAAGCCGCCGTCCGGCAACTGCAGAGGCCGCGCGCGCGCCCACAGCTGGCGCAGCCCGCCGCCGGCCGCGCCGGGGCGCTGCACGCGAAAGCGCATCTCGAAGGGGCGTCCGGCGGCGACGCAGCGCCGCCAGTGGTCGCGCACCGAGTCGCGGTCGTCGGCGTGCAGCGCCGCCAGCCAGCCCTCGCCGAGGCTGGCCTGCGGGCCCAGGCCGTAGATGTGCTGCCAGGCCGCGTTCGCATACACGCACCGTCCTGCCGCGTCGGTCTGCCAGACACCCAGCGGCGCGACCTCGGCCAGCACGCGATAGCGCTGCTCGCCGTCGAGGGCGTCGGCCCGGCTCGCCGCCAGGGCGCGCTCGCGCATCATCAGCGCCTCGGCGGCGGCGCCGGCCAGCCGGGTCAGCGCCTCGCGCTGGGCCTCGTCGAGCTCGCGCGGCCGGTAGTCGACGACGCATAGCGTGCCGGGGTGGCTGCCGTCGTCGAGCCGGATGGGCACGCCGGCATAGAAGCGCAGCGCCGGCTCGGCGAGCACGTCGGGATGGCCGGCAAAGCGTGCATCCAGGCGCGCGTCGCACACCTCGAACAGGCCGTCGGCCAGCAGGGTGTGGGCGCAGAAGCTGAGGCCGCGCGGCGTCTCGTCGCGGCCCAGGCCGACCTTGGCCTTGAACCACTGGCGCTTCGCGTCGATGAGGCCGAGCAGGGCCACCGGCGTCCCGCAGAGCTGGGCCGCCAGCGCGGCCAGGTGCTCGAACAGCGGCTCGGGCTCGGTGTCCATCACGGCCAGCGCGGCCAGGCGCGCGAGGCGGCGTTCTTCGTCAGCGGGCTTGGGCGGAGTCGACATGACGGGGAGCTTATGGCAAACCCGCCGCCCGGCCGCCGCGCGCCTCAGGGCGCGGCCGCGCGGCCCAGGTGGTCCAGCCAGAAGGCCTCGTACTTGCGGTGCCAGGCGGCCGGCTTCACGACGCCGCCCAGCGCGTGCACGCCGTCCGGGTCGAGGAAGAGCTCGACGAGGGGCGCCTTGCCCGACTCCAGCAGCTCGCGGTAGACGTTGACCGTGTCCTGGTAGAGCACATTGGGATCCTGCATGCCGTGCACCAGCAGCAGCGGATGGCGCAGGCCGCGGGCCAGCGGCAGCAGCGAGAAGCGGCGCAGGCTGGGCTTGCTGCGCTCGGTCTGGCCCAGCGTGCGGCCGGAATACCAGCTGTTGTAGTTCTCCCATTCGGTCGGGCCGGCGCCGGCGATGCCGGCGGCGAACAGGTCGGGCCGCGTGTACATCGTGTACTGGGTCTGGAAGCCGCCGAAGCTCCAGCCGTTCAGGCCGATGCGCGCGGGGTCCACGCCGAACCGGCCGGGCAGCAGCTTGACGAGGTCTTCCAGGTCCTCGGCCTGGGGCTCGCCGGGGTGCTCCCAGTTGGCGTCGGAGAACTTGCGGCCGTAGTCGCTGTGGCCACGCGGGTCCACGGCGACCATCACATAGCCATGCTTGGCGGCCATGTACATGCCGAACAGGTAGGCCGTGTTCTGGAAGCTGTCGACCTCGACGATGTGGCGGTCGTTCAGCGGGCCGCCGTAGACGTAGACGACGGCAGGCCGCCTGTCGCCGGCCTGCCAGCCGGCGGGCTTGAAGACATAGCCCTCGATGCGGTCGCCGTGGCGGTTGGCGTAGTGGAAGCGCTCGGGCTGCTGCAGGCCGACGCCGGCCCAGGCCGGGTCGGTGCTGCGGGTCAGCGTTGCGGGCCGGGCCTTGCCGTCCACGGCGATCAGCTTCAGCTCGGGGCGCTGGGCCCAGTTGCCGGCGTTGGCGCCGACCCAGCGGCCGTCCTCCGACGCGGCCGCCGCGCGGTGGTACTCGCCCGCCGCGCCGAGGGCACGCATCTCGCCGCTGGCCATGTCGACGCGGAAGAGGTTCATCGCCGCCGTGTCGCCGGCATTGGCCAGCACGAACATGGCCTTGCTGTCCGCCGTGAAGCCGACGACCTGATGGGCCTCGAACCCGCCCTTCAGCAGCGGGCGCAGCGACCTGGTCGCCACGTCGATCGCCCAGGGCTGGCGCCAGCCGGATTCGTCCAGCACGAGCACCAGCTGCCTGCCGTCGGGCGTGAAGCGCGGCTGCACGACGCTGACCACCTCGTGGCCCACGTCGCCACGGCGCTCCAAGACGACCTCTGGCTTGGCCGATTCGTCCGCCTTGCCCACGTAAACGCGCAGCAGCTCCTTCTCACGCTCCCAGGTCGTGAAGGCGTAGCGGCTGCCGTCGCGCGCCCAGGCCACGTCGCTCATCTCGAACCAGACGTCGCCGCCCGCGTTCGTGAACACCGGCGCGGGCTGCCGGCGCGGCGCCTCGCCGGCGGCCGGCACGGCGCGGATGTAGAGGGCCAGCGGCTTCACGGCGCGCTTGTCGTCCGACACCTCGCGGTCGACCTTCCTGGCGGTGGCCCAGCGCTCGCCGTAGTTCATGATCTCGACCTGGCGCTCCTTGGGCGGCGGCAGGGGCTTGCCGTCGTCGCCCGGCGGGTTCACCGGTGCGCGCGCCAGCAGCGACATCCAGCGGCCGTCCTCGCTGATCGCGGTCTGGTCGATGCGGTATTTCTTCGGTGCCTCGTCCGCGATGACGAGCTCGCGGTTCAGCACCTGCACGCCGGCCTGGTTGAAGCGGGCACGCAGCACGCGGGTCTCGTCCATGTAGACGAAGCCGGCATCGTCGGGCGTGTAGGCCACGATGCGCAGCTCGCGCTGCGTGGCCACCAGCGGCGCGGGCGCCTGGTCGTCGTCCGCCTTCCAGCGGTAGAGGCCGCCGCGGTACTGCAGGATCAGCTCGTCGGCCTTGCGGGCCCAGACGAACCGGGCCACGCCGGGGTAGAGGTCCTCGGGCTTGAGCTTGTCGCGCACGAGCTTCTTCTTCAGCTCGTCGCGCAGCTCCCAGAGCTCTTTCTCCTTGTCGTCCTGCTTGTCGGGCGCCGACGCGGCGGACGCTGGCGCGGCGGCGGGCGCCGGCTTGCCGGCACGCTTCGCGGCCAGCGCGGCCATGGCCTGCTTCTCGGCCTCGGCGTCCGCCTTGTCGGCGGCCTTCTGCGCGTCGTCCCTGGCCTTCTTGTCGGCCAGTTCCTGCTTCACCGTCTCCAGCGCGGCACTCTCCCACTGCGACAGGTCGACCTTGTCGCCGCGCAGATAGGCCTGCTGGGCCTCTTCCCTGGCCTGGCGCTCGGCCCATTCGGTGTTGCGCTGCTTCAGCTTCCTGTCGAAGCGCTGCTGGTCCTCGGGCGCGTCGAAGGCGGCCAGCAGCTGTGGCGACGTGACGCGCCGGGTCTTGCCGGTCCGGGTGTCGTGCACCCAGAGGTCGGTGCCGGGCTCGCCGACGGGGTTCCACAGATACGCCAGGTAGCGGCCGCTGCGGCTGAAGGCGGCGTCCTTGGCATCCACGCCGCGGTAGGGCTGGGCGCGGAAGATCTGTTCGAGGGTCGGGACGGCGGCGGCAGCCGGCGCGGTCTGCGCCTGCAGCGGCGTCAGCGCCGCAAAGGCCAGCGCAAGGGCCAGGCTGCCGGCGGCAGCGAAGGTCACGGGCTTCAAGGGGATCTCCTGAATGGCCCCCTGGGGTCAGGGGCGGCGCATTCTAGGAAGCGTGAGGGCCTGCTCCATTGGTCACGGTGGTGGCTGGATCGGGCTGCCTTTGCACCGAACCAAGGGGTTCAGCGAGAGCGGCGCCCCGTCCTCCGCCGGCCCGTGCCGCTGGCTGCGAGCGCCAGCGCCAGCAGCCACCACGCCGACATCGCGCCGCCGCCGCTGCCCGACCCGCCCGCCGACCCGCCCGTCGCGGCGGCGGCCGTCGTCACCGTGATCGTCTGCGTCTGGCTCGCCTGCGCACCGGCGCTGTCGGTCAGCGTCAGCTGCACGGTGAAGCTGCCGGCCGCACGGGTCGTCACGGTCGCGGTCGAGCCCGTCGTGCTGCCGCTGAAGGCCGCGCTGCCGCTGGTGATGCTCCATTGGTAGCCCGTCAGCGTGCGCCCGGCCGGTGCGCTGGAGCCGCTGCTGTCGAGGCCGACGTTGTTGCCGGCCACCACCGTCGTCGCCGACGGGCTGATGCTGGCCGTCGGCCCCAGGGCCGTCACGGTGACGGTCGTGCTGGCGCTGCTGGTCTGGCCCAGCGAGTCGGTCACGGTCAGCGTGACGACGACGCTGCCGCTGCTGCTGCCCAGCGTCGACAGCGTCGCCGTCGCTGCGTTGGTCGCCGTCGTGAAGCTGGCCAGGTTGGACGGGCTGGCGCTGACGCTCCACTGGTAGCCGGCGATGGCGAAGCCCGTCGCGGCCTGGCTGCTGCCGCCATCGAGGCTGACCGCAGTGCCGGCGGACACGGCGCTGGCCGAGGCGACGATGCCGACGGTCGGCGCGGCCGGGGCCGTGACGGCGATGGCCTGCGTGCGCGAGGCCTGCAGGCCCGTGCTGTCGGTCACCGTCAGCTGCACGGTGACGCTGCCGATGCCGGTCGTCTTCAGGCTGGCCGTGGCCGCATTCGTCGCACCGCTGAGGCTGGCGATGGCGCTGCCGCTCGTGATCGTCCATTGCCAGCCGGTGATGCTGCGCGTGCCCGGCGCCGTCGAGCCGCTGCCGTCCAGGCTCAGCGTCGTGCCGGCCGTGACCGTCGTCGCGCTGGCAGTGATGGCGGCCGTCGGCGTCGCGCCATTGGCCGCGGCGGCGACGGCGGCGCCCACGTCCAGCAGGCCGGCGCCGCAGGTGGAGGTGGTGCAGTAGCACTCGTCCTGCGCGACCGTCGTGGGCGCCGTGCAGAGGGGCACGCTGCTGCCCTGGGGTTGCGTGGGGAAGCTGCGCGCCGTCGACTGCAGCAGCGACTTGATCTGCGCCGGCTTCAGCGCCGGGTTGACGGACAGCATCAGCGCCGCCGCGCCCGCGACCATGGGCGTCGCGAAGCTGGTGCCGACCGAGTAGCTGCTGCTGTTGCTGTAGGTGTAGCCGCTGCTGCTGGCCGTCGTCGTGCCGGTGTTGGTAGCGGTCAGGATGGGGTAGAGGCAGGCGCCGGTCGAGTTGACGCAGTTGCCGCCGGGCGCGGCGATGGCGACCTCGGGGCCGATGCTGGAGAAGCCGACCTTGGTGCCGACATGGCGCACGCCGGCCACGGCGATGACGCCGGCGCAGTTGGCCGGCACGCCGACGGCCAGGCCCTCGTCGTTGCCGGCCGCGGCGACGATGGTGACGCCGGCCGCCGTGATCTGGTTGATGGCATCCCGATAGGCCGCGCTGCAGGTTCCGCTGCCGCCCAGGCTCAGGTTGATGACCTTGGCCGGGTTGGGGTTGGCGATCGGCACGCTGGACACGCCCGCGGCCCAGAGCATGGCGGCGATGATGTCCGAGTCCGACCCGCCGCATTTGCCGAGCACGCGCACCGGCAGCACCATGACGTTGTAGCCCACCGAGGCCATGCCGATGCCGTTGTTGGTCTGGGCGCCGATGATGCTGGCCGTCTGCGTGCCATGCCAGCTGCTGCTGGTGGCGGCCTCGCCGCTGCCGCACTGGCCGGCCGTCGTCCAGTCGCCGGGGTCGGTCGGGTCGGCGTCGCGGCCGTCGCCGTCGCCCGCGATGCTGGTCGACGAGATGAAGTCGTAGCCGGCCAGCAGCTTGTTCGCCAGGTCGGGGTGGGCGAACAGCACGCCGGTGTCGACGTCGGCGACGACGAGGCTGGCGGAGCCCATCGTCAGGGCCCAGGCGCCGACCGCGTTGATGGCCGACACCAGCGTCGCGTCGGCGGGCTGCAGATACCACTGGCCGGCGGCGAGGGCCGCGCCGGCGCTGGCGGGCAGCAGCGGGTCGTTGGGCAGCGCGAGCGCGTGGCGGCGCTCGTCGGGCACGGCGTATTCGACGTCGGCGTCCTTGGCGAGCCTGGCGGCCAGCGCGGCCGAGCTCAGCGTCCTGTCGCCGTGCAGGGACTGGCTGCGCGCGTCGATCATGCGGCCGTCGGCAAGCGCCAGGCCGTGGCGGGCCGCGAGCGTGGCGGCCTGCTGCGGGCCGCGGTCGCCGCGCTCGCGGGCGGCACGCATCAGCGGGCCCAGGGCCTTGAACTTGACGATGACGCGGGCGCCGTCGGCATCGTCCGTGGCGGCTCGGGCGGCCTGGACGGGCAGGGCGCCCAAGGCCAGCAGGGCCAGCGCGGCAAGGACGATTCGGGTGGCGAAGGCAGGCACGCGAGGCTCCGGGGCTGAGGCGCCGCCATCCTCGTTGCCGGGCGTTTCCCGCGTGCTGCCGTTTTGTATCGGTGCCGAAATATGAAGGCCTGCCGCTTCAGCCCTTGAGCAGCGGCAGCACCGAGACCACCATCAGCGCCGCGGCGCCCCAGTTGAAGGCCTGCAGCGCGCGCGGCCGGTGCAGCCAGCGGCGCATCTGCTCGCCCAGCAGCGCCCAGGAGCCGCAGCAGGGCAGGTTCACCGCGACGAAGACCAGCGTCAGCGCCGCGATGCCGAGTTCGCTGTAGGCCGTCACGGCGGTCAGGGCCATGGCCCAGGCCTTGGGGTTGACGACCTGGAACAGCGCCGCGGCGCCGAAGCCCATCGGCCGCCCGGCGGCGCCGGCCTGGCCCTCGGCGCCGGGCGGCGCGGCCGTGGCCACGCGCGCGGCCAGGTAGAGCAGATAGGCCAGGCTGGCCCACTTCAGCAGCCCGTGCAGCGCCGGGAAGCGCGTGAAGGCCTCGCCCAGGCCCAGGCCGACGAGGACCAGCATGACGCCGAAGCCGAAGGAGATGCCCAGCAGATGGGGCAGGCTGCGCCGCCAGCCGAAATGCGTGCCCGAGGCCAGCAGCATCAGGTTGTTGGGGCCGGGCGTGATGGAGGTGACGAAGGCGAAGCCGGACAGGGCGAGCAGGGTGGCGCTGGTGTTCATGGCCCGCAACTCTAGGCAGGCGGGGGCCGAATTGGCTTGCCTTTGCTGCCGCGCTGGTGCTTGGGCGTGCAATGATCTGCGGCCATGGATGCCATCGACGAGAAGATCTTGCGCGAGCTGGTGGCGGAGGGCCGCGTGACCAATGCCGAGCTGGCCCAGCGCATCGCGCTCAGCCCCTCGGCCTGCCTGCGCCGCGTGCAGGAACTTGAGCGGCTGGGTGTCATAAAGGGCTATCGCGCCGTTCTGGACCCGGCACGGCTGGGCCTGGGCTTCGTCGCCTATGTGGCCATCGGCCTGTCGGGGCACACGCTGGCCGAGCAGCAGGGCTTCGAGGGCGCGATGGCCGTCTGCCCGGTCGTGCGCGAATGCCACAACGTGACCGGCGCCTTCGAATACCTGCTGCGCGTGGAGGTGGCCGACCTGGCGGCCTACAAGCGCTTCCATGCCGACGTGCTGGGCGGGCTGCCGCAGGTCAGCATGATCACGAGCTATATCGTCATGGACTCGCCCAAGGACGAGCGCGGCTGAGGCGCCTCAGCGCCTGACCTTGCCCTCGGCCGTCAGCATCGTCAGCTCGACGAAGCTGGAGCCGACGTGCTTGGCGGGCCCGAAGCCCAGGTGGTAGCCGCGCGACTCGTAGCCCGACAGGGTTTCCAGCGCGGTGATCAGGCCCTCGCGCGTCGGGTGGCCGCCGAGCCGGCGCAGGCCGTCGACGATGACGCGGGCGGCGACATAGCCCTCGATGCTGGTGTAGTTGGGCTCGGCCCTGGGGTCGAGCTTGTGCAGCGCGAGCTGGTAGTCGTTGACCAGGCCCACCGCGGTGCCGAAGGGCGAGGGCATGACCTGGGAGATGACGACGCCGGCGGCGTCCTTGCCGAGTTCGTCGGCCAGGGCCTGGGTGCCGACGAAGGAGACGTTGTGGAACTGGCCGCCGTAGCCGGCCCTGCGCGCCTCGCGGATGAAGGCGGCGCAGCTCTTGTAGGCGCTGATCTGCACGATGGCCTCGGGCTGCACCGGCACCAGGGCCTTCACGGCGGCGGCCACGTCGACGCTGTTGCGCTCCACGGTGGCGACGGCCGCGGGCTGCAGGCCGCGCTTCTCCAGGGCGCGCAGCACGCCCTTCAGGCCGGCCTGGCCGTAGGCGTCGTTCTGGTGGAAGACGGCGATCTTCTTCAGGTCCAGCTGGGTCAGCTGTTTGACGATGAGCTCGGTCTCGTCGTAGTAGCTCGCGCGGATGTGGAAGACCAGCCTGTTGAACGGGTCGCGCAGGGCCTCGGCGCCGGTGAAGGGGGCGATGAAGGGGACTTTGGCCTGGGTGGCCAGCGGCAGCGCGGCCAGCGAGGTGGGCGTGCCGACGTAGCCGAACAGCGCGAACACGTCCTCCTGGATGAATTTCTCGGTGTTGGCCTTGCAGCGCGCGGGCTCGTAGCCGTCGTCCAGCGTCTTCAGCAGGATCTGCAGGCCGCCCACGCCGCCGGCCGCGTTGACGGCTTCGAAGTAGGCCCGGGCGCCGAGCTGCATCTGCAGGCCGAGCTGGGCCGCGGGGCCGGTCAGCGGCACGGACTGGCCCAGCACGAGGCTGCGGCGTTCCTGGGCGCGCGCGGAGGCTGCGGGCAGCGCGAGGCTGGCCAGGGCGAGATGGGCTTGGCGGCGGGTCAGCATGAGCGCGCATGATGCCGCAAGCCGGGCGGCGGCCCGCGCCCGTTCGGCGTGCAGGTGTTGCTGAGCGTGAATACGCCCCGGCGGCCGCCGTGTGGCCGCGCCTCAGCCCGTGCGCGTGCGGCCGGCCCGCTTGTTGGCGAACATGGCCTCGTCGGCGCGGCGCATCAGCGCGTCGGCCGAGCGGCCGTCGACCGGGAAATGGGCCAGGCCCAGGCTGCTGCCGACGGCCACCTGCACGCCCGAGCTCAGCGGGATGGGCTGGACCAGCGCGTCGAGCAGCCGGTTCAGCGCCGGCTCGGCCTCGGCGGCGGCATGCATCGGCGTCAGCAGCACGACGAATTCGTCGCCGCCCAGGCGGGCCACGGTATCGCCGGCGCGCAGGCCCGCCTGCAGGCGCGCGGCCACGGCCTTGAGCACCTCGTCGCCGGCATCGTGGCCATGGGTGTCGTTGATCTGCTTGAAGCCGTTCAGGTCCAGGTAGGCCAGCGCGAACACATGGCCGCTGCGGTCGGCGGCGTGGATGGCCTGCCTGAGGCGGTCGGCCAGCAGCATCCGGTTGGGCAGGCCGGTCAGCGCGTCGTGCAGCGCGGCGTGCTCCATGCGTGCCTCGTAGGCCTTGCTCTGCGTGATGTCGAGCATCATCCACAGCGATTCGCCGCTCCGGTCTCCGGAGGCGGCGGGCAGTTCGATCCCGGCCATGTCGACCCAGATCAGCGTGCCGTCCTTGCGCCGCATCTGCTGCTGGGTGCGGAAGCGCCGGCCGGCCTTGAGCTGGGGGTAGGCCCGTGCGCCCAGGGCCTGGAAGGATTCGTCGTCCGGGTAGAGCATGCGGGCATGGTGGCCGCGCAGCTCGCCCTCGTCATAGCCGAACATGCGCTCCAGCGCGCCGTTGTGCCACAGGGCCTGCCGCCCCTTGACCTTGACGATGCCGACGAGATCGCTCTCCAGCATGGCCCGCTGGTCGATGTTGAGCTGGTGCAGCTGCTGGCGGATGCGGTGGGTTTCCGTGATGTCGAACATCACGGAGCGGCTGCGCACGAAGCGGCCGTCGGCGTCGTAGACGGCCGTGGCCGACAGGCTGACCCGGCGCGTCCTGCCGTGGCGTCCGATCAGCTCGAACTCCAGCCCCGAGACCCGGCCGTCGCGCTTGAAGCGCGGGAAGTTGGCCGCGAACGATGCGCGGCCCTCGGCATCGAAGAAGTCGGCCAGGCCCAGGCGGCCGATGAGATCCTCGGCCGAACAGCCCGTCCACGACAGGCCGAGGGTGTTGACGCTGATGAAGCGGCCTTCCGCGTCGAGGGCGCAGTAGGCGCAGGGCGCGTTGTCGTAGAGGTCCTGCAGGCTCGCGCGTGCCTCATGGATCTGGGCCTCGAGCTCCTTGCGCTCGGTGATGTCGCGGCCGACGCTCTGGGTCTCGATCAACTGCCCCCGGGCGTCGAAGAAGCCGCGATTGACGAACTGCCCCCAGCGCATGTCGCCATTGGCGAGATGCACGCGGTTCTCGATGACGACCGTGGAATGGTCGGGCCGCAGCGCGGCCACCTCGCGCTGCACGCGGTCCAGGTCGTCGGGATGCACCATGGGCGCCCAGGTGTGGCCGACGACGGCCTCGGCCTGCACGCCGAAAAAGCGGCAGAAGGCCTCGTTCACGAAGGTGAGGCGGCCGTCGGGCTCGAAGCGGCAGATCAGCTCGGTCTGCGCGCCCAGGATGCCGGCGTAGCGGTTGCGCTCGTGCGCCAGCGCCTGTTCGGCATGCTTGCGCTCACTGATGTCGGACTCGATGGCCATGAAGCCCGTCAGCGCGCCGGCGTCGTCCTGCAGCGGCTGGATCTCGATGTCGAGCCAGTATTGCCGGCCGTTCTTGCCCCGGTTCAGCAGCTCCACATGGCAGCCCCGCCGGGCGGCGAGGGCGGCGCGCATGGTTTGCACGGTCTGCGGGTCGCTGCCTTCGAACTGCAGCAAGTCGCCGGGCTTCTGCCCCAGCACCTCGTCGGCCCCGTAGCCGGTGATGCGGGTGAATCCTTCGTTGACCCAGGTGATGCGGTGCTGGGCGTCGGTGATGACCACGGCGTTGGTCGTGCGGCTGGCCACCATGGCCAGGCGCTGCAGGTCGGCCGTCATGCCCTGCGCGAGCGCCTCGGCACGGGCCCGGCCGGCCGACAGCAGAAAGACCGTGAAGGCCGCCAGCAGGCTGAGCAGCGCGCCGCCCGTCACCACCCACAGGCCCGACAGCTGCAGCAGCCGCCGCGCCGTTGCCGGCGACAGCGTCGTTTCCAGCACGAACTCCCGACCGGCGACGTCGAAATGGCGGGACGTCAGCACCGGCCCGTTCGTGAACGTCCTGCCGGCCGCCTTGGCGACGTCGATCAGCTCGCCACCGCGGGCGGCGAGCAGGGGGGTGAGGCCGCCGTCGGCGTTGCGCACCGCCAGATCGATGTCCAGCAGCACGGCCGCGGCATCCGCCCCGCCCTTCAGCAATTCCTGCGCGATCAGCGGGGCGAACAGCAGGCCCTGCAGGGCCTTCGGGCGCTTGCCCGCCAGGCTGCTGCCCGGGGCGTCGCGAAATACCGGCACCAGCATCAGGAAGCCGGCGCCGGCATTCTCATCCTGCGCCAGGGTGACCGGAGCCGACAACGTGGCCTCGCCGCTGGCGATGGCCCGCTCGATGGCCTGGCGGCGCACCGGGTCGCCGCCCACGTCGAGCCCCCAGGCCGGCGCGTTGCGCGACTTCGGCTCGACCTGGGTCACGACGAAGAGCTGCTCGGCGCCGCCCTTGCCGTGCACGTCGAAGTCCGGTTCGCCGTCCTCGCGCTGGGCTTTGATGAAGGCGGGCAGGTCGTGCCGCAGGACGGACTGGATGACGCCGAAGCCGCGCGCACCGGGGAACTCGCCGGGCAGATCGCGTGATGCGACATAGGCCGCGAAGGGCGCACGGCCCACGGGGCCCCGCATGGCCGCCATCATGCCGCGCGCGCCCTTGAGCCCGTAGATCGGCAATGTGAAGCGCTCGGCGATGTCGTCCTGCAGCAGCTCGGTCTGGTGATCCAGCAGCAGCCGGGCTTCCTTGTCGGACGACTGCTGCTGCCAGAGCACCGCGCCTGCGGTCAATGTCAGGCCGATCGACAGCACCATCGCCGCCGCGGCCCAGGCCGCGGTATTGATCTTTTCAGGCCCGGTGTTCTTGTCTCCGATGCGCATCTGGCTTCGATCTGTGCGGGGCAGCGCTGTTCCGTTCCGGTGGGGTTGCCGATTGGAACATGGCCGCCGGGCAGGCCCCGGCCGCGCGCCCGGCCCGTCGCCTCGGCGCCACGCCGCCGAAGCGATCGCCGGCGGCCCGATGGCTGGCCGGCGCCTGGCCCTCTACAGCTCCGCCACGCCCTTGACCCGCACCGGCATCGCGACCGGCTGGGCGGCAGCCTCCACCGCGCGGCCGTGGAAGCGGTCCAGCAGCGCCTGCCACTGCTGCTTCACGGCGACGACGTTGGCATGCTTGACGTGGCCGTAGCCGCGGATCTTCTCGGGCAGGCGGGCCAGATCGACGGCGGTGTTCAGGTTGTCGGCGGTCAGCGAGGCCAGGATCTCGTCGACGAGCTTTTCGTAGTCATTGATGAGCTGGCGCTCCATGCGGCGCTCGTCGGTCTTGCCGAAGAGGTCCAGCGCCGTGCCGCGCAGGCCCTTGAACTTGGCCAGCCACCTGAAGGCGGTGAAGGTCCACGAGCCCATCTCGATCTTCCTCGCGCGGCCGTCTGCGCCGGGCCTGGCGATCAGCGGCGGGGCGAGGTGGAAGCTCAGGCGCTCCCAGTTCTCGAACTGTTCCTTCATCGCGGCCTCGAAGCGGCCGTCGGTGTAGAGGCGCGCGACCTCGTACTCGTCCTTGATGGCCAGCAGCTTGGCGTAGTAGCGGGCCACGGCCTGGGTCAGGCGCTGGCCTTTGCCGAGTTGGGTTTCGGCGGCGCGCACGCGGTCGACGAGCGCGCGGTAGCGCTGCGCGTAGGCGGCGTCCTGGTAGTCGGCCAGGAACTTCGAACGCCGCTCGATCAGGCCGTCAGGCCCATCGAGCTGGTCGTAGTTGAAGAGCTTGACGACATTGACGTCGCCGGCCAGGCGCTGGATGGCATCCGGCGCGGCGATGGCGAGGCGGCCCAGCGCGAAGGCGGTCTTGTTGGCCTCGGCGGCGACGCCGTTCAGCTCGATGGCGCGCATCAGCGCGGCCTCGCCGACGGGGATCAGCCCGCGCTGCCAGCAGGCGCCCAGCATGATGATGTTGCTGGGCAGGGTGTCGCCCATCAGGCACTGCGAGATGTCCTGGGCGTCGACCCTGTCCAGCAGCTCGTCGCTGCCGACGGCGAAGCGCATCTTGTCGAGCAGTGAGGCAGCCTGCAGCGACGCGTCCGGGTTGCGCACGAAGCCGGCGGTGGGCAGCTCATGCGTATTGGCGAGGATGACCGTGCGGCCGGCCTTCACCGTGCCGAGCGCATCGGGGCTCGCGCCGACGACCATGTCGCAGGCCAGCAGCACGTCGGCCTGCTGGGTGTCGATGCGGACCTGGTTGAGCAGGTCCAGCGTCGGCGCGACGCGCACGAAGGAGAGCACCGCGCCGCCCTTCTGCGCAAAGCCCATGAAGTCCAGCACCGAGGCCTGCTTGCCTTCGAGGTGGGCGGCCATGGACACCAGCGCGCCGACCGTGACGACGCCCGTGCCGCCGACGCCGGTGACCAGCAGGTCGAAGGGCCCGGTCCAGGGCCAGGCGGCCGGCGGCCGGATGGCGGCGAGCTCGCGCGCCAGGTCCTGCGCCGTGTAGCTGGCGCCGGCCTTCTTTCTCAGCACCGGGCCATGCACCGACACGAAGCTGGGGCAGAAGCCGTTCACGCAGGAGAAGTCCTTGTTGCAGCTGCTCTGCTCGATGGCGCGCTTGCGGCCCCAGTCGGTCTCCACCGGCACGACGCTCAGGCAGTTCGACGCCACGCCGCAGTCGCCGCAGCCTTCGCACACCGCCTCATTGATGAAGATGCGGCGCGGCGGGTCCGGGAATTCCTTCTTCTTGCGGCGGCGGCGCTTCTCGGCGGCGCAGGTCTGGTCGTAGATCAGCACCGTGACGCCTTCGATGTCGCGCAGCTCGCGCTGCACGGCGTCCAGCTCGCTGCGGTCGTGGAACGTGGTGCCGGCCGGGAACAGGCCGTGGTGGCCGTCGTATTTGCCGATCTCGTCGGACACGACGCACAGCCGTTTGACGCCTTCCGCTTCGACCTGGCGCGCGATCTGCGGCACGCTGGTCTGGCCGTCCACCGGCTGGCCGCCGGTCATCGCGACCGCGTCGTTGTAGAGGATCTTGTAGGTGATGTTGGTCTTGGCCGCGATGGCCTGGCGGATGGCGAGGTAGCCCGAGTGGTAGTAGGTGCCGTCGCCCAGGTTCTGGAAAACGTGCTTTTCCTTCGTGAAGCGCGAGTGCGCCGCCCAGTCCACGCCCTCGGCGCCCATCTGGATCAGGCCGGACGTGCCGCGCTCCATCCAGCTCGCCATGAAGTGGCAGCCGATGCCGGCCAGCGCGCGCGAACCCTCGGGCAGCTTGGTGCTGGTGTTGTGCGGGCAGCCCGAGCAGAAATAGGGCTGGCGGCGCACCGCGTCGGCGGCGTTGGACAGCAGCTGCGGCGTCAGGAAGTCGACGACGAGGTGGCGGCGGTCCAGCGCCGGGTTCAGCCGCGCGAGCCAGTCGGCCACCGTGCCCATGATGCGGCTGGGGCGCAGCTCGCCCAAGGCGCTCAGCACCGCGCAGCCATGCTCGTCCGTCTTGCCGACGACGCGCGGGCGCTGGAAGTCGGGCAGGTGGTAGAGCAGCTCCTTGATCTGGCGCTCGACGACCGGGCCCTTTTCCTCGATGACGAGCACGTCGGTGAGGTTGGAGCAGAACTCGACGATGCGCGTCGGCTCGAGCGGGAAGACGAGGCCGACCTTGTAGACGCGCACGCCGGCCGCGGCCAGCGCGTTGGGGTCGAGGTCGAGGCGGCGCAGCACCTCCATGAAGTCGTAGTGAGCCTTGCCCACCGTCACGATGCCCAGCGTGGCGGCCGGGCTGGTGACGATGTGCTTGTCGATGCTGTTGACCTTGGCGAAGGCCTTCACCGCGTCCAGCTTGTGGGCCAGGCGCGATTCGAGGTCGAGCGAGGGCAGGTCGACCGAGCGGATGTGCAGATTGGTGGGCGCCGTGTAGTCGACGGCGTGCTCGAAGTCCAGCGGCACGGCGTCGAGGTCCACCGTCATGCCGCTCTCGACCACCTCCGAGATGGCCTTGAAGCCGACCCAGGCGCCCGAGAAGCGGCTCAGCGCCCAGCCGTAGAGACCGAACTCCAGGTATTCGGCCACATTGGCCGGGTGGACCAGCGGCATGCTCCAGGCCTGCAGCGCCTGGTCGCTCTGGTGCGGCGTGCTGCTGGACACGCAGCCGTGGTCGTCGCCGCACACCACCAGCACGCCGCCCTGCGTGCTCGTGCCGTAGACGTTGCCGTGCTTGAGCGCATCGCCCGAGCGGTCCACGCCCGGGCCCTTGCCGTACCACATCGCGAACACGCCATCGACGGTGCGCTGCGGGTCCAGCGCGACGCGCTGCACGCCGAGGCAGGCGGTGGCCGCGAGGTCCTCGTTGATCGCCGGCAAGAACTCGATGTGGGCCGCGGCCAGGAACTTCTTCGCCTTCCACAGCTGCTGGTCCACCATGCCCAGCGGGCTGCCGCGATAGCCGGACACGAAGCCGGCCGTGTTCAGCCCGGCGCGCTCGTCCTGCTTTTTCTGCGCCAGCAGCAGCCGCACCAGGGCCTGGGTGCCGGTCAGGAAGACGGCGCCGCTGTCGGCCGCGAGGTTGTCGCTGAGCTGGTAGGGGCGCAGGGCGGGTGTGGCGTCTGACATGAGGGCTCCTGGAGGGCGCGAAATTCTTCCTCCGCGGGGCCGGAAGAACTTGCCTCAATGCCGGTGTGCGGCCGGTCGAATGAGATGATTCTTCTCCAAAGGGGTGGATCATGGAAATAAACGAACTCGACCGCGCCAGCCTGCAGATCCTCGAGGCCCTGCAGGCCGACGCCCGCCTGTCCACGCAGGCGCTGGCGGAGAAGGTCGGCCTGTCGGCCACGCCGGTGTGGCGGCGCGTGAGGGAGCTGGAGGATCGCGGCGTCATCCGCGGCCAGGTCGTGCTGGTGGACCGCGAGAAGCTCGGCCTGTCCATCCTGGTGCTGGCCAATGTCAGCCTGGTGCGGCACAGCGAGGGCGCCGTCGAGCAGTTCGAGCAGCTCGTGTCCACGCGCCGCGAGATCATCGAATGCCATGCCATCACCGGCGAGGCCGACTACGTCATCAAGGTCGTCGCGGCCGACATGAAGGCCTATGACCTCTTCCTGCAGCAGCACATCTTCAAGCTGCCGGGCGTTGCCAGCGTGCGCAGCAACGTGGTGCTGCGCGAGGTCAAGTACGAGACGGCGCTGCCGGTGGGCTGAACTCGGTCGGGCAGCAGCGCCCCCCTTGAACAGGAGGCCCCAGTTCCTCAGTGCGGCCCGCCGCCTTGCCTAAAGTAGCAGGAGAGTTCCGCCACCTGCTCCCGCTCATGGAATCCCTGTTCACCCAGCTCTCGGGCGCCGTCTCGCATACCAACACCCTGGAGGCGCTGACCCGGCCGCTGCTGCAGATGCTGGAGGCCGTCACGGGCCTGGAGTCGACCTATCTGACGACGGTGGACCTGGCCGGCGGGCTGCAGCATGTGCTGTACGCGCGCAATACGCGCGAGCTGCAGATCCCCGAGGGGCTGACCGTGCCCTGGGGCGACGCGCTGTGCAGGCGCGCGCTGGAAGAGGGCCGCCCCTACACGGACGACGTGCCCGGCGTCTGGGGCGACTCCGCGGCGGCGCGCCAGCTCGGCCTGCAGACCTATGCCAGCACGCCGCTGCGCCAGGACGACGGCGCGCTGTACGGCACGCTGTGCGCGGCCAGTTCGCGGCGCCGGCCGCTGAGCCCCGAGGCCGGGCAGGCGCTGAAGCTGTTCGCCCGCCTCATCGAGCAGCAGCTCGCGCGCGAGCGTCTCGTCGAGCAGCTGCGCCAGGCCAACGCCGAGCTGAAGGCCCAGGCGCTGACCGATGCGCTGACCGGGCTGATGAACCGCCGGGCGCTGATGCAGGAACTGCGCCGGCTGACCGCGGTGGCCCAGCGCACCGGCCGCTGGCTGCTGGCCGGCACGGTGGACCTGGACGGCTTCAAGCAGGTCAACGACACCCACGGCCACGACGCGGGCGACGGCTTCCTGTGCGGCGTCGCGGAGGCGCTGAAGGCCGCGCTGCGCGCCGGCGACGTGCTGGCGCGCATGGGCGGCGACGAGTTCGTCGTCATCGGCCTGGGCCCGATGCTCAGCGAGGACGGGCGCGGCGCGGCCCAGCTGCTGCAGCAGCGCCTGGCGGCCGCCACCATCGGCCGCTATGCCGCCGGGCCGGCCGAGATCGACTACGCGGGCGCCAGCGTCGGCGTGGCCTGCATGGACCCGCAGCGCTCGGGCGTCGAGGAGGCGCTGCGCGAGTCCGACGCGGCGATGTACCGCGTCAAGGAAACTCGGCGGCGCCCAAGAGATTGAGGCGGCTGGCGCCTACAGCTTGCCGTAGCTGTGCAGCCCCGACAGGAACATATTGACGCCCAGGAAGGCGAAGGTCGTCACCAGCAGGCCGACCAGGGCCCACCAGGCCGAGGCCATGCCGCGCAGGCCCTTCATCAGCCGCATGTGCAGCCAGGCCGCGTAGTTCAGCCAGACGATCAGCGCCCAGGTTTCCTTCGGATCCCAGCTCCAGTAGCCGCCCCAGGCCTCGGCGGCCCAGAAGGCGCCCAGGATGGTGGCGATCGTGAAGAAGGCGAAGCCCAGCGCGATGGCCTTGTACATCAGGTCGTCGAGCTGGGGCAGGTCGGGCAGGCGGGCGACCAGCTGGCGGCGCAGCGCGATGCACAGGCCCAGGAAGGCCATCACGCCGGCGATCTTGGCGGCCCAGCTCTCCAGTCCTCCCGCGGTCTGCGGGCTGACGCCGGCCAGCAAGCGCACCGCCAGGATCAGCACCACGATGAGGCCCGGCACGCCGATCAGGCCGATCAGCAGCGCCCGCGGCGTGGCCGACTTAAGCAGGAAGGCGAAGGCCACCATGGCCGCCAGCGAGAAGCTGCCGTAGCCGACGAAGTTGGCCGGCACGTGGATCTTCATCCACCAGCTCTGCAGCGCGGGCAGCAGCGGCTGGATCTCCTGCGCGTCGCGCGCCAGCGTGTACCAGAGCAGGAAGCTGACCGCGCCGCTGACGACCAGCATCACATAGGCGCCCAGCGAACGCGTCGCGAAGCGCTGCTCGTAGTAGAGGTGGAACAGCGTCGTCATCCAGCTGAACAGCACGAAGACCTCGTAGAGGTTGCTGACCGGGATGTGGCCGATGTCAGGGCCGATCTGGTGGCTCTCGTACCAGCGCACCAGCGTGCCGATCAGGGCCATCAGCACGCCGCCCCAGGCCAGCTTGGAGCCGACGACCTCGGCCACGCTGTTGCGCCCCGCGCCGGTGAAGAAGCCGCCCCAGTAGAACAGCGTGCTCATGTAGAACAGCAGGCTCATCCACAGGATGGCGCTCTGGCTGGACAGCAGGTATTTGAGCCAGAAGACCTTCTCGCCGGCGGCGAGGTCGGCGCCGAAGCCGCCGGTGTGCTGGGCGTAGAGCGAGATGGCCAGCAGCGTGGCCGCGCCGGCCGCGACGCAGAGCAGGCGCAGCGGCTTCCAGAACCAGCCCAGCCCGATCATGGCCGGCATCGCGCACAGCAGGATGCCCTGCTCGTAGACGTTCATGCTGGCGTGGTAGCGCTTGAAGGCGTAGGCGCCGCCGAGCAGCACGAGTACGGCGAAGATCCAGTCCAGCGGGTCACGCCGCTGCCGCGCGTGGCGGCGCGGCAGATCGAAGGTGGTGGTGTTCATGAGCGGTCCTTGGGCGCGGCGGCAGGGATGACGGCTTGTTCCAGCTGGGCGAAGAGGGTGGCGTTGTCGGGCGACTCGCGGGTGCAGGACATGGCCATGCGCAGCTGCGAGCTGGCCGGATCGGCGCCGGGCGCGATCCAGACCCACAGCCGCCTCTCCTTGATGTAGAGCATGGCGAAGACGCCGACGATGAGCAAGAGGGCGCCGAGGTAGACCAGCTTCTGGCCCGGGGCGCGTGCGACCTGGAAGACGCTGGCCTGCACCTGCTCGAAGTTCTCCAATTGCAGCAGCACCGGCGTCGGGTAGTAGAGGCTGTCGGACAGCGCCAGCACGGCCTGCGTCATGAAGGCCTGGATGGCCGCGTCGGCGCCGACGGGCGCGAGGCCGGCATGCTGGCGGGCCAGCTGGTTGAGCTCGAACAGGCTGCCGTTGAGGATGCGCAGCAGCACCTCGGAGACGCGCTGGCGCTGGGCCTCGGGCACCTCGCGCTCGATGAACTGGGACAGCGCCGGCAAGCCGCCGCGGACCTCGTCGCCGGCCTTGGCGGCGGCGCCGGAGAACAGCGACAGCGCGCGCTGCGCGGTGGCCTGCAGCTGGGCCTTCATCTGCGGCTGGGCGGGCGGCGTCGCGGCGGCGGCATAGGCCTGTGCGGCGGCGTCGCGCAGGGCCGGGTCGGCCAGGGCCTGGCGCAGGTGCAGCCAGCCGGCCAGCTGGCCGTTCTCGTCGGCCGGCATGCGCAGGTAGCGGAAGTTGTCGGCCTGCGTGTCGCGCACGCCGGCGAGGAAGACCTTCTGGCCGTCCAGCTCGACCGGCAGCATGTAGTTGTTGAACTCGCGCGCCTGGCCGGCGGCGTCGCGCAGCAGATAGCTGAACGACGGGCCGATGTTGTGCAGCGACTTCTCCGCGCTGCCCTTGGCGCCGCTGCCCAGGTGCTTGCCCAGGCTCTCGCCGAGGTCGACGCGGCGCACGTCGGTGGCGCCTTCCCTGCCGTCGTTCGCGAGGTTCTCGACGTTGATGACGCGCAGGCCGGAGAGCTCCAGCGTCTGGTCGCCGAAGGCCTGCCTGCCGCCCACGCGGCCCTCCAGCTTGAAGGGCTCGCCGCCGGCCAGCGGCATGGCCTTGAGCTGCAGCTTGCTGCCGCCGTCCTCGAAGCTGCTCTGGTAGATGGCCACGCCGTCGTGGATGACGGGCTCGTTGACCTTGACCGTGGCCTCGCGGCGCGTGCCGCCGTCGTGGATGACGATGTCGCTGGCAAAGCTCTTGGGCATGCCGGTGGGGTAGTAGTCGACGCTGAACTTCTTCAGCTCGATCTCGAACGGCAGGTCCTGCAGCACGACGCCGCTGGGCAGGCTGAGCACGGCCAGCCCCGCGCGCTGGTGTTCGGCGACGGACAGGTTGCCGCGGAAGCTCGGGTTGGCGGTGGACAGCCGGTGCTCGGGCCGGATGTCGGCCACGAAGCCGGAGCCCTTGTAGAGCTGCTTGCCCTGCGCCCACATCGCCAGCTTGACCATGGCGTTGCCGTCCATCACGCCGCCGAGCAGGATGAGCACGATGGCTGAGTGGGCCGCGAGGTAGCCGATCTTGTTGGCCGCGCCGCGCCGGGCCGCGATCATGATGCCGTGCTCGCGCTGCTGCACGCGGGCCTTCCAGCCCAGGGCCGTCAGCACTTTGCCGATCTCGGCCAGCGCCATCTGCGGGTTGCTGGGGAATTCGCCGATGGCCTTGTGGTGGTGGGCCTGCAGCGACTGCTCGCGCACGCCCTCCTTGTAGCTGCGCAGGTCGGCCAGGATCTTGGGCGTGTTGCGGATGATGCACAGGCTGGTCGACACGACCAGGAAGGCCAGGATGGCGAGGAACCAGGGCGCGCTATAGACCGTGAACAGGTTCAGGCGCCCGAACAGCTCGGCCCAGAAGGGGCCGAACTTGTCGATGTAGCCGCCCATCGCCTCGCCCTGGTTCACGACGGTGCCGATGACCGACGCGATGCAGATGACGGTCAGCAGCGTGATCGCGAAGCGCATGGACGCGAGCAGGTCCAGCAGTTCGCGGGCGGCCGAGGGGCGGGGGAGGGCGGCGGAGGACATCGGGCGAAAGATTGGGACAACAAAAAAGCCGGTGGGGTTCACCGGCCTTCGTTCCTCGAGGCTTGCAAAAGGTTCAGCGCAAGCCGGCAACGTAGTCGGACACCGCCTTGATTTCCTTGTCGTTCATCTTGGCGGCGATGGCGACCATCATCGGGCCGTTGGCGCGGGCGCCGCCGCGGAAGGCCGTCATCTGCGCCTCGACATAGTCGCCATGCTGGCCGCCGATGCGCGGGTACTGGGCCGGGATGCCGGCGCCGGTCGGGCCGTGGCAGGCCGCGCAGGCCGGCACATTGCGCTCGGCGATGCCGCCGCGGTAGATCTTCTCGCCCAGCGCGACGGTGTCCTTGTTCTTCGCGAAGCCCGGCTTGGCGGCCTTGCTCGCGTAGAAGGCGGCGACATTGCGCACGTCGTCGTCGGACAGTGGCGCGGCCATGCCGCTCATGACGGGGTTCTTGCGCTTGCCGGACTTGAACTCGGTCAGCTGCTTGGCCAGGTATTCGGCATGCTGGCCCTGCAGGATGGGGTTGGCCGGGCTGCCGCGCGAGCCGTCGGCCGTGTGGCAGGCCGCGCAGACCTGCGACGAGATGGCGCCACCCTTGGCGAGATCGGGCTTGGCCGGAGCGCCCGCGGGCTCGTTTGCGTGAGCCGTGGCAGCCAGCATCAGACTCGACAGGAGAAGGGCGACAGTCTTCATGGGTGAATGTGGTTTCGTTGGGCGCAACCTCGAAATTTTACAATGCTGAATCACCGCGTCCGACACCACCATGACCAACGAAATCCCTGATGCAGGGCCCGCCGAAGCCGTCACCGACAAGCTCGCCCTGGCCTGGACGCACACGACCCGCTTCCTGACGACGGCCAGCCAGCTGGTCCATCTGCCGGCCACCGAGCTGCCCGAGATCGCCTTCGTCGGCCGCTCCAACGCCGGCAAGTCCACGGCCATCAACACGCTGGCCCAGCAGAAGCGGCTGGCCTTCGCGTCCAAGACGCCGGGCCGCACCCAGCACATCAATTTGTTCGAGCTCGGCCCCAAGGACGCGCCCGATGCGCTCTTCGCCGACCTGCCGGGCTATGGCTATGCGGCGGTGAACAAGTCCGCCAAGCAGCGCTGGCAGAAGGTGATGGCCGACTACCTCGAGATCCGCCGCAGCCTGTCCGGCGTCGTGCTGATGGTGGATTCGCGCCTGGGCCTGACCGACCTCGACCGGCAGCTGCTGGAGTTCGTCGCGGCCCGCGTCGCCACCGGCGAGATCAAGTTGCTGGTGCTGCTGACCAAGTCCGACAAGCTCAACCGCAAGGAGGCCGACGCGGTGCTGCGCGCGACGACCGAGTTCCTGGCCGGCATGACGACCGAGAACTCCGACGTTGCGGTGACGCTGTTCTCGGCGCTGAAGAAGAGCGGCGTCGGCGACGTGGCCGTCGCCTTGCACGAGTGGACCCACGGGGGCCAGCCCGCCGTCGCGGCCTAGCCCGCGACACCTCAAGCGGCCGCCGCGGAACCGGCTTTGCCGGGCCGCTGGCGGCTGCCAAGGCCAGAGGCCTTGTCCTTCGCCAGGCACAGACAGTCCTCAGGACTGTCTGTGTCCGGGCTCAGCCCCCTTGAGGGGGAGGTGCGTCAGCGCCTTCGGGGGTGGGGCATCACCCGCCGTCCAGATCACTGATCAGCGTGTCGACGGCGCGCTGCACGACGCTGTCTTCGTCCAGCGCCGCGATGAGGCCGTTGGCGAGCAGCGCCTCCAGCGCCTTGCGGGTCAGCGACAGGCGCTCGTCCGGGTCGCGGCCGACGAAGAGCACGTACTGCCGGCCCTCGCTGAGCCAGGCGATCTGGGCCGTGTGCCAGCCGCCCTGGATGAAGAGGTGGAACCAGTGGCCGATCTGCAGGCCGTCGATCCAGCGCTGCAGCGCGGCGCGGGCGTCGGGCGAGCCGTGCTCGTTGTAGAGCTGCACCGGCACGGTCGGCAGCTCGCCGCGGTCGACGTCGGCGCTGAGCCAGTGCGACGGCACCTGGGAGTCGCGCTCCCCCATCAGCCGCCTGACGATCTCGTCGGCGGAGGCCGGGGCGGCGCTGCCCGGTGCCGCCGGCCGGGGCGGGGCGGGGCGGCGTTCGGCCGGGTCCAGCGCCGGAAGGCCGCGCAGCAGGCGGGCATGCTGGCCCATCAGCTCGCTGAGCGCCGGCTCGCGCCTGGGCAGGGGCAGGTCGACGCTTTCGCAGCCGGCCACGAGGCGCTCGATGAGCACCGGCAGGCGCATGCGCAGGGCTTCGCGGTCGGCCATGTCGCGCGGCGTGCCAAGGCTGTCCAGCAGTGCGTCGACCAGCTCCATCGCGGTCTGCGCCTCGCGGGACTCGCGGCCGTGGCGGACCATGGCCGTGACGATGACCTCCACCCAGGCCGTCTGCAGGAAGCGGTGCATGCGCGGGCCCAGCGGTGCGCCGGCGATCTGGTGGTCGATCTGCTCGCGCAGCAGCTCGCGCCATTCCTTGCGCTGCTGCTCGCGCTCCAGCGCGGCCAGGGCCACGGCGTTGCGCTCGCTGCTCTGGCGGGCCTGCCGGTCGATGCGGGCCTCGACGCGGGCCAGCACCTGCTGGAACAGCGCGGCGGTGGGCGTCGGTGCGTCGACGAGGAGCTGGGATTCGGCCTCCATGAAGCGCAGGAAGTCGACGAGGCGCTCGTCGTCGGCGCGCTCGAAGGCCATGCCGTGGGCAGCGACGCGGTTCAGCAGCGCCCAGGTCGGGTGGTCCTGGCGGCGCAGCAGCGTCGTGTCGCTGCGCGCCAGGCGCACGACGGCGATCTGCAGCCGCGCCAGCAGCGCCTTCAGCGGCGGCAGCAGGCGCGGGTCGGCCAGGATCTGGTCGTAGAGCCGGCTCAGCATGTCCGGCCCGGTCGAGCGCACGAAGGGGGCCGGCGCATCGGGGTGGGCCGGCGGCGCCAGCCGCTGGGGCCGCGAGTTCACCGCGTCGACGCGGCGCGACAGCCCGTCCAGCGTGCCGTGCGCGGCCGCCAGGCGCTGGCGCGCCAGCGGGTCGCCCTGCAACTGACCGTGCGAGGCGACCATGTCGCTGAGGTCGGCCGCGCGCAGCATCGCGCAGGCCAGGGCGTACTGGCGGTGCAGGGCCTCGGCCAGCGGCGCGGCCGCCACGCGCATCAGCTCGTACTGGGCTTGGGCGCCGAGCGGGCTGGCCGCCAGCGCATGGTGCAGCGCGTGGGCGTACAGGGCCGGGCGCAGCGGGTTGTCGCGCTCGCGGGCGCGCGCGATGCCGCGCAGCGCGGCGTAGAAGTTGCCGATCTGGTGCAGCTCGGCGCGGCTGGCGTCCTCGGCCGCGCGCGCGACATGGGCGATGGCGACGTCCTGCAGGGCCTGGTGCTCGTCGACGAGGCTGAGGCTTTCGAGGCCGCCGAACTGGCTTTGCGAACGGTTCAGAGGATCCTCGCCGCGGCGCCCGGCCTGCAGCAGCTCGATGAGCTTGCCCTCGAAGTCGGCCGCGAAGTTCGTGCGCACCTTGCGCCAGCCCTCGCGCAGCGGGAAGTGCTGGGGCTGGGCGTCGAGCTCGTCCTGCACCACGTTCAGCAGCTCGCGCGCCAGCGGCCCGGCCTCGGTCAGTGCGTGGTCGAGCAGGGCGTGTGTATGCAGGAGGGCGGTCATGGACATTGGTTGACGGCGGGGTGAGATTATCCGGCGCAAGGCGGCGCACCCTGGCCGCCCGCCGTCTCCCGCCTCCCCCGATCCGCATGGCCGGCGTCGCGGTTCATTAGCTTTTCACGCTTTTGCGGCCGGGTCGTCATGCCGGCGGGGCAGCGGCGGGCCGTCGTGGAGGATACGAGCGACGCCAATGAAAAAGGGGCTGCTCGCGCAGCCCCTTCGACTCGTTCAGCGACGGGTGTGTCGCCGGCGTGGATTTACATGTCCATGCCGCCCATGCCGCCCATGCCACCCATGCCGCCCATGCCACCAGGCATGCCGCCGCCGGCGGCTTCTTCCTTGGGCGACTCGGCGACCATGCACTCGGTCGTCAGCATCAGCGACGCGACGGAGGCGGCGTTCTGCAGCGCGGTGCGGGTCACCTTGGTCGGRTCCAGGATGCCCATCTCGATCATGTCGCCATAGGTGTCGTTGGCGGCATTGAAGCCGTAGTTGCCCTTGCCGCCCAGCACGGCGTTGACGACGACGGAGGCTTCGCCACCGGCGTTGTAGACGATCTCGCGCAGCGGGGCTTCGATGGCCTTCAGGACCAGCTTGATGCCGGCGTCCTGGTCGGCGTTGTCGCCCTTGATGTCGCCGGCGGCTTGCTTGGCGCGCAGCAGGGCCACGCCGCCACCGGCGACGATGCCTTCCTCGACGGCCGCACGGGTGGCGTGCAGCGCGTCTTCGACGCGGGCCTTCTTCTCCTTCATCTCGACCTCGGTGGCGGCACCGACCTTGATGACGGCCACGCCGCCGGCCAGCTTGGCCACGCGCTCCTGCAGCTTCTCGCGGTCGTAGTCGCTGGTGGCTTCCTCGATCTGGATGCGCACTTGCTTGACGCGGGCTTCGATGTCGGCAGCGGCACCGGCGCCATCGATGATGGTGGTGTTTTCCTTGCCCACTTCGACGCGCTTGGCCTGGCCCAGGTCGGCCAGCGTGACCTTCTCGAGCGACAGGCCGACTTCTTCGGCGATGACCTTGCCGCCCGTCAGGATGGCGATGTCTTCCAGCATGGCCTTGCGGCGGTCACCGAAGCCGGGCGCCTTGACGGCGACGACCTTCAGGATGCCGCGGATGGTGTTGACCACCAGGGTCGCCAGGGCTTCGCCCTCGACTTCCTCGGCAATGATCAGCAGCGGGCGGCCGGCCTTGGCGACGGCTTCCAGCGTGGGCAGCAGGTCGCGGATGTTGGACACCTTCTTGTCGTACAGCAGCACGAAGGGGTTGTCCAGGATCGCGGATTGCTTTTCCGGGTTGTTGATGAAGTAGGGCGACAGGTAGCCGCGGTCGAACTGCATGCCTTCGACGACGTCCAGCTCGTTGTTCAGGCTCTTGCCGTCCTCGACGGTGATGACGCCTTCCTTGCCGACCTTGTCCATCGCGTTGGCGATGATCTGGCCGACGTCGGCATCGCTGTTGGCCGAGATGGTGCCGACCTGGGCGATTTCCTTGGAGGTCGTGGTGGCCTTGGAGGCCTTCTTCAGCTCGGCGACCAGGGCGGCGACCGCCTTGTCGATGCCGCGCTTCAGGTCCATCGGGTTCATGCCGGCGGCCACGTACTTCATGCCTTCGCGGACGATGGCCTGGGCCAGCACGGTGGCGGTGGTGGTGCCGTCACCGGCGTTGTCGCTGGTCTTGGAAGCGACTTCCTTGACCATCTGGGCGCCCATGTTCTGGAGCTTGTCCTTGAGCTCGATTTCCTTGGCCACGGACACGCCGTCCTTGGTCACGGTGGGGGCGCCGAAGGAGCGCTCGAGCACCACGTTGCGGCCCTTGGGGCCCAGGGTCACCTTGACCGCATTGGCCAGGATGTTCACGCCTTCAACCATGCGGGCACGTGCCTCGCCGCCAAAGATCACGTCTTTTGCTGCCATTTGAATCTCCGGATACTTAAATTGGGGTCAGAGTCGAATTTCGACCGCTGAATTACTTCTGCACGACGGCGAAGAGGTCCTCTTCGCGCATGACCAGCAGCTCCTCGCCATCGACCTTGACGGTCTGGCCGGAATACTTGCCGAACAGCACGCGGTCGCCGACGGCGACGTTCAGGGCGACGAATTCGCCCTTGTCGTTGCGCTTGCCCGGGCCGACGGCCAGGACTTCACCCTGGTCGGGCTTTTCGGCGGCGTTATCGGGGATGACGATGCCGGAGGCGGTCTTGGTTTCCTGTTCCAGGCGGCGAACGATCACGCGATCGTGCAGGGGGCGCAGCTTCATGGGATCTCCTTCAGAGTTTGAACCGCAGCGATCACGGCTGCCTTCGGCCGTGACCGCGCGAAAAACGGGGCCGAATCCTCGGCCCGATTTCGTTAGCACTCGAATGCAACGAGTGCTAGCAGCGAAGATTATAGGGACGGAGTGAGACGATTCAAGCAGGGCATCAATCGCCGGCGAGGCCGGGATGCGCGCTTCAGGCGGCCAAGTGGCCGTCATGCCTCGGCCCGACGCAGGCGGAACCATCAGCAGGGGGCGGCAGCACCGCCAGCCCGTGCCGAGACGAATGGCCTTGGCGTGGGAAGGACGGACCGAAGATGCGCCGCAGAGCGCAAAAAAATGACCGCAGAGGCGGTCATCTTCGACGGTGCGCTGCTCAGCGAGCAGCGCGCCTGCGGGTCCAGGCGGCCGCGCCGAGGCCGCCCAGGGCCAGCGCGATGCTGGCCGGCTCGGGCAGATTGCCACCGCTTGCGGGTGTGATGAACCGGAGGTCGTCCATGAACAGGCTTTGGTCCAGGCCGGTCACCTTGAGCGAGAGGGCGACGCCGTTGAATTTCGTGCTCATCGCGGTCCAGTTGCAGAAACGGACGGTTGGGGTGGCGCAGCCGGCTTCGGTCAGGCCGGTCAGGTTCTGCAGTTCGTTGCCGGCGCCGCCGGCACCATCGAACAGCTGAATCGTCACGTTGGAACCCGGCCGCGCCGAGTAGACGAACGAGAACTCGGTGATGAAGCCACCCGCCAGATCCATGACGAAGCTCTGGGTGGTCTGCCCCGGGTTGGCCCGGGCATCGAGCGCCAGCTCCAGCGCGCCGCAACTGCCGGCGCGCACGAAGCTGCCGAAGCCGGTGCAGTCAGGCCTGGCCTTGGAGGTGACCCCCCAGGCGTCGTTGGAGAACGTGACGCCATCGTAGGCGCCGAGCTTGGCGGTGTCCGTGAGATCCTCGAAGTTCAGAAAGACCACGCCAGCCATCGCCGGTTGCAGCGCGGAAGCGAAGGCGAGAGCCAGAAGTTTGCTTGTTGCACGCATGGCGTTCTCCATCCGTTGTTCGAGTTGGCTTTGTGCTTGAACTGTAAACAAGCACCTGGAAATTGGGCCCCGCCGCCGCCCCTTCAGTTGAGGGGGAGCTCGGGCGCCCCGGGGGCCGGATTTCGGGGGGGGCTGCGCGAGTCCGGGCAGCCGCGGGCGCCGCCAGGCGGTTGCGGGGCCTTGGCTACACTGCTGCCGGTGGAAACCAAATGGCTTGAAGACTTCGTCAGCCTGGCCGAGACGCGCAGTTTTTCCCGCTCCGCCCAGCTCCGCCACGTGACCCAGCCGGCGTTTTCGCGCCGCATCCAGGCGCTGGAGGCCTGGGCCGGGGTCGATCTCGTGGACCGATCGTCCTACCCGACCCGCCTGACGGCCGCCGGCGCGACGCTGCTGGGCCAGGCGGTCGAGGTGCTGGGCAATCTGCAGGCGACGCGCAATATGCTGCGCAGCCACCAGGCGGCCGACCAGGACATGATCGAGTTCGCCGTGCCGCATTCGCTGGCCTTCTCCTTCTTCCCGCACTGGCTGATGGACCTGCGCCGCGGCTTCGGCGCGATCAAGTGCCGGCTCAACGCGGCCAATGTGCACGACGCGATGCTGCAGCTCAGCGAAGGCAATTGCGATCTGCTGCTGGTCTACCACCATGCCAGCCAGCCGCTGCAGCTCGATCCCGAGCGCTACCAGATGGCGTCGCTGGGCCACGAAACGCTGTCGCCCTATGCCCGGGCCGACGCCCAGGGCGAGCCGCTGTTCCGGCTGCCGGGCCGGCCGGGCCAGAAGATCCCCTTCCTCAGCTACGCGGCCGGCGCCTACCTCGGCCGCCTGGTCGAGCTCATCGTCAAGGAGGCCGACTGCGCGCTGAACCTGGACGCCATCTACGAGACCGACATGGCCGAGGGCCTGAAGGCGATGGCGCTCGAAGGGCACGGCCTGGCCTTTCTGCCGGCCAGTTCGGTGCAGAAGGAGCTGGCCGGCGGACGCCTCGTGCCGGCCGCGGCGCCCGGCAGCTTCAGCGCCAGCATGGAACTGCGCATCTACCGCGAGCGCCCCGAGCTTTCGCGCCGGCTGAAACCCGCCTCGGCGGCGCTGTGGGACTACCTGACGTCCAAGGCATGAGGTCATCGCGCATCCGCATGCCGCGTATAAACCCGTATTCGGGCTGAGTGTCGAGCGTGGTCTGCTCACGCCTGTTTGATATCGATATCCCCCCTGTTGTTGGAGTCTCCATGAAGAAAATTCTGCTCGCCGCGGCCCTGGCGGCCGGCGCGGTTGCCGTGCACGCCGAGGACACGCTGAAGAAAGTCAAGGACAGCGGCGTCATCACGATGGGCGTGCGCGAGTCCTCGGGCTTGGCCTACACCATCGGCGACGGCAAATACGTCGGCTACCACATCGACGTCTGCCACCGCGTCATCGCCGACCTCGAGAAGCAGCTCGGCCGCAAGCTGGAGACCAAGTACCAGCCGGTCACGTCTGCCAACCGCATTCCGCTGACCGTCAACGGCACGGTCGACCTGGAGTGCGGCTCGACGACCAACAACATCGCCCGCCAGAAGGACGTCGCCTTCGCCGTGACGACCTATGTCGAGGAAGTGCGCATCGCCGTGAAGGCCAACTCGGGCATCACGTCGATCAACCAGCTCAACGGCAAGACCGTCGCGACGACCACCGGCACGACTTCGGTGCAGACGCTGCGCAAGCATGAGCGCGCCACCGGCGTGGACTTCAAGGAAGTGTTCGGCAAGGACCACGCGGACAGCTTCCTGCTGCTGGACTCCGGCCGCGCCGACGCCTTCGTCATGGACGGCTCCATCCTGGCCAAGAACATCGCCACGTCCAAGAACCCGGCCGACTTCAAGATCGTCGGCGAGGTGCTGTCCGTCGAGCCCATCGCCATCATGATGCGCAAGGACGATCCGGCCTTCAAGACGGCCGTGGACAACAGCATCAAGGGCATGATGAAGTCGGGCGACCTGGCCAAGGTCTACGACAAGTGGTTCATGCAGCCCATCCCGCCGACCAACACCAAGATCGGCCTGCCGCTGTCTGCCGCAAACAAGGACGCCTGGGCCAACCCCAACGACAAGCCGATGGAAGACTACGCGAAGAAGTGATTCGCGAGCTCGTCTGACTGACCGCAAAGCGGGTGCCTGGCACCCGCTTTGTTCTAGGAGAACCCATGAGTTGGGACTGGCAGTTCTACTGCAATGACACCGCCACCGGCGAGGCCGTCGCCGGCTGCTTCGGCCCTGGCGGCAAGGAGCAGACCTATCTGCAATGGATGCTGAACGCCTGGGGCTGGACGCTGAGCGTCTCGCTGCTCGCGCTGCTGCTCGCGCTGGTCGTGGGTTCGCTGATCGGCATCGCGCGTACGGCGCCGAACAAATGGCTGGCGCGCTTCGGCGAGGCCTGGACGGAGCTGTTCCGCAACATCCCGCTGCTGGTTCAGGTCTTCCTCTGGTACCACGTGCTGCCGGCGCTGTTCCCGGTGCTGCGCGACGCGCTGCCGCCGTCGGTGCTGGTGGTCTGCGCCTTGGGCTTCTTCACCAGCGCCCGCATCGGCGAGCAGGTCAAGGCCGGCATCCAGACGCTGCCGCGCGGCCAGCGCTATGCCGGCCTGGCCGTGGGCATGACGCTGCCGCAGACCTACCGCTTCGTGCTGCTGCCGATGGCCTTCCGCATCGTCATCCCGCCGCTGACCAGCGAGAGCATGAACATCGTCAAGAACTCGGCCGTCGCCTTCGCGGTCAGCATCCCCGAGCTGGCCCAGTTCGCGCAGCAGGCGTCCGAGGAGACCTCGCATTTCGAGGAGATCTTCATTCCGGTGACGCTGCTCTATTTCGTGTCCGCCTTCGCGATCAACCGCGTCGCCAAGTTCGTCGAGGCGCGCGTGCGCATCCCCGGCTCGGGCGGAGGCAAGTGATGCTGAACCTCGACTATTCCTTCCTGAACTGGGGCGTCGTCCAGAGCTTCGTCGCCAAGGGCTTCTGGTTCTCCATCCAGCTGACGCTGGTGGCCATGATCGGCGGCATCGTGCTCGGCACGCTGCTGGCGATGATGCGCCTGTCCAGCCACCGCTGGCTGTCGGCGCCGGCGGCCTTCTACGTCGACACGCTGCGCTCCATCCCGCTGGTGATGGTGATCCTGTGGTTCTTCCTGCTCATCCCCAAGCTGCTCGGGCCGCTGGGCGGGCAGATGTCGGCCTTCATCACCTTCACGCTGTTCGAGGCGACCTACTACTCCGAGATCATGCGCGCCGGCATCCAGTCGGTGTCCAAGGGCCAGGTCAATGCCGGCTATGCGCTGGGCATGAACTATGCGCAGACGATGAAGCTCGTCGTGCTGCCCCAGGCTTTCCGCAACATGCTGCCGGTGCTGCTGACGCAGACCATCATCCTGTTCCAGGACACCTCGCTGGTCTATGCCGTCGGCGAGTACGACCTGCTGAAAGGCTTCGAGGTCGCGGGCAAGAACTTCAACCGCCCGGTCGAGACCTATCTCGTCGCCGCCGTCGTCTACTTCGTCATCTGCTTCGGCCTGTCGCAGCTCGTGCGCCAGCTGCAGAAGAAGATCGCCATCATTCGTTGACCATTGAGTTCCCCATGATCGACATCAAGAACATCTCCAAGTGGTACGGCAGCTTCCAGGTGCTGACCGACTGCACGACGTCCATCCAGAAGGGCGAGGTCGTCGTCGTCTGCGGGCCGTCGGGCTCGGGCAAGTCGACGCTGATCAAGACCGTCAACGCGCTGGAGCCCTTCCAGCAGGGCGACATCGTCGTCGACGGCATCTCCATCGCCGACCCCAAGACCAACCTGCCCAAGCTGCGCTCGCGCGTCGGCATGGTGTTCCAGCACTTCGAGCTCTTTCCCCACCTGTCGGTGACCGAGAACCTGACCATCGCGCAGATCAAGGTGCTGGGCCGCTCGGCGGACGACGCCAAGGCCCGCGGCCTGAAGATGCTGGACCGCGTCGGCCTGTCGGCCCACAGGGACAAGTTCCCCGGCCAGCTCTCCGGCGGCCAGCAGCAGCGCGTGGCCATCGCACGCGCGCTGTCGATGGACCCCATCGTCATGCTGTTCGACGAGCCCACGTCGGCGCTGGACCCCGAGATGGTCGGCGAGGTGCTGGACGTGATGGTGCAGCTCGCCAACGAGGGCATGACCATGATGTGCGTGACGCACGAGATGGGCTTCGCCAAGCGCGTCAGCAACCGCGTCATCTTCATGGACGCCGGCAGGATCATCGAGGACTGCAGCAGCGCGGACTTCTTCGGCAAGCCCGAGGAGCGCTCGCCGCGCGCCAAGGACTTCCTGGCCAAGATCCTGCAGCACTGATCCGACCACGACGGGCGACGGCCGGCGGCTCTCGGGCCGCCGTTCTTGTTTGCGCCGCCCCGGCGCGACAATCGCGGCCCATGATCGACATCCTCACCCTTACCCGGCCCGACGACTGGCATCTGCACCTGCGCGACGAAGCGGCGCTGGCCAGCGTGCTGCCCTACACGGCGCGCCAGTTCGCCCGGGCCATCGTCATGCCCAATCTGCGCCCGCCGGTCACGACCGCCGCGCAGGCCGCGGCCTACCGCGAGCGCATCCTGGCTGCCCTGCCCGAGGGCAGCGACTTCCAGCCGCTGATGACGATGTACCTGACGGACAACACGCCGCCGGACGAGATCAGGCGCGCGAAGGACGCGGGTGTCGTCGCGTTGAAGCTCTACCCGGCCGGCGCCACGACCAACAGCGATGCCGGCGTGACCGACCTGCGCAAGACCTACAGGACGCTGGAGGCCATGCAGCGCGAGGGCCTGCTCTTCCTCGTGCACGGCGAGGTGACCGACGGCGACATCGACGTCTTCGACCGCGAGGCCGTGTTCGTCGAGCGCGTGATGACGCCGCTGCGCGCGGCCATGCCCGAGCTCAAGGTCGTCTTCGAGCACATCACGACCCGGGAAGCCGCGCAGTACGTGACCGACGCCGACCGCTTCACGGCCGCCACCATCACGCCCCAGCACCTGCTCTACAACCGCAACGCCATCTTCACCGGCGGCCTGCGCCCGCACTACTACTGCCTGCCGGTGCTCAAGCGCGAGGAGCACCGCCAGGCGCTGCTGGAGGCCGCGGGCTCGGGCAGCCCCAAGTTCTTCCTCGGCACCGACAGCGCGCCGCATGCGGCCCAGCTGAAGGAGAACTCGGTCTGCGGCGCCGGCTGCTTCACGGCGATCTCGGCGCTGGAGCTGTACGCCGAGGCCTTCGAGGCCATCGGCGCCCTCGACAAGCTCGACGCCTTCGCCGGCCATCACGGCCCCGACTTCTACGGCCTGCCGCGCAACACCGGCACCGTCACGCTGAAGCGCGAGCCGTGGACGCTGCCCAGCGCCGTGCCCTTCGGCGAGGCGCAGCTCAAGCCGCTGCGTGGCGGCGAAACGCTGAACTGGAAACTGATCTGATGAACGACAAAAAGGTCGCCTTCCTCGTCGACTTCGACAACGTCGCCACCGACGTCATCGAGCAGGCGCTGAACACCGTGTTCAAGGACTATGGCGCGGCCCACATCCGCCGTGCCTACTGCAATGCCGAGCAGGCCCAGCGCGAGCAGGGCTTCCTGAAGCGCCTGGGCCTGCGCGCCATCGTCAACCTCGCCATCGGCAAGAACTCGACGGACATCGCACTGGCCGCCGACGCGATGGACCTGGCCATCACCGAGAAGCCCGACATCATCGTGCTGGTGTCGTCGGACAGCGACTTCGCGCCGCTGGTGCTGCGCCTGCGCGAGAAGGGCGCCTGGCTGCGCGGCTTCGGGCAGCAGGGCAAGACCGGCGACGGCGTGATCCAGATCTACGACCAGTTCAACGAGCTGGCCCACGACAGCGGCCGCCCGGCGCCCAAGCCGGCGGCCAAGCGCGAGCCGGCCCGCAAGGCCGCGGCGCCCAAGCCCGCGGCGAAGAAGGCCGTACCGGCCAAGGCCGCCGCGCCGGCGCCCAAGCCCGAGCCGGCACCGGCGCCTGCACCCAAGCCGCCCGCTGCGCCCGCTCCCAAGGCCGCAGCTGCGCCGGCTCCGGTCGACGCCAACGTCGCCGCGGCCAAGGAGATCAATGCGGTGCTGGCCCTGCTGCCCAGGCTGGCCGACGGCCAGTGGCACGACCTCGGCGCCGCGGCCAAGGCGCTGAAGGAAGCCGGCCTGCTGGCGAAGAACGCGCCGTCGACCAAGCTGTTCCGCAAGCACCCGCAGGCCTTCCAGTTGCAGCCCGAGAAGCAGCCCAACCAGGTGCGCTTCGGCCACGGCTGATCGCGCGCGGCGCCGGCGGCCCGGGATGGCGCGCAAAGCGGCTAGCATCGGCGCCCGCCCCGGGAGGTCTCGCTTGTTGATGAAGTCCTGTTTGAAGCCCCTGCTGGGCCTGGCTCTCGCCGGCCTGGCCTGCATTGCCGGCGCCCAGCCGCCGGCAGCGCCGCAACCGGCCGCGCCGGCGGCCCAACCCCAGCAGCCGCCGACCGTGTCGGCCAGCGCCCGGCGCCTGTACGAGCGCAGCAAGGGCCAGCTGCTGCAGATCCGCACGCTGATCAAGACCCAGGACAGCCAGGCCTCGGTCGGCTCGGGCTTCATCGTCAGCGACGACGGCCACATCGTCACCAACTACCACGTCATCAGCCAGTTCGCGCTGGAGCCCGACAGCTATCGGCTGCGCTATGCGACGACCGACGGCGAGGGCGGCGCGCTGGAGCTGCTGGACTTCGACGCCCGCCGCGACCTGGCGCTGCTGCGCGCCGTGGACGACGGCAAGGGCGGCGGGCTGAAGGGGCGTGGCGCGCTCGCGTTCCGCCCGCAGAGCCAGCCGCTGGCCAAGGGCGAGCGCATCTACTCGATGGGCAACCCGCACGACGTCGCCTTCGCCGTCGTCGAGGGCAACTACAACGGCCTCGTGGACCGCAGCTTCGACCCGCTGATCTACTACGCCGGCGGCATCAACCCCGGCATGAGCGGCGGGCCGGTGCTGGACGAAGACGGCCGCGTCGTCGGCGTCAACGTGTCGACGCTGCTGTTCTCGCAGCAGGTCAGCTTCCTGGTGCCGGGCGAGTTCGCCGAGAGCCTCGTCAGGCGCAGCCTGGCGGCCAAGCCCGTCCACAGCGCCGCCTGGGGCCGGCTGCGCGACCAGCTGACGCGCTACCAGGACGAGCTCGTCGCCCGCTTCCTCGCCTCGCCCTGGGAGAGCGCCAACAACGAGCGCTACCGCCTGCCGGTGCCCAAGCAGGACTTCATGCGCTGCTGGGGCCGCGGCACGTCGGCCGACACCAAGGGCCTGGACTTCGAGCGCTCGCAATGCCGCATGGACCATGCCCTGTTCGTCAGCGGCAGCCTGCAGACCGGCTGGCTGGACATGAGCCATGAGGCCTATGACGGCAGCAAGCTCGGCGCGCTGCGCTTCGCGCGCCAGTATTCCGGCAGCTTCCGCAACGAACGCCTGGGGGCCGCCGACAAGGCCCGCACCGCCCCCTTCTGCAAGGAGCAGTTCGTCGATCGCGACGGCCTGCCGCTGCGCGCCGTCGTCTGCCTGCGCGCCTACCGCAAGCTGGAGGGCCTGCACGACCTCAGCATCCTCGTGACGACGGTGGACTCGCCCACGCAGGGCGCTTTAGGCCGCTTCGACGCCCGCGGCGTCAGCTTCGACAACGCGCTCAAGCTCGCGGCGCATTACCTGGAGGGCTTCGCGTGGACGAAAACCAGCCAGGCCAAGTGATGCCCGCCGCCCCCGCCGCCGCCGTCGTCGAGCTGCTGGGCCGCGATGGCCGCGCCGTGCTCGTGCAGCGCGTGACGCGCTGGCCCGTGCGCATCGGCCGTTCGCCGGCCTGCGACATCGTGCTGGACGACGCCCATCTCGCCGCCGAGCACGCCGAGCTGCAGCTGGCGCCCGCAGGCGGCGTGCGGCTGAAGCTGCTGGACAGCCGCAACGGCGGCGCGGTGGCCGGCAAGCGGCTGCCCGCGGGCGCCGAGGCCGTGCTGCCGGCGGGCGGCGCCTTCCAGCTGGGCGGCTGCTCGCTGCGCCTGCGCACCAGCGCCGACGCGCTCGCGCCGGAGCAACTGCTCGTCGTGCACCCGGTGCGCCACTGGGCCCTCGTGCCGCTGCTGCTGGTGGCGATGCTGTTCTTGCAGTGGCTGGACCGCTGGAGCGCCGTCGACCCCGATGCGCGCTGGGTGGACTACGCGTCGCCGCTGCTGGCGCCGCTGGCCCTCACGCTGGGCTGGGCGGGGCTGTGGTCGCTGGCCAGCCAGCTTTTCCAGCACCGCTTCCCGTTCACGACGCATCTGCGCCGCGTGCTCGTCGCCATCGTCGCGCTGCAGCTGCTGGAGTGGCTGCTGCCGGCGCTGGCCTATGCCTTCTCCTGGCCGCGGCTGATGGCGCTGGAGTCGCTGTCCATGCCCGTCGCCGCGGCGCTGCTGATCGCCTGGCATGCCCGCCTGGTGTGGCCGGGCGCGCGCCGCACGCTGAACGGCGGCATCGCGGCCCTGCTGCTGCTGGGCCTGGGCCTGCAGGTGGCCGGCCGCCAGGAGCAGCAATACACCTTCGGCCCGCCCTATCTCGCCAGCCTGCCGCCGCCGGCCCTGCGCATCGCGCCCGCCCGGCCGCCGCAGGCGCTGATCGAGTCGCTCAAGCCGCTGAAGGCCGAGCTGGCCAGGCAGGCGCGCAAGGACAACGAGGGCAGCGACCTGCCCGATGCGGACGCGGGCGACGGCGGGGAGTGAGCGCCGCGCCGGGCCGCTCCCAGCCGGCTCGCTCCCGCTCGGCGGGACGGCGCCTGGCGCGAAGGGTGCGCCAGTGAACGCCGCCGCGGCGCCGGTCACAGCCCGGGCAGGCTCAGCGAGCCGACCAGCGTCGCGGCATCCATGTAGCTGGCCGCGGTGACGCCGGCATTGAGCGTGCTGTTCAGATTCGTGGCCGTGTAGTAGGGCGACGCAGGGTTGCCGCCGTCACCGTTGCGCACGTCCATCGGGCGGCGGTAGAGCGACACCTTGACGAGCCGGGCACCGTCGACCGCGGGCAGGTTCACGGCCCTGTAGGTGAAGCTGCTGCCGCCCAGCGGGTCCGTGCCGCGGGCGCTGCCGCGCACCAGCGCATGGCGCGTGGCGCCGTTGTCGAAGTCCGCCTGCACGACGAGATCGGCGCCCCACCAGAACAGGCCCGTCTTCGCGCTGGCCTTCAGGTCCGCGAAATCGGCCGCATTGGTGGGGTCGAGCACCCGAGGCGCCGCGCCGCGGTATTTCAGCGGTTGCAGCAGCGTCGTGGCCGAGGCCGTGGTGTTGCTGTAGGCGCCCCAGAGGGTGTAGACCGGCACGTCCCACTGCTGCGGGTAGTTCAGCTGGCCGGGCAGGCCGGCCGAGGGCTGCGCCACATAGCTCGCCGAGCCGGCATCCCAGTGCATGAAGCCGGGCAGGGGCGATCCGCCGCCGAGGACCAGATTGTCCCGCCCGCCCTGGCTCGGCAGGGCGAAGGGCGGGTTGTAGTTGCCGGTCTGGTCGCGCGGCGAGGCGACGTTGCCGGTGTAGGCGCTCGGCGCGCCGTTGAAATAGCGGGCGACGAAAAGCGCGGCGTAGTCGCTGGCGAAGTCGTAGGTCTCGCCGGCCGGCACGCAGGCGCTGCCCGAGCGCTGCATCGGCTCCTGGCGCTCCTTGCCGGTGGCGGCGCAGACGGGGTTGACGAAGTGGGCCGGCTGCAGCGGGTCGAAGGCCCAGCTGTTGCCGACGCCGCCGCCGTTGGGCTGCCCCGCCGCGGTCTGGAATTGGCCGGTGTAGGGGTGCAGCGTCGTCGCGCCTGCGGCGGCACGGGTGTAAAGCGCATCGCCCCAGTGCGGCTGGTCGAAGGCATGGCCGAACTCGTGATTGAAGATCAGCCCATAGCCATCGCCCGACCCGACGCCGCCGCCGCCCAGCCCGCCGCCGACGCCGCTGTGCCGCCCCAGGGCGCCGTACCAGGACGAGGCGGACGACAGGCCGTTCGCGGCCCGGAGCCTGTCCGTCAGCGACAGCACGCTGGCCAGGATGCCGAACCCGCTCCACGCGGTGCAGGTGCCGGCGGCGGTATCGCTGCTGCTGCAATGTGATGGCCCGTTCGCCAGCACGGCGGGCGTGCCGAGCGTCGCGCCCGTGGGGCTGCGGCCATCCGAGCGCGGGCCGATCGGCAGTTGCGCCAGCGCGATGCTCTGCGGGAAGGCACTGTGCTGGATGCTCGACACCGGCAGGCGCGAGGCGTACTCCGCGCCGAAGCCGGGCGGCAAGTTGGTGGGCTGGGTGTCGCCCCAGAGCAGCCAGTCGACCGTCACCAGGCTCAGCACCGGCTGCGGCCCTATCTTCAGCTCGCCGGGGCCGATGGTCCTGCTGGCCTGGCCGGCGGCGACCGTCAGCTGCAGGCCCGGCACCATCCAGCTGGCCGGCAGATTGCCCACGAAGCTGGTGGCCTGGCTCGGGGCCGATTCATCCACCGCGGCCGCCAGCGTGGCCGGGCCGCCCAGGCACAGGCTGCCCAGCGTCGTGCCGTTGGCCTGGGCCGTGACGCGCACGTCCGGCGCCGCGCCACTGCCGGTGATGCTGACGCGCAGGCCGGTGTCCCGGCCGGCACTCAGGTAGAAGAAGGGATGCGAGGTTTCCAGCAGCACCGTCTGCGCGAACTGCACGCGGGTGATCGCCGCGGCGTCATTGGCGGCCGACTTGCAATCGGCGTTCGGTATCGCCGGCGAGCGATAGCTCGTGAAGTTGAATCCGGGCAGGGCGGTGGCGGGAGTGGGCGGTGTGGGCGTGCCCGTCGTGGACGGGCTGCCTGCGCCGCCGCCGCAACCACCCAGCGCGACCAGCATCGCCGCGATGAGGGGTGGATTGGCGCGCCCGGGCGTGAGGGGGCGCGTGCCCGGCTTGCGGAAGAGTGTCATCGGTATGCAGAAAAGGGGCGCGCCGGCCGAGCCGGCGGCGCGAAGTTTGAATCGGGGCGTGATTTCGAGAGCGCTTGCGGGGGACCGAAGCGCGCCGGCGTGGCCAGGCGCTAGCCCGGCGGGCTTTCAGGCCGCCTGGCTGGGCAGGAAGCCTTCGACCGACAGATAACGCTCGCCGGTGTCGTAGTTGAAGCCCAGCACGCGCGCGCTCGCGGGCAGCTCGGGCAGCTTCTGCGCGATGGCGGCCAGCGTCGCGCCGCTGGAGATGCCCACCAGCAGGCCCTCCTCGCGGGCGCAGCGGCGGGCGTATTCGCGCGCGGCCTCGGCCTCGACCTGGATGACGCCGTCCAGCAGCGCCGTGTCCAGCACGGCCGGGATGAAGCCCGCGCCTATGCCCTGGATGGGGTGGGGGCTGGGCTGGCCGCCGCTGATGACGGGCGAGGCGCTGGGCTCCACCGCATAGACCTTGAGCTGCGGCCAGGCGGCCTTCAGCACCTGGGCGCAGCCGCTGATGTGGCCGCCGGTGCCGACGCCGGTGACCAGCGCATCCAGGCCTTCGGGGAAGTCGCGCAGGATCTCCTGCGCCGTCGTCTTCAGGTGCACGGCCGGGTTGGCCGCGTTCTCGAACTGCTGCGGCATCCACGAGCCCGGGTGCTGCTCCAGCAGTTCGCGGGCGCGGGCGATGGCGCCCTTCATGCCCTTCTCGCGCGGCGTCAGGTCGAAGCTGGCGCCATAGGCCAGCATCAGCCGGCGGCGCTCGATGCTCATGCTGTCGGGCATCACGAGGATCAGCCTGTAGCCCTTGACGGCCGCCACCATCGCCAGGCCCACGCCGGTATTGCCCGAGGTCGGCTCGATGATGGTGCCGCCCGGCTTGAGCAGGCCGCGCGCCTCGGCGTCCTCGACCATGGCCAGCGCGATGCGGTCCTTGATCGAGCCGCCGGGGTTGTTGCGCTCGGACTTGACCCAGACCTCGGCGCCGGCGAAGAGGCGCTGCAGCCGGATGTGCGGGGTGTTGCCGATGGTGTCGAGGACGTTCTGAGCCTTCATGTCGGTGCCTGGGCCGTGGTGCTGGGATAATCGCTAGTGTGAAGCAAGCCAGACCGCCGCTGGGGCAAGCGTGGAAACACGGCCCTGGAGGAAGGTCCGGACTGCACAGAGCGGCGTAGCAGCTAACGGCTGCCCGGCGTAAGCCGAGGATCAGAGCAACAGAGACGAGTCGACCAAACGTGCAGGGTTCGCCCTGCGGGACCGTGAGCGCAGCCCACGGGGTCGGGTGCAACGGGCAATCTCTACGCGCAGCAACACCAAGTAGGCCAGCGTCGATGCGGCTCGCAGAGCTGGCGGGTAGGTGGCACCGAGCCGGGCAGCGATGCCCGGCCCAGAGGAATGGCGGTCACGCCGTCCGAACCGCAAGGGGAAGGCGGCGCACAGAATCCGGCCTATCGGCTTGCTTCACTCTTTCAATCTGCATATCCCCCTCGCCAAGCGGCCCGCGAAGGTCTAGATTTCGCACCATCCCGGCGTTAGGAATCCGCGCCACCCCATAGCGCCCGGTGCCGAGACAGCGCCGGCGCGTGCCCGCCCAGGCCGCGCCTTGCCAAGGCATCAAGTGTTCAATGGGAGAACGTAATGGGTTTGAGCCATCTGAGAGTGAGGTCCAAATTGATCCTGGGCTTTGCGTTGCTGGCGGCCGTCGTGCTGCTGGTGTCCGGCCTGGCGCTGCGCGCGCTGGGGCGGTCGAACGACCGTTTTTCCGACTACCTCGACGGCGTCGGCCTGCGCGAGCGCCTGGCCAACCAGATCCGCGGCGCGGCCACGCGCCGTGCGATCGCCGCGCGCAACCTCGTCCTCGTCACGCAGCCGGCCGACCGCGAGGTCGAGAAGGCCTTGGTGACGCAGGCGCATGAAGACATGGGCAAGGCCCTGGCCCGGCTCCAGGAGGCGGTGGCTGCCGCAGCAGGGCTGGACCAGCGCGACCGCGAGCTGGTGGCCGAGATCGGCCGCATCGAGACCCGGTACGGACCCGTGGCGCTGGACATCGTCGGCAAGTCGCTGAACGACAGGCACGACGACGCGATCGCGAAGATGAACGCCGAATGCCGGCCCCCTGCTGGCGGCGCTGCTGAAGGCGAGCAACGACTACATCGCCTATGAGCAGCAGCAGGCCGGCCAGCGCGTGGCGTCGGCCGCCAATGCCTATGTGGCGGACCGGCTGCTGATGCTGGCCGTCTGCGCGGCGGCCGTCGTGGCGGCGGCGCTGATGGGCTGGCTGATCAGCAATGCCGTCACGCGGCCGCTGGAGCGCGCCGTGCAGCTGGCCGAGGCGGTGGCGTCGGGCGACCTCAGCTCCGACATCGTCGTGGACCGGGACGACGAGCTCGGCCAGTTGCTGGCCGAGCTCAGGCGCATGAACGAGAGCCTGGTGGACAGGGTGGGCCGCGTGCGCCTGTCGGCGGACAGCCGTCGCGACGGCCTCGCAGCAGATCGCGACCGGCAACCACGACCTGTCCAGCCGCACCGAGCAGCAGGCCAGCGCACTGCAGCAGACGGCGGCGTCCATGCAGCAGATGACGTCCGCCGTGCAGCAGACGGCCGACAGCTCGCGCCAGGCCAGCCAGCTCGCCAGCGCGGCCGTCGAGGTGGCGGGGCGCGGCAGCGACGTCGTGCAGCGCGCGCCGGCGAGCAGGGGCGCGGCTTCGCGGTGGTGGCCGGCGAGGTGCGGGCGCTGGCCCAGCGCAGCGCGCAGGCGGCGCGCGAGATCAAGGGCCTGATCCACGCCAGCGTCGAGCGGGTCGAGGCCGGCAGCGCGCTGGTCGGCGAGGCGGGTGCGACGATGGGCGACATCGTCGGCCAGGTGCGGCGCATGACCGACCTGATGGCCGAGATCAACGCCTCGGCCAGCGAGCAGAGCAGCGGCATCGGCCAGGTCAACCAGGCCGTCGCCTCCATCGACCAGGGCACGCAGCAGAACGCCGCCCTCGTCGAGCAGAGCGCGGCGGCGGCGGAAAGCCTGAAGCAGCAGGCGGCCGGGCTGCCGGAGGTCATCGCGCAGTTCAAGACGGCGCGCTCGCACGGGGGCTTGGCGGCCTGACCCGGCGCGGCCCGGAAGGGGTCGATAAACTGCAAACGGCCGCAACCCGCGGCCGTTTGCTCGTCTTGCCCGACGCCCCCTGATGAATCCCGACGCCAGCCGCCTGTGGCGCGCGCCCCGCTGGGCCCTGTCCGTGCTGCTGGCCTGTTTGGCCATGGTCGGGCCCTTCTCCATCGACACCTATCTGCCGGCCTTCTCCGGCATCGCCGCGGCGCTGGATGCGACGCCGCTGCAGATGCAGCAGACGCTGTCGGCCTATCTGCTCGGGTTCGCCTTCATGAACCTCTTCCACGGCGCGCTGTCGGACTGCTTCGGCCGCCGGCCCGTGGTGCTGATCGGCCTGGCCGTCTTCACCGCGGCGAGCATGGGCTGCGCGCTGGCCGGCAGCATCGGCCAGCTGGTGTTCTGGCGCACCGTGCAGGGCATGTCGGCCGGGGCCGGCATCGTCGTGTCGCGGGCCATCATCCGCGACATGTTCCCGCCGGCGGATGCGCAGCGCGTGATGTCGCAGGTGACGCTGTTCTTCGGCGTCGCGCCGGCCATCGCGCCGATGGTGGGCGGCTTCCTGTTCGTGCATGCCGACTGGCACTCGATCTTCTGGTTCCTGACCCTCGTCGGCGCGGCGCTGCTGCTGTCCAACTGGCGGCTGCTGCCCGAGACGCTGCACGCCGGCCTGACCCAGCCCTTCCACCCGGTGGCGCTGATGCGCGAATACTGGCGGCTGTGCAGCAGCGCCAAGTTCATGCTGCTGGTGCTGGCCAGCGGCATCCCGTTCAACGGCATGTTCCTCTATGTGCTGGCCACGCCGGTCTTCCTCGGCGAGCACCTGCATTTCGCGCCGACGCAGTTCTTCTGGTTCTTCATCTGCTCCATCGGCGGCATCATGGGCGGCGCGGCCATGAGCGGCCGGCTGGCGGGCCGGATGTCTTCCAAGCGCCAGATCATGCGCGGCTTTCGCATCATGTCCGCGGTGTCGGCGGCCAACATCCTGCTGAACCTGTTCGCGCCGCTGAGCGCCTGGTGGGCGCTGCCGCTGATCGGCCTGTTCTCGTTCGGCTGGGCCATGATGGTGCCGGTCGTCACGCTGCTGGTGCTGGACCAGGTGCCCGAGCGGCGCGGCATGGCCTCGTCGCTGCAGGCCTGCATAGGCTCCGCGGCCAACGGCCTGGTGGCCGGCGTGCTGGTGCCGCTGGTCATGCACTCGACGGTGGCGCTGGCCTTCACGTCGGCTGGCCTGATGCTGGTGGGGCTGGCGGCCTGGTATGGCGTGCGCCGCTCCGTCGAGGCTTAAGCCCGGGCCGGCGACGCCGAAATCCAGATGATGAAGAAGACGCATTGGTGGCTTGGCGCGCTGCTGCTGGCCGCGGCGGCGGCGCCGGCCGAGGAGCCGAAGGAACCCGTGGAGGCGCTGCGCCAGCGCCTGGCCGAGCGCCTGTCCAACCCGGGCGAGGGCAGCGCCACGGCCAGGCCCAGGCCGGCGCCGCGGGCCGCGAAGCCGGCCAAGGCCGAGGCGGCCCACGCAGCCCACTGGGGCTATGCCGGCGACGTCGGCCCCGAGCACTGGGGCGAGCTGGCGCCGGAGAACCGGCTCTGCGCGGCCGGCACGCGCCAGAGCCCCATCGACATCCGCGACGGGCTGGCCGTGGACCTGGAGCCCATCGCCTTCGACTACCGCGTCGGCGGCTTTTCGGTGCTGGACAACGGCCACACCGTGCAGGTCAATGTCGCGCCGGGCAGCGGCCTGACGGTCATGGGCCGGCGCTTCGAGCTGCTGCAGTTCCACTTCCACCGCCCGAGCGAGGAGCGCATCAACGGCCGCCAGTTCGACATGGTGGTCCACCTCGTGCACCGCGACGAGCAGGGCCGCCTGGCCGTCGTCGCCGTGCCGTTGGAGCGCGGCCGCGACGACAAGCCCCAGCCGGTCGTGCAGGTGGTCTGGGCCAATCTGCCGCTGGAGAAGGGCGAGGCCCTGCAGGCCCAGGCCCCGCTCGACCCGGGCCAGCTGCTGCCCGCCGAGCGCGGCTACTACACCTATATGGGCTCGCTGACGACGCCGCCCTGCAGCGAGGGCGTGCTGTGGATGGTGATGCGCCAGCCGGTGCCGCTGACGGCCCAGCAGATCGGCATCTTCGCGCGGCTCTACCCGATGAATGCGCGGCCGCTGCAGGCCGGCTCCGGGCGCATCATCAAGGAGTCGCAGGGGGCGCCCGGCGCGACCCCTTGAGCGTCGCGCGCTGGCCGGACAGCCAGTCGTGCAGCGTCGAGAACAGCTGTTCGGCGACGACGGGCTTGGCGACGTGGTCGTCCATGCCGGCGTCCAGGCAGCGCTGGCGCTCGTCGTCGAAGGCATTGGCCGTCATCGCCAGGATGGGCAGCTCGGCGCCCTGGGGCAGGCGGCGGATCGCGCGGGTCGCGTCCAGGCCGTCCATGACGGGCATCTGCACGTCCATCAGCACCAGCGCGTAGTCGCCGCTGCCGACCATGTCGACAGCCTGCCGGCCATCGGCGGCCACGTCGGCGACCAGGCCTGTGCTGCCGATCAGCGCCAGCGCGACCTCCTGGTTGACCGGGTTGTCCTCGGCCAGCAGCACCTTGCGCGGGTGGCTGGCGGCCAGCGCGGCCAGGCGCTCGCGCGCGGTGTGCGAGCGGGTCAGCGTATCGGCCTCGGGCACGTGTTCGTCGTTCATGTCGGTGGGCTCGACGTTGACCTGGAACCAGAAGCGGCTGCCGCCGCCGGGCGTGCTGTCCACGCCGACGATGCCGCCCATCAGCTCGGCCAGGCGGCGGCAGATGGCCAGGCCCAGGCCCGTGCCGCCGTAGCGGCGCGTGGTGGACTTGTCGGCCTGCTCGAAATCCTGGAACAGCCGCACCTGCGCCTCCGGGGCGATGCCGATGCCGCTGTCCTGCACCTCGAAGCGCACGGCCAGGCGCTGCGGCGAAGGCCAGCCCTCGCTGTGCGCCGACAGGCGCACGAAGCCGCGGTCGGTGAACTTGACCGCGTTGCCGGCAAAGTTCAGCAGCAGCTCGGTGATGCGCTGCGGGTCGCCCAGCAGCGGGCGGCCCTGCAGCGCCGGGGCGATGTCGCACTCGACCTTCAGGCCCTTGGCCGCGGCGCTCTGCAGCGTCATGTTGGCGACGTTGTCCAGCACCTCGTCGACGCTGAACTCGACGCGCTCCAGCTGCAGCTTGCCGGCCTCGATCTTGGAGAAGTCGAGCACGTTGTTGATGACGCTGAGCAGGTGCTCGGCCGCATTGGCCACCTTCTGCAGGCGCTGCTGCTGCACCGGCTCGACGGCGTCGCTCTGGGCCAGATAGGTCAGGCCGATGATGGCGTTCATCGGCGTGCGGATCTCGTGGCTCATGTTCGCGAGGAAGGCGCTCTTGGCCAGGCTGGCGGCCTGCGCGGCCTCGGTGGCCTCGGCCAGCTCGGCGGTGCGGGCCTCGACGAGTTCCTCCAGGTGATGGCGGTAGCGCTCCAGCTCCAGCTGGTCGCGGCGCTGGCGCGAGATGTCGGTCAGGAAGCCGTGCCACAGCACGCTGCCGTCGGCCTCGCGCTGCGCGATGGCGTTGCCGTAGAGCCAGCGCTCGCCGCCGTCGGCCTGGAGCGCGCGGAACTCCTGCTGCCAGGGGCCGAGGCTGCGGGCGGACGCGAGCAGGCTCTCGCGCACGGCATTGCGGTCGTCGGGGTGGATGCGCTCGAACCAGGGGGCGGCGCTGCGGCCCAGTTCGGCGCTGCCGAGCCGGAAGTATTCGCGCACCGCCTCGCTGACGTAGGCGAACGAGAATTCGCCGCTGGCCGCCAGGCGCAGCTGGTAGACGACGCCGGGCGCCGTCTCGGCCATGCCGCGCAGCCTTTCGATGAGGGCGCGCTGGGCGTCGAACTGCTGCTGCAGCGCGTCGCGCATGTGCTCCAGGTGGCCGCCGAGCAGGCCGATCTCGTCCCGGCGCTTGTGCTGCAGCTTCGCGTTGAAGCGGCCCTGGGCGAGGTCGTTGGCGAAGCCGCCGAGTTCGCGCAGCGGGCGGAACAGCCGCGAATTCAGCAGCCACAGCACCAGGGCCAGCGACGCCAGCAACTGGCCGCCGACCGTGGCGCCGTAGAGCCAGCGCTGGCGCAGCACGGCGGCCGTGCTGAGATGGTCGTCGATCTCGATCTGGATGTGGCCGATGCGCGTGGCGCCGCGCAGGATGTCGCGCTCGCCGGTCAGCGTGCGGCCCAGGCGCCGCTCGGGCAGGTGGTTCTCGATGAAGGGCTGGCCCTGGGAGGCGTCGCTGACGCTGACGCGCACGACCTCGGGCGACTTGACGATGGCCGACACGACCTCGCGCGCGGCGACGGCGTCCAGGTTCCACAGCAGTTCGGGCAGACTGCTGGCCAGCACGTCGAGCTTGGCGTCGAGGTCGCGCTGCAGGGCCTGCTCGGCGACCTGGGACTCGCGCAGCCCGATGAACAGGCCGCCGACGATCAGAGCCGGCAGCAGCAGGCCGATGCTGGCGCCGAGGGCCAGCGCGGCGAAGAGCGAGGAGGAGGGCTTGCGGCTCAAGATGAGGTCATGCTGCCACAAGACGGGCACGTTAAAGAACGGCGTGAAAAAGGCATGCCGCGCCACGGCGCGCTGGCGGCGTGGCGCGGTCGCTGGCGCATGGCGCCGTCAGCCCTTGCTGCCCAGCAGCTCCGGCTTGAGCGTGGAGTCGACGGGCTTGTCGCCCAGCCAGATCTTCAGCACCGCGTTGTAGAAGCCGACGTCCTTCAGCGGGTCGCCGATCTGCTTGCCGTTGAGCGCCATCACCGTGCCGGTGTCGGGCACCCAGTCCACGGTGATGATGTCGCCCTTCTTGGCCTGCGGGATGCTGACGAAGGCCTCGCCGAATTGCGCGAGCTGGTTGACGAACTTGGAGCGCTCGGCCTTGTCGGTGTTGGCCGTGATGCCGGCCATGAAGGCCTGGCCGAGCTCGTCGCCGGTCACCTCGCGCAGCAGGCCGAGGGTGAAGCGGCGCGGGCCGCTGCTTTCCAGCACGCCGGCCGTCGTCGTCTTCTTCTCGGTCAGGTAGAGGGCCATCGCGTAGACCTTCACGACGATGCGCACGCGCACGCCGGCGCCGTTGAGCTTGAGCTCCTTGCCGCCCACCTTGGCGGTGTCGTCGAGCTTCAGGCCGCCGACTTCGACGGCCTGCGCGGCGCCACCGAGGCTGAGGGCGAGGCCCAGGCCGGCAATCCAGCGGAGGGCGGTGTTCGTCTTCATGAGGTCTCCTGGTCTTGGTCTTCGGGGGATGGGTTCAGTGCGCCGCTTCGAGCTTGAAGAGGCTGACGACTTCTTCGAGGCCATGGGCCTGGCTGCGCAGCGAGTCGGCGGCGGCGGCGGCCTGCTCCACCAGCGCGGCGTTCTGCTGCGTGCTCTTGTCCATGTCGTGGATGGTATGCGTGACGCGCTCGATGCCGGTGCTCTGTTCGGCGCTGGCGTGGGTGATCTCGCCCATGATGTCGGTCATCCGTTGCACGCTCGCCACCACGCCCTGCATGGTGCTGCCGGCCTGGGCCACGAGCTGGCTGCCCTGGGCGACGCGCTCGACCGAGTCGGCGATGAGGCGCTTGATCTCCTTGGCGGCGTCGGCGCTGCGGCCGGCCAGCGAGCGCACCTCGCCGGCCACGACCGCGAAGCCGCGGCCCTGCTCGCCGGCGCGGGCCGCCTCGACGGCGGCGTTCAGCGCCAGGATGTTGGTCTGGAAGGCGATGCCGTCGATGACGCTGATGATGTCGACGATCTTCTTGGACGAGGCGTCGATGCTGCCCATCGTCGTGACGACCTGGGCCACGACCGCGCCGCCCTCGACAGCCACCTGCGAGGCGGCCTGGGCCAACTGGTTGGCCTGCTGGGCGTTCTGGGCGTTCTGCTGCACGGCGTCGGTCAGCGTCTTCATGGCCGACAGCGTCTGCTCCAGCGAGGCCGCCTGGGCCTCGGTGCGCACCGACAGGTCCAGGTTGCCGCTGGCGATCTCGCTGGACGCCGAGGAGATGGACTCCGTGCCCTCGCGCACGCGGCCGACGATGCCCTTCAGGCTCTCGTTCATGTCCGACAGGGCCTGCAGCAGCTCGCCGGTCTCGTCGCGGCTGCGCACCTCGATCTCGCTGGTCAGGTTGCCCGAGGCCACCTGGCGCGCCACGTTCACCGCGCCGCGCAGCGGGTTGACGATGCCGCGCGTCGTCAGCACGCCGATGGCCACGCTGGCCACGCAGGCGGCCAGCGCCAGCGCGATCAGCAGCAGGCCGGTCCTGTGCGCGACGCCGTTGGACTTGAGGCCGGCGGCCTCCATTGCGGCGTTGCGGGTCTCGACCAGCTTGTCCAGCGCGGCCTGGTACTTGACCTGGGCGGCCCGCACCGAGAACTGGAACTTCAGCGGCGCGCCTTCCGTGTCGCCGGCGGCCACCATCTTCACGAAGGAGGCCTGGGCCGGCATGAACTTGGCGCGCGCCTCCTTGACCGCCTTGAGCTGCTCCTGGCTGGCCTCGTCGGTCAGCAGCGGCTCCAGCTCGGCCATGGTCTTGTCGTGGGCTTCGAGCTGGCTGGCGACGGTGTCCAGCTCCTTCTTGATCTGCTCCTCGCCGCTCATGATGAGGGTCGTCATCATCGAGCGCGACGCATCGCCGAGCTCGGCCTTCGCGCGGTTGGCCAGGGCCGCGGCCTTGTAGTCGGTGCCGACGAGGCGGCTGATCTCGCCGTTCAGGGTCTGGATGCCGAAATAGCCCTGGGCCGCCATGGCCACCAGGCAGGCGATCGCAACGGTGAAGCCCGCGGCGAGACGTTGTCCGATACGCAGTTGGGACAAAAACTTCATGGAGCAGCCTTGGTTGGAGAAAGCGTGCGGCCCGCTTGATGGCGTTCTTGATGCGGGCCGCAACAGGATGAAACCGGCTGAAATTTCAGCAGAAATCGCCGCCCCGGATGCAATCTGAGCGGCCAGCGAGACGGGCCTGCCGTGATATGTGCGGCAAAACCCCGGCCAGACAGCGCCAGGCCCGGAGCCGCGGCGGCGGCCCGGCGGATGGGGACAAACACGGTGCCGCGCTCCACCATACTTCAAGCGCCGCTTCGCAAGTAACGGGCAAGTCCTTATTTATGAACGATATTTTCTTGGTGAGCTGTGAATTTCGACAGCCAAGCTAAGTGCTTGATTTCATTGAAAAAACTTGTGCGGAATCTTGACCGGGTGGGTTGGGGCGCTTAAAGTGGGGTTAAGTGTCGTTTCGTGGTGAAAAGTGTCGGAAATCGTCTTTCAGGGAGCCTCCAACCTGGCGCTGGACGCCAAGGGCCGCCTGAGCGTTCCCACTCGGCATCGTGAGGCGCTGCAGATGCTCTGCCAAGGGCGGCTGACCGTCACCAAGCATCCGGACGGTTGCCTGATGTTGTTCCCGCGACCGACCTGGGAGGTCTTCCGCGACAAGGTCGCCGCGCTGCCGATGCCGGCTGCCGGCTGGAAGCGGGTCTTTCTCGGCAACGCGCTGGATGTCGACATCGACTCGGCGGCCCGCGTGCTGATCTCGCCCGAGCTGCGCAGGAGCGCCGGGCTCAAGAACGACGTGATGCTGCTGGGCATGGGCAGCCACTTCGAGCTCTGGGACGCCGAGGCCCATGCCGCCCACGAGGCCGAGGTCATGGCCGGCCCGCTGCCCGACGCGCTCAAGGACTTCAGCTTCTGATGGGCGCCGACCTGAACCCCGGCGCCGAGTTCCGCCACACGACCGTGCTGCTGGACGAGGCCGTGGAGGGCGTGCTGGCGCGCCCTGACGGCATCTATGTGGACGGCACCTTCGGCCGCGGCGGCCACTCGCGCGCGCTGCTCGCGCGGCTGGCGCCCGAGGGCCGGCTGATCGGCATCGACCGCGATCCCGAGGCCGTTGCCGCGGCGGCGGCCGTCACCGACCCGCGCTTTGCCATCGTCCACGGCGGCTTTGCCGACATGGCCGAGCAGCTGGCGGCCATCGGCGTGCACCGGGTGGATGGCGTGCTGCTGGACCTGGGCGTGTCCAGCCCGCAGATCGACAACCCGGAGCGGGGCTTCAGCTTCCGCTTCGACGGGCCGCTGGACATGCGCATGGACACGACCCGCGGCGAAAGCGCGGCGGACTTCCTCGCGCGCGCCGACGAGCACGAGATCGCACAGGTGATTCGGGACTATGGCGAAGAACGGTTTGCTGGCCAGATTGCAAAGGCGCTTGTTGCTCGCCGGGAAGCCGGTGCGCCGCTCGCGCGCACCGACGAGCTGCGCGAACTCGTGGCTCGCGCGGTCAAGACCCGCGAGCCCGGCCAGGACCCGGCCACGCGCACCTTTCAAGCCCTTCGGATTCATGTCAATCGCGAGCTTGAGCAGCTTGAGCAGGGGCTGAACGCGGCGCTGCGGCTGCTCGCCCCCGGCGGCCGGCTGTCGGTCATCAGCTTCCATTCGCTGGAAGACCGCCGCGTGAAGCAGTTCATCGCCGCCCACAGCAAGGCCGAGTTCGACCGCCGCGCGCCGTTCGCGCCGCCGCCGGCGCTGGCGCTGAAGTCCCTGGGCCGCGTGATGCCGAGCGCGGCCGAGGTCAAGGCCAACCCGCGGGCCCGCTCGGCCGTGCTGCGCATCGCCGAGCGCACCGACGCGCCGTTGAAAGCCTGAGCCAGTGGCCAAGCTCAACCTGCTGCTCATCCTGGCCGTGCTGGCCAGCGGCGTCGTGCTCGTGCACAGCGCCTACGAGTCGCGCCGCCTGTTCGCCGAGCTCGACAAGGCCCGGGCCGAGGGCCAGCGCCTGGCCGCCGACGCCGAGCGCCTGGCGGCCGAGCGCCATGCCCAGGCCACCAATCTGCGCGTCGAGCAGGTCGCGCGCGAGCGGCTGGGCATGCGCGTCATCACGCCGGCCGTCGTCGCGTCGGGGGTCACGCCATGAGCGTCGCGCAGGGCCGCCCCAAGCAAGCTCGCTCCCGCCTGGCGGGACAGCGCGCAGCGCGAAGGGTGCATCAATGAGCGGTCGCGGCAAGGCCAACAAGTCCGGCGCCCGGGCGCTCGGCGCCGGCCGAGGCGTCAGCTATTCGACGAGCCCGCTGCTCGCGTCCAAGACGCCGCCCTGGCGCTCGCGCTTCCTCGTCGCCCTCGTGGGCCTGGCCTTCCTCGGCCTGCTGGCGCGCGCCGTCTATGTGCAGGTGCTCAACACCGACTTCTTCCAGAAGCAGGGCGAGGCGCGCTACGCGCACACGCTGGAGCTGCCGGCCAGCCGTGGCCGCATCAACGATCGCAGCGGCCAGACGCTGGCCGCCAGCGTGGCCGTGCCGTCGATCTGGGCGATTCCGAAGGAGGTCGATGCCGACGCCGACAAGCGCCAGGCGCTGGCCAAGGCGCTGGGCCTGTCCAACAAGGAACTGGAGGCCAAGCTCAACCCCGACACGCGCTTCGTCTGGCTCAAGCGCCTGGCCGACGACGACACCGCCGCCAAGGTCAAGGCCCTGGGCCTGAAGGGCGTCTTCCAGGACCGCGAGTACCGCCGCAAATACCCCGAGGGCGAGGCCGCGGCCCATGTCGTCGGCTTCACCAATGTCGAGGACAGGGGCCAGGAGGGCATCGAGCTGGCCTTCCAGAAGGAGCTGCAGGGCCGCGACGGCTCGCGCTCCGTCGTGCGCGACCGCCTGGGCCGCGTCGTGGAAGACATCGGCGACATCGTGCCCGCCGCCAACGGCCAGGACATCGACCTGTCGGTGGATTCCAAGGTGCAGTTCTTCGCCTACCAGCGCATCCGCGACGCGGTGGCCGAGAACAAGGCCAGGGCCGGTTCCGTCGTCGTGCTGGACGCGCAGAGCGGCGAGGTGCTGGCCCTGGCCAACTTCCCCAGCTACGACCCCGGCAACCGCCAGAACCTCTCCGGCGAGCAGCTGCGCAACCGCGCGCTGACCGACGTCTTCGAGCCCGGCTCGACGATGAAGCCCTTCATCGCCGGCCTCGCGATGGAGACCGGCCGCGCCACGCCCGACACGCCGGTCGACACCGGCAACGGCAAATACGCCTTCCAGGGCGCCGTCATCAGCGACACCCACGCCCACGGCGTGATCCCGGTGCGCGACGTCATCAAGTTCTCCAGCAACATCGGCGCCACCAAGCTCGCGATGCAGATGCAGCCGCGCGAGATGCACGAGATGTTCACGGCCATCGGCCTGGGCCAGCGGCCGCAGATCAGCTTCCCCGGCGCGGTCAGCGGCAAGCTGCGCCCCTGGAAGACCTGGCGGCCCATCGAGCAGGCGACGATGAGCTATGGCTACGGCCTGTCGGCGTCGCTGTTCCAGCTGGCCCGCGCCTACACGGTGTTCGCGCGCGACGGCGAGATCATCCCCGTCAGCATGCTGCGCCAGCCGCACGACCAGCCGGTGGCCGGCATCCGCGTGTTCTCGCCCAAGGTCACGCAGGAGCTGCGGCTGATGCTGCAGGCCGCCGCCGGCCCCGGCGGCACCGCGCCCGAGGCGCAAGTGCCCGGTTACAGCGTCGGCGGCAAGAGCGGCACGGCCTACAAGCAGGAAGGCCGCGGCTATGCGGCCCACAAATACCGCTCCTGGTTCGTCGGCATCACGCCCATCAGCAAGCCGCGCATCGTCGTTGCCGTCATGGTCGACGAGCCGACGGCCGGCGCCCACTACGGCGGTCAGGTCGCAGGCCCGGTGTTCAGCCAAGTGGCGGCGCAGACGCTGCGCCTGCTGGGCGTGCAGCCCGACCTCGACGTGAAGAGCCAGATCTTCGCGAACAAGGGCGCCGTGGCCACGGAAGAAAGCTTCTGATGCTGACAAGACTCAAATCCCCCGAAGCCGCCGCACGCTGGCTCGCCGAGTGGTGCACCGGCACGCTGCGCACCGACAGCCGCCAGGTGCGGCTCGGCGACGCCTTCATCGCCTGGCCCGGCTACGCGCGCGACGGCCGCGAGTTCGTCGCCGCGGCGCTGGCCGCCGGCGCGTCGACCTGCCTCGTCGAGGACGACGACGTCGAGCGCTTCGGCTTCATGGACGCGCGCGTGGCTTCGCTGCCCGGCCTCAAGGCCCGCACCGGCGAGATCGCCGCCGCCTTCTTCGGCAAGCCCACCGACGCGCTGGACGTCATCGCCGTCACCGGCACCAATGGCAAGACCTCGTCGGCCTGGTGGATCGCCCAGGCCTCCAGCCAGCTTGGGCAACGCTGCGGCGTCGTCGGCACCTTGGGCATCGGCGAGCCGCCCAGGCTCGACTACAACGGCCTGACCACGCCCGACCCGGTGCTGCTGCAGGCCGCCTTCGCCGGCATGCGCGCCGACGGCTTCGCCGCCTGCGCCATCGAGGCCAGCAGCATCGGCATCGTCGAGGGCCGGCTCTCGGGCAGCGCCGTGCGCGTGGCCGTGTTCACCAACTTCACGCAGGACCATCTCGACTACCACGGCAGCATGGACGCCTACTGGGCGGCCAAGCGCGCGCTGTTCGGCTTCCCCGGCCTGCGCGCGGCCGTCGTCAACCTCGACGACGCCAAGGGCGCGGCGCTGGCCGCCGAGCTGGCGGGCCTGGACGTCTGGACCACCGGCGTCGAACGCAGCGACGCGCGCCTCGCGGCCCGCGGCCTGCACTACACCGGCGAGGGCCTGGCCTTCATGCTGCACGAGGGCGCGGAGGCGGTTGCCGTGCAGACCGGCCTGATCGGCGACTACAACGCGGCCAATCTGCTCGGCGTGGCCGGCGCGTTGCGCGCCCAGGGACATGCATTGGCCGACGTGGCCCGCGTGCTGGAACTCGTGACGCCGGTGCCCGGCCGCATGCAGCGTGTCGGCAATGGGCGCGAACTGCCCCAGGTTGTCGTCGACTATGCCCACACGCCGGACGCGCTGGACAAGGCCCTGTCCGCGCTGCAGGGGCTGGCGAAGGCACGTGGCGGCGAACTGGTCTGCGTGTTCGGCTGCGGCGGCGACCGCGATGCGACCAAGCGCCCGCTGATGGGCGCCATCGCCGCGCGGCTGGCCGGCCGCGTCGTCATCACGACAGACAACCCACGCACCGAGGCGCCCGCCCGGATCCTGGCCGACATCGCCGCCGCCGCGCCCGGGGCCGCGGTCATCGAGGCCCGCGAGGCCGCCATCCGTGCCGCCATCGCCGAGGCCGGTGCGCACGACATCGTGCTGATCGCCGGCAAGGGCCACGAGGACTACCAGGAAGTCAACGGCGTGCGCCGCCCCTTCTCCGACGTGGCCGAGGCGCGTGCGGCCTTGCTCGAGAGGGCCGGCCTGTGAACTTCATGACCGTGGCTGAAGCGCAGGCCCTGCTGCCCGGCTCGACGCTGGTCGGCGACGGCGATGACATTGGCAATTTGGGCTTCGCCCGCGTGCACAGCGACACGCGCACGCTGCGCGCCGGCGACCTCTTCGTCGCGCTGCGCGGCGAGCGCTTCGACGCGAACGACTTCCTCGCGCAGGCCAAGGCCTCGGGTGCCGTCGCCGCGCTGGCCGAACGCGGCCTCGCCGAAGCGGGCCTGCCGGGCCTGCTGGTGCCCGACGCCAAGGCGGCGCTGGGCCAGCTCGCCGCCGCCTGGCGCCGCCAGCAGCAGCTGCCCGTCATCGCCGTCACCGGCTCCAACGGCAAGACGACGACGACGCAGATGATCGCCAGCATCCTGCGCGCGTGGGTCGGTGATGCGGCGCTGGCCACCGAGGGCAACTACAACAACGACATCGGCGTGCCGCTGACGCTGCTGCGCCTGCGCCATGACGACGAGCTCAGCCACCGCGCCGCCGTCGTCGAGCTGGGCATGAACCACCCGGGCGAGATCGGGCCGCTGGCCGCGATGGCCCAGCCCACGGTCGCCCTCGTCAACAACGCCCAGCGCGAGCACCAGGAATTCATGGCCACCGTCGAGGCCGTCGCGCGCGAGAACGGCGCCGTCATCGAGGCCCTGGCCGCCAGCGGCTGCGCCGTTTTCCCCGCCGAGGACGGCTGCGCGCCGATCTGGCTGGAACTGGCCGGTTCGCGCCCGCACTTGAGCTTCGCGCTGCGCGGCGCGGCCGACGTGACCGGCGATGCGGCCTGGATGGGCACGCATTGGGCGCTGGAGATCCACACGCCCGCGGGCAGCGTGCCGGTCGCGCTGCAGATGGCCGGCGAGCACAACCTGCGCAATGCGCTGGCCGCCGCCGCCTGCGCGCTGGCGGCCGGCGCGCCGCTGACGGCCATCGCCAACGGCCTGGAGAGCTTCCGCGCCGTCAAGGGCCGCTCCGAGCTGAAGCGGGATGCGCGTGGCCGCACGCTGATCGACGACAGCTACAACGCCAACCCCGACAGCGTGCGCGCCGCCATCGAGGTGCTGGCCGGCATGCCGGGCGAGAGCTGGCTCGTCCTCGGCGACATGGGCGAGGTGGGCAACGAAGGCCCGGCCTTCCACTGCGAGGTGGGGGCCTATGCGGCCGAGCGCGGCATCGCGCATTTCTGGACGGCCGGTGTGGCCGCCCGCGACGCGGCCGCGGCCTATGGCCCGCGCGCCCGCGCCTTCGACGACACGGCCGCGCTGATCGCGGCCCTCAAGGAACAACCCGACGCGGCCCAGACCCTGGTCAAGGGCTCGCGCTTCATGAAGATGGAACAAGTGGTCTCCGCCCTGCAAACCCCTCCTGGAGACACGCATGCTGCTTAGCCTGGCCCAGTGGCTGCAGGGCCTCTACCCCGACCTGGGCTTTCTGCGCGTCTTCCAGTACATCACCTTCCGCGCGGTGATGGCCGCGATGACGGCGCTGCTGATCGGCCTGGCCTTCGGGCCCTGGGTCATCCGCCGCCTGACCGAGATGAAGATCGGCCAGCCCGTGCGCGCCTACGGCGTGCAGGCCCACCTGGCCAAGACCGGCACGCCGACGATGGGCGGCGTGCTCGTGCTCATCGGCATCGGCGTGTCGACGCTGCTGTGGTTCGACTGGAGCAACCGCTTCGTCTGGGTCGTCATGCTGGTGACCATGGGCTTCGGCGCCATCGGCTGGGTGGACGACTGGCGCAAGGTCGTCGACAAGAACCCCGAGGGCATGGCCAGCCGCGAGAAATTCCTGTGGCAGTCGCTGATCGGCCTGTTCGCGGCGATCTACCTGGCGTTCAGCGTGTCGGAGACGAGCTTCCTCGGCGTCGTGCAGCTCTTCATCCGCTGGGTGTCCAGCGGCTTCTCGACCGAGCTGCCGCCCAAGGCCGACCTGCTGATCCCCTTCTTCAAGACCATCTCCATGCCGCTGGGCGTCTGGGGCTTCGTCGCGCTGGCCTTCTTCGTCATCGTCGGCACCAGCAATGCGGTGAACTTCACCGACGGCCTGGACGGCCTGGCCATCATGCCGGTCGTGATGGTGGGCTCGGCCCTGGGCCTGTTCGCCTACCTGACGGGCTCGTCGGTGTTCTCCAAATACCTTTTGCTGCCCTACATCCCGGGGTCGGGCGAGCTGCTGATCTTCTGCGCCGCGATGGCCGGCGCGGGCCTGGCCTTCCTGTGGTTCAACGCCCACCCGGCCCAGGTCTTCATGGGCGACGTCGGCGCGCTGGCGCTGGGCGGCGGCCTGGGCACGCTGGCCGTCATCACGCGCCAGGAGATCCTGCTCGGCATCATGGGCGGCATCTTCGTCGCCGAGGTGCTGAGCGTGATGATCCAGGTCAGCTGGTTCAAGTTCACGAAGAAGAAGTTCGGCACCGGCCGACGCATCTTCCGCATGGCGCCGCTGCACCACCACTTCGAAAAGGGCGGCTGGAAGGAGACGCAGGTCGTCATCCGCTTCTGGATCATCACGATGCTGCTGTGCCTGATCGGCCTGGCCAGCCTGAAGCTGCGATGAAGCCCACCCCCGAAGCGCTTCGCGCCTCCCCCTCAAGGGGGCGCCCCGAGTGGCCTGGCAAAGCCAGTTCCACCGGGGCCGCTTGGCCATGCACTCTTGTGCGGAGGCTTGGCTGATGAAGCTCGATCTGTCGTCTTTTGTCGGTCAGCGCGTGCTCGTGCTGGGCCTCGGGGACTCCGGTCTCGCGATGGCGCGCTGGTGCGCGCGCTTCGGTGCGCGGGTCACCGTGTGGGACTCGCGCGCGCAGCCGCCGCAGCTGGGCGCGCTGGGCGACACGGCGGCCTTCATCACCGGCGAGCTGACGGCCGAGGCCGTGGCAGGTTTCAACGCCGTGCTGAAGAGCCCCGGCCTGGCGCCGCTGGATGGGCGGCTCAAGGCCGTCTACGAGCACGGCCCCGCCGTGCGCGGCGAGCTGGACCTGTTCGCCGACGCGTTGGCCGCACTGAAGGCCCAGCACGGCTATGCGCCCGCGGTGCTGGCCATCACCGGCACCAACGGCAAGACGACGACGACCTGCATGACCGGCCTGCTGGTCGAGCGCGCAGGCAAGCGCGTGGCCATCGCCGGCAATATCGGCCCGACGCTGCTCGACACGCTGACCGAGGCGCTGGACAAGGAGCCCGATCCGACGCCCGTCGAGGTCGTCGCCGAAGTGGTTGAAGACGAGCCTGCCGAAGACGAGGCCGGTGAAGAAGTTGCGGCCGCGCTGCCCGACGAGGACGCGCCGCTGCCGATCGATCCGCCGCCGCCGCGCGGCCCGGTCTTCGAGACGTTGCCCGAGGTCTGGGTGCTCGAACTCTCCAGCTTCCAGCTCGACAACGTCGCCGGCTTCGAGCCGACGGCCGGCGCCGTGCTGAACCTGACGCAGGACCATCTCGACTGGCACGGCGACATGGCCGCCTACGGCCGCGCGAAGGCGCGCATCTTCGGCCGCGAGGCTGTCATCGTCGCCAACCGCGACGACGCCGAAGTGGAGGGCCTGGTGCCGCAGCCCGTGTTCGTGAAGGGCACGCGCGGCAAGCCCGGCCGCACGGTGTCGCGCCATGTCGTGCGCTTCGGCCTCAATCCTCCGAAGGCGCCGGGCGACTTCGGCCTCACGGATGAGGGCGGCCTGGCCTGGCTGGTGCGCGCCCGCGAACTGGACCCGACGATCAAGAAGCGCAAGGGCGCCGAAGACGAGCCCCTGGTCATCCAGCGCCTGATGCCCGCCGACGCGCTGCGCGTGCGCGGCCGCCACAACGCGGCCAATGCGCTGGCGGCGCTGGCGCTGGCCACGGCCGCCGGCTGCGAGCTCGCGCCCATGCTGCACGGCCTGCGCGACTACCGCGGCGAGCCGCACCGCGTGGAGCCCGTGGGCAGCATAGCCGGCGTCGAGTTCTACGACGACAGCAAGGGCACCAATGTCGGCGCCACGGTCGCCGCGATCTCGGGCCTGGGCGCCTACCGCGCGCCGGCCAGGCTGGTGCTGATCCTCGGCGGCGACGGCAAGGGCCAGGACTTCGCGCCGCTGGCCGAAGGCGTCGCCCGCCATGCCCGCGCCGTCGCGCTGATCGGCCGCGATGCGCCGCAGATCGAGGCGGCGCTGGCCGACACCGGCGTACCCCTGCAGCGCCACGACACGCTGGAAGCCGCCACCGCCTGGTGCCTGGCCCGGGCCCAGGGCGGCGACAGCGTGCTGCTGTCGCCGGCCTGCGCCAGCCTGGACATGTTCAGGAACTACGCCCACCGCGCCGAGGTCTTCGTCGCGACGGTGCAGCGGCTCGCCGACGAACGCGGGGTGGCGCTGTGAACGCCTTCGCCCAACGCCTGCAAGGCCTGTGGAAGCGCGGCGGCGGCGACGAGGCGGCCGAGGCCGCGGTGCCGGTGCGCGACTGGGTGTCCACCTCCGCCGGCCGGCCGACGCAGCTGCAGGGCTTCGACATCACGCTGGTCTGGGTCGTGCTCGCGCTGATGGCCTTCGGCCTGCTGATGGTCTATTCGGCCTCCATCGCGATGCCGGACAACCCGCGCTTCGCCAAATACCTGCCGACCCATTTCCTGACGCGCCATATGGTGGCCATCGGCTTCGGCCTCGTTGCCGGCCTCGTCACCGTGCAGATCCCCGTCTCGGTCTGGGAACGCTGGGCGCCCTGGGTCTTCGTCGCGGCGCTGGTGCTGCTCGTGGCCGTGCTGATCCCGGGCCTCGGCAAGGTCGTCTACGGCGCGCGCCGCTGGATCCCGCTCGGCGTCATGAACTTCCAGCCGTCGGAGCTGGCCAAGTTCGGCATCGCGCTGTACGCGGCCAACTACATGATGCGCAAGATGGACGCGCGGGAGAACTTCTTCCAGGCCGTCACGCCGATGGCCATCTCGCTGGCCTTCGTGGGCCTGCTGCTGCTGGCCGAGCCGGACATGGGCGCCTTCATGGTCATCGCGGCGATCGCCATGGGCATCCTCTTTCTTGGCGGCGTCAACGGCCGCATGTTCTTCCTGATCGTCGCGGTGCTGCTGGGCGCCTTCACGCTGATGATCACGCTGAGCGACTTCCGCCGCGAGCGCATCTTTGCCTACCTCAACCCCTGGGACGACAAATACGCCCAGGGCAAGGCCTACCAGCTGACGCACAGCCTCATCGCCTTCGGCCGCGGCGAGTGGTTCGGCCAGGGCCTGGGTGGCAGCGTCGAGAAGCTGCACTACCTGCCCGAGGCGCACACCGACTTTCTGCTCGCCGTCATCGGCGAGGAACTGGGCTTTGCCGGCGTGGCCGTCGTCATCCTCGCCTTCTTCTGGCTGACCCGCCGCTGCTTCCTGATCGGCCGCCAGGCCATCGCGCTGGACCGCGTGTTCGCCGGCCTCTACGCGCAGGGCATCGGCATCTGGATGGGCGGCCAGGCCTTCATCAACATGGGCGTGAACCTGGGCGCGCTGCCGACCAAGGGACTGACGCTGCCGCTGATGAGCTTTGGCGGGTCGGCGATCCTGATGAACTGCGTGGCGCTGGCGGTCGTGCTTCGGATTGACCTGGAGAACCGGCAGATGATGCGTGGAGGGCGTTCATGAGCGAGAAGCACCTCGTCGTGATGGCCGCCGGCACCGGCGGCCACATCATTCCGGGCCTCGCGGTGGCCGAAGAAATGCAGCGCCGTGGCTGGACCGTGTCGTGGATCGGTACGCCGGCCGGCATGGAGAACCGGCTGGTGCCGGCACGCGGCATCGAGCTCGACGCGCTGCCTTTCGCCGGCCTGCGCGGCAAGGGCCTCGGCCACATGCTGCGCGGCGTCGTCGGCTTCTTCAAGGCGCTGGGCCGGGCGCGCAGCGTCTACCAGCAGCGCCATGCGACGGCGGTGCTGGGCATGGGCGGCTATGTCTGCGTGCCCGCCGGCCTGGCGGCGGCCTTCAGCGGCCGGCCGCTGATGCTGGTCAATGGCGACGCGGCCATGCTGAAGAGCAATGCCGCGCTGAAACCTTTTGCGCGCCGGATCGCATTCGGCTTCGACGGTGCGGCGGCGGCCTCGACGCGCGGCGCCGTCGTCAGCGGCAATCCGGTGCGCGCCGAGATCGAGGCGCTGCCTCTGCCTTCCGAGCGCATGGCCAATCGCATCGGCCCGCTGCGCCTGCTGGTGCTGGGCGGCTCGCTCGGCGCGCGCGCGCTGAACCAGACGCTGCCGCAGGCGCTCGCGCTGTGGCCTGAAGGAGAGCGCCCGCAGGTGCTGCACCAGTCCGGCCAGGATCACCTCGGCGCCGTCTGGCAGGCCTACACCGACGCCGGCCTGACGGCCGAGGTGAGGCCCTTCATCGACGACATGGCCGCGGCGCTGGCCTGGGCCGACGTCGTCGTCTGCCGTGCCGGCGCCATCACGGTCAGCGAGCTGTGCGCGGCCGGCTGCGCGGCGGTGCTGGTGCCGCTGGTCGTCAGCACGACCTCGCACCAGCGCGACAACGCCATCTTCATGGCCCAGCACGGCGCGGCCATCCACCTGCCGCAGACCGAGCTGACGCCCGAGAAACTGCACGAGCTGCTGGCCGGCCTGGACCGCGCGGCCCTGCTCGCGATGGGCGAGAAGGCTCGCTCGCTGGCCCGGCCGCGCGCCGCCGCGCGCGTGGCCGATGAGATCGAAGGAATGTTGAAGTGAAGCACGCCGTACAGCGTTTGCACTTTGTCGGCATCGGCGGCGCCGGCATGAGCGGCATCGCCGAGATCCTGCACAACCTGGGCTTCGCGGTCAGCGGCTCGGACGCGGTCGAGAGCGCGACGACCGAGAGGCTGCGCGCCCTCGGCCTGCGCGTCGAGATCGGCCATGCGGCGCCCAATATCGGCGACGCCCAGGCCCTGGTCACCAGCACCGCCGTCGCGGCCGACAACCCCGAGGTCGTCGCCGCGCGCGCGCGCCAGGTGCCGGTCGTGCCGCGCGCCGTCATGCTGGCCGAGCTGATGCGGCTGCGCCGCGGCATCGCGATCGCCGGCACGCATGGCAAGACGACGACGACCTCGCTGGTCACGGCCATCCTCGTCGAGGCCGGCCTGGACCCGACCTTCGTCATCGGCGGCAAACTGTACGGAGCCCCCACGCCTGCGGATACGCAGGCTGCCCCCCACGGGGGCGGGCAAGGCTTGGGGCGGCCCGGCGCCTTGCCGGCGGCCGGCGCCAACGCGCGCCTGGGCCGCGGCGAGTTCATCGTCGTCGAGGCGGACGAGAGCGACGCCTCCTTCCTGAAGCTCAGCCCCGTGCTGTCCGTCGTCACCAACATCGACGAGGACCACATGGACACCTATGGGCACTTGGTCGAGAAGCTGCACGAGGCCTTCATCGAGTTCCTGCACCGCATGCCCTTCTACGGCGCGGCCGTGGTCTGCGCGGATGATGCCGGCGTGCGGGCCATCCTCGGCCGCATCGAGCGGCCGGTCGTCAGCTACGGGCTGTCCGCAGGCGTCAGCGTGCGCGCCGTCAACGTGCAGGCGCTGGCCGGCGCGCAGATGCGCTTCACCTGCCGGCGCGAAGGCCAGGCCGACATCGACGTGCTGCTCAACCTGGCCGGCGAGCACAACGTGCGCAACGCGCTGGCCGCCATCGCGATCGCGACCGAGCTGGGCTGCGCCGATGCCGACATCCTGAAGGCGCTGGCCGGCTTCTCCGGCGTGGGCCGCCGCTTCGAGAAGCACGGCCAATGGCCGGCCGCCGATGGTGGCCGCTTCGCGCTGATCGACGACTACGGCCACCACCCGGTCGAGATGGCCGCCGTGCTGTCCGCCGCGCGCGGCGCCTATCCGGGCCGCCGCCTCGTGCTGGCCTTCCAGCCGCACCGCTACACCCGCACGCGCGACTGCTTCGCCGACTTCGTGCGCGTGATGCAGGGCGCCGATGTCGTGCTGCTGACCGAGGTGTACTCGGCCGGCGAGGCGCCCATTGCCGGCGCGACCGGCCAGGCGCTGGCCGATGCCGTCGGCACGCGGCACTTCGTCGCGGCGGTGGCCGACATGCCGGCCGCGCTGGCCGCGCTGACCCGCGACGGCGACGTCGTCATCGGCATGGGCGCCGGTTCGATGAGCGCGCTGCCGCGCCTCGTCGCCCAATATTTTTCGCAAGGAGCGTCGGCATGATGAAGACGCCTATCGACCTGAACATCGACGCCAAGTCGTTCGGCAAGGTCGCCGTGCTGTTCGGCGGCACGAGCGCCGAGCGCCCCGTGTCGCTGATGAGCGGGGCCGGCGTGCTCGACGCGCTGCGCGCCAGCGGCGTCGATGCCCACGCCTTCGACCCCGCCGAGCGCCCGCTGCAGGCGCTGAAGGATGAAGGCTTCGCACGCGCCTTCATCGCGCTGCACGGCCGCGGCGGCGAGGACGGCACGCTGCAGGGCGCCCTCGAATGGCTGGGCATCCCCTACACCGGCTCGGGCGTGACGGCCTCCGGCGTGGCGATGGACAAGACGATGACCAAGCGCGTCTGGGCCGCCGAGGGCCTGCCGACGCCGCAATACCTGGCGCTGACGCGCGCCGAGCTGACCCGCGAGCGCATCCGCACGATTCCCGACGAGCTCGGCCTGCCGGTCATCGTCAAGCCGCCGCACGAGGGCAGCAGCATCGGCATCACCAAGGCGGCCGGCTATTCCGACATGCAGGGCGCGGTCGAGCTGGCGCTAGGATTCGACGACGAATTGCTATTCGAGCAGTGCATCGAAGGCCCCGAAGTCACCTGCGCCGTGCTGGGGCAGGGCGATGGCGCGGTGGCGCTGCCGGTCGTCGAGATCCGCGCCGAGGCGGGCAACTACGACTTCGAGAACAAATACCACACCGACACGACGCAATACCTGTTCGGCACGCTGCCGGCCGCGCTCGAGGCCGAGATCCGGCAGCTCGTGCTCCAGGCCTACCGGCTGCTCGGCTGCCGCGGCTGGGGCCGTGCCGACCTGATGCTGCGCCAGGGCGACATGAAGCCCTTCCTGCTGGAGATGAACACCAGCCCGGGCATGACCTCGCACTCCCTCGTGCCCAAGGCCGCCAAGGCCGTCGGCATAGCCTACCCGCAGCTGTGCCTGTGGCTGCTTTCGCAAGCGAGGTTGGACGGGAAGTGAACTCTGCCGTCGCCACCGTCGCAATGCCCCCCGACGTCCGCCTGATGAACGCGGTGTCGGCGCTGCTCGTCGCCGCGCTGCTGGCGACGGCGGCCTGGGGCCTGCTGCGCTGGGCGGTGCGGCTGCCGGTGTTCAACTTCCGCGCCATCCAGGTCGACGGCGATGTCAGCCGCAACAGCGTCGCGTCGCTGCGCGCCAATGCGCTGCCGCGGCTGAAGGGCTCCTTCCTCAGCATGAACCTGAAGGACGGCCGCGCCGCCTTCGAGGCCGTGCCCTGGGTGCGCCACGCGCAGCTGCAGCGCGTCTGGCCGATGCGGCTCAAGGTCAAGCTGGAAGAGCACCGCGCCGCCGCCTACTGGGAGGCGCGCACCGACAGCGCCGACTCGGCCAGCGAGGCCAGCGCCGAGCCGGCCCTGGTCAACAGCTTCGGCGAGGTCTTCCAGGCCAATCTCGGCGACGTCGAGGACGAGGACCTGCCCGTGCTTGCCGGCCCGCCCAACGCGGCCGGCCCGATGCTGCAGATGTGGCGGGCGCTGCAGCCCGCCGCTGAGAAGCTGGGCGAAAGCATCGAAAGGCTGGACCTGTCCGGCCGCGGCTCATGGCGCGCGACCTTCGGCAGCGGTGCCGTCATCGAGCTGGGCCGGGGCAGCTTGCCGGAAGTCGCCGAGCGCTTCGGCCGCTTCGCCCGCTCCATCACCCAGGTCACGGCGCAATACCGCGGCCCGCTGCTCGCGGCCGACCTGCGCCACGCCGACGGCTATGCGGTCAGGCTGCGCGGCGTGACGACACAGATTCCGGGTAAACCCGTAAATAGAAAGCGTTGAGGACGGACATGGCCAAGGAATACAAGGATCTGGTCGTCGGCTTGGATATCGGAACCGCCAAGATCATGGCCGTCGTGGCCGAGGTTTTGCCGGGGGGGGAATTGCGTATCGCCGGCCTCGGCGTGGCGCCGTCGCATGGCTTGAAGCGCGGCGTCGTCGTCAATATCGACGCCACCGTGCAGTCCATCCAGCAGGCCCTGAAAGAGGCCGAAATGATGGCCGACTGCAAAATATCCAGGGTTTACACGGGGATTACCGGCAGCCATATCCGCGGCCAGAACTCCACCGGCATGGTCATCGTGCGCGACAAGGAGGTCACGCCGGTCGACGTGACCCGGGTCGTCGAAACCGCCAAGGCCATCAATATCCCAAACGACCAGCGCCTGCTGCTGGTCGAGCCGCAGGAATTCGTCATCGACGGCCACGAGGTCAAGGAACCCATCGGCATGAGCGGCGGCCGGCTGGAGGTCAAGGTCCATATCGTGACCGGCGCCCAAAGTGCCGCCGAGAACATCGTCAAATGCGTGCGCCGCTGTGGTTTGGAGGTCGACCAGCTGGTTTTGAACCCGAGCGCCTCCAGCCATGCCGCCCTGACCGCCGACGAGCGCGACCTGGGGGTTGCGCTGGTGGATATCGGCGCCGGCACGACCGATGTCGCGATATTCACCGGCGGCTCCATCCGCCATACCGCCGTCATCCCGATCGCCGGCGACCTGATCACCAGCGATATCGCGATGGCGCTGCGCACGCCGACCAAGGATGCCGAGGAAATCAAGGTCGAGTATGGCGTCGCCAAGCAGCTGCTGGCCGACCCGTCCGACCAGGTGGAGGTGCCCGGCCTGGGCGACCGCAGCCCGCGCATGCTGTCCAAGCAGGCGCTGGCCGGCGTCATCGAGCCGCGCGTCGAGGAAATCTTTTCGCTGGTGCACCAGGTCATTCGCGAGAGCGGGTATGAGGAATTGCTGTCCTCCGGCATCGTGCTGACCGGCGGCTCGGCCGTCATGCCGGGCATGGTGGAACTCGCCGAGGACATTTTTCTGAAACCCGTCCGCCGCGGCCTGCCGACCTATTCCGGGGCTCTTTACGACATGGTCGCCAACCCGCGATCGGCCACCGTCATGGGCCTGCTCGAAGAAGCCCGGCTGTCGCGCAGCCGGGGTTTCAAGGCGGCGCAGCAGGCCGGCTCGGTGCAAACCCTGCTCGGCCGGGTCAAGGATTGGTTCATGGGGAATTTCTGACCCCCCAAAACCAACACCGACGACGAAAAATTTGTTTCAGCAACTAGTCAACATTCATGTGCCCAGGGCACAATTGCAGTAGGAGGTTTGATATGCCCATCGAGATGATCGAAGAGTTTGACCAAGGCACCCAAATCAAGGTGATCGGGGTCGGTGGCGGC
>BFBZ01000093.1_pt1 | contig 149213 bp, 139 predicted proteins | sample 1888401 | NCBI WGS metagenome assembly BFBZ01 (sample SAMD00112614, study PRJDB3348) | symbiont metagenome | host: Chara braunii
GGATCGCGTTCTCACCTGGTTCGATCGGGACGGTGATGGTCGATGCGGGAGGCTGGAACGTCGACACCAGCCTCGTTGTCGCCAGCGCCGCCAGCGGCACGTTGACGATCGTCCATGGCGGCACGGTCACGACCGGCACCTATCTCACGATCGCCGACCAGGAGATCGCCTCAGGTCTCGTGACCGTCGACGGTCCGGGATCGGCCCTGACCGTGGGGCAGGCGCTCGAGATCGGATGGACCGGCAAAGGCACGCTCGATATCCGTAACGGCGGCGTCGTGATGAGTGGAGAGGGACGTATCGCCACGAATGAAGGTTCATCCGGCATCGTGACGATCGATGGTGCCGGCTCGCGCTGGACCAGCAGTGGAGTCGTCAAGATCGGCACTTTCGGCAATGGCATCGTGACGGTCCGCAATGGCGGAGCGATCTCTGCGGCTGGCGGTATCACCATTGCGACGGACGCTCAGGCCACAAGCGCTCTCAATATCGGCGCGGCCGCCGGCGATGCTGCGGCGGCGCCCGGCACGGTGCAGGCCGCGACCATCCAATTCGGCGCAGGGGATGGCAGGCTCGTCTTCAACCACACCAGCGCGGGCTACTCTTTTGCGCCGGCTATGTCTGGCGACGGCAGGATCGACCAGATTGCCGGCACGACCATCCTGACCGGAGATTCTGCCGCGTTCACGGGGGCGACCAGGGTGAGTGGCGGCCAACTCATCGTGAACGGTTCGCTCGCCGGGTCGACTGTGACTGTCTTTGGTGGTGTGCTCGGCGGCACAGGCACTTTGGGCAATGTCGGGATTCATCCCGCCGGCACGGTGGCGCCCGGCTTTGCGTCGATCGGTACGCTGACTGCCGCCAATTTTGGCCAAGCTCCGGGGTCGATCTATCAGGTCGAGCTCGCCTCCAACGGGACGGGCGACCGCATCAATGTCACCGGCGTCGCCGAGCTCGTCAACGGCTCGGCCCTGCAGGCCGTCAAGGCGGATGGCGGCCCCTACGTGCTCGGCACACGCTATACGGTGCTGACGGCCAATGGCGGCATTCTCGGGACCTACACGCTTACGGGCGACACGCAGATCACGACCTTCCTGGGTTTCGTGGCGGCCTACGATCCCAACAACGTCTACCTCGACGTGCTGCAGGTCCGGCCGTTCACGGCGGCCGCACAGACTGCCAATCAGCTCAACACGGCCGCAGGGTTGGGGACCTTGCCGGCGGCAGGCCCTCTGACGTCCGCGATCCTCAATCTGCCCAACGATGCCGCGGCACAGCAGGCCTTCGATCAGCTGTCCGGCGAGGTCCATGCCTCGGCCAGGAGCGTGCTCCTGTCCGACAGCCAGTTCGTGCGCGATGCCGCATTCGGCCGGCTGCGCATCACGTCCGGCAGTCCCGGCACGGCGGTGGCCGAGGCAGCCTGCGAGGCGGCGACCTCGTGTGCGGTTCTGGACGAGGTGACCTTCTGGACGCGCGGCTTCGGGTCGTGGGGGCGCTGGAACAGTGACGGCAATGCCGCAACGGTCTGGCGCGACACAGGCGGCGTCTTCGTGGGTGCGGACATGCCTGTGATGGAGGTCGGCCGAGCGGGCTTGCTCATGGGCTATAGCCGCACCAGCTTACAGGTCGCCGACCGCAACTCCACCGGCTCCAGCGACAACTTCCATCTCGGTGTCTATGGCGGGGCGCAGTGGGGCGATCTCGCCCTGCGCGGAGGCTTTGCCTACACGTGGCACACCCTGTCCACGGTGCGGTCCATTGCGTTCCAGGGTTTCGCCGATACGGCCAAGGGCAACTACACGGCGGGCACCACGCAGGTCTTTGGCGAACTGGGCTACGGTCTGCGCTTTGGCGGCGCGGCCTTGGAGCCGTTCGGCAACGTGGCCTATGTGAGTCTGCGGACCAACGGGTTCAACGAGACCGGCGGAGCGGCGGCGCTCACGAGTTGGGGCGCCGTCAACGACGCGACCTTCACCACCCTGGGTCTGCGTGCCTCGACGGACTTCTCCGTGGGCGGCGTCATGGCGACGGCGAAGGGGAGCGCCGGCTGGCGGCATGCCTTTGGCGACACGACGCCGGGCGCGACCTTCGCCTTTGCCGGTGGCGGGGCGTTCACCGTGTTGGGCGTACCGATCGCGCAGGATTCGGCCGTGATCGAGGCCGGTGTCGATGTCCGCCTCGCGCCAAACGCCAGCCTTGGCCTGTCCTACGGCGGACAGTTCGGCTCCGGCGCCCTCGACCAGTCCGTCCGCGGTAGCGTCAGCATCAAGTTCTAGATCTCAGAGACGCGCTGCTTCGTTGAGCATCATGGGTTGGCAATCTGGTGCTCGTAGCGCGGTTCGTCGCTGAAGATCACCTGGCTGCGGGCGTAGGTCTCGCGTTCGAGACAGAAGCGAAAGTCGGTCATCGTCGGTTCCAGCCCGTAGTCGCGGCAGGCGTCGCGCGAATCCGCGGTCATGCGGGCCAAGGCGAAGGCAAGCTCGGGCCTGTTCCACTCCAGGGCACGCGTCGTTTGTGACAGGCAGTATTCGTAGCCGGCGGATGCCCGTTCGATTCCCTGCCCCTGGCAAATACGTTCCGCCTGGCTCTGTGCCGAGGCAGGGGGGACGGACGGGATGGTGGCAACGGCGATAGCGACCAGCAGCGTGCTACCGAGCGCGAGGCCGGCCCAATGGTGGCTGCGAGTCATGGACTCCTCCCACGCTGATGGAATGGACTTGGTACTGGAGAAACGTGCCGGCAAGGGCGGGGTTGCACTTGTCCACTTTCCGCCGCAATTGCGGCGTGGTTCTTACCGCGCATGATCGTTTCTCGTCTGGGGATCCTCCGCCGTTGGCTGCGCTCGCGGATCCGTCGCTATCGCGTGCAGCTCGCCCTGACCCTGCGTATGACCCTGGCGGCGATCCTGGGCCTGATCCTGGCGCAGCTTCTCGACTTACCGCTGCCGCTCTGGACGGTCTTGACCGCCCTGATTGTGACCCAGATGAGCGTCGGCCGGTCGCTCAAGACCTCCATCGACTACATGTTGAGCACGATCGGCGGCACCATCTATGGAGGCGCGCTCGCCATCCTGATTCCGCACAAGAGCGAATGGTCGCTGCTGCTGGTCCTGTTCCTGGCAGTGGCACCGCTGTCCTTGCTGGCGGCGCTGAAACGCAATCTCAACGCCGTTCCCGTGTCGTCGATCATCATCGTGCTGATGCCGGCGATCGCCCACGCCGGCGGTCCGCTCGAGGCTGCGATCTTCCGGGTTTTGGAAGTGACCCTGGGTGTCATGGTCGGGCTGCTGGTTTCCTTTCTCGTGCTGCCGGCCGGAGGACATCGGCTCGGCCGGCAGGAGGCCGCCCGCGTCATGGATCTTCTGGCCGAGGTGCTGGCGCGTCTGCTGCCCGGCAAGGTGGCCGATGTCGAGGCCGAGGCGCTGGCGCGGCTCTACGAGCGGATCGCGCTGGCCTTGACCGACCTCGCTATCTGTGCGGCCGAAGGCGAGCAGGAGCGAAAGGCGCGGCTGTCCGCGGAGCCCGATATCCGACCCTTGCGCGAGACCTTGGCGCGATTGCGCCAGGATGTGGTCACGGTCCGGCGGGTCGTGCGCGGCGATCCTTGGCCCGAACCATTGCATTCACGGCTGGGGCCGAAGCTGGTCGAGGTCGGGCGCGCCGGTGGCGAATATCTGCGGGCAGGTTCCATCGAACTGGTTGCCCGCCGGCCGCCGCCGTCGTCCGCGCGGCTGGAGGCGGCGTTCGTCGCCGCGGCGAAGGAGATCGCGGCCTTGCGCAGCGAAGGGCTGACCCGTGTCTTGCCCGACGACATGGTCGGGCGCTTCTTCGCCCTCTCTTTTTCGCTCGACCAGATGCGGCGCAACCTGCGCGAACTGGACGGTCAGCTCGAGCGGTCGGCGGGCGATCACTAGCCGGGAGGCCTCGGCAGGGGCAATTGCAGGCTAGTTCACCATTCCCAGGAACTGCCTGAGCTCGACGGTCTTCGGGGAGGTGAACAGCTCTTCCGACGGGCCGGATTCATGGACCCGGCCTTGATGCATGAAGATCAGGCGGTTGCTCACGCGGCGGGCGAAGGCCATCTCGTGGGTGACCATGAGAAGGGTCATTCCATCTACCGCCAGACTCTCGACGACGCGCAGCACCTCGCCGACCAACTCGGGATCGAGGGCGCTGGTGATTTCGTCGCAAAGCAATATCGCGGGTTCCATCGCCAGTGCCCGGGCGATCGCCACGCGCTGCTGCTGGCCGCCGGAGAGCTGGTGGGGCATGGCATCGAATTTGTCGGCCAGTCCCACGCGCGTCAGCAGGGCATGCGCCTGCTCGGCGGCCAGCTCCGGGCCCTTCTTCTTCACCAGCCGGGGCGCCAGCATGATGTTGCGACCCGCCGTCAGGTGGGGGAACAGGTTGAAGCTCTGGAAGATCATTCCCACGTGCTGGCGCAGATTGCGCAAGGCCGTCGGGTCGCTTTCGACTGCCTGGTCGCCGTCGACGACGATCCGTCCCGACTGGAAACTCTCCAGGCCGTTGATGCATCGCAGCAAGGTACTCTTGCCGGAACCGCTCTTGCCGACGATCGCGATCACCTCGCCCTTCTGGACCGCGAGGTCGATCCCCTTGAGGACTTCGTGATCGCCGAAGGACTTGCGCAATGCGGTGATTTCAATGGCGGGCGGCATGCAGCTTCCTCTCGAGGATTCTGGCGCAGACGCTGAGCGGAAAGCACATCGCGAAATAGAACAGGGCGACGAAGCCGTAGACGAGGAACGGCTGATAGGTCGCATTGGTGATCATCGTGCCGGCCTTGGTCAGCTCGATGAACCCGATCACCGAGGCGAGGGCGGTGCCCTTGATGACCTGGACCAGGAAGCCGACGGTGGGCGGCGTCGCGACCTCGATGGCCTGGGGCAGGATGACGTAACGCAGCTGTTCGGAGAAGCTCAGCGCCAGGCTCTGCGCCGCCTCCCATTGGCCGCGCGGTACGGCAGCGATGCAGCCGCGCCAGATTTCGGTGAGGAACGCGCTGGTATAGAGGGTGAGGGCCAGAGCGGCGGCCAGCCACGCCGATGTGTCGATGCCGAACATTGCGAGGCCGAAATAAGCCAGGAACAGCTGCATCAGCAACGGTGTGCCCTGGAAGAGCTGGACATATCCGCCGATCAGGGCCGCGCCGGAGCGGCCGCCGACCAGGCGCCCGATCAGCAGGGCGAAGCCCACTGTGCCGCCTCCCAGGAAGGCGACGATCGACAAGGCGACCGTCCACTGGGCCGCATCGAGCAGGTTGCGGACGATGTCCCAGACGGTGAAGTCGATCACGCGGACCTGCCGAACAGAAAGCGCGGGCCCAGCCAGTTGAGCAGACGACGCAGCGCGATCGAGAGCGCGAGATAGATCGCCGTCGCGACGACGAACGATTCGAACGCCCTGAAATTGCGGCTCTGGATCAGATTGGCCTCGAAGCTGAGTTCCTCGGTGGAAATCTGCCCGCACACGGCCGAGCCCAGCATGACGATGACGATCTGACTGACCAAAGCCGGCCATACCTTTGCGAACGCGGGCGGCAGCACGACATGCAGAAACGTCTGCAGGCGGGTGAGAGCGAGGCTCGATGCGGCTTCGAGCTGGCCGCGCGGCGTGGCTTCGATGCCGGCGCGGATGATCTCGGTCGCGTAGGCGCCGAGATTGATCACCATGGCCAGGATCGACGATGCTTCGGGAGAGAGCTTGATGCCGGCGGCGGGCAGCCCGAAGAACAGGAAGAAGAGCTGCACGATGAAGGGCGTGTTGCGGATCAGCTCGACATAGGTCGCGACGATGGCCTTGCCCCAGGGCGGGCCGTCGGCCCGGACCCAGGCGAAGGCTGCCCCGGCTGCCACGCCAACGGGCGCAGACGCGACCGTCAGGATGACTGTCCAGGCCACGCCGTGAAGCAGCAGGGGCCACTGCCCGAGGATCGCGACGAAGTCGAACATCGCGCGCTACCGTGCCCGGTGCCTCACTCGGGCAGGTCACCCGTCGAGCGGCCCAGCCATTTCTGTGAGAGCTTCTCGAGCTCGCCGCCCTTCTTGGCGTCCGCGAGGATCTCGTTGATCCTGGCCCGCAGCGCGTCTTCGCCTTTTGCGAGGCCGATGAAGTTCGGGCTGTCCTTCAGGAGGAACTTGTACTCGGTACCCAGTTGCGGGTTCCTCGACATCACGGTGGATGCCACCTGGGCGCTCGTCGCCAGGAGCTGCGTCTGCCCGGCCAAGAACGCGGAGATCGTCGCATTGTTGTCTTCGAAGCGACGGACTTCCGCCGCCGCGGGCGCGATCTTGGTGAGCTCGGTGTCGTCGACCGACCCGCGGGTCACGGCGATGGATTTCCCGGCGAGGTCGGCGGGCGCCTTGATCGCGATGGATTTGGGGCCGAAGACGCCGATGAAGAACGGCGAGTAGGCGATCGAGAAGTCGACCACCTTCTCACGCTCGGGGTTCTTGCCCAGCGTGGAGATCACCAGATCCGCCTTCTTGGTTTGCAGATAGGGGATCCGGTTGGCTGTCGTCACGGGCAGCAACTCGGCCTGAGCCCCGAGCTTGGCTGCGATGTAATTGGCCATGTCGACGTCGAGCCCCCGGGGCTTGAGGTCGGGACCGACGAAGCCATAGGGCGCGAAGTCGGTCGGAACGCCGATCCTGATCTTCTTCGTCTTGAGGATGTTCTCCAGGGCGGCCTGCGCCCAGCTCGTGCCGACCGCCAGCTGGCCTGCGATCGCTCCCATGCCGAGCAAAAGCCCACGCTTCAAAAGCCCACGTCTGCAGATGTTCATGATGCCCCTCCTGATCGCGACCGAAGTCTCTGCCGCTTTTGGTCGGTCTGTCCGAGCGGTCTTGTATGCAAGTTGCGTGCCTCGACCGGCATGGGCTTCAAGGCCCGGCGCAAACGATCGACGGCATCGCTGTCTTCGGCAGGGATGTGCAGCTTGTCCTGCCAGGTCGACAGATGGCCCGAGACGAGCCGTTCGGCCGCCGCGATGTTTCCGGCGGCCAGAGCCTCCACGACCTCGGCATGCTCTTCGTGCGATCGCGTCGCGTCTTCGAGGGTCTGGTAGCGCCGCGCGGCCAGCGTCGTCCGGGCGGTAAGGTCACGCAGGATCTCGGCCAGCGTTCCGTTGCCGAGGCACTCCGCCAGGCAGACATGGAAATCGCCGAGCAGGAAGCTGCGCAAGGCGATATCGTCAGATTTTATGGCATTTTTCTGCTGATCGATGTGGGCGCGAAGGCGCTTCACTGCGGCCTTGTCGACCGATCTGGTGCTGCGAATCAGGCCGGTCTCGATGACCAGACGGGCTTCGAACGCCTCGCGGGTGTCGTCCCTCGACGGCTCGGCGACGAACCAGCCCCGGCGCGCGCTCACCGTGACGATGCCTCGGGCGGCGAGGTTGGTCAGCGCCTCGCGCACGATCGTGCGGCTGCAGTCGAACAGGTCGGCCAGCTGCTGCTCGCCGAGGCGGCTGCCCGGCTCTATCTGCCTCGCCAGCACGGCTTGTACGATCCGGGTGGAGATTTCGGCTGACCTGGTCATCTGTCTTGCGATCGACCGTCGTCTATTTGTATACAAGATTGGTATACGAATTGCCCAGGACAGGTCAACACATGCTTCAGGGTGAGCAGAGCGCTAAGACCACGGGGGCGCCCGATCTCTGGCGTCTGAGTGCTGCCGAAATCGTCAAAGGCTACGCCGACGGCTCCCACACCCCGTCCGATGTCCTGGAGGCCTGCCTGGTCCGCACCGGCCGATGCCAGCCCGACCTCAACATGATGGTACTGGTGGACGCGGATGCTGCGCGGGCGGCGGCGCGGGAAAGCCAGCAGCGCTGGAAGGAAGGCAGGCCGCTCGGGCCGCTCGACGGCGTGCCGATCAGCATCAAGGACAACATGAATGTCGCCGGCCTGCCCACGACATGGGGAAGCCGAATGCTTCGGGGTTTCGTCGCCGCGGAGGACGAGCTGCCGGTGAAGCGATTGCGCGCGGCCGGCGCCATCCTCTTCGGCAAGACGAACCTTCCGGAGTTCGCCATGCAGGGCTACACCGACAATCAGGTGATCGGGACCACGCGCAATCCCTGGAATCGATCCCTGACACCGGGCGGCTCGTCAGGCGGGGCAGCCGCGGCGATTGCCGCCGGGTGCGGTCCGCTCGCCCTGGCGACCGACGGCGGAGGGTCCATCCGCCGGCCGGCGTCGCATTGCGGCGTCATTGGCTTCAAGCCCTCGATGGGCACGGTGCGGCGCGGTCTCGGCCTGCCGGAAATCTTCCTCGACTTCGAGGTCGCCGGTCCGATCGGGCGCAGTGTCGGCGATGTCAGGGCGTTGACCCAGGTCTTGGCGGGACACGATCTCGGCGCGCCGGCCTTCCGCTCCCGGCACATCTGCTTCGTGCCGACGTTCGGCGATCATCCCGTCGATCCGGCGATCGCGACGCAGGTCGCGGAAGCGGCGAAGACCTTCGAAGAACTGGGCTATACAGTCGAGAAGGCCGCCCGGTTCGATCTCGCCGAGGAGATCAACGAGTTGTGGCCCTCACTGTCGGCGATCGGCCTGGCCTGGCTGTTCGGCAAGCAGGCCGAGTGGCCGCGTCTCGGCTTGCCGCCGGGAAGCGGGCCGGACGTCGGGCAATGCGGTCCCGCCGCACAGAAGACGCTGCAGGAAGCGCGGACCGTCGGCGCGACGAAGCTGTTCGATGTCCTGGTGGCGATACAGACCCTGGAACGCAGGCTGCACGACATCTTTGCCGAGTATGACGCCATCCTCACGCCGGCCACCGCCGCCCTACCGTGGCCGGCTGCGGACTCCCATCCGCAGGAGATCGACGGCCGGAAGGTCGGTCCGAGGGGCCACGCGATCTTCACGGCTTTCGCCAATGCTGCCGGTCTTCCTGCCATCGCCATGCCGTCGGGCTGGGTCGGCGATCTGCCGACAGGGTTTCAGTTGGTGGGCCCGCGAGGCGCCGACGCGACAGTGCTCGCGCTGGCGCAATCGTATGAGGAAGCGCGGGGGTGGAGGGCCGATTTCCCCGCGACGGGGAACCAGTAGCCGCAAAAGAAAGCCGCCATTCCGAAAGGCCTCGGAACGGCGGCGTTGTCTTTGTGGGGTCCGAATGCGGTCCCCAGTGCTCTATCGCCCGCTCAGTAGCTCTTGGGCAGGCCGAGCACGCGTTCGGCGACGTAGCAGAGGATGAGCTGTTCGCTCACCGGCGCAATGCGCGCGATCATGACTTCGCGCAGGAAGCGTTCGACATGGAACTCCTTGGCGTAACCGTAGCCGCCATGGGTCAGGATCGCCCGTTCGCAAGCATCGTAGGCCGCGCGGGCGCCGAGATACTTGGCCGAGTTTGCCTCGGCGCCGCAATCCTTGCCGTTGTCGTAGAGCCAGGCCGCCTTGAAGGCCATCAGATTGGCGGCTTCGAGGGCCATCCAGCTCTCGGCCAGCGGATGCTGGATCGCCTGATTCTTGCCGATCGGCCGGCCGAACACCACGCGCTCCTTGGCGTACTGCGTGGCGCGCGCGAGAGCGGCCTTGCCGATGCCGATCGCCTCCGCGCCGATCAGCACGCGCTCGGGATTGAGCCCGTGCAGGAGGTAATGGAAGCCCTTGCCTTCCTCGCCGATGCGATCCTCCAGCGGCACCTTCAGCCCGTCGATGAAGACCTGGTTGGTGTCGATCGCCTTGCGGCCCATCTTGTCGATCTCGGTGATCTCGACCTTTGAGCGGTCGAGGTCGGTGTAGAAGAGCGACAGCCCGTCCGTCGCCTTCTTGCACTTCTCCTTGGGCGTGGTGCGTGCGATCAGCAGCATCTTGTCGGCGACCGAGGCGGTCGTCGTGAAGGTCTTCTTGCCGTGCACGACGTAGCCGTTGCCGTCGCGTTCGGCCTTGGTGTCGAGGGCCGTGGTGTTGAGCCCGGCATCGGGCTCGGTGACCGCGAAGCAGCCCTTGACCTTGCCTGCGATGATGTCGGGCAGGATGCGCTTCTTCTGTTCTTCCGTCCCGAACACGACAATCGGGTTCGGCCCGAAGATGTTGAGGTGGATCGCCGACGCGCCCTGCAGCGCCGCGCCCGACTCCGCCACCGTCTGCATGACCAGTGCCGCTTCGGTGATACCGAGGCCCGCGCCGCCGTACTCCTCCGGCATGGCGATGCCCAGCCAGCCGGCATCCGCCATCGCCTTGTAGAAGTCGTTGGGGAAGCCGCCGTCCTTGTCCTTCTTCAGCCAGTACTTGTCGTCGAACTGGGCGCAGAGCTTGGCGACGCTGTCCTTGATCGCGAGCTGATCTTCAGTGAATGAGAATTCCATAGGTCACCTGTTGAGCCCGAGCCATTGCATCATGAGAGGGTTGAACTGTTCCGGCCGCTCGACGTTCGGCAGATGGCGCGCCTTGGCGATGTCTTCGTAGCGTGCTCCGGGGACCTTCGAGGCGATCAGCCGGTTGCGATCGGGCGGCGTCGCCGGATCGTCGTCGCCGCAGACCACAAGCGTCGGAGTCTTGATGGTGGCGAGCCGGTCGAGATAGTCGAAATTCTGGATGGCCGCGGCGCAGCCCAGATAGCCCGCACTCGAGGTGCCGCAGATCGTCGACCGGATCTCCTTCCAGCGCTGCGGATTGGCGCCTTTGAATTCGGCGGTGAACCAGCGGTCCATGTTGCCGTCGGCCAGCGCCGCCGTGCCACCCTTGCGCACCGTCGCCTTGCGCTGATCCCATTGGCCGTCCGAATCGTCGGGCGAGGAGGGATGCGTGTCGCAGAGCATCAGCGACGTCAATCGGTCGGGATAGGCCAGGGCAAAACCCTGGCCGATCATGCCGCCGATCGACAGGCCGATATAGTGAACCTTGGGGATCTCCAGGATATCGAGGGCGCCCTTCACGTCAGCGGCCAAGGCATCCATCGTGTAGTCGCCTTGGACCGGCTCGCTGCCGCCGTGACCGCGCATGTCGAGCCGCAGCACGCGGTAACCGGCCGCCAGCAGCGGCACGAGCTGCTCGTTCCACATGCCGCCATCGGCCGACAGCGAATGGGTGAAGCAGACCACCGGCGCGTTCTGCGGGCCGGCGAGGTCGAAGTAGATCTTACGTCCGTCGAGATTGAGCAGCATGGTGGCTCCAAGGATAGCGGCTGCGCCGTCACATCGCCGAGATGCCGCCGTCGATGATGACTTCCGAGCCGGTCATGAAGCTCGATTCGTCCGAGGCGAGGAAGACCAGGGCCCAGCCCACTTCCTCGGGCCGGCCGAGGCGGCCGATCGGGACCTGGCGGCCGAGTTTCTGCTGCATCATGTCCTGGCCGAAGCGGTCGCGGTAACGGTCGAGGATCGGCGTATCGATGAAGGTCGGATGCACCGAGTTGCAGCGGATGTTGTAGCCCGACTTGGCGCAATGCAGCGCCACCGACTTGCTGAGCAGCCGCACGCCGGCCTTGGCCGAGTTGTAGGCGGCCATGTTGGCGCCGGCGATGATGCCGGAGATCGAGGAGATGTTGATCACCGAGCCGCCCAGTCGGGCGGTATGCTTCTTGATCTCGGCGACGCCGTGCTTGCAGCCCAGGAAGACGCCGTCGAGGTCGATGGCATGCACCTTGCGCCATTCCTCGAGCGTGATGTCCTCGACCGTCTTGCCGAGGCCGATGCCGGCCGAGTTGACCAGCACGTGCAGGGCGCCGAACTTGTCGACCGTTTCCTGGATCGCGGCCTTCCAGTTGTCTTCGCTGGTGACGTCGAGCTTCACGAAATGGCCCGACGAGCCCAGCTTGTCGGCCAGCGCCTTGCCGCGATCCTGAGCGATGTCGGCCACCACCACCTTGGCGCCTTCCTGCACCATCAACGCCGCGGCGTTGGCGCCGAGTCCCGAGGCGCCGCCTGTGATCAGGGCGACCTTGCCAGCCAGACGATCCGTCATTTCTTCTTTCCTCCCGCAACTGCTTCCCGATGGGCGATGTAGCTCGTGGCGGCCACGATGATGGCGGCGCCGACGAAGGTCCATATGTCGGAGGTCTTGCCCCAGACCGTCACATCCATCAAGGCGGCCCAGACGATGCCGAGGAAGGTGATGGGTTGCAGGGCGGAAATGTCGAGCAGGCGGTAGGCCCAGGTGATGAAGAAGTAGCCCATCGTCCCGAAGAAGCCGGCCGCCAGGAACAGCAGGAGCTGGGTCAGGGTCGGCGTCTGCCAGAACCAGAGGCCGAACGGCGCGAAGCAGACCGTGGCGATCATGGTCTGCCAGAAGACGACCAGCGCCGGCCGGTCGCGGCCCGAGACCGCCTTGGCGACCAGGTTGGAGCCGGCGATCAAGGGCACCGCGCCCAGCATCAGCCAGACCCCGGGATTTGCCTCGACCAGGCCCGGCCGCACGATCACCAGCATGCCGAGAAAGCCGATGGCGACGGCGATCCATCGCCGCGCGCGGACTTTTTCGTGCAGGAAGAGAACGGCGCCGATGGTTACGAAGATGGGGCCGGTGAAACCCAGCGCCGCGATCGTGGCGAGCGGCAGCCAGACGACGGCCTCGTACCACAGCGCGTAGCCCGAGGTATGGAACAGGCCGCGAAAGCAGTGCAGCTTGAAATCGCGCGTCACCAGCCCCGCGATGCCGCCGTGCCACAGCATGATGGGCGCGATCACCACGACACCGGCCAGCCAGCGGCCCCAGGAGACGAGGAGCGGCGGCATTTCGCCCGCCAGCTCCTTCACCGACGTGTTGAGCAAGGTGAAGAAGAGGCCGGACACCACGGCGACGACGAAGCCACGGATCGTGCGCGACGGAATGAGGTGCGACAGCGAATCGGGGGCGTCGACGGCGGGAGCGGACATCGGGCATCCGGCTTGCCCGCGCAGCGAACGCGGGTCAACCCGTGTGTTTTGCAGGTCAGTCCAGCGTCACGCGGTAACGACTCACGGCCAGGATCGACACCAGCAGCAGCATGGCGAGGAGTGCCGCGAGCTCGGTCGCGATATCGTCGAAGCCGGCGCCCTTCAGCATGACGCCGCGCACCACCCGCATGAAATGCGTCGCGGGCAGCGCCTCGCCCAGCCACTGCGCCCAGGTCGGCATCCCGCGGAAGGGAAACATGAAGCCCGACAGCAGGATCGAGGGCAGCATCATGAAGAACGACGCTTGCATGGCCTGCAGCTGGTTCTGCGTCAGGGTCGAGATGGTGAAGCCGATGGCGAGGTTTACGGTGATGAACAGTGCCGTGCCGACCGACAGGAGGGCGACACTGCCCTCGATCGCCACGTCGAACAGCAGGCGTGAGACGACCAGGATCACGGCGACCTGCACCGAGCCGATGGCGATGTAGGGCACGATCTTGCCGACCATGACCTCGACCGGCCGGACGGGCATCGCCAGCAGGTTCTCCATGGTGCCGCGCTCGCGCTCGCGGGTGACGGCGAGTGCCGTCATCATGACCATGGTCATGGTCAGGATCACCGCCAGCAACCCGGGCACTACGTTGAGGCGCGACTTGCCTTCGGGGTTGTAGCGCCGCTGCACGACCAGCTCGACGGCGTCCGCCTGATGGCGCAGCCCCGCCAGCGGGCCGACGAAATCGCGGCCAAGTGCCTGGTTGATGGCAGGCCCCGCGGCGGCCAGCGGATTGGCCGCCGCCATCGGGTCGGTGGCGTCGGCATCGATCAGGATCTGGGCGCGCTCGCCGCGGATCAGCCGGCGCGTGAAATCGGAGGGAATAGTGACGACGAACTGCACCTCGCCCTGCTGCAGCAGCCGGTTGGCTTCGTCCTCCGACGCCGGCTGATGGGTGAAGCGCATGTAACCGGTGTTGGCCAGCGCCGAGAGCACGGTGCGTGTGATCTGGCTCTGGTCGGCGGCGATCACCGCGGTGGGCAGCCGATGGGGATCGGCGTCGATGGCATAGCCGAACAGCAGGAGCTGCACGATCGGCACGCCGAACATCATGGCGAAGGTCAGCCGGTCGCGCCGGAGCTGCAGCACTTCCTTGACGATGATGGCGCCCAGCCGCGCGAGGAAGCCGCTCGCCATGGTCAGGCACCAGGCGCGTTGTCGTGCGCCTGCCCCATGAGATGGATGAAGATATCCTCCAAGGTCGGCTCGGCCTCCTGCCAGAGGATGTTCGGATCGGTCCGGAAGGGGGCAATGGCCTGCTCCAGCGCCCCGCGATCGGGGCCGCAGACATGCAGTGCGGCGCCGAAAGCCGCAGCGGCGCTGACGCCCGGTGCATCCCGCAGCCGGGCGGCCAGCCGGTCGGCGCCGGGACCGGTCGCGATGAAGGCGAACAAGCCGGAGCTGCGAACGATCTCAGCGGCCGTGCCGCGGGCCATCAGCTCGCCATAGGCGATGTAGGCGATCTCGTGACAGCGCTCGGCCTCGTCCATGTAATGGGTCGAGACCAGGACGGTGATGCCGTCCGCGGCATAGGCGTGGATCTCGTCCCAGAAGGCGCGGCGCGCCTTGGGATCGACGCCGGCGGTTGGTTCGTCGAGCAGCAGCAGCTCGGGCTCGTGCAGCACGCAGGCGGCCAGCGCCAGCCGCTGTTTCCAGCCGCCGGAGAGAGCGCCGGCCAGCTGTCGTTGCCGCGTCGCCAGGCCCAGCCGTTCCAGGGACTGGTCGACGCGTGCCTTCAGCCGGTCGAGCTCGTAGACCCGTCCGACGAATTCGAGGTTCTCGCGGATGGTCAGGTCCTCGTAGAGCCCGAAGCGCTGTGTCATGTAGCCGGTCCGGCGCTTGATTGCCTCGCGGTCGCGCACGAGGTCGTAGCCGAGGCAGGTGCCGCCACCACCGTCCGGTGTCAGCAGGCCGCAGATCATGCGCAAGGTCGTGGTCTTGCCCGAGCCGTTGGGGCCGAGGAAGCCGCAGATGCGGCCCTGCTCGACGGCCAGGCTGAAGCGATCGACGACCGTGCGGGGGCCGTAGCGTTTCACCAGGTCATGGACGTCGATCGCGCGCGTCATGGCGATGTTCCGGAGGGCGGCGCTCCGAACGGCGCGACCGCGATCGGCAGCCCCGGTGGCAAGGGCGTGGCGCGCGAGGTCGGGCGGGCCTCGACCAGAAAGACGAGCTTGGTCCGCGCGCTCTGGGAATAGATCACGGGCGGCGTGTACTCGGCGCGCGGCGAGACGTAGATGATCGTGGCCTTGAGACCGGCCGGGCAGGAATCGCAGGTGAAGCCGACCTCGCGCCCCATGCGGGCCTGCGCCACGTCTTCCTGCGGCACGAAGAAACGCAGCTTGACGCGGAAGTCGGGCAGCAGCGACACGACCGGCGACCCGGCGGGCACCCACTCACCGACATTGAAGAAGGTGTTCTCGACCAGCGCGTCCTCGGGCGCGACGGGCATGAGATCCTCGAGCTTCTTTCTCGCCTGGTCGAGATTGGCCTGGTTCTGGCCGATCAGGGCCTTGGCGGCTTCGATCTCGTCGGGCCGGGCGGCGAGATTGCCGACCTTCTCCTGGGCGGCCAGCGAGGCCGCGCGCGAGCGGAGCTGACGCACCTGCGAGTCGGCCTGGTCGTAGGCCTGCCGCGTCGTGTAGCCCCGATCGATCAGCTGGGCCTGGCGCTTCAGTTCGACTTCGGCCAGGGCGAGCGAGGCTTCGGCCTCGCGGCGCTGGCCGCGGATCACATCCTGCTCTTCCTGGCGCTTGCCGGTCAGGATGTTTTCGTAGCGTGCCTTGGCCTCGGCGAGGGATGCTTCGGCGTGGGCCACGTCGGCCCGTGCCATCACGGGATCGATCACGAACAGCCGCTCGCCTTTCTTCACACGGTTGCCGCGATCGACCAGCCGCTCCAGGAGCCGACCGGCGATCGGGGGCGCGATCAGGCTGGTCTCGCCTTCGATGTAGCCGAGATAGCCGGACGTCTCGGGACCGAGACCGACCAGCGCGAGGACACGATCGCCCCAGATCCCGTAGGAGACGAGCGACGCTGCGACCAGGGCGGCAACGACAAGGAGCGGCGCACGCTTCATGACGGCGCTTCCTGGCCGGACTGCAAGCCATGCAAGATCAGGTCGGCATGATGCCGGGCGAGCGCACGCACATCGAGCTTCTCCGCGCCGATCGGTTCGAACACGGTGCGCCACAGACCGCCCAGCAGCATGGCGCCCATGATCGACCGTACCGTCATCGCCGGATCGACCTTGCGGAATTCGCCTTGCTCGATGCCGCGGGCGATCAGCCCCTCGAGCAGCGGCAGGCCGCGGCCGATGACTTCCTTCAGATAGAAGCGCCCGATCTCGGGGAAGGCGCGCGACTCCGCGATCACCAGCTTGGCGATCGAGGGCATGGGCGTGTCTTCGATGCGCCCCGCCATGAACTCCAGGATCTGCGGCAGGAGGCCCGCGACCGGGCCGCGATGATGGGCCAGCATCGTCTCGACGGTCGTCAGGTTTGCGGCGATGGCCTGGCGGATCACGCCCTGGAACAGCGAAACCTTGTCGTCGAAGTAGAGGTAGATCGCCGCCTTGCTGAGGCCGGCGCGCTTGGCGACATCGTCCAGTCGCGTGCCGGCAAAGCCCGTCTCGACGAACTGGGCGAGGGCGGCGTCGAGGATTTCCTGCGGCCGTTCGGCTGGCGCACGGCGCTGCTTGGTCGGCTTCATGCAAATAACTTACCAGTCAGTTAGTTATAGATCAAGGATGCCACCTCGCCGGCCGGAGGCCTAGACTGGCTGCCCAGGAGGGGATTCCCATGGATACAATGCTCGACACGTCGTCGCGTGCCCGCCGGACGCTCGATTCGAAACCGGCCACGCCGGTCCTGTTCGCTCACTTCGTGCTGCGGTCGTCGAACATCCAACCGATGATCGACTGGTACTCGACCCTGCTGAACATGCACATCGTCCAACGTACCGAGTACATCTGCTTCCTGACCTATGACCAGGAACACCATCGCCTCGGCATCGTGAATCTGGCAGGCCTCACGACGCCGGATGCCAAGACGGCCGGCCTGGCGCATGTCGCCTACACCATGGCCGACATCGGTGCGCTGCTCTCGACTTACCGTCGCGTCAAGGCACTCGGAATCGAGCCGTCACGCTGCATCCATCACGGCCCGACCGTGTCGATCTATTATCGCGATCCCGACGGCAATGGGGTGGAGCTTCAGGTCGACCGCTTCGCGACCAAGGCCGAGACGGCGGCGTATTTCCAGACTGCCGAGTTCAAGAAGAACCCGATCGGCGTCGTCTTCGATCCCGAGGCTCTCGTTCGCGCCTACGAAGAAGGGGCGCCCGAGGCCGACCTGCTGACCATGCCCGACGGCCCACCCGCGGCCCCGCAGTCGCCGCCGTCAACGCCCCGCAGCTAGAGACACCGTCTCTAGAATAGCCAGATCAGGGCTGCGCCGCCCATCGCCGCGAACAGAACCGCCGTGGCGATGACCAGGCGGTTGGCGGGGTGGTAGGCGCCGCTTTCGATCATGCGTCCGACATGGAGGTAGTGGCCGATCGCGCCGCAGAGCAGGACGATGCCGAGAACGACCAGGCCGATGCCGAGCTTCTCGACATGGCGGTTGGCGAGCTGGCGCACCTCCGGCACGACCTGATGGATCTCCACCAGGAACAGGCTGAAGCGGTTGATGGCGATGCCTAGGGTCATCACGGCGATCGATGTCCGGATCCAGGCGAGGAAGGTGCGTTCGTTGGCGAGATGATCGCTGACGTGTCGGTTGGTCGTCGTGCTGTCCAAGACATTCCCCCGGTCAAAGAAAAAGGCGCGATCCCGAAGGATCGCGCCCCGTTCTTTGGCGTCAAGCGATCGGTCAGTTGTACTTCGCGATCTCGAGACGGCCGACCTGGTCGCGATGGACTTCGTCCGGACCGTCGGCCAGGCGCAGGGTGCGCTGATGGGCGTACATGCTGGCCAGCTTGAAGACCTGGCTGACGCCGCCGGCGCCGTGCAGCTGCAGGCAGCGGTCGACCACCTTGGAGGTGATGTTGGGCACCGCCACCTTGATCATGGCGATCTGCTGGCGGGCTTCCTTGTTGCCGAACTTGTCCATCGCCCAGGCGGCCTTGAGGACGAGCAGGCGGGCCATGTCGATCTCCATGCGCATGTCGGCGACATGGGCCTTGGTGACGCCCATCTCGGAGATGCGCTGACCGAAGGCGACGCGGCTCTTGGCGCGCTTGATCGCCATTTCGAGCGCCCGCTCGGCGACGCCGATGGCGCGCATGCAGTGATGGATGCGGCCCGGGCCGAGGCGGCCCTGGGCGATCTCGAAGCCGCGGCCTTCACCCAGCAGGATGGCCGACTTCGGCACGCGCACATTGTCGTAGATCACTTCGGCATGGCCGTGCGGCGCGTCGTCGTAGCCGAAGACGTGCAGCATCTTGACGATCTTGATGCCCTTGGCGTCGCGCGGCACCACGATCATCGACTGCTGGCGGTAGGCCGGCGCGTTGGGATCGCTCTTGCCCATCAGGATGATGACCTTGCAGCGCGGATCGCCCATGCCCGACGACCACCACTTGCGGCCGTTGATCACATAGTCGTTGCCGTCGGCCTCGATGCGGCACTCGACGTTGCGCGCATCGGACGAGGCCACTGCCGGCTCGGTCATGGCGAAGCAGGAGCGGATCTCGCCGTTCAGCAGCGGCTTCAGCCACTGCTCCTTGTGCTCCTTGGAGCCGTAGCGGGCGAACACTTCCATGTTGCCGGTGTCGGGCGCCGAGCAGTTGGTCGATTCCGAGGCGATCGAGGAGCGGCCCAGCACCTCGCAGATCGGGGCATATTCGAGGTTGGACAGGCCCATCGTGCCGTGGGTATCGCCCGAATCGCGATCGGCGGGCAGGAACATGTTCCACAGGCCGCGCTTCTTCGCCTCGGCCTTGCATTCCTCGATGATCGGCGGGAGCTGCCAGCGATCCTTGGCCTTCTCCATCTGCTCCTCATAGACGGGCTCGGCCGGGTAGATGACCTCGTCCATGAACTTGTGGAGCTTCTCCAGAAGCGCCTTGGTGCGATCCGAATATTCGAAATCCATCGCTCTTTCTCCCTTTGTGCTGCGGCGCACTCTGGCCGAAAATGCCCCCGATGTGAACGACCATTCAGGCCGCCTGGACACCCACGACGCCGCATGTGTTGTGGGTTCTGCGCAGTCGATTTCGAATTGCGGACGCGGTCGCCCTCATCGCGAGTGCAGGGCCGTCGGACGGACGAATATCTATGCTGGAGGAGCAACACCCGTGAATCCTGCCGGAATGAACGAGGGCTTCGTCCTGGTCGCCAAGCGCGACTGTCCGACTTGTGAACTGGTGCAGCCGGTGGTGCGCGAGCTGGTCGCCGGAACCCGGCCCATCGCCGTCTATAGTCAGGACGATCCGACTTTTCCCGAGGGCGTGGCCGGGGTACGCGACGACCGCGCGCTGGAGGTGTCGTTCCGTCTCGCGATCGAGACGGTGCCGACCTTGATTCGCCTCGAAGGCGGCCGCGAGGTCGAACGCGTGGTCGGCTGGCAGCGCGACGAATGGCGGGCGCTGACCGGCCTCAATTCGTTGGGCGAGGGGCTTCCCGACTGGCGACCGGGCTGCGGCTCCAAGTCGGTCGAGCCCGGCATCCTCGATGAGCTCGAGATCAAGTACGGCCAGGTCCCCTTCCAGGCACGGCGTATCGAGATCGGCGAGCACGAAGACGAGTTCGAGGCGATGTATTCACGCGGCTGGTCCGACGGTCTGCCGACCGTGCCACCGACCCGGTTGCGCGTGCACCGCATGTTGAAGGGCACCGCGCGCGATCCCGGAGAAGTGTTGGGCCTGCTGCCGCCCGACCTGCAGCCGCTGACCGTCGAGAAGGTGGCGATCAATGCCGTGATGGCGGGCTGCGCGCCGGAGTACATGCCGGTGGTGATCGCCGCCGTCGAAGCGGCGCTCTCCGAGCCCTTCAACATGCACGGCGTGCTGGCGACCACCATGTTCTGCGGCCCGATCGCCATCGTGAATGGACCGATCGCGCGCGCCATCGGCATGAACAGCCGTGGCAATGCGCTGGGCCAGGGCAATCGGGCCAACGCCACCATCGGCCGTGCCCTGCAGCTCTGCGTGCGCAATGTCGGCGGCGGCCGCCCGCAGGGCGTCGACCGTTCGACCTTGGGTACGCCCGGCAAATACACCTTCTGCTTCGCCGAGGATGAGGCAGGTTCCTGCTGGGAACCGCTGTCGGTCGAGCGCGGCTTCGCCCAGGGCAGCAACACCCTGACCCTGTTCGCGGGCGATGGCGTGCACGGCATCGTCGACCAGCAATCGCGCACGCCGGAGTCGCTGGCGCGGACCTTTGCGCTCAGCCTGCGCGGCGTGAACCACTGGAAGCTGGCGCAAGGGGCCGACGCCATCCTGGTCGTCAGTCCCGAGCATGAGCGGACTTTCAAGGCCGCCGGCTGGGATAAGGCGCGGCTGCGGCAGGAGCTGGAGACGCTGCTGCTGCTGCCGGCCGAGGAGGTCGTGCGCGGCGCCGGCGGCATCGCCGAAGGCGTGCCGGCGGCAGCGCTGGGCGATCGCAAGACCGTGCCGAAGTTCCGCAAGGGTGGGCTGCTGATCGTACGGGCCGGCGGCGATGCCGGCATGTTCTCCGCCGTCATTGCCGGCTGGGGCGCGTCCGGGCCGATCGGCAGCACGCCTGTCACCGTCGCCATCAAGGAGTAAGGAGGAAAGATCCATGGAACTGCTCGACCCGACCTCGGAAATCTCGCCGGTGCGCCGCGCCCGCAAGGTGCCGCCCGACAAGATCGCCGGCCTGACCGTGGGGCTGCTCGATATCTCCAAGCCGCGCGGCAACATCTTCCTCGACCGCATCGAGCAGCGGTTGGCGGACAAGGGCGTGACGGTGAAGCGCTACAAGAAGCCGACCTTCACCCGGCCTGCCCCCAACGACCTTTCGCAGAAGATCGCCAGCGAGGTCGACCTGGTGATCGAAGGCCTGGCGGATTGAGGGTCCTGCACATCGTGCAGTCTGCACGACATCAAGACTCTCGACGATAAAGGCATCCCGGGCGGCTACATCGCCTCCTCGGTGTTCGTGGAAGCAAGCGAAGCGCAGGCCCAATCGCTCGGTTTCGAGCCCGGCGTGGTCTACGTCCCGCACCCGATCCAGGACCGTACCGACGACGAAATGCGGGCGCTGGCCGACCAGGCGTTCGACCAGGTATTGGCGCTGATCGAGAGCAAATAGCGTTTCGCGTCTGTCGCGTATCCGATTGCCGCGACTCCTCTTGCCGACCGTGCCTCGGCATCCCTAAATCGTCGGTAACGACGATTTAGGGAGAAGCGCTTTGGACAGCGTAATGCAGGCACCGTTCAAGCCTATCGAATTTCTCAGCCGTGACGTGTCGGCGGACCGGCGAGCCGACGGCACGATCGTGCTGCAGTCGAACCACAAGCTGAAACCTTACGAGAAGCACGTGCCGGCACTGCTTGCACGCTGGGCGGCCGAGGCGCCGGACCGGGTGTGGCTGGCGCAGCGCCGTGGCGCGGATCGGCAATGGCTGAAGGTCACCTATGCGGAGGCCAAGCGGCAGGTCGATGCGGTGACCCAGGCGCTGCTCGATCGCGGCTTCGGGCCGGACAAGCCAGTCATGATCCTGTCGTCCAACTCGATCGAGTTCGCGCTGCTCACCATGGCCGCCATGCAGGCCCGCGCGCCGATCGCGCCGGTGTCGCCAGCCTACTCGGTGATGAGCCAGGACCACGCCAAGCTGCGCTACGTCTTCGACCTGATCAAGCCGGGGATGGTCTTCGTGCAGAACGGCGAGATCTACGCTCGCGCGCTGGCGGCCCTCGACCTAGAAGGCGTGCTGCTGGTCCATGTCGACAAGGCACCGCCCGAGCGGCAATCGCTGCCCTGGAGCGAGCTGATTGCTACGCCGCCGACCGCTGCCGTGGCGGCATCGGTCGAGCGGATCGAGCCCAAGACCACGGGCAAGTTCCTGTTCACCTCGGGCAGCACCGGCATGCCCAAGGCCGTGATCAACACTCAGGAGATGATGTGCGCCAACCTGGCGATGGGCCAGATGTCGCGCAGCCGCAAGCCCGACGATCCATCTCCGGTGGTGCTCGACTGGCTGCCGTGGAACCACACGATGGGCGGCAACGCGACCTTCCAGGGCAACCTGGCCGAAGGCGGCACGACCTATATCGACGACGGCAAGCCCCTGCCGGGCCTGTTCGAGGAAACCCTGCGCAACCTGCGCGAGGTGTCGCCGACCAACTTCGCCAACGTGCCGGCGGGCTATGCGATGCTCGCCACGGCGCTGGAGAAGGACGACGCGCTGGCCCAGCGCTTCTTCAAGAACCTGAACTCGCTGGCCTATGGCGGCGCCACCCTGCCGGACGATCTCTACCATCGCATGGAGGCGCTGGCGGTGAAGCACACCGGCTACCGCATTCCCTTCGTCACCGGCTGGGGCGCGACCGAGACTTCGCCGACGGCGACGACGGTGCATTGGGCCTCGGAGCGCGTCGGCCTGGTCGGCCTGCCGTTCCCTGGCGTGCAGCTCAAGATGGTGCCGACCGGCGAGGAGGGCCGCTATGAGCTGCGCCTCAAGAGCGTGATCGTGACGCCGGGCTACCACAAACGGCCTGATCTCACGGCCCAGATGCTGGACGAGGAGGGCTTCTACAAGATCGGCGACGCCGGCCGTTTCGTCGACGCCAGCGATCCGAGCCTCGGCCTGATCTTCGACGGCCGCGTCGTCGAGGATTTCAAGCTGATGAGCGGCACCTTCGTTCTGGTCGGCACCTTGCGCACGGCGGCGATCGCGGCGGCCACGCCGGTCCTGCAGGATGCGGTGATCTGCGGCCAGGATCACGACTATGTCGGTCTGCTGGGCTTCCCCAACGTGGCGGCCTGCCGCCAGATCGCCGGCGATCAGGAGGCCCGTCTCACGGTGCCGGAACTGCTGGCGCATCCGGCCGTGGTCGGCACCCTGAAGAGCGGGCTCGCGAAGATGAATGCCGAGGGCGGCGGCTCGTCGATGCAAGTGAAGCGAGCCGTGCTGATGGCCGAGCCGCCGTCGGTCGACGGCAACGAGATGACCGACAAGGGCTACATCAACCAGCGCGCCACCCTGGAGCGGCGCAAGGCGCTGGTCGACACGCTCTATGCCGGCGGCGACGGCGTGATCGTGATCTGACAGCCAACGCCGGCCGACTATTCGTCGGCCCGCGACTCGCGAATCCGCCGTGTTCCCTGGAACACCGGCTTCAGCGGATCCATCACGAAACGGATCCGCGGCAGGTCGGTGTCGACCGTGCAGCAGGTGCCGATGATCGGCTCGGCGAGCGTCATGCCGGGCGCATGCCAGGCGGCGGCGTCGAAAGCCGAGACCCGCGGCGTGCCGCGCTCGGCCTTGTAGAACGTGTATTTGGGGTCGACCTGGATCAGCAGCGGCTGGGTCTGCCCGTCGAGCGGCGCGTTCGCCGCCGTCACCCAGTTGATGTACTGCACGTCGCTGCCGGCCACCGGCTGCGGATCGGCCAGCGCGCAGTCCAGGATGGTCTTGCCGTTCTTGGTAACGGTGCCCATGACCCGATCGTGGCGCCGCAGGAACTTCACCTCGCCGGCCTCGACCGGAAAGCCCCAGCGCGTGCGCAGCTCCTGGGCCGCCGCGGCGCTGCTGGCAACCGCGCCCAGCAGGAAGCCGCGCGGATGGGCGCCGGCACGACTGCCCAGCCGCAGCACCGCGAGATTGAACGGGCCGACCGGACTCTCCGGATACCTGGTGACGGCGAGGATCACATAGGACGGCAGGGCCGGATGCATTGCCTTGGGCAGCAAACCTTCGGTCGTCGTGCGCGGCACTTCGATCAGGAGCTGCATCGTCTCGGCCTTGGGCAGCGCCCAGGCTTCGGTGTCGAGATTGGCAAGAGTGGGCAGCCGTGCCGGCGCCTGGGTGAGGTCGAGCGATCCATAGAGGGGCATGGCTACTCTCCCGCCGCGACGGCCGCGTGGCCCGGCTTCTTGACGAAGTGCGGCATCACTTCCTTGGCGAAGAGCCGGAGGCTCGCCATCACCTGCTCCTGCGGCACGACTTCGTTGGCGTTCAGAATGAAGTTGATGCAATCGACGCCAAGCGACTCCCACTTCTTCACGGCGCGGATGATGCGGGCGGGATCGCCATAGGCCATGCCTTCAGTCTGCTGCTCGCCGGCATCGGGGCCGGTCGCGGCGCGGCGCAACGCCGGCAGCAGGCCGAGCGACTGGTAGGACGGCGACGAATAAACCTCACGGGTCGAGATCAGCTGGGTGGCGAGATAGTTGAAGGTATTGCCGAGCTTCTTGCCCATCTCGACACCGATCTTCTCGTCTTCGTGGCAGAACAGGAAATTGGTCGTGGCGACCTGCTCATTCACGAAGGCGCCGACCGGCTCGCAACTCTGGATGCGCCGGCGATACTCCTTGATCTTCTTCTCCTGCTCCTCGAAGCCCGCGAAGGAGAGTCCGAGGCTGCCGAGGCCGCGGTCGGCGGCATCGATCTCGGTACCGGGGCTGGTGACGGCAACCCACATCGGCGGGTGCGGCTTCTGGTAGGGCTTGGGCAGGATGGTGCGTTCCGGCATCGACCAGAACTCGCCCTGATAGGAAAAGGTCTCCTGCGTCCACATCTTGGGCAGGCAGCGTACGAACTCGTCCCAGCTCTTCTTGGTCGTGTCCGGATTGGCGCCGAAGCCGCCAAGCTCGGTCCAGGTCGCGGACCGTCCCGTGCCGACATGCAGGCGGCCGCCCGACAGGATGTCGAGCGTGGCGGTGCGTTCGGCGATCTTGATGGGATGATTGAACTCCGGCACGCAGACCACGATGCCGTGCCCGACCTGGATCCGCTTGGTCACCATGGCGCAGGCGGTCAGAAACAGCTCCGGCGCGGAGCAGTGTGAATACTCTTCCAGGAAATGGTGCTCGACGGCCCAGACATGATCGAAGCCCAACTCGTCGGCGAGCTTCACCTGCTCGAGGCAGTTGTTGTAGACGGTGCGCTCTTTCTCGGGCGTCCAGGGACGCGGAATCGAAATCTCGTAGAACAGGCCGAACTTCATAGGTCCTCCCGATGCGCTCACTCGACGGGTCTGCTTGCGCTTTTGCGAAACGCTAGGCTTGCCGTGCGGCGCGCGCAACACCACCATGGCATCGGAGGGCGAAACGGAATGACACGACTGGCAGGCAAGGTTGCGATCGTAACCGGCGGAGCGAGCGGCATGGGCCGCGCCACCGTGATGCGCTTCCTCGGTGAAGGCGCCAAGGTGATCGTCGCCGATCTCAACGAAGCCAACGGACAGGAAACGCTGGCCGTCGCCAAGGCGCAGGGCCATGGCGATGCAGTCGCTTTCGTGCGCTGCGATGTCGCGAAGGAAGCTGACGTCGCGGCGACCGTGGCCGAAGCGGAGAAGCGTTTCAGCCGGCTCGACATCGCCTACCTTAACGCCGGTGTCGGCGGCGCCTTCGGGCCGATCGCCGAGACCAGCGTCGAGGATTGGGACTACACCTTCGCCGTGCTCGTGCGATCGGTGTTCCTCGGCATGAAGCACGCCTCGCAGGCGATGAAGAAGCACGGCGATGGTGGCGTGATCCTGGTGACGGCCTCGATCGCCGGCATGGTGGGCGGTGGTGGCAGCCATGCCTATTCGGCCTCCAAGGCGGCTTGCATCAGCCTGATCGACAATGTCGCGACCGAGCTCGGACCCGACCGCATTCGCGTCGTCGGCATCGCGCCCGGGGTCATCTCGACGCCGCTGGTCCATCGCGGCCGGCCCGAGAAGTTCGAGACGCAGTTCGGCCGGCAACCCTGGCCCGACCGTGGCGAGCCCGAACATATTGCCGACGTCGCGGCCTTCCTTTGTTCGGACGACGCGCGTTTCATCACCGGCGAGACGATCAGGGTCGATGGCGGCCTGCTGGGGCAGGGTATCGCCCTGTGGGGTGGTGCCAAGGAATCGATCTTCATGAAGACCGCCGGCGTCAATCGCGGCACGACCGGCGAGGCCATGGTCGTGCGCAATCTTCAGACTGGAGACACTCGGAAATGAGCGAAGCGCAACGTCTGCACGGACACTTGATCGGCCAGCAGGGCTCGCGCCGCTCGCTGAACACGCCCGCCCTGGTGCTCGACCTCGAGATGCTCGACCGCAACATCGCCGAGATGGCGTCCTTTGCAAAAGCGCACAATGTGAAGCTCAGGCCGCATTCCAAGACGCACAAGTCGGCCGACATCGCCCGCCGCCAGATGGAGGCCGGCGCGCTCGGTGTGTGCTGCGCCAAGCTGGGTGAGGCCGAAGCGCTGGGCGAAGCCGGCGTCCAGAGCCTGCACATCACCTCGCCGGTGGTAACGCCGCAGGCGATTGAGCGCCTGATCAAGCTGAATGGCGAGGTGTCGGATCTCATGGTGGTGGTCGACCATCCAGCCAATGTCGAGGCGCTGGCGACCGCCGCCGCCAAGGCGGGCAAGCCGCTCGCGGTGATCGTCGACATCGACCCCGGCATTCATCGTACCGGCGTCGCCACGCCCGAAGGTGTCGTCGAGCTGGTGCAGCAGGTGGTGAAGCACAAGTCGCTGAAATATGCCGGCGTGCAGTTCTACTGTGGCCGCCATCAGCACATCGTCGACTTCAAGGAACGCAAGGCGTCCATCGAGGAGCGCACGGAGTACCTGAAAGGCATCCTGGCCATGCTCGAGGCGGCGAAGCTCAGGCCCGCCATCGTCACCGGCTCAGGCACCGGCACGCACTTCATCGACGCCAAGCTCGGCGTCTTCACGGAGCTGCAGGTCGGCTCCTACGTCTTCATGGACCACGACTACAACGTCTGCGACCTGCGCGGCCTCGACAAGCCGACCTTCGAGCAGGCGCTGCAGATCGACGCTCGCGTGGTCAGCGCCAACAAAGCAGGCATGGCGACGGTCGATGCCGGGCTGAAGGCCATGGCGACTGAGAAGGGCCCGCCGGTGATCCTGAAGGGCGCCGTCGAAGGGTCGACCACGCGCTTCTCGGGCGACGAGCACCTCGCCGTGATCGCACCTGAAGGCAAGGCAGCACCGGCGTTGGCCGAGCAGGTGATCCTGACGCCACCGCACTGCGATCCGACGGTGAACCTCTACGAGAGCTATCACGTGGTGAAGGGCGACACCCTGGTCGACATCTGGCCGGTGACGGGGCGCGGCAGGTCGCGCTAGGCCCTCGCTCCCTGGGGCTGGCCGACCAGCAGCCCGCCATTCCACGTTCGCGCGAGCAGCAGTAGCGCCACCATGCCGGCGGCGCTGACGATGGTCATGCCGAGGAAGGCGCGCTGGCCATACTCCGCATAGAGCAGGCCCGAGAACTGGAAGACCAGTGCCTGGGTGGCGCCGGTGCCGAGCGCATAATAGAGGCTCTGGCCGATGGCGGCGCCATGGGCAGGCAAGGCGCGCTGCAGAAAGGCCATGGCGCCGAGATGGCAGGCGGCGAAGGTGCAGGAATGCAGCGCCTGCAACAGGATCAGTGCCCACAGCTCGGTGGTGAAGGCCATGCCGGTCCAGCGCACCAGGCCGGCGCTCAGCCCGAGCCCGATCAGGCCGCAGACGCCCAGCCGCTGCAGCAGCCAGCCGCCGAACAGCATCAGGACGATCTCGACCGCCACGCTCTCGGCCCAGAGGAGACTGATGGTGACGTCGTCGATGCCGGCGCCGCGCCAGGTCAAGGTGCCGAAACTGTAGAGCACCGAGTGGCTGGCCTGACAAAGACCACAGGCGATCAGGAAAAGAAGGAACGCCCGCTGGCGCAGCAGCTCGCCGATGCGAATAGGAGCATGGCCGCGGGCCGCTGCAGCTGCCTTCGGCTCGGCCGCCGGCAGCAGCAACGCGAAGGGCGCCAGGAAAATGATGCTGGCAAGGCCGACAAAGAGCACCCAGGGCGGACCGTAACGGTCGACGGCGATGCCACACATGAAGGTGCCGGCGATGAACGCAACCGAGCTCCACATGCGCACACGTGCATAGTCGAGACCGTGCTTGCGGGTCTCGGTCACCAGCACGCCATCGTAAAGCGGCATGGGCGGTGACCACAGGAAACCCCAGACCATGGTGACGACGAAAATCGCCAGGAACGTGGTGGAGAGCTCGTAGGCGCCGATCATGACGACGGCCGCGAGACCCAGGGTCACCATCACGCCGCGCGGACCGCCCAGTTTGTGGGCGATCCAGCCGACGGAGAGCGTGGCGACGATGGCCACGATCTGGCGCGACATGAAGAGCGTGCCGATCTCGGTGTCGGTGACACCGCGGTCGCGCAGCCAGACCGGCCAGTAGCTCATGAAGGCGCCGGCCGCAAAGAAGTAGGCGCCGCCATAGGCCGCGAGCCGGAGGCCCGTCAGCCATTTGGACATCAGATGGCGAACTCGCGCCGGATCGTGTCGCTGTGCTGGCCGAGCGTTGGCACGTCGCCCAGCCGCTCGGGTTCGCCGCTGTAGGAGGCCGCCAGGGCCGGAATGGTGATGTCGCCGCCGCTCGATCCGAAGACTGTGCGGCGAAGCTGCGGATGTTTCGACAGATCACTGATTGTGCTGACGCGCGCCCAGGCGATCTGCGCGGCGTCGAGGCGGGCGGCCAGATTAGCGAAGCTCTGTGCGCCGAAGCTCTCCTGCACGATCGCGTTGGTGGCGTCGCGCCGCGCATTGCGGGCCTTGTTGGTGGCGTAGTCGGGATCCTTCTCGAGGCCCGGCCGGTCGAGCACGCCGTGGCACAGGCGCTCGAACTCGCGGTCGTTCTGGATCGAGATCAGCACCGGCACGTCGTCGGCCGTCTGGTAGACGCCGTAGGGCGCGATGAAGGGATGGGTGAGCCCGAGCCGCGGCCATTCGTAGGCGGAATAGTCCATGGCGAGCAGCGGCACCGCCATCCACTCGGCCATCGACGAAAAGAGCGAGACCGAAATGGCGCGACCCTCGCCGGTCTTCTGCCGCGCCAGCAGCGCTTCCAGCACGGCGGCATGGGCATACATGCCGGTGCCGATATCGGTTGCCGAAATGCCGACGCGGCCCGGCGCGTGCTCGGTGCCGGTGATCGAGGCGAGCCCACTCTCGGCCTGGACGAGCAGGTCGTAGGCGCGGCGGTCCTTGTAGGGGCCGTGGTCGCCGTAGCCCGAGACGTCGACGGTGATCAGCTTCTTGTGCTGGGTCCGCATTGCGGCAGAGCCGAAGCCTGCGCGCTCGGCCGCCCCCGGCGCCAGGTTCTGGATCAGCACATCGGCCTTGCCGATGATTCGGTGCAGCAGGGCGAGGTCGGCCTTCTGCTTGAAGTCGAGGGTGAGGGACTGCTTGCCGCGGTTCAGCCAGACGAAGTAGCTCGACAGTCCGTGCACATAGCCATCATAGGCGCGGGCGAAGTCGCCTTCGGGCCGCTCGATCTTGATGACTCGTGCGCCAGCATCCGCCAGGCGAGCCGAGCAATAGGGGGCAGCGACTGCCTGCTCCACACTCACCACCAGCAGACCGTCCAGCGCTCCAGGCATTGCTCACCTTCTCATTGTTCAGGGCCGGCAACATGCCTCAGCCGGCTCGGGTATGCCATAGTGACGCTTTCGAGAAACATGGAACGAGGAAGAGGAAATGCCGGGACCGTTGCAGGGCGTAAGGGTGATCGATCTGACGGCCGTTTTGCTGGGGCCGTTCGCCACGCAGCACCTGGCCGATATGGGCGCCGACGTGATCAAGGTCGAGCCGCCGGAAGGTGACCTGCTGCGCGCCTCGGGCGGCAGCCTCGGCCGCGACAAGGGCATGGGCCCGATCTACATGGCGGCCAACCGCAACAAGCGGTCGATCTGCCTCGATCTCAAGAAGCCCGCCGCCGTCGCCGTCCTGAAGGAGATGATCAAGACGGCCGATCTCTTCATTCACAACAGCCGGCCGCAGGCGATCGAACGGCTGGGCCTGGGCTACGAGGAGCTGAAGAAGATCAACCCCTCGATCGTCTACGCCTATTCGCTGGGCTATGCGCGCAAGGGGCCCTACGGCCACAAGCCGGCCTTCGACGACCTGGTGCAGGGCGTGAGCGGCGCGGCCTCCTTACAGAGCCGGGTCGACGGCCAGCCGCCACGCTTCATGCCGAGCCTGATCGCCGACAAGACGACCGGCCTTCATCTCTGCATCGCCGTTCTCGGCGCGCTCTATCACCGCAAGGCGACGGGCGAGGGCCAGATGATCGAGGTGCCGATGCTGGAGACGCTCGCCTCGTTCTGGCTGACCGAGCATCTGTTCGGTGCCACCTGGAAGCCCGAGCGCGCTGCCATGGGCTACGACCGCATCATCAACAAGTTCCGTCATCCGTTCCCGACCAAGAACGGCTACATCTGCGCGTTGCCCTACACCGACCAGCACTGGATCGCCTTCTTCAAGCTCGCCGACCGGCCCGACCTCTGCGAGGAAAAGAAATTCGTCGACCGCATGGAACGCGCCAAGCATTTCAGCGAGCTCTACCAGGTGCTCGATTCGCTGCTGAAGCACCGCACTACCGAGGAATGGCTGGAGATGTTCGACAAGGCCGACATCCCCGCCATGCCGGTGCGCACCCTGGAGGAGCTGATGGACGATCCGCACCTCAAGGCCACCGGCTTCTTCACCGAACGCGAGCATCCGACCGAAGGACCGATCACGACCTTCGCGAGTCCGCTCGACTTCGAGAAGACCAAGGTCGAGTTCCGCCGCCATGCGCCGCGGGTCGGCGGCGACGGCATCGAAGTGCTCCGCGAGGCGGGCCTTGACGAGGGCGCCATCGAAAAGCTCAGGGCCGAGAAGGCTCTGATCGTTCCGTAGACTGGCATGACCGAGGTTGCGTCCGTCGCGTCGAGTGCCTTTCCGGCGCGGCCAGGCAACCTCGTTCGCTTCCTGATCGACGGCGAGGCGATCTTCCGGCGCATAGGTGAAGCCGTTGCGTCGGCCCGCCACGGCGTCTGGCTGACCGTCGCCTTCTACGCGGACGATTTCCGCTTTCCCGACGGTCTTGCGCTGTTCGACGTGCTCGACGCCGCCGTCGCGCGTGGCCTCGACGTGCGCGTCCTCTTCTGGCGGCCCAACCCGGAGAGCAGCGGCTATGGTCGGACATTTGCCGGTACGCCGTCCGATCGGGATTTGTTGCGGGCACGAGGCTCGCGCTTCAAGGTCCGGTGGGATCGGGCAAAAGGAGCCTTCTGTCAGCACCAGAAGAGCTGGATGATCGATGCCGGACATCCCTCGGAGACGGCCTTCGTCGGGGGAGCGAACCTGACGGCCAAGGCGCTGCTGCGGCACGACGTCTATGCCGAGATCACGGGGCCGTCGGCGACGGACATACGCCACAACTTCGTCCAACGATGGAACGACGCCAGCGAGCGGACAGCGCCGGATGGCAATTGGGCCTGCGATCCTCTCGATGAGTTGCCGATCCTGCAAGCAATGCCGATATCGCAGGGATCGAGCACGGTGCAGGTTCAGCGTACGCTCGGTCCTGAGAAGTCGATCCTCGATCAATACAAGCAGGCGATCGATGCGGCTTCCCGCACGATCTATCTCGAGAATCAGGCGATCCCGATACCGGAAGTTGCAGCCCATCTCGAGGGAGCGCTGCAGCGGGGTGTCGAGGTGATCCTGGTCGTGCCGGCAATTCCGGAGGCCCCTGTCTACGAGGCCCGTCGAGACCCGGCGCGATGTGGATTGTTCAATGCGCTGGAGCGGCTGGCGGCGTATCCGAACTTCCTGCTTGCTGGAATGGCGGAGAGCTCGAACGCGGATCGTCGGTTCACCTATGTCCATGCCAAGGTGATGATCGTAGACGATGCCTGGGCGACCGTGGGCTCGTGCAATCTCCACACGTTTTCGCTGACGGGGAACGCCGAAATGAACGCCTCGATCTGGGATGCAGGCGCCGCCACGGCGTTGCGCTGTGTACTTTTCAGGCGGCAGCTAAGCGTAGAGACGGCGTCGCTGCCGGGCCGGGAAGCATTCGCCCTTTTCAGGAGCGTCGCGCGCGACAACCGGCGCAAGATCGAGACGGTGTCAGGTGGCCTCGAAGGAGCGGCGATCATGCTCCTTCCGACCGCCTATGCACGGGAGCCCGACGCGCTGCCCTGACCTGTTTGTTTACGATATGTCGGCCGGCTGATAGCGTCGGCGGCAATGATTGCCGGCTTGATCAAGAAACTGATGGCTTTGACGCCCTATCGGGTCTCTCGCCATCGCGAGAACCGGTTCGACGCCACGCACAGTTGCCTCTGGCATTTTCGAGAGCTCGGCTACCAGCCGCGTTTGGTCATAGATGGCGGAGCCCATCTCGGGACTTTCGCCGACGCAGCGCAGCGCGCCTTTCCCGCGGCGGAGATTCACCTCGTCGAGCCGCAACCGGCCGCCCGTGCGCCGCTCGAAGCCATGGCCCGACAACGTGGCTGGACCTTCCACGCCTGCGCGCTCGACGATCGGGCCGGCAGCCTGCGGCTCGCCTGCGAGGCGACGCCGAACACGGGTGCCCATGTCACGTTCGCAGAAGAAGAAGCGACGGACGTGCCGGCCTCGACGGTCGATACGCTGTTCGGCGCGCACCTTCGCGCCGATTCCCGTGCCCTGCTGAAGCTCGACCTGCAGGGACACGAGCTGCGGGCGTTGCGCGGCGCTGTGGCCTCCCTGCCGTCGATCGAGCTTGTCCTCGTCGAAGTGTCGTTCTTTCGCCAGTACCTCGAGCCCAGCATTCCCGAGCTGGTCAATTTCTTCGACGAGCAGGGATTTGATCTTTTCGACGTGGTCGGATTGTCGGGCCGCACCCGGGACGGCCGCCTGCGGCAGGGCGATTTCGTCTTCGTCAGGCGCGGCACGGTTTTGTCAGCCGATACGGCCTGGGCGTGATAATCTGGACAGTCTGAAACCGCTGCCGATACGCTTCGGCGATGGGAGGACTCGACATGCGGAGAGGCAAGCTTGTCCTTGGTCGGCGGTCACTGGTCGCGGGCTCGGCGGTGGCCTCGTTGGCCGCGATGTCGCCGGCGATCGTGTGGGCCCAGGAAACGCCCGGCGTCACCGAAACCGAGATCCGCATCGGCAGCACGACGTCGCTCAGCGGCCCGGTCTCGGCGCTCGGCACACAGGCAAGATGCCAGGAGGCCTTCTTCAAGCGGATCAACGACAAGGGCGGCATCGCCGGCCGCAAGATCAACTATATCTACTACGACGACGGCTTCAGCCCACCCAAGACCGTGGAGCAGGTCCGTCGCCTGATCGAACAGGACAAGGTGGCTTTTCTGTTCAACATGCTGGGGACGGCACCCAACTCCGCCGTCGCCAAATACATCAACCAGAAGAAGGTGCCGCACCTTTTCCTGTCGGTGAACGGCGACAAGTGGGGCGATTACAAGAACACGCCCTGGACAATGGGCTTTGCGCCCAGCGCCCGCATCGAATCGCAAATCTACACGAAGTACGTGCTGCAGCAGAAAGCCGACGCGCGCTTTGCCATCCTTTATCAGAACGACGATCTCGGTAAGGACTATCTCGGCGGTGTGCGCGACGTCCTGAAGGACGAGTTCGACAAGCGCGCGACCGCTGTCTCCTACGAAGTCACCGATCCGACCGTCGATTCCCAGATCATCAACCTGCGGTCGACCAACGCCGACGCCGTTATCCTGGGCGGTACGGCGAAGTTCGTGGCACAGGCCATCCGCTCGATTTCCGATCTCGGCTGGAAGGCAATGGTCTTCCTCGCCAGCGGCGCCACGTCGGTGGCCGGCGTGATCGAACCGGTCGGTCGCGAGAGGGCGATCGGGGTGATGTCGTCGGCCTACGTCAAGGATCCCAACGATCCCGCTTGGGCGAACGATCCGGCCATTGCCGACTACGCCGCCTTCATGCGGGACTACTTTCCCGCCGGCAATGCGAAGGACACCTACAACAGCTACGCCTACATGGTGGCGCAGGTCCTGATGCGCGTGCTGGAGCAGTGCCAGGGCAGTTTCACGCGCGAAAACATCATGCGTCAGGCGACCAGCCTGAAGAACGTCGAGATACCCATGCTCCTGCCGGGCGTCGTGGTGAACACCAGCCCGACCAACTACCATCCGCTGCGGCAGGTCCAGCTCATGAAATGGGACGGCCAGACCTGGAGCCGCTTCGGCAAGATCATCGAGGGGGCAGAGGTCTAGGTTTCATGCGTTGACGTGGGCAAAAATCACGTAAAGGCGTTCCGCGTCGCGGCGACTCCAGCCGCCATCCGATTGCGTTTTGCTTGTCCGGCCAGGACTCGCCGCTAAACTCCGGCCCAACCAAATTCCTGCCCCGGGAGGGCCCGATGGACCTCGCTTTCACGCCTGAGGAACAGAAATTCGCTGATGAAGTTCGCGCTTTCGTGCGGGCCAACCTGCCGGCCGACGTGCGCGACAAGGTGAAGAACGGCAAGCACCTGATCCGCGACGATTACATGCGCTGGCAGCAGGCGCTCGGGAAGAAGGGCTGGCTGGTCTACACATGGCCGAAGAAGCATGGCGGTCCGGGCTTCACGCCGGCGGAGCGTTACATCTTCGAGAATATCTGCGCCGAGGAGTATGCCCCCGGCATCATCCCGTTCGGCACCAAGATGGTCGGGCCGGTGATCTATACCTTCGGCACCGACGAGCAGAAGGCGAAGTACCTGCCGTCGATCCGCGAAAGCACCGTGTGGTGGTGTCAGGGCTACTCCGAGCCGGGCTCCGGCTCCGACCTCGCGTCGCTGCGGACCAAGGCCGAGAAGCAGGGCGACCATTACATCGTGAACGGTTCTAAGACCTGGAACACGATGGGCCATTGGGCCGATTGGATCTTCTGCCTGGTCCGCACCGATTCCAAGGCCAAGCCGCAGGAGGGCATTTCCTTCCTGCTGATCGACATGAAGACGCCCGGCATCACCGTGAAGCCGATCATCATGGCCGACGGCGGCCACGAGGTGAACGAGGTCTTCTTCGACAATGTGAAGGTTCCGGTCGCGAACCTCGTCGGCAAGGAGAACGAGGGCTGGACCTGCGCCAAGTTCCTGCTGGCCAATGAGCGTCTCGGGATTGCCGCCGTGCCGCAATCCAAGCGTGGCGTCGCGGCCTTGAAGGACATCGCGCGCGCCGAACAGGAAAACGGCAAGCCGCTGATCGAGAACCAGAGCTTTGCCGAGAAGATCGCCGACCTCGAGATCCAGGTGACGGCGCTGGAGTTCACGGAGCTGCGTGTGCTGTCGCAGATGGCGCATGGCGGCCAGCCCGGACCCGAGGTCTCCGGCCTCAAGATCCGCGGCTCGGAGATCCAGCAGCGCATCACCGAGCTCACCATGGAGGCCGTTGGCGAGTATTCGGCGCCGTACCTGCCCGGCCTGCTGTGGCAGGGCACCAACGAGGCGCCGGTTGGGCCGGACTACGCCCACCTCGCCGCGCCGCGCTATTTCAATACGCGCAAGACGACGATTTACGGCGGCAGCAACGAGATCCAGAAGGGGATCATCAGCAAGATGGTGCTCGGGCTGTAAGGGAGTTGAAGAGATGGATCTGGCACTGAAACCCGAGCACAAGGCCTTCGCCGACGAAGTCCGCGCCTTCGCCCGCGAGAACCTGTCGCCCGCGACGCGCGAGAAGACCTTCTCGGGCAAGCACTACGACCGCGACGACCACATGGTGTGGCAGCAGGCGCTCGGGAAAAAGGGCTGGCTCGCTTACACTTGGCCGAAGAAGTATGGCGGCCCGGGCTGGGACGTCACGCAGCGCTTCCTGTTCGAGAACGTGCTGGCCGAGGAGGGCGCGCCGCGCATCCTGCCGTTCGGACCCAAGATGGTCGGCCCGGTCATCTATACGTTCGGCACAGACGCGCAGAAGGAGCGCTTCCTGCCGGGCATCCGCAGTTCCGAAGTGTCGTGGTGCCAGGGCTACTCCGAGCCCGGTGCCGGCTCCGACCTGGCGAACCTGCGGACCCGCGCCGTCCGCGAGGGCGACCACTACATCGTGAACGGCCAGAAGACCTGGACGTCGTTCGCCCATTGGGGCGACTGGATTTTCTGCCTGGTCCGCACCAAGCCCGACGCCAAGCCGCAGGAAAGCATCTCCTTCCTGCTGATCGACATGAAGACGCCGGGCGTCACGGTGCGGCCGATCATCATGACGGACGGCGCCCATCACGTGAACGACGTCTTCCTCGACAATGTGAAGGTTCCTGTCGAGAACCTAATCGGTAAGGAGAACGAGGGCTGGACGTGCGCCAAGTTCCTGCTGGCCAACGAGCGGCTGGGCATCGCCGAGGTACCGTCCTCCAAGCGCGGCGTCTCGGTGTTGCGCCAGATCGCGCGGGCTGAGCCGCTGAACGGCGGCACCCTGGCCGACGATCCGGCCTTCACGGCGCAGATCGCCGACGTCGACCTGCAGGTTCAGGCCCTGGAGATGAGCGAGCTGCGCGTGTTGTCGACCATGGCCCAGGGCGGTGCCCCCGGACCCGAGGTTTCGACCCTGAAAGTCCGCGGTTCGGAAATCCAGCAGCGCATCGCCGAGCTCACGATGGAGGCGGTGGGCGAGTATGCCCAGCCCTACCAGCCCGGCATGCTGTTCCAGGACACCAACGAAACGCCGATCGGCCCCGACCATGCCCCGCCGGCGGCGCCGCGCTATTTCAACATGCGCAAGACCAGTATCTACGGCGGCAGCACCGAAATTCAGAAGAATATCGTGTCGAAGATGGTGCTCGGGCTATAAGTCCAGCCAAGAATTCCGGAGGAGAAGCAATGGATCTGTCCCTTTCCGACGAACAGAAGCAGTTGCAGGAAGCCGCAGAGCGTTTCGTTCGCGACAAATACACGTTCGAGAACCGCCGCAAGATTGCCGCCAGCGAGCGTGGCTGGCTGCCTGAGAACTGGGCGCAGTTCGCCGAACTGGGCTGGCTCGGCATGGCGTTCTCGGAAGAGGATGGCGGCTACGGCGGCGGTCCGATCGAGACCATGATCGTCATGGAGCAGTTCGGTAAGGGCCTGGTGCTCGAGCCCTTCCTGCCGACGGTCGTGCTGGGCGGCGGCATGATCGCCAGCGCCGGCTCGAAGGCCCAGAAGGAGGCGCTGCTGGCGCCGATGATCGAGGGCAAGAAGCAGTTCGCCTTCGCCTGGCTGGAGCGCCAATCGCGCTACAACCTGGCCGACGTGTCGCTCAAGGCGACCAAGGAAGGGGCCGGCTGGTCGCTCTCGGGCCACAAGGGCGTCGTCTACAACGCGCCGTCGGCCGACCACATCATCGTGCTGGCGCGGACGGCGGGATCGGCGCGCGAGCCGAAGGGCCTGACGCTCTTCATCGTCGACGCCAAGGCCAAGGGCATCAGCCGTCGCGACTATCCCACGCAGGATGCGCTGCGCGCCTCGGAGCTCACCTTCGACAAGGTCTCGGTCGGTGCGGACGCTGTGCTGGGCAAGGTCGATGACGCGTTCCCCGTGGTCGAAGGGGCGGTCGATCGTGCCATCGTCGCACTCTGCGCCGAGGCTACCGGCTGCATGGACGCGATCAACGCCGCCACCTTGGAGTACATCAAGACCCGCAAGCAGTTCGGCGTGCCGATCGGCAAGTTCCAGGTGCTGCAGCACCGCATGGTCGACTGCTTCACCAACGCCCAGGAAGCACGCTCGATGACGCTCATGGCGTCGCTCAAGATCGACGACAAGGATCCCACGGTCCGCGCCAAGGCCGCCTCCGGCGCCAAGGTGCAGATCGGCAAGTCGGGCAAGTTCTGCGGCCAGAGCGCGGTGCAGATGCACGGCGGCATGGGCGTCACCGACGAGCTCTCCGTCAGCCACTACTTCAAGCGGCTGACCATGATCGACCTGATGTTCGGCAACCAGCAGCACCACCTCACGCGCTACAGCAACCTCGCCATGGCGGCGTGAGGTTCTCGCTTTAGGCATCGCTGACAGGTTGAGCGCAGCCCTCTCTTTCATTCTCCTCTCCCCCGCCTCGGGGGAGAGGTTGGGTGAGGGGGTGCGAAAGATGCCTAAGTCGCAGAGTTCTGCGGTAACAGCCGCCCCCTCACCTAACCTCTCCCCCAAATGGGGGAGAGGAATATGAATGTGACGGACAGCGCATCGAAGTGATGTGAGCGCCATCGTCAACATCATCGTGCCGGTCTTCGGCATCGTGCTGGTCGGCTGGGTGATCGGCCGCAGCAGGCTCCTCAGTCCCGAGGGGTTGCGCGGTTTCACGGCCATCACCTTCTATGCGCTGTTCCCGGCGCTGCTCTTCCGTTCGATGGCCCGGGTGCGGATCGAGACTCTGGAGCCCGCCATCCTGGCCGCCTTCTTCGGCGGCGTGATGCTGCTTTATGGCGCGATGCTGCTGCTCGGCCGGCTGCAGGGGCTGAGCCTCGGTGACCGGGCGATGTTCGCCCTCTCGGGCACTTTCTCCAACGGTGTCGGCATCGGCATTCCCTTCATCACCTACGCCTTCGGCGAGAAGGGGCTGGTGCCGCTGCTGATGATCATCAGCGTGCACTCGGTGATCCTGCTGACCTTCACCTGTTTCCTCATGGAGATGGATGGAGGCCGCGGCGGGCAGTCACGCGGCCGGCTGGCAGCCCGCCTGGGCGGTGCGGCCTTGTCGATGCTGAAGCATCCGGTGGTTCCGGTGATCTTCGCCGGCCTGGCATGGGGCGAGATCACGACCCATACCGCTCTTGCGACGCCGGCAGTCATCGATCGTATCCTGGAAGCGCTGGCCGCCGCGGCACCACCCTGCGGCCTGATCATGGTCGGCGCGTCGCTCGCCCATGTCGGTCTCAAGGGGCATTGGCAGCCGGCTGCCCTGGCCTCGGCCTTCAAGCTCGCGGCACTTCCGGTGCTGGTCTGGCTGATCGGGCGCTACGTCTTTCCGCTCGATCCGCTCTGGCTGATGGTGGCGACGCTGAACGCCGCCCTGCCGGCCGGCGCCAACGTCTACCTGATCGCCCAGATGTACAATATCGGCGTTGGCCGGGCGACCAACGCCGTGGTGATTTCCACGGCGGCCAGCGTCTTCACCCTGTCCGTCGCGTTGCTGCTGCTCGGCGTGCAGGCAGGCTGAAGCGGTGCCGCGCCGGCCGGATCACCGCTTCAGGGTGAGGGTCATTTCCGCGACGCCCGTCGCGAGGTTGTAGCCCGCGTCCTTCGTGACGCCCGCCGCCACCATGCCGATCTCGGCATTGGGGCCGCCATAGATCCAGTTGCCGCCGGCCTGCTTGCCGTCCGCCACCACGGTGCTCTGTTCGCCGACATAGGTACCGGCGATCTGGTCGACCTTGCGGTCGGAGCCCAGTGAATAGACCCGCCAGATCGTGTGGACGGCCTTGGTGTAGCCGATGTCGATGCCGACCTTGTTGATCGTGCCGGAATACTCGGCCGAGGAGCCGCCATCGCGGCCGAGGAAGACGCATTCCATGCTCTTGCTCGATCCCAGGACATAGCCCGTGCCGCCGGCGACGTTGCAGCTCAAGGCACCGATATAGATGCGCGAGTTGGTGTTGGTGGTGTTGAGCTGCTGCGCGCTCTGCTGCTGCATGCAGGCGCCGGTGGTGAGAGCGAGAGTTGCCGCCAGGGCGGCCGTCGAAAGTCTGATCATGTAGTCTCCTTACGCGCGAGACTATGGCACGAAACGCCGATGCGATGCTGCTCGCATCGGCGTCAGCAGCTGGGGATATGCAACCGAGCGGACTCGCTTGGAAATCAGAACTTGTAGGACAGCCCCAGCAGGCCGAAGGGCTGGGTTGGCGTCTCGATGATCGGGCTGGCCGCGGCATTGCCCAGCAACTGCGAGACTCCCAGGGTGGCATTCACAGTCCAGGAGTTCGACAGGGCGTAGACGCCGGACAGGCTGCCGGAAATGCTGCGCATGCCGGCGCCCGGTTGATAGACCGGGTAGTTGGTGTTGCTGGCTTGCAGCGGGTCGACGCCGAACCATTTCTGCATGTTGTTGCTGTCCGCCCAGGTCGCCCCGACCAGGCCGATCACGGTGAACTGGTGCGTGAAACGGTGACGGTAGGTCGCCTCCATGGTGACGGTCGTGCCGTTCTGGTTGCCGAAGGCGCGATCACCCTGCAGAGAAAGACCCACGCCGTTGAGGAAGTTGGCACGCAGGAACAGGCTGGCGCGAACCGCAGGATTGATATCGCCCATGCCGTTCAGCCGCGACGACCAGTTCTGCCAGCGGCCGACCGAGTAGCCGACGGCACCGCCGAACGACAGCGGTCCGCCGCGCCACATGACGATGCCAAGGCCGTCTCGGCCGTTGAGATAGATCGTGTCGAGCAACGGCAGGCCGGCGCGGTAGGAGATGTCGGGCAGCGGGGCCGGCGTGATCACGAAGGATTTGGCCCCGGGATAGACCGGCGCGACGAGCGCGCCGGCACCCAGCCGTGCCGACCAGCGGCCCGAGGCGAGGGTCGATCGTGAGGGAGAGGTCAATTCCATATTGGTCGCCTGGCCGTGTGCGCGTCCGGTGATCAGCAGATTGATCGCCAGCAGAATGGTCAGATAGATGGCCAGAGCCGCCATGAGCTGGCCGATCGTCCGCGGCCAGCGCGTAGCCGGGCGACTGTCGTTCGTCATCATGTCCTGAATCCTCTGAGCAATGACTCTCCGGGGCGGGCCCGGTGCTCAGACTGACTAGTCGCGCTACATTGCGATAAGCTGGTGCGGCTGCGTTCGCGGCGGCAATCTTTTCGATGGCCACGTCAGGTTGCGGCAATGCAGCCGTGAGAGCATCGCGACGGGGCGAAGAGCAAAGGTCGATGCGCATCCTTTTGGTGGAAGACGAGATCGAGATGGCGGCCGCGCTGCGTGGCGCGCTGGCGCGGCGCGGCTTTGTCGTCGACAGGGTTCGCACGCTCGAAGAAGCGCGCATCGCGCTGAAAGAGGCCGGCGTGCGCACCGTGCTGCTCGACCGCCGCCTGCCGGATGGAGACGGCCTCAGCCTGCTTCCCTTGCTGCGTTCGATGACCGATCCGCCGTTCGTCATCATGTTGACGGCGCTCGGTCAGACGATGGAGAGGGTCGAAGGGCTCGACGCCGGGGCCGACGACTATCTCGTGAAGCCGTTCGAGCTCGACGAGCTGCTGGCCCGACTGCGTGCCGTTGCGCGCCGTCGCGCCGGCGCTGCCGTTGAACCACTGACCCTGGGCGCGCTGAGCTTCGATACGGTCCATCGCGAAGCGCTGGTCGACGGGCAACCCCTGCAATTGCCGCGCCGGGAGATCGCGCTCCTCGACGTGCTGCTGCGGCGCGCCGGCCGCGTCGTGTTGCGCGAGACGATCGAGGCGGCGCTGTTCGGCTTCGACGACACGCCGGCGTCGAACACACTCGATTCGCATGTCTCGCGGTTGCGGCGGCGCCTGTCTGAAGCCCGGGCCGGTGTCGCCATCCATGCGCTGCGCGGTGTCGGCTACATGGCCAAGGCAGAGTAGATGCGCTGGTGGCCCAAACGCCGTCGTGCTCCCTCGCTGGCGCGCCGGATGATCCTGGGACTCGTGGCTTTCCAGGCCGTCGTCGGTCTGGCGGAGATTTTCGCCGAGCCGATCGCCACCGGCCGGCTGTCGTTGCGCCAGTGGCTGGCTGCCGAGCAGGCCGCACAGCTGGTGGCCGCCTCGCTCGGCCGCAATGCCGCCGGCGAATTGACCTACGTGCCGACGCCGGACCTGCAGTCCTATATCGCGGCAGCGCCCGAGTTCTGGTTCTACATCACCGACGGTACCGAGCTTCTCCGCGGTGGCAGCACGACGCAGCCGATCTTCGAGCGCGGGCCGGACGGCCAGCGCAAGGATCCGCGGCAGGGCACGATGTTCCAGCTCGAAACGCAGGTCGGCAAGGTCAACCTCATGCTGGGCGGCGAGCATGGCGAGCTGCTGGAAGGCGCCTGGATCTGGCTGGGCGACCGGCTGCGCCGCTGGCTGATCACCCTGGTGATCGTCGCAGTCTGCGTGACCGTCGTCACCGTCGGCCTCGTGCAACTTCTGCTGCGCCCGGTACGCGCCGCTGCGCGGGCCGCGTCGGCGCTGCAGCCCGGGCAGCATTCACCGGCTTTGCCGGAGGCGGGCGTTCCCGTCGAGATCCTGCCGCTGGTCAGTGCCACCAATGCCGCCTTCGATCGGTTGGAGCGCGAGCACAGCCGGCAGCGTCGCTTCATCGCCAACGCCGCGCACGAGTTGCGCACGCCGATCGCCATCCTGGGCATCCGGCTCGACGAGCTGCCCGAAGGGCAAACCAAGCAACGGCTGCGCCAGGACGTCCGGCGCCTGACGATGCTCGCCAACCAGCTGCTCGACATCGAGCGACTGCATCATGCCGGCGGGCCGCAGCCCGACCGCAGGGTCGAGATGGTGGCGCTCGCGCGTGAGGTCGTGGCCGAGATTGGCCCTCTTGCCATTGACAGCGGTGGCACACTCTCTTTTCGCAGCGCTCTGCGGCGGCTCGACATCGTCGGTGACGAGCAGGCGCTGCGTGGTGTCCTGCTCAATCTGATCGGCAATGCGCTCACCCATGGTGGCCGCGGCGTCAGTGTCGAAGTGCGTATCGATCTCGACGGCACCATCGTCGTTGCCGATAGCGGGGTAGGGGTCACGGTCGAGGCCCGCGAACGGGTCTTCGAGGCTTTTCAGCGCGCCAGTGAAGGATCGGCCGGGGCAGGACTCGGCCTCTACATCGTGCGTGAGGTGTTGAAGGCCCACCATGCGCTGATTGAGTTGCGCGACGGCCGGCCCGGCGCGATCTTTCGCATCCGTTTCGACGACGCCTCGCGCCGCGTGAACTAGCGCTTCTGAGCGGAGCTCCAGCTCCGCTCATGTTCATGAGGCCCGCAGTGCGAAGAAAAGCACTGCCGTCAGCGCAAAGCCGACGCGAGCAACGTGACGCCGGCGACGGCCATGACGATGTCGAGCAGGCGCTGGAAGACAGTGGAGCTCAGCCGTTCGACGATGGCGCGGGCGGCGTAGGTCCCGACCATCACCGAAGAGCCCGAAATCAGCCCCTTGATCACGATGTCGAGCGGCAGGGCGCCGAAATGCTGGAAGGTGGCGGCTTTGCTGATGTAGATCGCCAGCGACCCGGCGGCCTCTGTCGCGATGAAGGCGCCCTTCACCAGGCCATGGGCGGCAAAAGCCGGGACGCTGAGCGGGCCGGTCGACACGACGATGCCGGTGAGAAAGCCGATGACGGCACCGGCCACGACCAGGCCGCCATATCCCAGGCTGATCTTGCGGGCCGCCAGCCAGTGGCGCCCCGGGATCATGGCCAGGAAGAAGACGCCGAGCGCCAGGTCGACGGCCCGCTCGGGCAGCACCAGCAGGGTGCGGGCCCCCAGCGCCGCCGCGGGAATGCCGCCTACAGCATAGGCGGCACAGCCGCGCCAATCGATGTCGCGCCACCAGGCGGTGATCTTCGCGAAGTTCGACATCAACGCCACGACCGTCATGATCGGCACCGCTTCGCGCGGTCCGAAGGCGAAGACCAGGACCGGCAGCAGGATGACCGTGGCACCCGTGCCGACGATGCCGCTGACCACACCCGCGACCAATCCGACGGCGAGAACGAGCGCATAGGTCAGCATGCCGGGAGCATGCTCCCGGCGAAGGTCAGTATCCGATGTTCGGCCTCAGCCATTTTTGCGCCTGCTCGATCGTGACACCGCGGCGTTTTGCATAGTCCTCGACCTGATCGGCGCCAATACGAGCGACACCGAAATACTGCGCCTCGGGATGGGCGAAGTAATAGCCCGAGACCGCCGAGATCGGAATCATGGCGAAGCTCTCGGTCAGGGTCATGCCGGCGTTCTGGCCGGCATTCAGCAGGCGGAAGAGCTCGGGCTTCTGGCTGTGGTCGGGGCAGGCGGGGTAGCCCGGCGCTGGCCGGATGCCGCGATACTTCTCGCGCACCAGGTCATCGTTGCTGAGGGCTTCGTCGGGCGCATACCCCCAAAGGGTCTTGCGCACCCGCTCGTGCAGACGCTCCGCAAAGGCTTCTGCGAGGCGATCGGCCAGTGCCTTCAACAGGATATCCGAGTAGTCGTCATGGTCGGCACGGAAGCGGGCGAGGTGCTCCTCGATCCCGTGGCCTGCCGTCACGGCAAAGCCGCCGATCCAATCGGCTTCCGGCGAGATGAAGTCGGCCAGGCACATGTTGGCGCGGCCCGACCGCTTCTCGATCTGCTGGCGCAGGAAATAGAGGCGCGACAGTTCCTTGGTCCGGCTCTCGTCGGTGTAGAGCACGACATCGTCGCCGTCCCTGCGGCACGGCCAGAACGTGACGACGCCCTTGGCGGTCAGCCACTTCTCGCGCACGATATGGTCCAGCATCTTGCGGGCATCGGCGTAGAGCTTCTTGGCGCTCTCGCCCACCACCTTGTCTTCGAGGATCGACGGATAGGTGCCGGCCAGCTCCCAGGCGCGGAAGAACGGCGTCCAGTCGATGCGCTCGATCAGCTCATGCAATGGGTACTCGGCGAAGACGCGCGTGCCGGTCACGGCAGGCTTGGGCGGCGTATAGGCCGACCAGTCGATCTGGTAGCTGTTGGCGCGCGCCGCCTCGACCGGCACGACCTTGTCTTTCTGCTTGTCGCCGCGTTCCACGCGAATCGCTTCGTACTCGGCGGCGACCTTCTGGGCGAACTCGCTTGCCTGGGTGCCCGACTCGGAGACCAGCGCCTGGCAGACGCCGACAGCGCGCGAGGCATCGAGCACATGAACCGTCGTGCCCTCGTAGCGCGGCGCGATACGCAGTGCCGTATGGACCTTCGACGTGGTCGCGCCGCCGATCAGGAGCGGCACCTTGAAACCCTGGCGGGTCATTTCTTCCGCCACTGTCACCATCTCGTCGAGCGAGGGCGTGATCAGGCCCGAGAGCCCGATCATGTCGGCCTTGTTGTCGTTGGCCGACTTCAGGATGTCCTGGAACGGCACCATGACCCCGAGGTCGATGACCTCGAAGTTGTTGCACTGGAGGACCACGCCCACGATGTTCTTGCCGATGTCGTGAACGTCGCCCTTGACCGTCGCCATGACGATCTTGCCCTTGGAGCGGGCGCCCGCAGACTTCTCCGCCTCGATATAGGGCAGGAGATGGGCCACGGCCTTCTTCATGACGCGCGCGCTCTTCACCACCTGGGGCAGGAACATCTTGCCCGCACCGAAGAGATCGCCGACGACATTCATGCCGGCCATCAGCGGGCCTTCGATCACCTCGATCGGCCGCGCGATCTGCAGACGCGCCTCTTCGGTGTCGGCGACCACGAACTGGTCCATGCCCTTGACCAGCGCATGCTCCAGCCGCTTCTCGACCGGCCAGCTGCGCCACTCCGCGTCCTGCGTCTCGGCGACTTCGCCGGTGCCCTTGTACTTGGGCGCCAGTTCGAGAAGCCGCTCGGTTGCATTGGGATTGCGGTTGAGGATCACGTCCTCACAGGCGTCGCGCAGTTCCTGCGGGATCTGGTCGTAGACCTCGAGCTGGCCGGCATTGACGATGCCCATGTCCATGCCCGCCTGAATGGCATAGTAGAGGAACACCGAATGCATCGCCTTGCGGACCGGCTCGTTGCCGCGGAAGGCGAAGGAGAGGTTGGAGACGCCCCCCGAAATCTTGGCGGCCGGGCAGCGCTTCTTGATCTCGCGGGTGGCCTCGATGAAATCGACGCCGTAGTTGTTGTGCTCCTCGATGCCGGTGGCGACCGCGAAGATGTTGGGATCGAAGATGATGTCTTCCGCCGGGAAGCCGACCTGGTTCACGAGAATGTCGTAGGCGCGGGCGCAGATCTCGACCTTGCGTTCCTTGGTGTCGGCCTGGCCTTTCTCGTCGAAGGCCATGACGACGACCGCGGCACCGTAGCGGCGCACCTTGCGGGCGTGGGCAATGAAGGGCTCGATGCCTTCCTTCATGGAGATCGAGTTCACGATCGGCTTGCCGGCGACGCATTTCAGGCCGGCTTCGATCACGCTCCACTTGGAGCTGTCGATCATGATCGGCACGCGGGCGATGTCGGGCTCCGACGCGATCAACTTCAGGTAGGTGTCCATCGCCTTCTCGGCGTCGAGCAGGCCCTCGTCCATGTTGACGTCGATGACCTGCGCGCCGCTTTCGACCTGCTGGCGCGCGACTTCGATGGCGGCGTTGTAGTCGCCTTCCAGGATCAGCTTCTTGAACCTGGCCGATCCGGTGACGTTGGTGCGCTCGCCGATATTGATGAAGGTCGCGCGCGGCCCAGCCGGGGCCTCGATATCGTTATCCTGGGACATCAAAAGAAACTCGCTGCTTCCATTCCAGAGAGGCGAAGTGCTGGCGGCAGGACCTGCCAGGTGCGCGGCTTCACGCCTTTGACCGCGTCGGCGATCGCCTTGATGTGGCCGGGCGTCGTGCCGCAGCAGCCGCCGACCACGTTCAACCAGCCGTTCTCGGCCCAGCCGCGGACCAGCTTACCGGTCATCTCGGGCGGTTCGTCATAGGCGCCAAGCTCGTTGGGCAGGCCGGCGTTGGGGTAGACGCAGAGCATGCTGTCGACCTGCGGGTTCAACGCCTGTACGTAGGGATGCAGCTCGGTGGCGCCGAAGCTGCAATTCAGCCCCATGGTGATTGGCCGGGCATGACGGACCGAGTGCCAGAAGGCCTCGACCGTCTGACCCGAGAGGTTGCGGCCCGCGAGGTCGGTCAGGGTCATGGAAACCATGACCGGCAGCACCTCGCCGCGCGCTTCGCCCGCTTCGTCGGCCGCCACGAGGGCTGCCTTGGCGTTCAGCGTGTCGAACACGGTCTCGACCAGGATGAAATCGACGCCGCCGTCGAGCAGACCGTCGATCTGTTCGCGGTACATGTCCTTCACTTCGTCGAACGTCACGGCGCGATAGCCGGGATCGTTGACGTTGGGCGAGACGGAAAGCGTCTTGTTGGTCGGGCCGAGGGCGCCCGCGACGAAGCGCGGCTTGGCCGGATCGCGCGCCGTCGCGGCGTCGGCGCAGGCGCGCGTCAGCCTGGCAGCGGCGAGATTGATCTCACGCGCCATGCCGCTGATGCCGTAGTCCGAGAGGCTGATCGAGTTGGCATTGAAGGTGTTGGTCGCGACGATATCGGCGCCGGCGTCGAGATAGGCGTTGCAGATCTCCGAGATGACGTCCGGGCGCGTCAGGTTCAGAAGATCGTTGTTGCCTTTCTGGTCGTGGTTGCCGAGCGTGTCCTTGAATTGAGGGCCACCGCGATAGCCTGCCTCGTCCAGGCGATAGCTCTGGATCATCGAGCCATAGGGCCCGTCCTTGATGAGGATGCGTTCGCTGCCGATCTCGCGCAGCTGGTCGGCTTTTTCTTCCCGTGTCATCGCGGACGTACTCCCAGCAGATGGCAGATCGCGAATGTGAGATCTGCACGGTTCAGCGTGTAGAAGTGGAACTGCTCGACGCCCTCGCTCTGCAGGCGGCGGCAGAGGTCGCCCGCCACGGTGGCGGCGATCAAACGGCGCGTCTCGACATCGTCGTCCAACCCGTCGAACAGGCTGGCGAGCCAGGCCGGCACCTTGGAGCCGCACAGGCCTGCCATCTTGCTGATGCCCTGGAAATTCGAGACCGGCATGATGCCCGGCACGACCGGCACGCGGACGCCCGCCGCGGCAGCGCTGTCGCGGAAGCGGAGGAAGTCGTCGGCCTCGAAGAAGAACTGGGTGATGCAGCGGTCGGCGCCGGCGTCGACCTTGCGCTTCAGGTTTTCGAGGTCGGCCTTGGCATCGGCCGAATCGGGATGCTTCTCGGGATAGCCCGCGACGCTGATCTGGAATGGCCCGATCTTCTTCAGGCCGGCGACCAGGGCGGCAGCGTTCTCGTAGCCGCCGGGATGGACGCTGTACTTGCCGCCCATGCCGCCCGGCGGATCGCCGCGCAGCGCCACGATATGGCGGATGCCGGCATCCCAATAGGCGCGGGCGACGTCGTCGATCTCGCCCTGTGTGGCGGCCACGCAGGTGAGGTGGGCGGCGGCATCGATGCCGGTGTCCGACTTGAGGCGCGCAACCGTCTCGTGCGTGCGCTGACGTGTCGAGCCGCCCGCTCCATAGGTCACGGAGAAGAACGTCGGCTGCAATGGAGTCAGCCGGTTCACGGTCTCCCACAGGGTGCGCTCCGCCGCTTCGGTCTTGGGCGGGGAGAACTCGAAGGAGACCTTCAGCCGCTGCGGGGCGCGCGCGGGAAACTCGGCAGTGCCGACGCTCGTGCTCAGCGGGCCGGTGTCGGGGCTCATCGGGAGACTCCATGGACGGGAAGGACAGGGGATCGCGGCGCGGCGCGCGCCGGCAGCTCGCGCTCGCCGCGCCAGATGCCGGTCATCAGACGGCGGCCGGGGAAATGGATCGGCTCCAGGGGGTTGAGGCCGGCGCTGCGGAGCCAGCCCTGCACCTGGTTGTCGGCGAAGCCCAGATGGACGTGGGCGTGCTCGCGCTTCAGCTCGACGAGGTCGTGCGGCGAGAAATCGACCACCAGGACAACGCCGCCGGGGCGGACGACTCGGGCCGCCTCGGACAAGGCGGCCGCCGGATCGTCGGCATAATGCAACACGTGATGGATGGTGACGACGTCGAAGCTGTCGGCTTCGAAGGGCAGGGCATACATGTCGCCCTGGCGGATATCGGCATTGTCGATGCCGGCCCGGGCGAGGTTGGCACGCGCCAGTGCCAGCATCTCGCGGCTCTGGTCGACGCCCACGGCCTGCTCGACCTTGGGGGCCAGCACCTCGAGCAGCCGGCCGGTGCCGGTGCCGATATCGAGCAGGCGGCGGGCGCCCAAAGGCAGGTGATGGGCGAGTGCGCGCTCGATCTCGCGGTCGGCGACGTGCAGGGCGCGCAGCTCGTCCCAACGCTGGGCATTGTCGCGGAAGAAGCGGACAGCCGCGGTCTGGCGCCGCTGCTGCAGGGCATCGAGCCGCGCCCGGTCGGCGGCGATCCGCGGGTGCTTGGGATCGAGGCGCCGCACGAATTCGTGAACGAGGGCGGCATCTTCGCCGCTCGGCGCCAGACGGAAGCGCGTGAATTGCGCCTCGCGGAACCGCTCCAGCAGGCCCGCTTCGACCAGGAGTTTCAGGTGGCGCGAGACGCGCGGCTGGCTCTGGCCGAGCACATGCACGTAGTCGCTGACCGTGAGGTCCTCGCGGGCCGCCAGCGCCAGAATACGCAGCCTTGTGTCCTCGGCAGCCGCGCGCAGAAGGGTCAGCAGATGGTCCATAGAATGAAGAATATAAGCATATCTTTATGTATGCAATACTAAAAGATGCCGATTGCACGCATGCAGAAAATTCTGGCGCGTGTGTCACGATACAATCGTGCCCCTCGGGGGCCTTCAAAGCGCAGCCTCGGTATGCAACACTCCCTTTCGGTGCGGTGATCGGCGCGGCCTGGTTCAGGGCCCGGGTCTTCGGGCTGACGGAATGAACTCAGGGTTGCGTATATGATCGACGGTGTGAGGGGAGCCATGGCCGCAAGCATCCGCCGGTCGGCAGCAGCGCTTGTCTTGTGCGGGGGCCTGCTCGGGGGCTGTTCCAGCGGCGATACCGGCGCCGCTGACGTCTGGGACCCGCTCGAAACACCCAACCGCTTCATCTTTTCCATCAATCGTACCGTCGACATCATCGCCGTGCGGCCGATGGCGGTGATGTATCGCGATCTGGTGCCGGAACGGGCACAGACCTCGGTGCGCAATGCGCTCGACAATCTCGGCGAGCCGGTGACGGCCATCAACGAGGTCCTGCAGGGCGATCCGAATCGCGCGGTCACGACCCTGGCGCGTTTCCTGGTCAACTCGACCATCGGTCTCGCAGGCCTGTTCGATGTGGCGACGGGCTTCGGCCTCGAACGCACCAAGGAAGATGGCGGCAAGACGATCGGCACCTGGGCCGGCGTCGAGCCGGAGAATGGCGGTCCTTATCTCATGTTGCCGCTGGCCGGTCCGTCCAACGCACGCGACAGCGCGGGCCTGATGATGGACTACGCCGTCGATCCGTTCCGGATCCTCACCTTCAGCCTTGCCTACAACAGCTGGGACACCATCCAGAGCGTGCGCTACGCCGCCAATGTGGTCGACTATCGTTCGCGCACGATCTTTGCGCTGGACGATCTCGAGAAGAACAGCGTCGACTACTATGCCGCACTGCGCTCGGCCTATACGCAGAACCGCGCCGACCAGATCCGTCAGAAGCGTGACAAGACCAACGCCAAGAGCGAACTGGAGCGCCGCGATAATTTGGCGCTGGTGAAATAGGACGCGGCCGCGGTGCTGGTGCACCGGGGGCGTATCTGGGCTAGAACTTTTCCTCTCGAAACTTCCATGGAGCGAACGGTGCCGCTGCCCGCTTCCCGTCGTGATGTTCTTCGCCTTGCCGTCGGTGCCGCCCTCGTGGGCACGGCCCTGCCGGCCTTCGCCGCCGATCCTGCGCAACAACTCGTCGAAGGGACGGTCCAGCAGGTGATCGACATCGTCAAATCCAAGACCGGAGCCGCCCGACAGGCGGCGATCATGCAGGTGCTGGAGACCAAGTTCGATCTGCCTGCGATGGGCCGCACGACCCTTGGTACTCACTGGAACGCGGCAACGGAGGAGCAGCGCACCCGCTTCCTCAAGGCCGTCGCCACGGCGGAAGCCAAGTCCTACAGCGACCGTTTCGGCCAGTATGCCGGCCAGACCCTGTCGGTTAACAGGGTGATCCCGCGCAACAACGGTTCCACCATCGTCGATAGCCGGCTGACCCAGACCAGTGGCCAGCCGATCAAGCTCGAATGGGAGATCCGCGGCGACCGTATCACCGACGTGAAGGTCGAGGGCGTCAGCATGGTCATGACTAGACGTTCGGATTTCAATTCCTACATCCAGAACCATGGCGGAAAAGTGGACGCCCTGATCCAGGAGCTGGAAGCCCGGGCCGCCCGCTGATTTCCGTGGAGTTTGGGGCCGAATTGCGCCTGTAACGCTTTCGACGTAGTCTTTCCCGAGGGAGGCGCATCGATCGCTTTGCAGGTCATGGGAGCGGCCGCGGAGCGAAGGAGAGCGCCATGGACAGCGCAGCAGCCAAGAACGCGGCCGGTAATTCGGTCGAACTGAGATCGGTCGATCCAGTCTGGGACCGCATTCGCGAGGCGGCGCAGGCGGCGGCTGCCGCCGAGCCGGTGCTGGCGGGCACACTGCATGCCACCATTCTCAGCCAGCCGAAGTTCGAAAGCGCGCTCAGCTACCATTTGGCCCGTCTGACCGGCACGACCGAAGTGCCGGCGGCGCTGATCCGCCAGACCTTCGACGAGGCGCTGAATGCCGACAAGGCGATTGGGCTCGCCGCGCGGGCCGACATCATGGCCGTCGCCGAGCGCGACCCCGCCTGCACGTCCCACCTCGATCCGCTGCTTTGGTTCAAAGGCTATCACGCGCTGCAGACCTATCGTGCCGCGCATTGGCTATGGGGGCAGGGGCGTCAGGCGCTCGCTCACTACCTGCAGAGCCGCGCCAGCGCGCTGTTCGGGCTCGACATCCATCCCGGCGCAGTGATCGGCAAGGGCATCTTCATCGATCACGGCACCGGCGTGGTGATCGGCGAGACGGCCGTTGTCGAGGACGGTGTCTCCATGCTGCACGGTGTGACGCTCGGCGGCACCGGCAAGGAACGCGGCGACCGCCATCCCAAGGTGCGTCGCGGAGTGCTGCTCGGTGCCGGCGCCAAGGTGCTGGGCAATATCGAGATCGGCGCCTGTGCCAAGATCGCCGCCGGCAGCGTCGTGCTCGATCCGGTTCCGGCCGGTTGCACCGCCGCGGGCGTGCCGGCGCGGATCATCGGCTGCGTCGATGTCCCGGAGCCGGCACTGGAGATGGATCAGCGGATCTGATCCGGTGCGAGGAACCGAGATGGCGCATCGCTTCGCGGGTCTCGCGCTTCACACCTGGACAGTCGACACGACACCATTCGAAGCCGTCCTGATCGCTGCGAAGGCGGCCGGGTTCGAGGCCGTCGAGTTGCGCCGCGTCGATTTCAAACGCTGCCATGAGCGTGGCCTGTCGAACGACGCGGTTCTCGCTCTGGTGCGCGACAGCGGCCTGAAGGTCAGTGCTGTCGGGACGGAATACGGCTGGACCTTTGCGGCCAGAGACGATCGCGAGCGTCTGTTCGCGTCGTTGGAAGAGGCCTGCACCAATGCCGTCGCGCTCGATTGCGGGACGGTGATGAGCGGCATCGGCCCTGGCGCTGCGTCGTTCGAGGAGGCCGTCGCCAACGTCCGGCGCGCCGGCGAGATCGCCGCCCGGCATGGGCTGAGGTTGGCGCTCGAATACCAGTTCCAGCATCCGATCGTGAGCAGTCTCGATATCCTGCGCGACCTCGTCGGTCGCGCCGGACAGCCCACTGTCGGCCTGCTGCTCGACGCCTATCACCTGCAGCGCGGCGGCCGGCCCGGCCGCGGCTTCGACGACGTGCCGGGCTCGGAGATCTTCTACGTACAGTACAGCGACGTGCCTGATGCGCCGCCCGTCAGCGTGCCGCCGACCGATCGCCTGCCACCGGGCAAAGGCGTCGTGCGCTGGAGCGATCTCCTGCAGTCGCTCGCCGACAAAGGCTATCGCGGATATCTCAGCTACGAAGCGCCCAATCCGGCCCATTGGGCACGCGACGCGGCTGGCGTGGCGCGCGAAGGCGTCCAGGCAACCCGCGGCGTTCTCGACCGAGCCTTCGAGGGCTGAGAGTTCGATCCCGTATCACAGCGAGTGAAGAGCAGGTCGTGGCACGGAACGCCCCCGACCGGGAAAACGGATGATCGAAAGCTGGTCGATGCACTGCCATCGGCTATGATCGCGCCATGAGGATATTGCTGGCCGGTCTCGTCTTCTTCTTCCTGGTTGCAGCGCAGGCCTTCGCGGCGGACGATCTCGCGAACGTCAAGGCCTCGGACGGCTCGGAATTTTCCTACGTTCTCACGACCAACGACCCGAAGGCCGTGCAATACGCGGTCATCCTGATGCCGGGCGGTCGCGGCATTCTCGATCCGCGCCTGAACGCCAACGGCAAGGTTGCCATGACCGCGGCGGGCAACTTCCTCATCCGATCGCGCTCGCTCTTCGCGGACAGCCAGTTCGTGGCTGCATCCACCGATGCCACCACCACGCCCGCGCGCATCGCCGCCATCGTGGCCGATCTCGAGAAGCGCTACGGCAAGCTGCAAGTGTACGTGATCGGCACATCGCGCAGCACGGAGGCGTCGATGAAGCTCGCCGCGTCGATGGACGGGCAGGTGGCCGGCTTCGTGCACACCTCGTCGATGAACGGCATCGCCGGCTTCGATCCGCGCCGGCTCAAGAGCCGCAACCTGATCGTCTATCACGAGCAGGACGCGTGCCGCGTGACGATGCCGAGCAGCGGCCAGGCCTCGCACGACAAGTACGGTACGGAGTTGATCGTGGTGACGGGCGGCAAGAGCACCGGCGACGATTGTGAGGCCTTCGCCCATCACGGCTACAACGGCGTCGAACGCGATACCGTCGACAGGATCAAGGCATGGATCCGCAAGAGCGGCTAGAGCAGCGCCCGGGAAGAAGGAGCCGCATGCGGCTCCCTCTTCCCGGGCATAAGCTGCTCTAGAATCGATAGAATCTAGAGCACGACCTTCCGCTCGACTGAGTCCAGTCGAGCGGAACGTGCTCTAGCCGCTGTCGTTTTGCTTCCGCAGCAGCTTGTGCCTGGGAAGATGGCCCTGCGCGCAGGTCCATCGTCCCAGGCGCAGTTCTAGCCCCTGACCAGCGGCTTGTACTTGATGCGGTGCGGCTGGTCGGCGTCGGTGCCGAGCCGGCGATGCCGGTCGGCCTCGTAGTCCTGATAGTTGCCCTCGAACCATTCGACATGGCTGTCGCCTTCGAAGGCCAGCATGTGGGTGGCGATGCGGTCGAGGAACCAGCGATCGTGGCTGATGATGACGGCGCAGCCGGCATAGTCGACCAGGGCCTCTTCGAGCGCCCGCAAGGTGTCGACGTCGAGATCGTTGGTCGGTTCGTCGAGCAGCAGCACGTTGGCGCCCGACTTCAGCATTTTGGCGAGGTTCACGCGGTTGCGCTCGCCGCCCGAGAGCTGGCCGACCTTCTTCTGCTGGTCACCGCCCTTGAAGTTGAAGGAGCCGCAATAGGCGCGGCTGGAGATCTCACGGTTGCCGAGCTTGATGATGTCGAGGCCGCCCGAGAGTTCCTCCCAGACCGTCTTGTTGGGATCGAGGGTCTCGCGGCTCTGGTCGACATAGCCCAGCTTCACCGTCGGACCGACCGAGAAGGTGCCGGTATCGGGCTTGTCCTGGCCGGTGATCATCTTGAAAAGCGTGGTCTTGCCGGCGCCGTTGGGGCCGATGACACCGACGATGCCGCCCGGCGGCAGGTTGAAGGAGAGGTTGTCGATCAGCAGCCGGTCGCCGAAGCCCTTGGAGATGCCCTCGGCCGTGATGACGTGGTCGCCGAGCCGGGGGCCGGCCGGGATCACGATCTGTGCCGTGTCGAGCGTCGCCTTCTGCTCCTCCTCGACCATCTGGTTGTAGGCCGCGATACGGGCCTTGCTCTTGGAACGCCGGGCCGACGGGCTGGTCCCCATCCACTCCAATTCACGCTGCATGGTGCGGCGACGGGCGTCAGCGGTCTTCTCTTCGAGTTCGAGGCGCTTGTCCTTCTGCTTCAGCCACGAGGAGTAGTTGCCCTCCCAGGGGATGCCCTGGCCGCGGTCGAGTTCGAGGATCCAGCCCGCGACATTGTCGAGGAAGTAGCGGTCATGGGTCACCGCCACGACGGTGCCGGGGAACTCGGCGAGATGACGCTCCAGCCATGCCACCGACTCGGCGTCGAGATGGTTGGTCGGTTCGTCGAGCAGCAGCATGTCGGGCTTGGAGAGCAGCAGGCGGCACAGGGCGACGCGGCGGCGCTCGCCGCCCGAAAGCTTGTCCACGAGGGCGTCCGACGGCGGGCAGCGCAGCGCGTCCATCGCGATCTCGACCGTGCGGCCGAGGTCCCAGCCGTTGCCGGCGTCGATCTTTTCCTGCAGCTCGCCCTGCTCGGCGATCAGCTTGTCCATGTCGGCGTCGGGATCGGAGAAGGCGTTCGACACTTCCTCGAAGCGGGCGAGCATCCTGGCCATCTCGCCGGCGCCGTCCATGACGTTGCCCAGCACGTCCTTGGCCGGGTCGAGCTGCGGCTCCTGCTCGAGCAGGCCGATCTTCACGCCTTCGGCCGCCCAGGCCTCGCCGGTGAAATTGTCGTCCTTGCCCGACATCACGCGCAGCAGGCTCGATTTTCCCGAGCCGTTCAGGCCCAGCACGCCGATCTTGGCGCCCGGCAGGAACGACAGCCAGATGTCCTTCAGCACCTGCTTGCCGCCCGGATAGGTCTTGTTCAGACCCTTCATGACGTAGATGTACTGATACGCAGCCATTGGGGCGCTCCTGGTCGGCCGACGGCGGTGGGCCGGGACGGGGGTGGGCAGGGAAGGCGAGCCTTGTAGCGGCCCGGCAGTTTCTGTTCAATGACGGCCAGGGGAAACGCGCACGTATGCTGGCAGAACCGACCGTTCTGGCCCTGTCCTTGGCCTATCTGGGCCTGTTGTTCGCCGTGGCCTATTTCGGTGACCGGTACGCGCGCGACTGGTCGGCCACGACGGCCGCGCCGATCGTCTATGGCCTGTCGCTGGCGATCTACTGCACCTCGTGGACTTTCTACGGCGCGGTCGGGCGGGCGGTGACCTCGGGTATCGACTTCATTCTGATCTATACCGGTCCCGCCCTGGTGGTGACGGCGGGCTACCCGCTGCTGCGCAAGATGGTGCGGCTGGCCAAGCAGCACAATGTGACCTCGATCGCCGATTTCCTGGCCTCGCGCTACGGCAAGAGCCGCGCCGTCGGCGTCACCGCCACCCTGTTCGCCACGGTGGGCGTGCTGCCCTACATTGCGCTGCAGCTGCAGGCCGTATCGTCGTCCTTCCGCAGCATCGCCGCCCCCTCACCGTGGGGAGAGACGCATCCCGGCGTCGTCCATACCGACACCTCGCTGATCGTGGCGGCGCTGATGGCGCTGTTCACCATCCTGTTCGGCGTGCGCAACGTGCATGCCTCCGAGCAGCATCGCGGCATGATGGTGGCCATTGCCTTCGAATCGGTGGTGAAGCTGCTCGCCCTGCTGACGGTCGGCCCGTTCGTCCTGTGGTACCTGTTCGAGGGCACGGGCGACATGCTGGCCCGTCTCGCCGAGAGGCCGGAACTCGCCGATCAGGTGATGCGCGAGGGCTCGCCGCTCACCTGGGTCGTGACCTCGATCCTGTCCGGCATGGCCTTCCTCTGCCTGCCCCGCCAGTTCCACGTCGCCGTCGTCGAGCACGGCCATCCGGCCAGCCTGCGCACGGCGCGCTGGCTGTTTCCGATCTACCTCGTGCTGATCAACCTGTTCGTCCTGCCGATCGCGGCGGCCGGCCTGCTGCTGTTGGGCACCGAGAGCAGCCCCGACCTCTATGTGCTGCAACTGCCGCTGGTACACGGCGAAAGCTGGTTGTCGGCCTTCGTCTTCATCGGCGGCCTGTCGGCGGCGACGTCGATGGTGATCGTGGCCTGCATGGCGCTCTCCGGCATGATCGGCAACGAGCTGGTCATGCCCTACCTCCTGAAGCGCCGTGCCGGCGAGGCGCAGGAGATGGGCCCGCTGGTCGTCTTCGTCCGCCGTGCCGCGGTCGTGCTGATCCTGATGGCAGGCTACGCCTACGAGCGCATCATCTCGGGTTATCTGCCGCTCGCCTCGATCGGCCTCATTTCCTTCTGCGCGGTGGCGAACTTTGCGCCCGGACTGATCCTCGGCCTCTACTGGCGGCGCGCCCATCGTTTCGGCGTGGTGGCGGGGCTGGTCGGCGGCTTCGTGGTCTGGATCTATGCGCTGCTGCTGCCGACGCTGAAGCAGGAGACGGGCAGTCGCCTCGAAGTGCCGCTCAGACCCTACCTGCCGCCCTTCCTGGCCGAGCTCGATCCGGTGAGCCAGGGCTTCATCGTCGGCATCCTGGTCAATACCGCCCTGCTGGTCGGGGTGTCACTGCTGGCCCGCCCGATCGCGCGCGACCGTCTGCAAGCAGATGCGTTCGTTCTCGGCGCCGATCTCGCAGGCGAGGCCGAAGTGCCGGCACGCCGGACGCCGGCCGATGCCGCCCGCATCGAGGAGCTGCGCCAGCTTCTGGCGCGCTTCGTCGGCGTCGAGCGCGCGGCGCGAGCCCTGGCGGGCGAGCAGCTCTCGCTCGAAGCCGCTCTCACCCTCACCGAGCGCGTATTGTCGGGGACCTTGGGGGCGGCGTCCGCGCGCGTGATCGTGGCGGCCTACGGTCGGCGTGGACGGCTGCTGCCACGCAGTGCCCGAGCGATCATCGACGAAGCCTCCGAGGCGATCCGCTACAACTACGAAATTTTGCGCAATACGCTCGATCACGTCGGCATGGGCATTGCGGCCTTCGATCGCGAGGGCCGGCTCGAGATCTACAACGATCGTTTCACGACGTTGTTGTCGCTCGACGCCGATGCCGTCGCCGTCGGCGCCGCGCCGCGGGAGTTTGGCGCTTCGGCCGACGTCGTGGAACTGCTGCGCCGTCCCGACACGCCGCAGACACACGAGATCGCCACGCGCGAGGGACGCGTAATCGAGCTCCGGCTCGATCCGTTGCCGGGCGACGGCTTCGTCGCCACCTGCAACGACGTCACGGCGCGCGTGCACACTGCCGAAGCGCTACGCGACAGCGATCGCCAGCTTCGCCAATCGAAGGAGACCCTGGAGCAGAGGGTGGTCGAGCGCACGGCCGAGCTGGAGGCGAGCCGTGCCGAAGCCGAGGCCGCCAACCTCGGCAAGACGCGCTTCATTGCCGCCGCCAGCCACGACCTTCTGCAGCCGCTGCACGCCGCCCGCCTGTTCACGGCGGCGTTGATCGATCGTGACCCGACCGGTGATCGTACGGCCGGGCTCGGCGGTAAGATCGACACCAGTCTCGGCGCCGTCGAATCGCTGCTCGACACTCTGCTCGACATTTCCAAGCTCGATGCCGGGGCCTTCAAGCCGGAGAAGCGGCCCTTCGCCCTGCAGCCGCTGTTCGAATCGCTGGCCACCGCCTTTGCGCCATTGGCAGCGCGGCGTGGCGTCGAGCTGGTGGCGGTGCCGACACGGGCCTTCGTCGATACCGATCCTGCCTTCCTGCGCCGCATCCTGCAGAACCTGCTGTCCAATGCGCTGCGCTACGGCCAGGTCGAGGGACGGCCGGCGCGGGTGCTGCTGGGCTGCCGTCGCGCCGGTACTGGGCTGCGCATCGAGGTGCGCGATAACGGGGCCGGCATTGCCCCCGACAAGCAGGCAATCATCTTCGACGAGTTCGTGCGGCTGCACCCCGAGCACGATGCGCCGCGCGAGGAGCGAGGCTTGGGGTTGGGCCTTGCCATCGTCGATCGCATCGCGCGCATGCTCGAATTGCCGCTGGGCCTGGCGTCGGCGCCGGGCGAGGGCTCGACTTTCTCGGTCGTCGTGCCGCGCGTTGCGGCGGTCGTTTCGGCGCCGTTGGCGCCTGCGCCGCCGCAGCCCGCCTCGTCGATCGAGCGTGAGAGCTTCGTCCTCTGTCTCGACAACGAGCTGCAGGTCCGCGAAGCCATGGCGACCCTCCTGGGGGGCTGGGGGTGCCGTGTCGTCACCGCGGCGTCGCAGGCCGAGGCACTGGCGGAAGTGGCGCGCGCCGGCCGCTTGCCCGACCTGGTGCTGGCCGACTTCCATATCGACGACGGGCCCGACGGGCTGGCGGTTGTCGAGGCGCTGCGCGCGGAATGGAAACAGATGGTGCCGGCCGCACTGGTCACGGCAGATCGCGATCCCACGCTCCGCGTGCGTGCGCGGACGCGGCAGGTCGAACTGCTGCACAAGCCGGTGAAGCCCGCGTCCCTGCGGGCCCTCCTGCGCTTGCGCGGCTCCACCGCCGGCCGCCTTACGGCCTGACCGCCTTGCCGGTCGAATTACGGTTTGACGGCCTCGCTCGTCGACGGAAAGGAAAGGCCGCGCGCTTCGATGACGGCCTGGGTGCGTGAACGCACGCCGAGCTTGCGCAGGATCACCGTGACATGCGCTTTGACGGTCGCCTCGCCGACCCCGAGCTTGTAGGCGATCTGCTTGTTTTGGTCGCCCTGCACCATCAGGGCGAGCACCCGCCATTGCTGCGGCGTCAACTGCGCGGCCCGTTGAGCGAACGTATCGCCGGCGATGGCTTCGGGCGGCGCGAATATCTCCCCATCCAGGACCGCGCGGACGACACCCGCGATCTCCTCCAGGGATGCCGACTTGTCGATGTAGGCCGACGCCCCGAATTCGTAGGCGCGTTGCACGATCGAGGCGTCGCGTGCCGCCGATACGACGATGATCGGCACCGTAGGGTGCTCGGAGCGCAGGCGGGCAAGACCGACAAGGCCATCCATGCCCGGCATGTCGATATCGAGCAGCACGGCATCGGTGTCCGGTTCGCGGTCCAGCGCCGTCTTGGCCTGATCGAGTGTGCCGGCCATGCTGAACTGGGCTTTCGCGAAGGTCTGGCCGAGCACCGAGACAAGGGCGTCGCGGACCATGGGATGGTCGTCGGCTACGAGAAATCGCTCTGGGTCGGCCATGTCGTGAAGGGTGGCCGCAGCCCCTGTGAGAATCAAGCTACGTGAGACTCAAGCCGCGTGGCGCAGCGCCACCCGGAGCGCTGCGCGGTCGAGCCGCTTGGGGAGCCGGTCGCTGAAGGAGATCAGGCCGAAGGTCGCGGCGGCGGCCAGGACGGCGCGTTCTTCTTCGGCGTTCTTCGAACGTGCCGGGGCATATTCGTGGATCAGCAGGCCGGTTCTGTGCCCCATCGCCTTGAGGTCGGGCCGGTGGCTGGACGTCGTACCGGCGAACCGGCCGAGCAGGGCCGCATGGCGGTCGCCCCATCCGTCCGGCCGATGAACAGGGGCGGGATACTCGCCCAGCACGTCGGCGTGCACTTGCAGCAGCGCCGGATCGAACTCCGGGCCGGCATCCAGGAAGAACCGCAGGATCGTCATCATGTCGGCGGCCAAGGCGGCGAACGCCTCCCATCGGCAGACGGCGAACGCTTCGTTGAACTTCGGGTCGCCGAAGGCGGCCTGGCCGTACCAAGCCAGCGTGTTGCGGGAGAACTCGTAGGTCGATCGCTGTGCGACATACGACGCCTCGCCGCTGACGAAGCGTGCGAGCTCGACGCGGGATCGGATGCGTTCGGGGAAAAAATAGCCTTTCAGAGTCGCCAGCATGCCGATCAGGTCCGCAGCACAGCCTGTGAATTTCCATTCGACTAAGGTAGGGGGTCTGCCTGCATTGGCTGTGATTCACATAATATGTATATTCGCACTATCTGCGTATATAGCAAAAGCAAGAATCAGGGCGCCCGACGGAAGCGGGCGATGGGGGAGTAAGCGTAGCAAACGGGGGTAACCCACAGGGTCGAACCCGGCTCATCGCGACAGCTTGTATGAAGCGGCGCCTCCATCGTGACTTTGGAGGAACGTTAGCATGGCGGAAAGCAAACTGACGGCCCAGCAACAGGCCGCCTATTGGGAAAAGACGCGCGGTCTGATGCTGGTGATTCTCGCCGCATGGTTCGTCTTCAGCTTCCTCATTCATTTCTGGGCGCCGCAGCTCAATACGATCCGAATCCTGGGATTTCCGCTGGGCTACTACATGGCAGCCCAAGGGTCGCTGATCGCGTTCGTGCTGATGTGCGTGTGGAACGCCAGGGCGCAGAACCGGATCGACCGGGAATTCGGCGTCCAGGACGAGTGACGGGTTAGGGGAGAACGACCATGGCCGCGATACAAGGCGGGTTCCTCGCCAACCTAGGGCGGGTTTACGCCATCTACACCGGAGCCTTCGTCGGCTTCACCATCTTCATCGGCATCCTTGAGCTGTTCGGCGTGCCGAACCGCATTCTGGGCTACCTCTTCATCTTCCTGACGCTCGGCGTCTACGCGCTGATCGGCTGGCTGGCCCGCACGGCCGAAGTGAACGAATACTACGTCGCAGGCCGGGTCGTGCCGGCCTTCTACAACGGCATGGCGACGGGCGCGGACTGGATGAGCGCCGCCTCGTTCATCGGCATGGCCGGCTCGCTCTACTTCGGTGGCTACGGCGGCCTTGCCTTCGTGCTGGGCTGGACCGGCGGCTATGTGCTGGTGTCGATCCTGATGGCACCGTACCTGCGCAAGTTCGGCCAGTTCACGGTTCCGGACTTCTTCAGCGCCCGCTACGGCGGCAACCTGGCGCGCGGCCTTGCCGTCATCGTGCTGATCACCGCGTCGTTCACCTACGTGGTGGCGCAGATCGTCGGCGTCGGCATCATCACCGCCCGCTTCCTCGATATCGGCTTCCAGGTCGCCTGCTTCGTCGGCCTCATCGGCATCCTGCTCTGCTCGATGCTGGGTGGCATGAAGGCGGTCACCTGGACCCAGGTCGCGCAGTACATCATCCTGATCATCGCCTACCTGATCCCGGTCGTCGTCCTGTCGGCCAAGGTCACCGGCGTGCCGATCCCGCAGATCATGTATGGTCAGGCGCTCGAGAAGATCGAGGCCTTCGAGAAGACCTTCGGCGTGGCCCAGCCCTATGCCTCGGCCTTCACCGATGCCCGCGGCAACTACAGCCCGACGGCGATGTGGAACTTCTTCGCGCTGATCCTCTGCCTGATGGTCGGCACGGCGTCGCTGCCGCACATCCTGATGCGCTACTTCACCACGCCGTCGGTCAAGCAGGCCCGCGATTCGGTGGCGTGGTCGCTGTTCTTCATCTTCCTCCTCTACTTCACCGCGCCGGCCTATGCCGCCTTCGCGAAGCTCGAGGTCTACCAGAACGTGATCGGCCAGCCGATCGCCAAGCTGCCGGCGTGGGTTGCCTCGTGGGGCAGCATCGGGCTGGTCGGTGCCTGCGACACCGCGCAGGCGGCCGTCAACTTCGCACTCTGCAAAGGCGTCACCGGCAACGGCGACGGCATCTTGCAGCTTTCGGAGTTCCGACTGCATACCGACGCCGTCGTGCTGGCAACACCGGAGATCGCCGGTCTTCCCTACGTGATCTCGGGCCTCGTCGCGGCCGGCGGCCTGGCCGCCGCGCTATCGACGGCGGACGGTCTGTTGCTGGCCATCGCCAACGCGTTGAGCCACGACATCTACTACAAGATGATCGACCCGAACGCCGACACCAAGCGTCGCCTCATCATCAGCCGTGTCCTGCTGGCGCTGGTGGCGGTGGTCGCCGCTTACGTCGCCGGCACTCTGGGCGCCGACATCCTGTTCCTGGTGTCGTGGGCCTTCTCCATCGCCGCGGCCGGCCTGTTCGCAGGCCTGGTGCTCGGCATCTGGTGGAAGCGCGCCGGCGACGCCGCCGGCGTGTGGGGCATCGTCGTCGGCTTCGGCCTCTGCATGTTCTTCCTGATCACGACCGAGTTCTACGGCCCGTGGGTCAAGGCGAACCTGAGCTGGCTGGGCGACATCAACATCGTCAAGATCCGTGGCCGCGATGTCGCCTACATCTGGGGCATCAACAACATCTCGGTCGGCATCTTCGGCATTCCGGCCGCCTTCCTCGCGATGCTGGTCGCCGGTTGGGTGAGCAAGCCCGCCTCGGCGGAAATGCAGGACTTCATCGACTCGATCCGCATCCCGGCCGGGTCGGTGAGGAACGCCGAAGCCGCGCATTGAGCCGCGCGATCCCTTGACCTGGAGGAGGGCGGAGCTTCGGTTCCGCCCTCTTCATGTTCGCCCATTTGATTTCGCCAATGAACCAACCGGATTTCTTCTGGGGCTATCTGCCCTTCTGGATCGTGAACTACGGGCTTTCGCTCGTGGCGTGGGCCTGCCTTGGTCGCTGGATGCTGTCGTTCTTCGTGCCGGCCCTGCAACCGCAGAACTACATCTGGCGATCGTTCGTCTGGCTCACCGGCTGGGCGATCGCGGCCGTCGCGTTCGTCACGCCATCGTCGATCGGCGGGCGCTGGCTGCCGCTCGCCACCGCCTTCTGGCTGTTCTGGATCCGCACCGGCTTCTACTTCGCCATGGCCTCGGCCGGATGGACGCCGCGCCTTTCGGGGGGAGGCTGAGATGCTGCGCCATCAGGTCTTCGCCCTCGTGCTGGGCCTCGCCGTCTTCAATGGCATTTTCTCGCCGCTGGTCCATCTCGTTGCGGCATACAGCTTGATCTGGGCGCCGCCCTGGTTGCCGACCGACCCCAGCGTGACCTTCTATTTCTCGAGCTTGATCGTGGCGACGACGACCCTACTGGTCTCCGGCGTTCCCGCCGCCCTCGTCGAGCGCGCCGTACCGGCATCGCGCGAAGCGCCCGGCCCGAACTGGATCTGGGCGGCGGGCGCGCTGGTGCTCTGCGTTCCCGCCCTGGTCCGCGTCTTGCTCATCTCGGGTGCAGTGCAATAGGCTCCGACGAGGAGGGACCGATGGATCGCATCGAGTATCTCGCCGACATGATCGTGCGTCGCGGGTGCGCTTTTGCACTGCTGGCGATCGGGACCGTCATGCTTGGTCTCTCCTACGACTTGCTGCTCTGCCTGAAGTCGGGTGCGATCCTCGAGGCGCTGCACGGTTCGGTGCTCGCCCTGTTCGCCTACAACGCGCCGAAGTGGAACCACAAGTCGACCGAACTCTGGGCGCTCCTCGACAAGGGCGCCGACCTGCCGCCGAACTATCCGCCGGCGTTGCTCCTCGAAGTGCTGCGCAAGACGTACCTGCGCTACGCGGAGATGGCGGGCTGCGTAACGCTCGCGCTGTGCATCGGCGCCATGATCGTGTGGATCGTCCGCTAGGGTGAATTTCACATAGACTGCAGTCGTGCGATGACCTTCGACTTTCGTCGAACCTGACTTTGGTCCAATTGCAGGCACACCGAAGCAAGGCATACACCGGGCATTAAGTTGTCGTCAGTAAGGCGACTAGTGGCCGGGAGAAACGTGCATGGCAATGGCAGCAGCCGTCGGTGGCGAATCCAAGCGTCCAATGACGCGCGAGGAGAGGAAGGTCATCATTGCCTCCTCCGTCGGCACCGTCTTCGAATGGTATGACTTCTATCTCGCGGGCGCACTGGCCGCGAACATCAGCGCCGCCTTCTTCTCGGGCGTGAACCCGACAGCGGCCTTCATCTTCACCCTGCTGGGTTTTGCTGCGGGCTTCGCGGTCCGCCCCTTCGGTGCGCTGTTCTTCGGCAGCCTAGGTGACTTGATCGGCCGCAAGTACACCTTCCTGGTCACCATGACCTTGATGGGTATCGCGACGTTCGTCGTCGGCATCCTGCCGACCTATGCCGCGATCGGCATGACGGCCCCCGTGCTGTTCATCGTTTGCCGCCTGCTGCAAGGGCTGGCGCTAGGCGGCGAGTATGGCGGTGCGGCGACCTACGTCGCCGAGCACGCGCCGCAGGACCGTCGCGGCTTCTATACGTCGTGGATCCAGACCACGGCCACCGTCGGTCTGTTCCTGTCGCTGATCGTGGTCATTGGTCTGCGTCTCTCGATGTCGGCCGAAGCCTTCGCAGCCTGGGGATGGCGCGTGCCGTTCCTGCTGTCGATCATCCTGCTTGGCGTCTCGATCTGGATCCGCCTGCAGTTGCAGGAGTCGCCCGCCTTCCAGCGTATCAAGGCCGAAGGCAAGGGTTCCAAGGCGCCGCTGCGCGAAGCTTTCGGCACCTGGAAGAACGCCAAGATCGCGATCTTCGCTCTGCTGGGCGGCACCGCCGGCCAGGCGGTGGTGTGGTACACGGGCCAGTTCTACGCCCTGTTCTTCCTCACCCAGACCTTGAAGCTCGATGCGACGACGTCGAACATCGTGATCGCCGTCGCGCTGGCGATCGGCACGCCGTTCTTCGTCCTCTTCGGCTGGCTGTCGGACAAGATCGGCCGCAAGCCGATCATCCTCGCCGGCTGCCTGCTGGCGATGATCACTTACTTTCCGCTGTTCGGTGCCCTCACCAAGGCCGTGAACCCGCAGCTCGAGCTCGCGATCGAGAAGTCACCGGTGACGGTGATCGCCGATCCGAACGAGTGCTCGTTCCAGTTCAACCCGACGGGTACGGCGAGCTTCACGACCTCGTGCGACATCGCCAAGTCGTTCCTCGCGCGCAACTCGGTGAACTACCACAACGAGAGGGCTGCGCCCGGCACGCCGGCGCAGATCAAGATCGGCGACAAGGTCATCACCTCCTTCGACAAGAGGGCGGCGGGGGCCGAGGGTGCGGCCAAGGAGAAGGCCTTCAACGAGCAGGCGACCGCGGCCATCCGCGCCGCCGGCTATCCGGCCGTTGCCGACAAGGCGAAGGTCAACATGCCGATGGTCATCGCCATCCTGACCATCCTCGTGATCTACGTGACGATGGTCTACGGCCCGATCGCGGCCATGCTGGTCGAGCTCTTCCCGACCCGCATCCGCTACTCGGGCATGTCGCTGCCTTACCATATCGGCAACGGCTGGTTCGGCGGCTTCCTGCCTCCGACCGCCTTCGCCATCGTGGCAGCGACCGGCGATATCTACTCCGGCCTCTGGTACCCGATCGTGGTGGCCGGCATGACCTTCGTCATCGGCCTGCTGTTCGTGCCCGAGACCAAGGATCGCAACATCTATGCCGAGGATTGATCGTCCCCGGACAATATGAAAGAACCGGCGGCTTCTCAGGAGCCGCCGGTTTCTTTTTGCGCCGGGGGCAGCCAACGTTCAGGATTGCTGCATGAATCTCGACGCCATCGCGATCGGCCGAAACCCGCCGGAAGACGTCAACACCATCATCGAAGTGCCGATCGGTGGTGAGCCCATCAAGTACGAGATGGACAAGCAGGCGGGCACCCTGATCGTCGACCGTTTTCTCTACACGCCGATGCGCTACCCGGGAAATTACGGCTTCGTGCCCCATACGCTGTCGGACGATGGCGATCCGATCGACGTGCTGGTGGCCAACACCCGGCCGATCATTGCCGGCGCTGTGATCAATGTGCGACCGATTGGTGTGCTGCGCATGGAGGATGATGGTGGCGGTGACGAGAAGATCATCGCCGTGCCGTCGCCGAAGCTCACGCAGCGCTACGTCCACGTGAAGACCTACACCGACCTGCCCGAGATCACCCGTCAGCAGATCGAGCACTTCTTCATCCACTACAAGGATCTCGAGCCCGGCAAGTGGGTCAAGCTGCTGGGCTGGGGCGACGTCGACGAGGCGCGCCGCCTGATCACCGAGGCGATCGAGCGGGCGAAGAAGACCAAGGCCAAGTAAGGTCCGGTAAGGTTCGTCCAGCCTTTCAGGTCTTGGGGATGACGTTGAGCTGCCGCCGCGCTTCGTCGAGCGGCAGATCGGCATAGGCCCAATAGTCCCATTTGTCCGACAGATCCTGATTCACATGGCCGCCGCGCTCGAGGGCGGCGAACAGACGCTCGGCCATGCCCGGTTTGCCCAGCACGCCGGTGGTCACGAAATCCTCGTTGCTCGGACGCATGTTCACGCCAGTGCTGAAGATCAGCACGGCGAACAGCACGACGTAGAAGGGCCGCGTGCGCTTGAAGCCAGCGGTGAAGGCTGCGACCTGCACTTCGCCCTCGGGATCGGTTCCATAGCCGCCCAGCACGTGGCAGAGATCGTGGTACAGCCCGGCTTCGGGGAAGCCCTTGCGCTCGCCGGGCAGGCTGAAGCCATTTGCACGATAGAACGCGATCAGGCTGTGGCCGAGCGTATCCTCCGGTAGCTTTTCCCAGGCGCGGTAGCGGGCGGCGAGTGCCGGATCCTCCATCAGCCCGCGCATGGTGAGAACGCTCTTCGCCAGACCGAGCGGGCCCTTCTGGTCAAGCTGGTCTTTCATGATGTCGGCGATCTGGCTGCGGCGCAGGAAGTCGAGCTTGAAGACCAGCATGTGATGCTCGGCCAGCCGGCGCAGGTCTATGAGGGCCGGCGTGTCGACACCGAGTGCATGGGCGAAGGCTTCCACGGTCGCGACCGTCTCGCGCGCCGGCACGCCGTCGGCGAGGGCCACGACCAGCATGCCGTTGACGAACTGCTGGCGAAGCTCGGTGTTCGGGAACCCGGCCGCCAGCTCGGCCGGCGTAATCGAGGGCAGCGAATCGATGTCGGCATCGATCTGCAGGATCACCTTTTGCGCCGCCACCATCACCGCCCGTTGGGCCGGGCCGATGGGGCCGGCAGCAGAAGCCATCGTCTTCATGGCACGTAGGCCGACAAGGGCCGCGGCAGGATCGGGATGCAACAGGCGCATGGGATCTCCTCGATGCTACCGACGCGCTATATGGGGTACGTCTCTCAACCTCAACTCGCTTTTTATGCGCACATTCCGTGCATGCATGTTATATACGACCACAAGAACTGGTGGGCGGAGCGACTTAAACCTCATGATTTTGCGAACCATGGTCGCATCGCTGATTGCGGTGGGCGCGGCGCTGCCGGCGGTGGCCCAGACGCAACCCGTCGCCATTCCGCCCCGGGATTTTGGCCCGGTCTGGACGGGCTTCTATGTCGGCGCCGCCTTCGGTGCCGGCGGCATGGTGAACAAGGTCGATACCGGCGGCGCGGGCGTCGCCACCAACTTCAGTTCGGGCGGCGGCGGCGTGCTGGGCTCGATCTACGGCGGCGTCGACTACCAGATCCTGCCGCGGGCCGTGATCGGCGCGCTGGCCGAGATGACGCTCTCGAGCATCTCGGCGACCAGTTCGGCGACCGTGCCGGGCGCCAATGCCAGCGTCACGTCGCAACCCAACTTCGGATGGGCCGTGCTGGCCCGCGCGGGGTTCCTCGCCAACTCCTCGACCCTGTTCTACTTCACCGGCGGCTACACCGGTCAGAACGTCCAGAGCTGGGGCACCGCCACCGCTGGCGGCACGTCGGCGAGCTTCTCGCGGACCGACACGTTCAACGGCTGGACGTTCGGCCCGGGCTTCGAGGCCATGCTGGGCGGCAACTGGGCAACCAAGCTGGAATATCGATACAGCCAGTACGGCGCGCAGATGATGGGCGGCAGCGGCATCAGCATGTCGCCCTCGACCCATACGGTGCGGGCCGGCCTGACCTACAAGTTCGGCGGTCTCGGGGCGGCGCCGTCGGACAGCCGGCCGGTCTTCAACGAGCCCGCTTTCAACTGGACAGGCATCTATGCCGGCGTCGCGGCAGGCGCGGGCCTCTCGTCCGGTCCGGTGACGGCCGCGGCAGGCGGGGCCTCGGCCAGCTTCGACATGGGCGGGCAGGGCCTGCTGGCCGGCGTCTTCGTCGGCGCCGACTATCAGTTTGCCCGCCAGGCGCTGGTCGGTGTCATGGCCGACTTCACCTGGAGCGGCCTGCAGGGGGCGACGACCATCGCGACGCCACTAGGTTCGGCCTATGCATCGGTGTCGCCCAATCGCTCGTGGAGCGTGATGGGGCGCGTCGGCTGGCTGCCGATCTCGTCGACCCTGATCTATGGCGCGGTCGGTTACACCGGCATGAACGTCATGGCGACCGGAACCGCGATGCTCGGAGGCGGCGGTACGTTGTTCGGCGAACGCGACACGACCTTGAGCGGCTGGACTGTCGGGCCCGGCGTCGAAACGGTGATCACCGGCGGATGGACGACCAGGCTGGAGTACCGCTACAGCCAGTACGGCCAGCAACAGGTCGCCGCGGGCATCACCGCACAACCGTCCACGCACACGGTGCGGCTCGGCATCGCCTACAAACTGGGCCTGGGCTCGAGCGACCGGTCGGTCGCCAGGGCCGCCGACTAGGATGAATTACCACCCCATCGCGTGACGGACTTAGCCGAGCACGGCGATCTCCACCGGCGGCCGCAGCGCGAGGCAGACCGACAGCGCCTGATGCAGGTCGCTGTCGAGGAATTGGCGGAAGAGGGCGGGATCGGCCGATGCCTCGAGCGTCGGCAGCACGGTCTGGGTCACGGCGTAGTCGAAACGCGGCGCCCATTTGCGCGCGCCGAGGCGGGCAGTGGTCGAGCAGTTGTCGACCATGTAGGCGACGTCGCGATAATCCATGTAGGGGTTGAGCGAGTCGACCGCCTCGATGATCGATTCGTTCACGATCTCCGAATAGGGATGGCCCTTCTCGCGCAGCAGGTCGGCCTGCGCCATCATGGTGGCGACATAGACGCCAGCCGTAACGGGATTGATCGCCGCTTCACGATTGGTCTTGGGATGGCGGGCGACCTGCCACATTTCGGTGCCAGCGATCTCGTGCATGGGGAAGCGATCCAGCCGCCGCGCCGCACCGATGACGCTGCGCACCTCGTTGCCGCTTTCCACTTCGTCGTAGATCTCGTGCAACAGGTCGGCGGCGGGACGGTAGCTTGCGACATAGGCCTTCTCGAAAAGCTTGCGGCCCTGCGGGTCGAGCGATTCGTAGACCGCCAGGATGCCGCCTTGCGAGATCTTCTTGCTGATGGCGGCAGTGACGCTGCGGGCCGATTCCAGGAACGCATCGTCGGCCGCCAGACCCTGCGTGCGGAACCAGCGATAGAGACTTTCGGCGATACCGTGCACGGCGCCCAGCAGGATGCCGCGTTCGCCCATGATGTCGGACTTGTACTCCTGCACGAGCGTCGTCTCGAATGTGCAGGGCGAGCCGATGGCGATCGCCCAGGCCAGCGCCTGGTCGGTGGCGCGCCCATCGACGTCCTGATGCACGGCGAAGCTGCAGTTGATGCCGGCGCCGTTGACGTCGCGACCCTGCTCGTAGAGGCGGCGCACCGAGCGGCCCATGCCTTTGGGGCAGACACCGATCACGTTGATGTTCGTTGGGAATGATTTTCCACTGCTGTCGAGGTGGGCGATCAGGAAGCCGTGCGACAGGCCGAGCGTCGCACCGGGCCGCAGCGCGGCGACGATCCGGTCGTAGTTCTCCACCTGCGCGGCATCGGAGATCAGCAGCAGGACCATGTCGGAGCGGGCGATCACCTCGTACATCTCGCCGAGCGTGCCGTTCGCCGCGGTGAAGCCCGCGGCTTCGGCCTCCGACCACGAGCGCGAGCCGGCCCGGAGCCCCACCGCCACCTTGATGCCGCTGCCCTCCAGCGACTCGCGCAGATTCTGTGCCTGCGCCGGCGCCTGCGAGGACCAGCCGATGACCCCGATCTGCCGGATGCCCTGCAGGGCGTCCGGCAGGCGCGCAAAGAGATGGCGCCCACCCCGAACGATCCATTCCTCGGTATCGCCCAGTTCGATCCGTTCCTTCGCGAATATCGTCGACGTGAAAGACATCGATTTCCCCAATCCGGTTGATGCAAGTAAGAAGGGTCCATATAATGGACCTACGTGTTTCTTTCTGTTCCTATAAATTCGAATAAGCACTATGAGTCAAAGAAAAGAATCTAAAAGGAAGGGCCATATAGTGGACCATAAAAGGGCAGAGGGAGCCGATCCGGCGCGCAGACCTGCCGGGGCGCCGCAGGCCCAAGGGGGCGGCACCCAGAGCATCGAGCGGGCGCTGGCGCTCCTGCTTCAGGTCGGGCGGACCGACGGGGAAGGCGCTCGGCTCACCGATCTCGTGGCAGCTTCCGGGCTCGCCAAGCCGACAGCCCGGCGGGCGCTGGGCGCTCTGGTGCGGACCGGTCTACTCGAGCAGGACGAGACGAGCCGGCGTTATCATCTCGGCCCCGAAAGCTATGTGCTGGGCACCCTGGCGGCGCGGCGTTTCGGGATTCAGGCGCAGGCGATCGATGGCCTCGTGCGGCTCGCGCAGGCGAGCGGCGACACGGCGTTCCTGTCGGTACGGCGCGATGTCCATGTCGTCTGCCTGCATCGCGAGGAGGGGCCGTTTCCCATCCGCAGCCACGTGCTTCAGGCCGGCGACCGCCATCCGCTGGGCATCGGTGCCGGCAGCCTGGCGGTGCTGGCGGCCTTGCCCGACGACGAGATCGGCCAGGCGATCGCGGCCAATGCGGCGATCATCGCAAAACGATATCCGGCCTACTCGCCGGCGAGCCTGCGCGAGGCCGTGGCGCGTACGCGCAAGGATGGCTATGCGCTCAATCCCGGCCTGCTGATGGCGGGCTCATGGGGCATCGGGGTGGTGGTGCGCGATCCGCGCGGCCGGCCCGTCTACTCGGTGTCGCTGGCGGCGATCGAAAGCCGCCTCGATGCCGCCCGTCGCGATGAACTCGTGCCCCTGCTGAAGGCCGAAGCGGCGAAGCTCGAGCGCTTGCTGCGGGGGGACGTCTTAGACGGGACGCGACGGCACGCCCTACCAGCGTGTCTTGCGGAGCAGGACTTTGCCGCCGTCGGAGGCGCCGGATATTCCAGCGGTCCGGGTCAGGTCCCGCAATGTCCCCCAATGTGTCAGGGTCGGCGCCTGGTAAGCCTTTCTGCTCTCGGACGATGTTTCGTGGACGGCGTTGCTATCCTGACGCGTATTCTTGATTTCCCGCGAATCACTCACCCCAACCTCCAATCCCTGACAACGCATACTGCCGCTCCAGCGCGACGGGCCGTCTCGCTGCCTCATCGAAGCTTGCGGCGCTTCCAAGGTCACACCCACCCGACATCGATTGTGCACGAATGAAGAGAGGACGTGAACCACCGAACTCGTCGTACCGACGGCGGAGGGCGTTCGCCTGGAGAAAGGGCAAGTGCAATAAGTTGGTCCGCCTGCTGCGGTCGGGTCTCTGGGCTGGAACGGGCCCTTAGGCTAGTTTGGAGACTGTCCGCGGGCGCGGCTGTTGGAGTGTCGTTCGAATGAGACAAGTTGGTTTGCTGTTGCTGACGGCGGCGCTTGCGGGTCCCGCCTACGGTCAAACCAAGCCGACCCCGTCCAAGCCGCCCCAATCCAAGGCTGTCGACACGCCCAGCACGCTGGCCTGCGGCGTCCTGAAGGCCGAATCCTCGCGCACCGCATCGACCGTCCAGTGGACGATCTCCGGACCTTCGGGGAAGACCACAGAAACCGGGACCCTGAAAAGCGGGCCGCGCTTCGAATGTATCGAGGGGGCCGTCCTGGTCGTGGAATTTACCTCGACAGCCGGGCACTCGTTCTTCGACGCCTACTTCGCCGACGGCACGAATATCGGCTATGGCCGCCAGCAGATCGATCGCCGCGGCAACCGCTATATCCTGCCCGTGCAAGCCAAGGCCCGAATCGCCGAGCCGTTTCGCGCGGCGTTCGACTATCACTGCCGCCTCAACATGCCGGCCGATCCCATTCCGCCGGCAGCCCGGGCGGACTGCGTTTCCTGACATTCGAGAGGGGACGTTCCGTTCCTGTTACGGCCCCATTCCTGATACAGCCGTTGCTTTGTAGCCGTTGAAGGTGGGTCGGCGCCCCGCTAGCGTTCCCGACGGAAGTTCGGACGGAGCAGGGAGCAATCTCATGATGACGGCTTCCGAAGAACGGGTAGGCACCCCCCGGTTCGCCGGATCTGTTGTGGCTTACACGCTAGTGCTGGTCGTGCTCGGCTTGGCCGGCATCCTCTTCTGGACGGGGACACGCGGCAGCTCGGCGGGAACGCCGGCCAGCGCCGGCAAGCTGCCTGCGGTTTCGTCGTCCCCTCAGACCAAATCGACAGCCGATGGCCGAGGATTGAGCCTGCCGCCCCGGCCCGTACAGTCTCCGCCCGTACAGCCTGCCCCGGTGCCCCTTGCCCCCGTGCAGCTCGCGGTCGAACCGCGCGCTTCGTCACTGGCCAAAACGGATCCGGGCATCGAGCCGGTTGCCCCCTTGCTGCTCGACGCCGAGACAAGCACGAGCACGGCAGAGGCAACGGCTTTGTCGCCCAAGAAGCCTGCGCCATCCGCAAGTCCCTGCACGCCCGATCTCGGCGCTTGGCCGGCCGACCGGACGGGCCAGGTCAAGGTCATCCAGATCCTGTTGCGCGACCTCGGCTTCTACGCCGGCACGACCTATGGGACGATGGGGCCGGCCACCCGCGCCGCCATCGGCAAGTTCCAGCTCGCGGCCAACGAGGCCGAGACCGGCGAGCCGACCGAGGTGCTGTTCGAGCAGCTCCGGAAGAAGTGCGTGGCGTCGGCGCCGTGAAGGCTCGACCGTCACGGCCCCTCATCGGATGTCGGTCGAACGCAAAGCCACCGGAAAGCGATGGCCGAGCCGGAGTCCGTAAACGGCTCCCGTGAGGAGGAGGCCTGAACTGCCCGTGATCGACCTCAGCCGCCAGCCGGGCAGCGCCGTATCGCCGATCAGCAGAATCGGCCTGACCGAGGACAACCTGTTGAGACTCCTCAGCTAGCGCGGCCAATCCTCGGCGCCCGGCAGGCCGCCTGTCACGTCCACGTGCGCGGCGGTGCTCGCGACGTTGAGACGCTTGCCGGAGAAGCGGACGCTCAGCGTCAGCCCATCGTCGGTCTGCAGGCTGAGATCGCGGCGGCCGAAGGCTTCGTTCAACTCATCCGCCTGCATGCGGACCTCTCCCGAAGCGACGACTTCGCCGGGCTTCACGAGATAGGCATCCAGATCGTAGTCGGCCCGGCCGAGTGGACCGGTTGCCCCGACGATCATGCCCGATCCGCGTAGAGCGCCAAGGTACCGCATCACCCGGTTCTCCTTGCGGCAGCGAAGCTCACGAGCCGGCTCCCGTCTTCGTCCCACAGGGTGAGCCAAGGTGCACGCAACCCGCCCAGAAGGCCAAGGGGATTGATGGGCCACAACAGCTGCACCGCCTCGTGCGCAGCGCCAAGCCGATAATTAGGGACTCGCGGGTTGAGATGATGGATGTGGTGGAAGCCGATATTGCCGGTCAGCCAATGGAGGATGCGCGGCAGGTTGAGCCAGGACGAACCGTCCATCGAGGCGCTCTCGGCGTTCCAGGACTCTTGCCGCGCCCAGCGGGCCGTTTCGAAGCGATGCTGCAGCGAAAACAGCCAGACGCCCACGATCGAGGCGACGACCATCATCGGGAGATGGATCATCAGCACGCGCTGCCAGCCCAGCGTCACGGCCAGGATGGAAAACATCGCCAGCAGCGCGGCGTTGGTGAGATACACCGACTGCCGCTCGCGCACCCAGTGGCGCGGCGTGTCGAACGGCATCCGGTAGAGAATCAGGAAGACGAGGGGCGGCAAAAGGACATTGGCGATCAACGGGTGGCGCGGCAGCCGATGCAGGAAGCGTCGCCACGGCGACAGAGCTCGATATTCGCGCACGGTCAGGCAGGCCGAATACAGGTCGGCTCCCTTGTGCGGGTCGAGGTTGCACCAGTTGCCGTGATGCAGGTTGTGTTGGCGGGCCCAGTTGGCAAAGGGCGTCATCGTGACGAGACTGCACACCCGGCCGACAATCGCATTGGCGCGCCTCGAGATGAAGAACGAGCCGTGGCCGCAATCGTGCTGAACAATGAAGACGCGCACCAGCAGCAATCCGGTCGGAACGGCCAGAGCCAGGCTGAAGAGAGCGGAAATCGGGTAGACGAGATACATCGCCGCGCAGGCGGTGATGAACGGACCGAAAGACGTCAGGAGCTGCAACGCTCCACGGCCTCTGATCGGTTGCGCGAAAGCCGCAGCGGCCCGTCGCACCTCGACGCCCGAGCGAATAGGCGCTCGGTCGGCATCCATGAGGCTGTCCTTTGGCTGGTAAACTCGACGCAGTGTCGACCGGCTGAACATGGCCTGTCCGGCATTGCTTTACAATGGCCCCTTGCGAAGGGCGACGCGAAGGCCCATATCTGGCAAGTCGATAGACGGACTGATGATTTGGCCGCGCCGTGCACATTTGGGCGCCCGCCAGCGACTTGATCCTGAAAACCTATGCGAATTCGACGGTCGGCCCTCTGCCCCATGCAGCAGGCGGTCGCGCATGCCTACAACTAAGCAGTGAAAGGGTTCTCCTTATGGCTACGGGAACCGTGAAATGGTTTAACTCCACCAAGGGCTTCGGCTTCATCCAGCCGGACGACGGTGGCAAGGACGCTTTTGTCCATATCAGCGCCGTGGAGCGCGCGGGCCTTGGCCATCTGGTCGAAGGTCAGAAGATCCAGTTCGAACTCGTGTCGGACCGGCGCAGCGGCAAGCTCTCCGCCGACAACCTGAAAAACGTCGACTGATCTTCGGATCGCCGGCTTCTCTTCCTCGCCGACCACGGATGTACTGGCGGCGGGAGCGAAGAATGGAGACCCCGCATCTTCCGGACAGGGAGGGCGGGGTTTTGTCGTTCAAGGTCGTTTGGCAAGCGCCGACCGCAGGCGGAAGGCAGTGAGGTCCTCGATGACACGCGAAAACACGACCAACGTCTCGCACCTGTTCAAGCTTACAGACGAAGAGGCCGTCACTCTGCGCCGCATTGCCTTCGGCGAGTCGGATCTCCGCTCCCTCCGTCCGGCAGATGTGGACCGCCTGAAGAAGCTGCGGCTGATTGCCGAGGGCAGAGGCAACATGGCGCTGACCGTCTCGGGCAAGGAGCATTTCGATTCGTTGCCGCGCGCCGCCTTGGCCGGTTCTCCCCGCCAACGCAACGAGCTTTGACTAGTTTCGCCCGATCAATGAAGGCGCTTGTCTCCGGTCCGCGGCACCGCCAGCTTCACGTCGGCAAGTTCAGGTGCCAGATCCCTGATCTCGTCGAAGAACACCGCGAAGTATCGCGGTAGCAGCACCCTTACCTCGTCGCCGATCAGGATATCGCCGTTTTGCGACACCAGGGTGAGCGCTGCGGCCTGATGAAACCACAAGATGGTTTCTTCCAGTGACTCCGGATCGTCCAGGACCACGAGAAGCCCCATATGCAGGGCATCGTGCGCCGTCATCACCCGAGCTATCGTCTTGTCATGCGGATCGGCGAGGGACAGGCAGACCGTTATGGTTCGGCTGGGGCTCAGCTTTACCTGATATTCCTGCCATGCGAGCGATGCGGGAGGGCAGTGTTTCCTGGTCGCCGATGGTGGTGCTGGCGGTGCCATCAGGCGGCCTGAAATTGCCGTTCGTGTCCCAGACGTGCCCGCTTTGCGTTCAAGGGTTCCATGTGAAAACACCATGTGTCGGGGACACGAGGCCAAGGGAAAACGCCGCAGCGTGGCCAGGCAACGATCCAAGCGAGAAGCAATAATCGGAAAACGACGGTGAGAACGAGCCGGGCTCGGAAGTTCTTTACGCTGCTCCTCGCATACGGGGCGGGAACACACGCCTCTCTTGGCCATCGCGCCCAAGGGATAGTGCAATGGTTCTGAAGATGTACGCGTGTCGGCGGAGGCCGTCCAATACTCAATAAAGGCGGCTCGCCTCAATAGCCGCCCGCCATCGACGATCAGTTCGATCGTTCGTCGGAGAACGAGAAGAGAGCCGTGGCGTGCGTGCCATGCAACCGTTCTGAGCGGTGAAAGTTGCATCCCTGCTCGGTCGCGCTCGTGGACGTCGCTCCGGGCCTTCTCACTGAGAAGGGAAAGGGCCCGCTCAAGTAGCCGGGCCCTTTCTTTCTGCACCGGGTGTCATGCGACGTGCCGCGGTCGGTCACCAACGGCACGACGGCGCGTCATTGCGCTTTCATCTTCATGGCGCCGGCTTCCCGAAAGGCCGCTTCCACGCGTTCGGCCTTGTGGGCATGACAGCCGACCGACACTTCGACGGGACCTGCCAGTTGAGGGCGGCCGCTCTTCGCGACACCGGGATGACCGCTCTCCGTATCCGCTCCGGCCGCCTTCGTTCCCGCACTATTGGCTTTGCCGGGTGCCGTTACCGAAACGTCTGTCCGTTCGATCCCGTGCTGCTGTACCAGGTGTTCGACCGCGAGATCGGCCTCGCGGCGGGTCGCGAAACTCGCAACGATCGTGCGTTCCATAGCCTCCTCCTGCGATGCCATCGGTGGATGTGCTGAGAACGCAACGGCAGACGTCGAAGGGTGTTCCGAGCCGGCTCAGTTCTACAGGTCGACTTTGTCGAGTCCCCAGGTGACGCCGGCGATGTCGGGCAACTCATGCCCGTCGTCCTTCCCGATCTCCGATTTTATGACTGCCTCGAGCTTGGCGTTCATCGTCGCGATCACCTCAGCGTTGGCTGCGCGTGCCAAGGCGAGGTTGTCCGTCTCGCCGGGGTCGTTCGCGAGGTCGTACAGTTCGACATCGTTCCATTTGAACAGTTCGTCGATCGTCGCCGGACTGTTGTGGTCGACTGGCGCAAAGTAGCGGGTGAACCGGTAGCGGCCATCGAAGGCCGAACGAACGTGGCCGCGCTTCCTGAGGTCCGGCTTGAAGCCTTGTTGCCGGGCCTCGAGCTTGGGATCCTTGCCGGCCATGACAGCCTTGGCGGCGAAGTCGAAGACGGCCGAATCGTTGCTGGCAAGGCCGCTGTAGGTGAAGAGCGTGGCAGGCCGCGCAGCGTCGATCGCCTGGTTGCCGGGGCCGGCGAGAAGACCCGACAAGTCCTTGCCGGGCAGGGGCCGTCCCGCACTATCGGCAGCGCGGTCCGGCGCCACCCCCGCCATGGAGAGCATGGTGGGGACGAAGTCGATGTGGCTGCTGAGCGACTTGCACTGCTGACCGCCGGCGACGTCGGGATGCACGACGTACAACGGAAGGTGATTGGTTTGCTGGTAGGAGAACGGGCCTTTGCCGCGCAGCCCGTGGGCGCCGCCCATCTCGCCATGGTCGGACGTATAGATCACGATCGTGTTCTGGTCGAGCTGCAGGGCCTGCAGTTCGGCAAGCAGCGCCTCGACCGAGCGGTCAACATTGCGGATGCAATTGATGTAGTAGTCGTTGAAGCGCCGCCAACGTGCTTCGTCCGGCGGGACGTGGCCCAGGATGTAATCCCAGATGCGATCGAATTCGCCATGCGCGGCGGGGCGCCCCGGCGCATCGAAAGACTGGCGGAGGCTGTCGGGAAGCGGCACGTCCCAGGTCGACTTGTAGAGCGCATGCTCGGGTGCGCGAGCCGCTTGCAGGCGCAGCTTTCCGGTGTCCTGTACACGCTCGCCCGGCGCATCGGTGTTGAAATACATGACATCGTGCGGATTGACGAAGCTCACATACATGCACCAGGGCTTGCCGTCGTCGCTGAGCGGGCGGCCTTTGGTCCGTAGCCAGTTGATCGCGCTGCCGGCCGTGATGTGGTCGAAGCTGTAGCCGCCCAGGGTATGGCCGATGAGGTCGCCCGGCGAGAAGTTGTCGGCGAACCCGTACGTTTCCATCTCCGGAGTCATGAACTTGTCGACCGAGGTCGTGTCGAACTCGCGGCTGAGGTGCCATTTGCCCTTGTAGGCGGTGTAATAGCCGGCCTTTCGCAGCATATGGCCGATTGTCGGATGGCTCGTCGGCAAGTCCCGCATCCAGGGCACATCGAGGTTCTCGTACATGCCGTTGGTCGCCGTCTGCAGGCCTGTCACGATGACCGAGCGCGACGACGTGCACATCGTGGCCGGGCACTGGTGGTTCGTGAAGGTCACGCCCGTACGCTCGAGCCGCTCGTGGCCGGGCAGCGACAAGCCCTGGGGCCAACGGCTCTGAAAGCGCTCCTGATCCGTGAACACGAACAGGATGTTGTGCGGGCCGCGCGATTGGGTAACCGCCGGGCTGCCGCTCTGCGCCTGGGCGATGTCGACATGCCCTGCCGCCAGCAGGGAAGCCGTGGCAGCGCCTGCGGAGGCCTTGAGGAAGGCCCGCCGGGTGGTTCTCGTCGTCGTGGTGCGATACATGGTCGAGGTCTCGTCGATGGTGCCTGTCATCCCCCCGGACGACAGGAAATTATATGCATCGTCTAAAAATGGACGACAAGTATAAATAAATTGCAGTACAGTCCTTGTGATGAAACCGCCAGGTCATCGAATGGAGCCGACCAAACCCGCGCCTCGCCTGCCCAAGCGCGAGCGCACCCGCCGCCAGATCATCTCCGCGGCGATCGAAGTGATGGCCGAGCGGGGGCTAGCCCAGTTCGCCGTGCAGGAAATCGCCGATCGCGCGGAAGTGACGACTGGTACCTTCTACAACCACTTCCGCGACAAGGCGGACATCGTCGAGGCGGTCGCGATCCGGTTCTCATCGGAGATGATGGAGGCGGCCGAAGAGCGCCGCCGCACGCTTGCCAGCGGTTCGGAAAGGCTGGTCGATGGTTGCCGGCGCTATCTTTCCATCGCCCGCGAGGCTCCGTCCACTGCATTGCTCGTGCTCGAGCTTGCAATCGCCTCACCGAGGATGCTGGAGACGATCGGTGAATTCGTCCTTGCCGACGTTAGGAGAGGGGTGCGCCAGAAGGAGTTCAGGATCTTCGGCGAGCAGGCCGCGGTCGATCTCGTTCATGGATACATCATGCTGGCGATGCGCCAGATCGCGCTCCGCCCCATGCCGGCCGCCTACGACCGCGTCGTTGTCGCGACCATCCTGCAAGGCCTCGGCTTACCGTTCGAGCGCGCAACTGCGCTCGCCAGCCTCAAGTAGGGCGTGTCAGCCAGCCAAGGGGCACCCGGGGGCGCCCCTTGTCCGGTTTTCGGACTCCAAGACTTAGAGATCCGCTGCCTTCTTTACGACATCCTTGGTCTTTCCGACGGCCTTCTGCAGATCACCCTTGGCTTCCTGCAGTTTGCCTTCGCCTTTCAGCGCCGGGTCATTTGTTGCCTCACCAACGCCCTGCTTCACCTTGCCGATGACTTCGTTCGCGGTGCCCTTGATCTTGTCGGTCGTGCTGCTCATTGCGGTCGCTCCTTGTTGATTGAGCAGACCTAACGCCCTGCGATCGAACGCGTTGCCGTCGCCCGCATCCTTCGATGCCGTGCTCGAGCCACCTGGGCGCCCTATTTCAGACGCTGGCCGAGGCAGGATTCACTTTGCGTGACGAGCGATATTCTCGTCAGTCGAAGCCGAATCGGACGGATTTTGCCGAGGCGTCGTCCATCGCCTGCACGACACGTTGGAACGACCGCTCGGCGGCAGTCGATCGGTCGGAGGTTCGACTGGGTTGCAGCACGAAGAGATGCAGTGAGCGTCCGCCGACATCATAGACCTGGCCGAAGTCGCGCAACGCCAGGGCCTCGCCGTCCGGATCGCTGGTATCGATCAGCCTCACCCAGCGGCTGCCGCCTACTGCTGCGGGCAGAGTGAACGGCACAGAATCGCTATGAGAATTCATGATGATCAGCAACGTCGAATCGGAGCCGACGCGACGGATGCCCGTTTCCTGGGCGCGGCCGTCCAGCAGCACGCCGAGGCACCGAGCATTGCCGTCATTCCAGTTGTCGTCCGTCATTTCCGCGCCGGCCGGCGTCAGCCAACTCACGTCCTTTACGCCCAGTTCCTCGTCGAAGGCGCCCGTCAGGAAGCGGCCACGTCGCAGCATCGGCAGGGCGTGGCGGATCATGATCAGTTTGCGCACGAACTCGGCGAGAGCGCGCTCGTCGGGGCCGATGCTCTGCCAATCGACCCAGGAGATCTCGTTGTCCTGGCAGTAGCTGTTGTTGTTGCCCTTCTGGCTGCGCGCGAACTCGTCGCCGCCCAACAGCATGGGGGTGCCGCGCGCCAAGATCAGCGTCGCCAGCATATTGCGCATCTGGCGCAATCGCGTCGCGATGATCTCCGCATCGTCGGTCGGCCCTTCGGCGCCGTAATTATTCGAGAGATTGTGCGAATGGCCGTCCGCGTTGTTCTCGCCATTCGCGTCGTTGTGCCTGTCGTTGTAGGCGACGAGATCGCCCAACGTGAAGCCGTCATGGGCCGTGATGAAGTTGATCGATGCCCATGGCTTCCGACCGCGGTTGGCGAACAGGTCGGCCGAGGCCGTCAGCCGCGCCGCGAGATCGGGTAGCTTGGCCTCGTCGCCCCGCCAATAGGCGCGGACCGTGTCACGAAAGGCATCGTTCCATTCGGCCCAGCCCGGGGAGAAGCGGCCGACCTGATAGCCGCCGGGACCCATGTCCCACGGCTCAGCGATCAACTTTACCTCCGACAATACCGGATCTTGTCGGCAGGCATCGAGGAAACGCCCTTCCTCCTGGAAGCCGTGCGGCTCTCTCCCCAGGATGGTCGCGAGGTCGAAGCGAAAGCCGTCGATCCGCATGTCGCACGCCCAGTAGCGGAGGCTGTCCATCACGAGCTGCAGGACCCGGGAGTTGCTGAGATTCACTGTGTTGCCGGTGCCGGTGTCGTTGATGTAGTAGCGCGGCTCGGGGGCCAGCCGATAGTACGAGGCGTTGTCGATGCCCTTGAAGCAGAGGGTTGGTCCCAACTGGTTGCCCTCGGCGGTGTGGTTGTAGACCACGTCGAGGATGACTTCGAGACCGGCAGCATGCAGGTGCGCCACCATTTCCTTGAACTCGGCGAAGGAGAAGTCGGGATTGGCCGCGTAGCGCCGCGCAGGTGCGAAGAACCCGATCGTGTTGTAGCCCCAGTAGTTCTTCAGCCCCTTTTCAAGCAGGTTGCTGTCGTCGACGAAGGTGTGAACCGGCAGCAGCTCGATGGCGCTTACGCCCAGCGACGACAGATAGCCGGTGATCTCGGCGGTTGCGAGGCCGGCGTAAGTGCCGCGAAGCGCCTCGGGAACGGCGGGGTGTTGCCGGGTGAAGCCGCGGACATGCGCTTCGTACACCACCGTGTTCTCCCAGGCGGTGCGCGACCGTGGCGATCGTCCCCAGCCGAAGGCCGGGTCGATGACACAGCTCTTGTAAGTGAAGGGCGCGCTGTCGCGCGTGTCGAAGCTCAGGTCGTCGCCTGTTTCCATCTGGTAGCCGAAGAGGGCAGGGTTCCACTCAAGCCTGCCGATGATCTGCTTGGCATAGGGATCGAGCAGCAGTTTGTGGGCGTTGAAACGATGACCCGATGTCGGCTCATAAGGCCCGTGCACGCGGAAGCCGTAGATGGTGCCCGGCCGCGCGTCCGGCAGATAGCCGTGCCACACCTCATCGGTAAACTCCGGCAGAACGATCCGCTCGGTCTCGCGCCGGCCCGCCGCATCGAACAGGCAGAGCTCGACCTTGGTAGCGTTGGCTGAGAAGAGGGCGAAATTTACGCCCAGCCCGTCCCAAGTGGCGCCAAGAGGGTAGGGAAGACCTTCGGAAAGGCGCGCGCGCGCAGGGCCGGTCACAAATCGATATCCTTACCTCGTCGACCTCAGAACGCCGAACGATGCTTTAGCGGGGCTTCAGCGAGCGGGCGTTGTGGTCGAACAACGTTCATTCCCCCTCGCGCGTTCCAGCGAAGAGGTTGTTTCGTTGCGATACGAGCCCGATTCGCTGCTGCGGCGCGGGCCGCCTTGGAACGGGACGTCCGCTGGAGCGTTGTAGGGCGGCCTGCAGACAATCGAATTCCGATCGGTGCGCCTCAAGGCCCGGGAGTCGTGGCCATGAAGCTGTTCAAGTGTCAAAGCTGCCAGCAGATCCTCTACTTCGAGAACACGGTCTGCGAGCAATGCTCGCATCGGCTGGGCTATCTCCCCGAAATGGAAGCGATGTCGGCGCTGGAGCCGGAAGGGGATATGTGGCGTGCCTTGGCGTCGCCCGGCGCCTCGTACCGCCTTTGCGCCAATGCCGCCCATGATGCTTGCAACTGGCTGGTCGATGCCGCCCTGGCCGGTCCGTTTTGTGTCTGCTGCCGCCACAACAGGACGATTCCCGACCTGTCCGACCAGGCCAATCTTGCCGCTTGGCGTCGGATCGAAGTGGCGAAGCACCGGCTCTTCTACTCGCTGCTACGCTTCGAGCTGCCCCTGCTGACGTCCAACGACGATTCTGTGGGGGCACTCACCTTCGACGTCCTCGCCGAGCCGCTGCAAGTCGACGGTCCCAGAGTCATGACCGGCCACGACAACGGCCTTATCACGGTGGCGCTGGCCGAGGCCGACGACGCCTTTCGGGAAAGGAACCGTGTCGACATGCACGAGCCCTACCGAACCCTGCTTGGTCACTTCCGGCACGAGACTGGCCACTACTTCTGGGACAGGTTGGTGCGGGACGGCGACCGGCTGGAGGCCTGCCGGGCGCTATTTGGCGACGACACACAGGACTACGCGAAGGCACTGCAGGACTATTACGCCAACGGTGCGCCGGCAGACTGGCAGTCACGGTTCGTCAGTACCTATGCGGCGTCCCATCCATGGGAAGATTTCGCCGAGACATGGGCACACTATCTGCACATCGTCGACACTCTGGAGACGGCGCATGCTTTCGGTTTATCGACCCGGCCTGGCTTGGTGAGTGGCGATGAGCTCGATGCCGTCGTCGACTTCGATCCCTACCGCGCGGTGGGTATCGTCCGCCTCATCGCAAGCTGGTTGCCCCTGTCGCTCGCCCTCAACAGCCTCAACCGGGCGATGGGCAAGGCCGACCTCTATCCTTTCCTGCTTCCCGCGCCAGCCATCGAGAAGCTGGGTTTCGTGCACGATCTCGTTCATGCGCCCCGAGGGGGCTTGCCATGAAGTACCTGGATTTCACCACGACCACTCGGAACGACTCGCGCCTTGTTCACGCCGCGGCCGTAATTCTCATCGCCGCCATTGTGATCGCGGCCCTCTATTTCGGCCGCGACGTCCTCATCCCCGCGGCCGTGGCCATTCTCTTCTCGTTCGTGCTGGGGCCGGCTGTCACCTGGGTGCGTCGCGGCCTGCCGCCGCCGCTGGCTGTGGCGGTGGTTGTGCTGGGCGCCGTGCTGGTGGCGGGCGCCGTAACCGCACTGTTCACAACTCAACTCGCCGACGTCGCAGGCAGCCTGACGGCCTATCAGACCAACCTGCAGCAGAAGATCAAGGATATCCGCGGGTTGGCCGAGGGCGGTGGCGCCTTGAGTCGCTTCGTTGCCATGGTGGCCTCGCTGGCCAGTGACCTTGCGCCGGCAGCCGGCGTCGTCGAGACGCCGTTGCGCGTGCAGACCGGCGGTTCGGACTTGGCGGCCGTGGCCGCCTTCGTCGGCCCGCTCCTGCATCCCCTCTTGACCATCGGCATCGTGGTCATTCTTGCGGTCTTCATCCTGCTGGATCGCGAACATCTCAGCGACCAGTTCGTCCGCCTGTTCGGTGCCAGCGACGTCCATGCCACGTCGGAGGCCATCGGCGATGCCAGCGGTCGCGTCGCGCGCATGCTGTCTCTGCAGCTCGTCACCAATATTGGTTTTGCCGTCCTGGTCGGCGTTGGCCTGTTCGCGCTCGGACTGCCGAACGCCGCCTTGTGGGGGCTGATGGCGGGCGGCCTGCGGTTCATTCCCTACCTCGGCACGGCTCTCGGCGCCGTCCTGCCGACGCTGATCGCCTTTGCCGTCATGCCGGGCTGGGCGCAGCCTTTTCTCGTGCTGGGGTGGATCGTCGTCAGCGACATCGTCGTCGGCCAGATTGTCGAGCCATTGCTGTTCGGCGATTCCACCGGCGTCACACCCATTGCCCTCATCATGTCGGCGATCTTCTGGGGCACGCTGTGGGGGCCGGTGGGCCTGCTGCTCTCGACACCGATCACGATCTGCCTGCTGGTGCTGGGCACCCATGTGCCACAGCTTGGCTTCCTGCACATTCTGCTGGGCGACAAGCCGGCGTTGGAGCCGTATCAGCAGATCTACCGACGCCTCATCCGCAAGGCGGTGGCAGACGCTTCGTCTGTGGCGCTGGCTGAGATCGAGACCAAGGGGCCGGAGCAGGGATTGGACGACAGTATGGGCCGCATGGTCGTTTTGGCGGAAGCCGATCGTGCGCGCGACCGGTTGAGTGCGGATCAGATCGAGGCGATCGTCGAGGGCACCGACGAGGTTCTCGATATTCTGACCGACGGCTCGCCGGCCGATGGGCTCGACGAGCCGGCCGGCGTGGCGTCAAGCGCCGGCCAGGACGATACGGTGTTCCGCTGCATCGGGGGCCGCGGTCAGGTCGACGACGCGGCCGCGGCAATCATCGCCTATGCATTGCGCCGGAGCGGCCTGGCGGCAGAGAGCCGTCGTCGCGGCGACATCGCTGCAGCTGCGGGGGATGACGGGACCATGGCACTCGACGTGATCTGCTATGCGTCATATCCGTCCAATACGGTGCGCCGCTATGCTGCGCGCAAGCTTGCCCTGGCCGGCGGCAGCCACGCCCGTCATCTCGTCATCGACTACGACGTTTCCGCGACTGCCGCGCGATCGAGCGTCGATACAGCGAGACCGGATGATGTCCTTGCCGGCGATCTCGTCACGCTTTGTCGGCTGATGGCACAGCGCGCTGCTTCCATCGGCCGAGCTCGCAAGTCGTGCGCCTGACATTCCGGTCGGGACCGTGCGTGGGATAGCAGGCGCGACGTGCAGAAAAACTGCAAGAAGCCCGGTGAAGGGACGTTGGCGACCAACTTGGTGCTGTGCTGATATCTCCGGGAAGGGGAGCGAGCTGTGCGCACTTTTTCTCTGTGTCGATGGTGCCTTACCGTTTCCGCGGCGTCGGCTGTTGCCTTCGCTGCGAGCGGCGCCGTCGCCCAGGGTTTTCTGCAGGAACGGCCCATACCGTCGACGGCCCAGCAGAGCTTGACGGCGATCGAACTGCTGTTCAGCCCACCGGCCCCTCCGACTGCGACGCTCTTTCCCGAGTGGCGGGAGAAACTCAAGGATGCACCGGCGTTCTTTCGTGACGCCAAGAGCGATGTAAACTTCCGCAGCTACTATCGCGAGCAAGTCAGCAATGGACCCGGTGCCCCGTGGCCGGAGGCGTGGGCCGCGGGCGGCTCGGTAAGCTTCGAAAGCGGTCGCATTTTCAATCTGATTTCGGGTGGTGTGGTCTTCTACACGTCATTGCCGCTCTACGCGCCGGCCGATCATGGCGATACCGGGCTGTTGCGCCCGGGACAGCAGGGTATCGCCGTCGTCGGGCAACTGTACGGACAGCTGCATCTCGACGACAGGACGACCTTCACCGCCGGTCGGTACATCTGGGACACGCCCTTCCTCGGTCCGCACGACAACCGGATGATTCCCAACACCTTCTATGGCTATGCCTTGCAAGGAACGATCGGCAGCGAGGAAAAAGGCGGCCTCAAGGTCCGCTACGGGGCGGGCTATATTGCCGCCATCAAGCCGCAGGATTCGCCGGTGTTCATGTCCATGGCGCGCGCGGCGGGCGTCAACAACGACAATGGCGTCGGCGTGGCCGGTGGCCTCCTGACCTGGGGGCCGCTGTCCGTCGGCGTGGTCGACTACTACTCCCAGGACGTCATCAACATCGCCTATGCCGAAGCCAAGTACGGCGCAAGTTTTGCCAACGGCATCAGCACGATCCTGGCGGCGCAGTATGTCGACCAGCGCAGTACCGGCTCCAACCTTCTGGCCGGTGGCTCCTCCTTCTCGACAGATCAGTTCGGCGTGCGTCTTCAGGTCGGGTACGAGACGGGCATCTTCACGGCCGCCTATTCGGTCGTCGATCCGAAGTACGCCATTCAAACCCCGTGGAGTGCCAATCCCTTTTACACCGACGCACTGGTCCTGAAGTTCCAGCGTGCCGGCGAGAGCGCCGTGCTGCTGGGGTTGTCCTACGATTTCACGCCCTTGGGCCTTCCAGGTATCGCTGCGGCGGTGCAGTACTTTCGGGGCTGGACTTCGGCACTGGCGGCCGGGTTGCCGGTCGTCGAGGACGAATGGGACTTCGACCTCGAATGGCGCCCCAACTGGAAACCGCTGAACGGATTCTGGCTGCGGGCGCGATACGGCAAAGCGACGACCAGCCAGGGCGGCGTATACACGTCGGTCGACGAGATACGCGTGGTCCTGAACTACAAGGTGAAGAGCTTCTGACGTCGGCCTTGGCCCTTAGCCGTGTCGATCTTCCCAGTCGACCCAGTCGACGGCGTAAGCCGCAACGTAGGCGTCGACGGCCGCTCCGAGCGTCGGAAAGAAGCCTTGGTCGCCGAAGCGATCGAACATGCCGAAGCGCCTGAGCTTGTCCTTGACGGGGTCCTTCAGCTCGGCAAAGCAGAAGTCGACGCCGCTTGCCCGCAGCTTGTCGTCCAGTTCCGCCAGCATGTCGGCGGCCGTCACGTCGATGCTGGTGACGGGCTCGGCGGCAACGACGATGCGACGCGCCGCCGTCGGCGAGTCCGCCACCGCCTGCAGGATCCTCTCCTGGAACAGCTCGGCATTGGCGAAGAACAAGGGCGCATCCCAACGAAACAGGACGAGGCCCGGGACCAACCGAGCTGCCGGATAGCGTGTGATGTCATGATAGCCTTTGACGCCGTCTGCCCGACCGAGAATGGCGGAGTGTGGCCGCCAGCCATCCCACAGGAACTCGATGACGGCGATCACCACGGCGACGCCGATCCCGGGGATAGCCCCCAATGCGGCGACACCCACGAAACAAACCATCGAAAGCCAGAACTCCCATCTCTGGATGCGGTAGATGCGTCGCAGATCGTCGACTTCGATCAATCCGATGGCGGAGGCAATGACCACGGCGGCGAGCGCTGGTGTCGGCAGGTCCTTCAAGAGGTCGGGAGCGGCCATCAGCAGGACCACGACGCCCAGCGCGCCGACAACACTAGCAAGCTGCGTCTTGGCACCGGAGGCTTCCGCCACCGGTGTCCGCGACGAACTGCTGCTGATCGGAAAGCCTTGGAATAGGCCGCCCGCGAGATTGGCGGCGCCGAGGGCCACCATTTCCTGATTGGGATTGACGGGATGGCCGAGCCGCACCGCATAGGTACGCGACAGGACGCTGGTATCTGCGAAGGAGACCAAGGCCACGGCGGCGCCACCGATAAGGACCGGTCCCAGGTCGGCAAGACCGATCCAGGGGATGTCGAATATCGGAAGCCCTTGCGGCAGCGAGCCCAGGACAGCCACGCCCGCCCGTCCCGACAAATCGAACAGGCTGACGGCAACGATGGCTGCGACTGTTGCGATCAGGACGCCGGGTAACCGCTTGTTCGGCTTCAGCAGCAGGATCAGGGCCAGCACGCCGATCCCGACGGCGAATGCGATCCAGTTGGTGCGCCCGTCCCATATCGCGATGGCGATCGCCCAGAGGCTCCGCAATGGCCCCTCGGCGTCGATCGAGAAGCCGAACAGCTTGGGCAGCTGGCTGATCAGCACCGTCAGCGCAATCCCGTTCATGTATCCATACCGGATCGGCTTCGACAGCAGTTCGGTTATGAACCCTAGCTTCAGAATCCCGGCCAGGATGCAGATGATGCCGGAAACGATGGCCATCGCACTGGCAAGGGCAATGGCGCGCATCGGATCGCCGCCCGACAGCGAGAAGACAACGGCAAAGATGAGGGGCGCCAGCGACGAATCCGGCCCTAGGACGAGGATGCGGCTGGGGCCGAAGACCGCGTAGGCCATCAGCGGGATGATCGTCGCGTAAAGGCCGTACACGCCCGGAACGCCCGATGCCACGGCATAGGCGATGCCCACGGGAACCAGCATGGTGATGAGCACCAGCCCGGCGACGATGTCGTGACGCAGCCAGGCGAGCTCATAGTCGCGCAGGGTGACGAGGCCAGGCAGCCAGCGCCGCCAGCCGCGTTCCGGGCCGCCCTGCGTCGGATGCCTATGCAGATGACTTCCTTCCCAGGCGGTTGAGGCGTTCTGCCCAATGACGCGGCCAGAACGCCACAACGAATACGACCAGGGTGAACAGGAAGACCGCCACGGTGCCCTGGACGACTTGAAAGTGCAGCGAGTCGGTGGCGACGAACCATTCGGTCATCGCTGCAGAAACGGCCAGGACGATACGAACCAGCCAGCTGATCATCGCTCGCTCCGTCGCTGAACCTGTCGATGGAACCGATCCGTGCCCGGTTCTTCCGCTCAAGCTGCACGCGAGCGTATAGCCTGTCGGGCCGGTGGAACCTTTGACAAAACGCAATGCCGCCGAGCCTGCAATCCGGCGGCTCCTTCACTGCGGGGTCACCTGCGGTGTGGCACGTGCAGGCTGCCTGGTAGGCCCGGCAGGATTCGAACCTGCGACATAACCGTTATGAGCGGCTCGTTCTAACCGCTGAACTACGGGCCCCCAGCGGTCCGGCCGCGGAGGCCGGGGCGGCCCTTGTAACCCATTTCCGGGTTCATTCCATAGGCGGCACGAACATATAGCCGATACCGCGCACGGTCCGGATCACGGTCGGCTTGTCGGGCGCCGGCTCGATCTTGCGGCGGATGCGGGTGATGCGCAGGTCGATCGCGCGGTCGAACGGATCGCGGCTGCGATGGCTGGTGGTCTCGAGCAGCCAGTCGCGCGACAGCGGCCGGTTGGGGTTCTCGGCAAAGATCTTCAGGATGTCGAACTCGCCCGAGGTCAAGGGAACGTCGCGGCTCGCCTCGTCGAACAGGGCGCGGCGCGGCAGGTCGAGCGTATGGCGGCCCATGCGCACGCGTTCGAGCCGGGCGGGCGTCGCCTTGTTGACCGAACGGCGCAGCACGCTCTTGCAGCGTGCAAGCAGCTCGCGCGGCTCGTAGGGCTTGGCGACATAGTCGTCGGCGCCGCTTTCCAGACCCTGCACCTTGTCCCCCGAAGCGCCTGCCGCCGTCAGCATGATGATGCCGACCCGGGTGCTGCTCTCGCGCAGCCAGCGGGCCAAGGTGAAGCCGTCCTCCGGGCCGGGCAGTTGCACGTCGAGCAGGACGAGGTCCGGCATGGCCCGCGAGATCTGGCGCCGCATCTGGGCGCCGTTCTCGACAGCGATCACCTTGAGGTCGTGGTTGGTCAGGTAGGTTTCGGCGGCCTTGCGCTGAAACGCATCATCCTCGACCAGCAAAACGGACGGCAGCTGCATTACTGAGCCCAAAATGAATTACTCACCAATGCCGTGAAAATAACATGATTCTTCAAGCAATTATAGCTCGTTCTTAAGCTTTTTGATAAGCTTTGACCGTGTCCTCCACGCCACACTCCTCATGACAGACGCCCCCCTGGATACTTCTGCCGCACCGGTGCCGACCGCCAGGCCTGACCGCATAAGGGAAGACGCCTTCGTGCGCGCCGAGCTGATCCGGCGCCTGTTCGACGGCTCGGCCCAGTCGCGCTATTTCGCCCTGGTTCTGTGGCCGGTGATCGCCGCGATCTACTGGCGTCAGATCGACCTCTTCGAACTCGCTGGTCCGTTTGCAGCCCATCTGCTGGTCACGGTGGCCTTCGATGTCCTGCGCCACGGCTTCAATCAGATCCGGGCAAAGGATGGCGAAGCGATCCGATGGGGCTGGCGGTTCGCCGCCCTGTCGTTCCTCACTGGTGCCTGCTGGGGCTGGACGGGGTTCCTGCTGGCGTCACAACCCTTCGAGTTGCAGCGCATGTTGCTGGGGCTCGTGCTGCTGGCCACCATCACCACGGCGGTGCCGATCCGCTCGGCCCATCCGCCGACCTATTACGCGTTCGCTCTCGCCACGACGGCGCCGCTGCTTCTGGTGCTGCTGGTCTCGGCCGATCCGTTCTACCAGCTCGTCGGTATCGCTGGCGGCGCCTATGTCGGCCATCTGATGGCCTATGTCCGCGACGTGCATCGCTGGCAGTACGATAATATCGCGCTCGCCTACCAGCGCGAGGAACTCGCCCGCCGCCTGCAAGCCGCCTTCGACGAAGCACGCGCTGCCCGCGATGCCGCTCTCGTGGCGCAGCGCGCGGCCGAGCAGGCCAACCAGGCGAAGTCGACCTTCCTCGCCACCGTCAGCCACGAGGTCCGCACCCCGATGAATGGCGTGCTGGGCATGATCGACGTGCTGGAGCGCACGTCGCTTTCTGCCGAGCAGCGCGAGGCGCTGGGCACGGTGCGCTACTCGGCCTCGTCGCTGCTGCGCATCATCGACGACATCCTCGATTTCTCGAAGATCGAAGCGGGCCGCCTCGACCTCGAACGGGTCGAATTCTCGACCGCCGAGCTGATCGAGGGGGCGGTCAAGACGATGGCGCCGCAGGCGGCAGCGAAGGGCTTGGTGTTGTCCGCCACCGTCGCCGCCGACGTGCCTGCCCATGCGATCGGTGATCCGGTCCGGTTGCGGCAGATCCTGTTCAATCTCCTGGGCAACGCCATCAAGTTCACCGAAACGGGCACGGTGCGGCTCGGGCTCGAACGCGGACCTGAGAGCGACGATCGGAACAGCGTGGCGCTTCGCCTTTCCGTATCCGACACCGGGATCGGGCTGACGCCGGATCAGCAGCGCCGCCTTTTCCAGCCCTTCGTGCAGGCCGACAGCTCGACGACGCGTCGTTTCGGCGGCACCGGCCTCGGATTGTCGATCGTGCGCCGTCTGGCCGAGGCCATGCAGGGCCGGGTAGAGCTGCAGAGCGCGCCAGGGGCCGGCTCGACCTTCGCAGTCACGGTACGGCTGGAGGCTGCGCCCAGCCCGAGCGTTTCGGCAGTGTCGGCGGCACCCGCCTCGCCAGCTTCGGCGACGATGGAGGCAAGCCGGCTGGCGGGACGCGTGCTGGTGGTCGACGACAATGCCGTGAACCGCAAGATCCTGGCTCGTCAGCTCGAACTCGCCGGCGCCACGACCGATGTCGCGGCAAGTGGCGAGGAAGCGCTGCAACTGTGGCATCGCGGCGGACACGATCTCGTGCTCGCCGACCTGCAGATGCCGGCCATGGACGGCTTCGAGCTGGCGCGGCGCATCCGTGCCGCCGAAGCGGGCGAAGGGCGCACGCGCACGCCCATTCTCGCCATGACGGCGAGCACGCTGGAAGAGGAGGAGAGTCGCAGCCGCGCCGCCGGCATGGACGGTTTCGTCACCAAGCCCATCGGCATCGATCGGCTGCGCGCGACACTCGATGTCTGGCTGGCCCCGGAACCGGCGAAGTGAACGAAGTGAGCGAAGTCTACGATCGGACGCGGCTCGTCGAGCTGTTCGGCGACGATCCCGCCACCCTGGCCGAAGTCGAGCGGGAATTTCTTGCCACCGCGCGCGAAGTCGAGCGTGAGGTCGGCGCGACCGACGACGTCGTCGAGATCGCCCGCGCCGCCCATCGCTTGAAGGGAACGGCTGCCATGATCGGTGCTGCCGACCTCGCCCATGTCGCCGGGGCGGTCGAGCGCGCAGCGCATGGCGGAGATCTTCCCGGCGTGCGTCGCCTCAGGGATGCCTTCAGTCAGGAAATCGAGCGCATCGCCAAGACGCTGCGTTGACCGGACTGCGGGCGGCCCGCGGCCCAGAATGAGACGTCTCTACGCCTTCGGGCGCAGCAGCATCGTCGCCGAGTAGGAGAGCAGCGCCCGGCCGTTCTGCTCGAGTAGGCCGCGCAGGAAGGCGATCGACTTGCCGCGACGTGGAATCTCGACCCGGGTGGTGATCGGCGCCGTGGGCTCGCCGGCCGACAGGAACTCGGCAGCGAAGGAAATCGTCGAGGGCGCCATATCGGTGGTGAGGGCTGCCGCGCGGGTGATGGCGGTGTCGGCAAAGCTCATCATATAGCCGCCGTGCAGGGCACCGCCCGAATTACACATATGTGGGCTGGTCGGCTGGACGAGCGAGGCGCCGTTCTCCTCGCGGCGGACATAGACCGGGCCGATGCCACGCGAATAGGCGCTTGCCTTGTCGAACAGCTCGAAGCCCGCCGGCACGACCTGCGGCGCGGCGCTCGCCTCGATATGGCGCGGCGCATTCTCCTCCTTGCGGGCCATTGCCTTGGCGCGCGCCACGTGGCGGCACACACCCGACCATAAGGCGATCGTGCGTCCCTCCTGAGTGATGCGGCCGCGGGCGAAAGCCAGTCGGCCGGTCACCTGCAGCGGCTCACCGCGCGCTTCCAGCGGCGGGCCGATCTTGGCGGCGTCGACGAACTCGCAGGCAATGCTCACCGTCAGGGCGAAAGAGCTGTTGGTGCCGCCGTCGGCGGCACGGCCGGCGACCAGGCAAAGCGCGTAATCAGCAAAGGTGAGGAGCGCCCCGCCATGCACGCCGCCGGCATAGTTGGCGTGCGCGGCATGCGTCGGCAGCACGCAATGCACGGCATCGGCGGCGCGGGTGTCGGCGCCGACATGGAAGAAGAACGGCCCGACCCTGTCCTCGAACGGATCGGACGGCACGAAGACCGAGTAGCGGGAGAGATCGATGCCCCAGCCGGCGAGATCGGGGACGGAGGCGGCGGCGGTGTCGGGCACGGTTGAGGGCTCGCGTTTGGGGTGGGCTGTTGGCTCTTGTGGTGGGTTCTTGCGGGGCTCTAATAGGGGAATCAACCCCCAATCTGTAAAGCCACGGAGCGAAACATCATGGCGTCAGCCGCGCACAAGGTCGAGATCAGGCGGGAAAAGCGCGAGGCAGGTGTCGTGGCGCACGTCGTGTTCGACAATTCCCGCCGCCTGAACGTGGTCGGGCCGGCAGCGCTCACCGACCTGATCGCGGCCTTCCAGACGCTGTCGCAGGAGCCCGACCTGCGTGCGGTGGTCTTCTCCGGGGCCGGGGGCAAGGCCTTCATCGGCGGCGCCGACATCAACCACATGGCAGGGATGAAGTCGTCGGAAGATGGCCGCGCCTTCATCACCCTGATCCACAGGCTCTGCCAGGCGATCCGCGACTGCCCGGTGCCGGTGATCTGCAAGCTCGAAGGCTACACACTGGGCGGCGGCCTCGAAGTGGCGGCGGCCTGCGATATCCGCATCTCGACTGATACCGCGCATTTCGGCATGCCCGAGGTCAAGGTCGGCATTCCTTCCGTCGTCGAGGCGGCCCTGCTGCCGCGCCTGATCGGCTGGGGCCGCACCTCCTGGCTGCTGCTCACCGGCGACAATATCAGCGCCGCCAAGGCCGAGGCCTGGGGGCTGGTCGAGATCGTCGTGCCGGCGGCGAACATCGATGCCGCCATCGAGCATTGCGTGAACTCGATTGCGACCGAAGCGACGCCGCTTGCCATGCGGGCCCAGAAGCGGCTGATGCGGCGCTGGGAGCGTCTGCCGCTCGACGAAGCCGTCCAGGCCGGCATCGATGCCTTCGCGCAGTCGGTCGCCGAAGGCGAGCATCTGGAGCGCATGAGCGCCTTCATCAATCGCAAGAAGAAATAAGCCAGACAGACAAAGGACAGAGATTTCCATGATCATCGACAGGCGCCGTTTCCTGGGAGCGACGGTGGCATTCGGTATCGCGGGCACCGCCCACGCCCAAACCAACCCTGCACCGGCCTATCCCTCCAAGCCGGTCACGCTCTTTGTTCCCTTCACGGCGGGCAGCGGCACCGACACCATGGCGCGCATCTTCGGCGAGCGGCTGGCGGCCGTGAGCGGCCAGTCGGTGGTGGTCGACAACAAGCCCGGCGCCAACGGCAGCCTGGCGGCGCTCGCGGTGGCCCGTGCCCAGCCCGACGGCCATGCGCTGATGGTGACGACCAATACCTCGCATGCCGCCAATCCCAGCCTGCTGAAGAACCTGCCCTACGATCCGGTGAAGGATTTCGAGAGCGTGGCGCTGATCGGGCTGGCGCCGTTCGTGCTGGTCGCCCATCCCAGTGCGCCGTTCAACGATCTCGCGGGCTTGATCGCCTATGCCAAGGCCAATCCGGGCAAGCTGTCCTACGGCGCCGGCAACAGCACCGCGCATGTCTCGGGCGAATCCTTCAAGCGCATCGCCGGCATCGACGTGCTGCGCGTGCCCTACAAGAGCGCGCCACCGGCCTTGAACGACACGATCTCCGGCACCGTGCATTTCACCTTCATCGACGTCGGTACCGGCCTGCCGCACGTGAAGGGTGGCCGCCTGAAGGCGATCGCGTCCTCGTCGAGCCAGCGTTCGCCCAACATGCCGGACGTGCCGACCATGCGTGAGCTCGGCACCGACTTCGACCTCGACGCCTGGTACGCCGTGTTCGCGCCCGCCAAGACGCCGGCGCTGATCGTCGACCGCCTGAACGCCATCGTCCGCGAGGAATTCTCCAAGCCGGCGATGGAGCAGCGCATGCGGGATTTCAACGTGATCCTCAAGCTCGGTACGCCGGCCGATCTCGCGACCTTCCAGAAGGCGGAGATCGACAAGTGGGCCCGGCTGGTGAAGGCCGCCGGGATCGAGCCCGAGGGCTGAGGGCCGCGACGAGAGCCAGAAGACAAAGCGGGAAAACAGAGGATGAGGCGACCATGACCCAGAAGAAAACCGTCCGCGTCGGCTGCCATTCGGGTTTCTGGGGCGACACCGAGACGGCGGCGGTGCAGCTCGTGCGTCACGGCAATGTCGACTATCTCGTCAGCGACTATCTCGCCGAGGTCACCATGTCGATCATGGCTGCCCAGAAGCTGCGCAACCCGCAGGCGGGCTACGCCACGGACTTCGTGACGGCCGTGATGGGCCCGCTGGCGCGCGAGATCGCCGAGAAGAAGATCAAGGTCGTGACCAATGCCGGCGGCGTCAATCCGCAGGCGTGCCGCGAGGCCGTGCTCAAGGCCTGTGAAGCGGCGGGCGTGACGCTGAAGGTCGCCGTCGTCACCGGTGACGACATCCTGCCGCGGGTCGCCGAGTTCCGCGCGGCCGGCGTACGCGAGATGGATACAGGCGCCGAGCTGCCGGCGAAGATCGCCAGCATGAACGCCTATCTCGGTGGCTTCCCGATCGCCCGCGCACTCGACGAGGGCGCCGACGTGGTGATCACCGGCCGCTGCGTCGATTCGGCGGTGACCTTGGGCGCCCTGATCCATGCCTTTGGCTGGGGCATGGACGACCACGACCGGCTGGCGGCCGGCACGCTCTGCGGCCACATCATCGAATGCGGTGCGCAGTGCAACGGCGGCAACTTCACCGATTGGCGGCTGGTGCCGGACTACGACAACATGGGCTTTCCGGTGGCCGAGGTCGACGCCGACGGCGCCTTCGTGCTGGGCAAGCCCGACGGCACAGGCGGCCTGATCACGACGGCGACGGTCGCCGAGCAGATGCTCTACGAGATCGGCGATCCGCGCGCCTATATCGTGCCCGACGTTGTCTGCGACTTCACCGGCGCGACCTATGAACAGGTCGGCAAGGATCGTGTGCGCGTTGCCGGTGCCAAGGGACGGCCGGCGACCGACACCTACAAGGTCTCCACGACCTGGCCGGACGGCTTCAAGTTCAGCTCGATCTTCATGCTGGGCGGGCGCGAGGCGGTGGCCAAGGGACGGCACAGCGCCGAAGCGATCATCAAGAAGACGCGCCGCCTGTTCGCCGAGCGGGGCCTGCCGGATTATCGCGAGGTCAGCATCGAGGTGATCGGCAGCGAAGCGACCTACGGACCTCATTCGCGCGCCGGCGAGGCGCGCGAGGTCGTGGTCAAGATCGCAGCCAGGCACGAGCAGAAGGAAGCGTTGTCGCTGCTCGGCCGCGAGATCGCGCCGATGGCGACCGGCGGCGTGGTCGGCATGGCCGGCAGCTTCGGCGCCGGCCGCGTCTCGCCCTCGCCGGTGATCCGCATGTTCTCGTGTCTGGTGCCGAAATCGATGGTGCCGGTCACGGTCGAGGTCGACGGCCGGGCGATCCCGATGCAGGAAGGCGCGCGCAGTGGCGGCTTCACGGCGGCATCGCTGCCGGTCGAGCGGCCGGCCGCTGCATCATCGCTGGCCGGCGACAGCGCGACGGTGCCGCTGATCGCGCTCGCCTACGGCCGTTCCGGCGACAAGGGCGACAATGCCAATATCGGCATCTTCGCGCGCAAGGCCGAATACGAGCCGATCCTCGACTCCGAGGTGACGGAAGACGCCGTGGCGAAGTACTTCGCGCATCGCATCAACGGCAAGGTTTCGCGCTGGCGGCTGCCCGGCATCCACGGCTTCAACTTCCTGCTGCGCCAGGCGCTGGGCGGCGGCGGCATGGCCTCGCTCAAGGCCGACCCATTGGCCAAGGCGTTCGCGCAGATGCTGCTCGACATGCCGGTGCGTGTGCCGGCAGCGGTTGCCCGCGACGTCGCGGTGGCGCAAAAGGCGGCGTGAGCCGCTTCGAGCTGTCGACGCGCCGCCTGGTCCTGCGCGATTTCACGCCCGAGGACGAGGCGGCCTTCATTGCCTATCGCGCCGACCCGGCGGAGGGACATGAGCTGGTCGAGCGCTTTGCCACTTGGCGGCGCGCGGTCCCGCGCCTCAATTTTCAGGTCGCCATCTGTCGGCGCGACGAGGGAACGACCTTGATCGGCTGCTGCGGCCTGCGCCGTGAAGGACTTGCCGACGGCACCGCCGAGTTCGGGCTGGAGCTCGCGCCGGCCTGGCAGGGCCGCTATCGCTACGCCATGGAAATCACCGAGGCGATGCTGGCCCACGGCTTCGACACGCTGGGCCTCGACGAAATCCTGAGCAACACGACCGAGGACAACGTAAGGGTCCATCGCCTCGCGCGCTGGTACGGCGCGACATCGACGTCAAACGGCGATGGCAAAGTGTGCTGGCGGTTCGGCCGCCTCTCTCATTCTCCTCTCCCCTTTCGGGGGAGAGGAGAATGAAAGCTCTCGCGCCTCAGACGACCTTTCCGACGATCTTGTATTCGCCCTTGCGGTCCTCGATCTCGAGCACCCAGAGGTCGGGGTCGCGCGCCACCTGGCGGGCGATGTAGGCGTCGGCAGCGGCCTCGGCGACCGGTGTCGGTCCCGTGCCGCGGCTCCAGGCCGGTTCGTCGTCGAAGGTGCTGGCCTGGGTGTAGACGGTGACGCCCGCCTCGAAGCGGTTGATCTTCAGCAGCACGGTGCCGGCATCGGGATCGCCGCGTCGCACGACGGCCGCCGGAATGAAGGCGCGGTCGCACAGGCGCACCTGGGCGCTGACCCATAGACCCGTCGTGAGACCCATCACCATTCGTTCTTCATCCTGTCCCGTCAGCCTTCGAGCGCATCGTCCAGCCCGTCGAACACAGCACGGGCGCCGCGCCAGCGGAAGCGCACGCAGGCGAAGGGCAGCGCGCGGATCGCCGCATCGCGATCGGCGAGCGCGGCCGGCGCGATCAGGATCGGCTTGATATCGGCGCCGCGACGCGCCGAGGCCAGCGACAGCGAGCCGACCGCTCGCGTCAGCTCCTCGGCATGCCCGTTGGCCACCAGGGCGAACAGGGGCTGTGGGCGCTCGCCGCGCAGCGAGAACAGGTCGACGGCGCCACCGAACAGGCCACGCTTGGTGAGTTCCTCCTGCAAGGCCCAGTCGACCAGGCGGCGATCGCACGCCACCGTCGCCGGATCGTCCGGTCGCGGCTCGATGCAAAGGCCGCTCGGTCGATCCGCCGCTTCACCGGCCTTGAACCGGCGGACGGAGTCGACGAAGCCGCCGAGCAGGCGGGTCAGCCGCGGGCTGTCGAGCGGCGCCACGATCAGCGCCACCGAGCGTGCGCCATCGGGCCAGGTGACCTCGCGCCACACGCCGTCGGCCAGGAAGTCGCGGAAGCCGGCCTTGCGCTGACCCGGCCGCGCACCGCCCATGCGGCCGGAATGGGCAAGATAGAGCGCTCCCGCGTCGTCGGCGGCAAGGAGGCCCGCTACCTTCCGGTCGACGCCGGTCCGCGGCAGGTTGATTTCGCAGGTGATGCTCTCGCGCCGTGTCGGTGCGTTGGGGGCGTGGCCGAGCAGCAGCGCATGGCGCGCGGCGACACCGTCGCCGCTGCGGCGGGGCTCGAAGACCCACCAGAACGAATCGTCGCGTGCCCAGTGAATGGTGGTCCGCAGCTCGCCGCCGCGCCAAGTGAGGCGCACGCCGCGCGCAGGGACACCTTTCAATGCACCCTGCAGGCGCTTGATGGCGCGATCGATCCGCCTCGGCTCCCCCACGACACGCAGCATGTGCGATCCTACCGCTGCCGTAGGCCCTTGCCCACAGCGACTGCATCCGGCAAGAGGACCGACCCGCATGGCCGAACCACCTCTCCTTGCTCTCCAGGACATCCGCTACCGACTGGGCGGTCAGCCGATTCTCGACGGTGTCGAGCTGTCGATCGCGCCGGGCGAGCGCCTGTCGCTGGTCGGCCGCAACGGCGCGGGCAAGTCGACCCTGCTGCGTATCCTGGCCGGCGAGCCGATTGCCGATTCCGGTACGCGCTTCGTGCAACCCGGCGCCACGGTGGCGACCCTGCCGCAGGAGCCGGATTTCGCCGGCCACGAGACGGTGGCGCACTACGTTGCCTCGGCGCTCGGCGATTCGCTCGGGCCCTCCGACTACCGCGTCGCGGCCCTGCTCGACGAACTGAAGCTCGACGGCGCGCGCCTGCCCGGCGAACTCTCGGGCGGCGAGGCGCGCCGCACGGCGCTGGCACGAGCCCTGGTGGGCGAGCCCGACGTGCTGCTGCTCGACGAGCCTACCAACCATCTCGACCTGCCGACCATCGAATGGCTGGAAGCCACGCTCTCCTCCTGGCGCGGCGCCTATGTCCTGGTGAGCCACGATCGGCGCTTCCTCGACAATCTGGCGCGCGCCGTGCTGTGGCTCGATCGCGGCATCGTCCGCCGCCTCGACCGTGGCTACGGCGAATTCGAGGCCTGGTCGAACGAGATCCTGGAGCGCGAGGCGACGGAGCGGCACAAGCTCGACCGGCTGATCGAACGCGAGACCGAATGGGCCGGCAAGAGCATCCGCGCCCGTCGCACGCGCAACGAGGGCCGCCTGCGGGCTCTCGCCGATCTGCGCAAGCAGCGGCGCCAGCAGATCGGGCCGGTGGGTCGCGCCACCATCGAGACGGGGCCGGCCGAGCAGTCGGGCGCGCTCGCCATCACGGCGCGCAATGTTTCCAAGAGCTGGGGCGAAAAGGTCGTGGTGCGCGATTTCTCGACGCGCATCTTCCGCCGCGACCGCATCGGCCTGATCGGCCCGAACGGCGCCGGCAAGACGACCCTGCTGCGCATGCTGATCGGCGAGCTCGAGCCCGACATCGGCTCGGTGAAGCTCGGCGCCAACCTGATACCGGTGGTGATCGACCAGCGCCGCACCGCGCTCGATCCGGACAAGACGCCGTGGGAGATCCTGGCCGACCGCAACGACCACGTGCTGGTGCGCGGCCATCAGCGGCATGTGATGACCTATTTGCGCGAGTATCTGTTCCGCGACGAGCAGGCGCGCCAGCCGGTGCGCACGCTGTCGGGTGGCGAACGCAACCGCCTGCTGCTGGCCAAGGCGCTGGCCGCGCCGTCGAACCTGCTCGTTCTCGACGAACCGACCAACGATCTCGATGCCGACACGCTCGACCTCCTGCAGGAGGCGCTGTCGGACTATGACGGCACCGTCCTGCTGGTGAGCCACGACCGCGACTTCCTCGACCGGCTGGTGACGTCGACCATTGCGCTCGAGGGCGACGGCACGGCGATCGAGTATGCCGGCGGCTACAGCGACTATCTCGTGCAGCGCGGGCCACGCGAGCCTGCGGCTGCGGCGACGCCGGCAGCGCGGCGGGAGAAGGCCGCGACGCCGGCGCGCGAGCCCGCAGCGCCCAAGCAGCGCCTGGGCTACAAGCGCGAACGGGCGCTCGCCGAGCTGCCCCGAAAGATCGAGGCGCTGCAGGCGGAGATTGCGGGGCTGAACGAGGCGCTGGCCGATCCCCAGCTCTATGCGCGCGATCCCAAGGGCTTCGCCGGCAAGACCGCGCGTCTCGGCGGCGCCCAGGCCGAGCTCGACGCCGCCGAAACCGAGTGGCTGGAGCTCGAAATGTTGAAAGAGCAGTTAGGTGGCTAGTCCACTTCGCTGATGGTCAAGCACTGTTAAGAGTTGCCTCGTAAGCGTTGAGCTTATCCTCAAGCTCAGAAATCAACGGTTCAAGAGTTGAAACAACTTCAGCCGGCGATTCAAATTCTGTGGGGAATTGAGGCTGCAGAATCGCCTCAATTGCTTCACTCCTAAATGGATAGCTGCCACGAAGGGCGCGCGATAATACATCTTTGCATAGATCAATTATGCGCGCCCCAGAATATCCAATTTCACCAACTTCAGGGCGAAGGCCTTGTGCAATCCTGTTGTGCTTCGGAATAGCCCAATAACGGTCGTTGCTTCGCTCAACGCGATCGTAGAGCTCACGCAATCGGACAGTTAGGACCTCAGCCTTTGTAGCGTCACGCATCTCAGCAAGGGATGAGAGCACGATGTTTGCGAGTTGTGCGGCTTCGATTGCGCCGCTCTGGAATCCGACTTCCGATAGCAAAATCCCGCGATCTGCTCCCACGTCGCTGACGATTGCTCTCAATGCAAGGACATGTAGCTTTGAAATGGGCGTCTTCCAGTTCTTGCATTCAACCACCCATATGACGTTAACGCCCAATTGGTTGAAGCGAACTAATACGTCGACGTCGTGGGATGTCCTGACGCCGCTTACAGTGGCATCCACTGTAGAAGTGAGGCCAAGAGAGCGAAAGAAAACGGCTGCTTCCTCTTGATATGCTCTCCATGCGATAGTCATTGGGCTCGCCTTGGATGTGGTCGTGCGGGAGCGTATGGGCCTAGAGTAATCTTCGCCCTACTAAACAGTACGGAGAAAGATGCGGGGGTCAGACCTTTCCGGACGATCCGCGGTAGTAGTGAGCCCCCAAATCAACGATTCTAGTTCATCAAGCGGGATATTCATCGCGTCCGCGATATCCGTCTTTGTCTTGCGTTCTGCCCAAAGCTGCCGAAGAATTTTTTGCCATACGCGAGACTCTTCACGATCAACTCCGTGCGGTTCACTTGATCGGAACCCGCGCTTTCCAAGTTCGATGCAAATGGATTTGTATTGCCAATCGGTCAGCAACCGAAGCGTATGCAGCCGATACGCGAGCGCCATTGCAGACACTCGCCATCTCTTCTTCGCTCGTATGATTACGTCCACTGTAATGAATCTTGGAATACTTGCTCTGACGTCGCGTGCAGGCATCAAAAAAGCTGAAGCAAAGGCATTCGCCTCGCGTTCGGCGGCCTTGGAAGGTTGTGGTCCACCATGTCGGTGCATCACAAGGTGTCCAATTTCATGAGCTGTATCGAAGATACTATGCTCTGCCGTTTTGAAGTTGTTCAGAAACACAAAGGGCTTGTCAGTTCTCCAAAACGAAAACGCATCGACACTTGCTGTATCCTCAGAAAGTGAAAAGACTCGGGCGCCGTTTACTTCAGCAAGCCCAAGCATGCTGCCGATAGGTCTTTCGCCGAGAGCCCAATGTTGACGCATCGAGCGAGCCGCCACTTCGGGGTCGGTTTCATAGCTAAGATCAAGAAAATTGGGCTTAGGTAAAGTGAATTCACGTTCGACCCAATCGTTCAATTGCAATCCGAGAGCTCCTGCTGCAACTGCAGCTTCTCGCTCCTTCGCACTCATCTTTGTAAGGCTTCGGAAGCTAACAGCGCTTGTGTCTAGCTCTTCTGGATCGTCGTCGGAAAAGAAAGTGGGCGGATAGTTCAACGCCTGAGCAAGGCGGATAACACTGCCTTCGTCTGGTTCGTTCTCGCCATTCTCCAGGCGCGAAATAGTAATTGCGGAAAGGCCTGCTCGCTCTGCGAGGGCTTTTCCGGTCAGCCTGCGTCTCCTCCTAGCAAGGAGAAGCCTCTTGTGATTGAACATGAGCTGCCTACTTCTTGCGAACCACCTGCGGGTCGAAGTCGCTCACTACGTCGCTATCGTCAAAGTCTAGTGCACTGACGTCGAGATCATTACCGTCAGACAAGAAGATGCGTTCGACATACGCCACGAATGTTCCGTTCCTTACGACCGGTCGCGTTAGCTCCGCGGCACCACGTTCATCCACCATAAGATAGTATGTCGCTAGTCCTTCAGGCTCGCGCGGAGCGTATTCAGGCAACGATCCGAATAAATTGCCAATGCAAGCGCGCTCGGATCCTGCGCCCTTGCGAGAGCGTGGCTTAGGTTTCTGATCATCGTCGCAAGCAGTATCGACATTTGAGAAAATTACTTTGATCTTTACGGAATCGTTTCGGATGGCTTCCACCCCATCAGCTCGATCTAGAGACCAATCTTCCCCAATAAATTCTTCTCGAAGCGCTGCGGTGCCATGTTGATATGCTAAGGTCCCTGCCGCATTTGCCGGGAAAAAGCTGGTTGCGTCGGCTCCAGCTGAGACTGCGACAGCGACGACGCTCAAGAGGCGAGTACGCGAGCCCAGTTCCAACTCAATGAGGCGGCGCTCGACATCATGCGGGGTGCGGAGAACAACAGCTTCGACAAAGCTCATTGGAGTCTCGTGTTAATTTTCCCACCCATCTAGTATGGTCGCATTTATTATCATGGGCAAGCACTGTCTTGGTGGATGGCGGGTTGACCTGTGAATGCTGTGCGTAGTGGTTGACCCAAGAGGAGGGGTCCGCTACCCCACGCCGCTCTCATCAAGGTCAAGCAGTGCCCGATCTAGCTGTAATATCCGCTTCCGACGCCCGTCTGGCCGGCCACCCCGCCGGGCTCAGGCGTACGTTCGCGATCATTTCCCATCCCGACGCCGGCAAGACGACCCTGACCGAGAAGCTGCTGCTGTTCGGCGGCGCCATTCACGTTGCGGGCGCGGTCAAGGCGCGCGGTGAGGCGCGGCGCGCCCGCTCGGACTGGATGAAGATCGAGCAGCAACGCGGCATCTCGGTCACCACCTCGGTGATGCATTTCGAGTATGGCGGCGCGGTCTTCAACCTGCTCGACACGCCGGGCCACGAGGACTTCAGCGAGGACACCTACCGCACCCTGACCGCGGTCGACTCGGCGGTCATGGTGATCGACGCAGCCAAGGGCATCGAGGCGCGCACGCGCAAGCTGTTCGAGATCTGCCGGCTGCGCGACGTGCCGATCGTGACCTTCATCAACAAGATGGATCGCGAGAGCAAGGATCCGATCGAGCTGCTGGACGAGATCGCCTCGACCCTGGCGCTCGATGTCACGCCGATGAGCTGGCCGGCCGGCTCCGGCCAGAACTTCAAGGGCACCTACGACCTCGCCAACGACCGCATGCTGATCTTCGATGCCGCCGATCGCGAGCGCATCGGCCAGTCGGTCGAGTACGAGGGCGTCGACGATCCGGCACTGGCCAAGTCGCTGCCGGCCGAGCAGTACGGCAAGCTCGCCGAAGACGTCGAGCTGGTGCGTGCCGGCTATCCGGCTTTCGAGCTCGAGTCCTATCGCGGCGGCCATCTGACGCCGGTCTTCTTCGGCAGCGCCTACAACAATTTCGGCGTACGCGAACTGCTCGACGCGCTGGCCGCCTGGGCGCCGCCGCCCCGCCCGCAGCCGGCCGAGCCGCGCGCCATCGAGCCGACCGAACCCAAGGTCTCGGGCTTCGTGTTCAAGGTCCAGGCCAACATGGACCCCAACCACCGCGACCGCATCGCCTTCCTGCGGCTGTGCAGCGGCAAGTTCCGCCGCGGCATGAAGCTCACGCAGATGGGCACGGGCAAGATCCTGTCGGTCAACTCGCCGATCCTGTTCTTCGCCCGCGAACGCGAGATCGTCGACGAGGCGTGGCCGGGCGACATCATCGGCGTGCCCAATCACGGTGTCTTGCGCGTCGGCGACACGCTGACCGAAGGCGAGACGATCAAGATCGTGGGCATCCCGAACTTCGCGCCGGAAATCCTGCGCCGTGTGCGGCTCGAGGATCCGATGAAGTCCAAGCAGCTAAAGCGCGCGCTCGAAGACCTGGCGGAAGAGGGTGTGACCCAGGTGTTCCGGCGCGTGATCGGCGGCGACCATATCGTGGGCGTGGTCGGCGAGCTGCAGCTCGACGTGCTGAAGACGCGCGTCGAGGCCGAATACCAGGTGAAGATCGACCTCGAGCCCGCGCCCTTCGAAACGGCACGCTGGATCTCGGCCGAGACCAAGGCCGATCTCGAAGCCTTCATGTCGGCCAATCGCGGCGGCATGTCCGAGGATCGCGACGGTTCTCCGGTCTTCCTGGCGCGCAACGCCTGGGAGCTGGGCTACATCGCCGAGCGTTCCCCGAAGATCAAATTCTCCGACATTCGCGAGCGAGCCTGATGTCCGTCCGTCATATCGATCCCGGTCTCCGACTCTCGGAGGCCACCGTCCTCGGCGATCGCATGTATCTCTCGGGCATGATCCCGGAGGACACCTCGGCCGACATCGCGGGACAGGCGAAGCAGACGCTGGCCGAGATCGATTCTCTGCTGGCCAAGGGCGGCAGCGACAAGAGCAGGATCCTGAGCGCCGTGATCTGGCTCAGCGACATCTCCGACTACGCGGCCATGAATGCCGTGTGGGATGCCTGGGTGGTGCCGGGCCAGACGCCGGCCCGTGCGACGGTCGAGGCCAAGCTTACCGACCCAAAGATGAAAATAGAAATCATGGTCGTCGCGGCGATCTAGTCTGCTAAGGTCGCCGCCGATTTTACGGAGGAGAAGGAAATGAGCGTCAAGCGCATCAATGTCGGCCCACGCATGAGCAGTGCGGTGGTTCACGGCAACACCGTCTATCTCGCCGGCCTCACCGCCGACGATGCCAAGGCCGACGTGAAGGGCCAGACCAAGCAGATCCTCGACAAGATCGACAAGTTCCTGGCCGAGGCCGGCTCCGACAAGTCGAAGGTCCTGTCGGCCAACATCTGGCTGACGGACATCGCGACCTGGAGCCAGATGAACGAAGTGTGGGACGCCTGGGTGTCGCCGGGCAATACGCCGGCCCGCGCCACCGTCGAGGCCAAGCTTGCGGCCCCCGGCCTCAAGGTCGAGATCATGGTGCAGGCGGCGCTCTAAAGGCCGTACGCTTTTCAAGGAAAAGGGCCGGCGATTGCCGGCCCTTTTTGCGTTGCGTCTGGCAGTGCCGAGGCTTGCCGGAAGGAGCGGTCGCTCCCATGTGTCTCGAAGCAAGCCTTTCGAAGATTGCGAAGAGGAGCGTGCCATGCCGGGATCGGGAAAGCCGCGCGTCGTGGGCTTCAATCACGTGGCGCTGGAGGTCGGCGATATCGAGGAAGCGCTGGCCTTCTATGGCCGGCTGTTCGAGTTCAAGCTGCGCGGCAAGAGCGACACGATGGCTTTCATCGACCTCGGCGACCAGTTCATCGCTCTTCAGAAGGGACGCGTCCAGTCGCCCGACGACGGCCGTCACTTCGGCCTCGTGGTCGACGACAAGGAGGCGGCGCGACAGGCCCTGCAGGCCGCCGGCGTGGCGCTGCTCGACGGTCCGTTTCTCGATTTCAGGGATCCGTGGGGCAACCGCGTCGAGATCGTGGGCTACGACAATATCCAGTTCTCCAAGGCGCCCAATGTGCTGCGCGGCATGGGTCTCGGGCATCTCGCGAAGAACGCCAGCGCCCGGAAGGAATTGGCGGACAAGGGCATGGCCCCCGATTGAGGGTTGCGCCTGAGATTTGTCGCGCTGCCGCGTGATGACAGGGACTCCCGGCTCTGCTGATATCGGTCCAAAGAACCAATCAGCCCGGGAAACGTCCATGAAGATCCGTACGCAAGCCGATATCGCCCAGCTCGAAAAGAGGCCGGTGGCCGAACATGTTCCCCATCGGAACATCCTCGACCTCGTGCAGCATGCCGGCCAGGCCTACAAGGGCCGGACGGCCATCCGCTATCTTGCTGGCACGGGGCCGCAGGATGCGGTGCGCGACGTCACATTCGAGGAGCTGGCGGCGGCGACCCTGCAGACGGCAAATCTCCTTCGCGCGCACGGTATCGGGCCGGACGATACCGTGACCCTGCTGATGCCGTCCGTGCCCGAGACCTTCTTCGCGCTCTGGGGCGCCGAAGTGGCGGCAATTGCCAACCCGGTGAACTACTTCCTCAATGCCTCGCAGATCGCGGGCATCATGAAGGAAGCCAAGGCCAAGGCGTTGATCGCGGCCGGCCCCTCGATCTTCCCGGACATCTGGCCGAAGGTCGACGTGATCCGCGCCGCGCTGCCGGGTCTGAAAGTGTTCCGCGTCGGCGGCACGGGCAGCGCCCCGGAGGTCGGCGTGATCGAGTTCGAGAAGGCCTTGGCAGAGCAGCCCGGCGACCAGCTGGTGGCGCCCAAGAAACTCGAGCAGGACACGGTGGCGGCGCTTTTCCATACCGGCGGCACGACCGGGCTGCCCAAGCTTGCCCAGCATACGCATGGTGCGTTGGCGCTCGCGGCCTGGAGCAATGCGCTGCTCTTCGATCTCGAGCCGGGCTCGGTGATACTCAATCCCCTGCCGCAGTTCCATGTCGGCGGCTCGATCTTCGGGGCACTGTCGGGCGTCGCGAGCGGCTGGACGGTGGTGATCCCCACACCGCTCGGCGCGCGCAACCCCAACGTCGTGCGCGACTACTGGAGTATCGTCGAGCGCAACAAGGTGACCTTGGGCGGCGCCGTGCCGACGACCTTGGCGGCAATCATGAACGTGCCGCGCGACGGGCACGACCTTAGCTCGCTGAAGGGCTTCGTGAGCGGCGGCTCGACCGTTCCGGTCGAGCTGATCCGGCGGATCGAGCGCGAGCTCGGCACGCCGGTCGTCGAGGGCTACGGCATGACCGAAGTGCACTGCTACTCGACCATGAACCCCATGCACGGGGAGCGCCGCGCCGGCTCCGTCGGCCTGCCGCTGCCCTACCTGCAGGTCCGCGTCGCCGACGTCGCGCCCGACGGCACGATCCGCGGCGACTGCAAGCTGGGCGAGATCGGCCACGTGCTGATGCGCGGACCGCAGGTGACGCCGGGCTATCTCGATCCGCGTCACAACGCGGGCGCCATGCTGGCAGACGGCTGGCTCGACTCGGGCGATCTCGGCCGGCTCGATGGCGAGGGCTATCTCTGGCTCACCGGCCGTTCGAAGGACCTGATCATCCGCGGCGGCCACAATATCGATCCGCTGATGATCGAGGAGGCGCTGATCCGCCATCCCGCCGTCGAGACGGCGGCCGCGGTCGGCCTGCCCGACAGCTATGCCGGCGAACTGCCGATGGCCTTCGTGCAGCTGCGGCCCGGCGCCGAAGCCACGCCCGACGAGCTGCGCGAATTCTGCCGCAAGGAGATCCCGGAGCGCGCCGCCGTGCCGGTGCAGGTCGTGCCCATTCCGGTGATGCCGCTGACCGGCGTCGGCAAGATCTTCAAGCCGGCGCTGCGGCTCGAGGCGGCCAAACGTGCCTTCGATGCAGCACTTGCGCCGCTGCGGACGAACGGTGTGACGGCCGAGGTGACGGTGCGCGACGATGCAAGCCACGGCACGCTCGCCGAGGTGCGGGTCGCAGGCCTTTCACACGAGGATGCCGTCAAGCGCTGCGCCGAGCTGCTGGGCGGGTTTCAGATTCGGCATGCAGTGAAGGGCGCTTGAGCGACGGAGCTTTGCTATTGCCCCAAAGATCCCTCGGCTTCGCCTCGGGGCGACACGGAATTTGTGGCTATAGAAAACGTGTCATCCCGAGCGAAGCGAGGGACCTTTACTGATCCAGAAAGGTCCCTCGATTCGCTCGGGATGACACCTTGTTCGTGGCAGACGATCTACGTCAATTGATCGGCCCGATGATCTTGCCCGGATTCATGATGTTGTCCGGGTCGAGCGCCTTCTTGATCGAACGCATCAGCGACACGGCCTCGCCGTGCTCCTCATAGAGGAACTTGATCTTGCCCAGCCCTACGCCGTGCTCGCCGGTGCAGGTGCCGCCGAGCGCGAGCGCGCGGGCGATCATGCGGTCGTTCAGCGCCTCGGCCCTGGGCAGGTAGGTCGGATCGTCGGGATTGATCATCATGGTGAGGTGGAAGTTGCCGTCGCCGACATGGCCCACGATCGGCGCATAGAGGCCGTTCGCCTGGATGTCCTTCTGCGTCTCCAGGATGCATTCGGCGAGGCGTGAGATCGGAACGCAGACGTCGGTGGCCCACATGCCCCAGCCGGGGCGGGCCGACTTGGCGGCCCAAGCTGCATCGTGGCGGGCCTGCCACATCTTGGTCCGTTCTTCGGCCTGGCTCGTCCAGGCAAAGTCGCCACCGCCATGCTCGGCCGCGAGGGCTTGCACCATCTCGGCCTGTTCCTTCGTGCCGGCTTCGGTGCCGTGGAACTCCAGCAGCAGCAGGTTCCTGGCGGGCAGGTCGAGCTTCGAGTACTTGTTGACCGTGTCGACCGTCTCCGTATCCATCAGTTCGATGCGGGCGACGGGAATGCCGGACTGGATGGTCTGGATGACGGTGTTGACGGCGCCTTCCAGCGAGTCGAAGGCACAGGTCGCCGAGACCATCGACTCGGGCATGCCGTAGAGGCGCAAGGTGATCTCGGTGATGACGCCGAGCGTGCCTTCCGAGCCTATGAACAGCTTCACGAGGTCATAGCCCGCGCTCGACTTGCGCGAACGGCGGCCGAGCCGCATCAGCCGGCCGTCGGCCGTCACGACCTGCAGCGACAGTACGTTCTCGCGCATCGTGCCGTAGCGCACCGCGTTGGTGCCGGAGGCGCGCGTGCTGGTCATGCCGCCGATCGAGGCGTCGGCGCCGGGATCGATCGGGAAGAAGAGGCCGGTGGCGCGGATATACTCGTTGAGCTGCTTGCGGGTGACGCCGGGCTGCACCACCACGTCGAGGTCGGCCTCGTTGACGGCCAGCACCTTGTTCATGCGGCTGACGTCGAGCGAAATGCCGCCGTTCGGGGCGCTGATATGGCCTTCCAGCGAGGTGCCGGTGCCGAAGGGGATGATCGGCGTCTTGTGCCGGGCGCAGAGCTGGACGATCTGCTGCACTTCCTCGGCCGACTCGGCGAAGACCACGGCGTCGGGCAGGTGCGCTTCGTGATACGAAATATCCTTGCCGTGCTGTTCGCGCACGGCGTGCGCGGTGCTGACCCGGTCGCCGTAAAGCTGCTTCAGCTCGGCGATGGTGGCATCGACGTGGGGGGCTTTTGCCTGGGCCTGAGCGGCCATGTCGGTTCTCCTAGCGGGAAGCATTTGGATACGCTCAAATGGCGGGAAAGCCAACCTGCAGACAGCCCGAGGAAACCCCGCCATGCGCGACGTCTATGTGATCGGCGCCTATACCACCGCCTTCAAGAAACATCCCGGCATGAGCTTCGGCGACCTCGCCCGCGAGGCCTATCTCGGCACCCTGTCGGATGCCGGCCTGAAGACCGGCGCCGACATCGAGGCCGGCTGGATGGGCAATTGCGGCATGGGCTTCTGGGGCCAGAATTCGATCCGGGCGCAGGCGCTGTTTCAGCCGCTGGTCGAGGAGGGGCTATTTCCCGAGCGCGTGCCGATGTTCAACGTCGAGAACGCCTGCGCCACCGCCTCGACCGCCTTCATGGGCGCCTGGAAGGACGTGCTGGCCGGCACGCACGAGCTGTCCTTCTGCCTCGGCATCGAGAAGCTGTTCAGCCCCGAGGCGCCGCAGCGCACCGCCGATCTCTTCAACCAGGGCTACATCACCAGCCAGCACGACCGGCTGATCGAGGAGATGAACCGGGTCGGCAAGATGGTCGGCTCGGAGTTCAAGCCGGGCGACGATCGCACGATCTTCATGGACACCTACGCTATGCAGGCCAAGTGGCACATGTGGAAGTACGGCACGACACAGGAGCAGATCGCTGTCGGTGCCGCCAAGAACCACAATTACGGCGCCTTGAACGAGAAGGCGCAGTACCGCTTCCAGATGACGCCGCAGGCGGTGCTGGAAGATCGGCCGGTGTCGTTTCCGCTGACGCGCGCCATGTGCGCCCCGATCGGCGACGGCGCGGCGGCGGCGCTGCTCTGCTCGAAGGGATACCTGGAGAAGCTGCCCAAGGCGGTGCAGGAGCGGGCGGTGCGTATTGCCGGCGTCGGCTTCGCCGGCGGCAAGTATCGCAGCCTCGACGAGCCCGGCCTGACGCGCGCGGCCGGCGACAAGGCCTACAAGATGGCGGGGCTCGGGCCCGAGGATATCGACGTCGCCGAAGTGCACGACGCCACCAGCTTCTGCGAAATCTACCAGTGCGAGATGCTGCGCTTCTGCCCCGAGGGCGAGGGCGGCAAGTTCGTCGGCTCCGGGGCGACCGGTCCGGGCGGCAAGCTGCCGGTGAACACTTCGGGCGGCCTGGTCTCCAAGGGACACCCTGTCGGCGCGACGGGTCTTTCGATGCTGGCCGAGCTCGCAACCCAGTTGCGCGGCGAAGCCGGCCCCCGCCAGGTCCAGGGGGCGGAAATCGCCCTGGCCGAGAACGGGGGCGGCGTCATCGGCATGGAGGAGGCCGTTGCATCGGTGGTGATCCTGCAACGCTCTTGAAACCGACGCGGAACATCCGACATGGTGTCCCTGTTCCGGTGAGATCCAAGAACTCTCCCGGTTTGTGCATCTGGGGGAGAGATAGGCAATGACCGTCCGTTTCGACAATCGCGTCGCCATCGTCACTGGTGCCGGCAACGGCCTCGGCCGCGCGCATGCGCTGCTGCTGGCGAGCCGCGGCGCCAAGGTGGTGGTGAACGACCCGGGCGGCGCCGTCGACGGCAAGGGCGGCGGCCATGCCGCGGCCGACAAGGTGGTCGACGAGATCAAGGCGGCGGGCGGCCAGGCAGTGGCCAACTACGATTCGGTCGCCGACGCCAAGGGGGCCGCCAACATCGTGAAGACCGCGGTCGATGCCTTCGGCACCGTCGACATCCTCGTCAACAATGCCGGCGTGCTGCGCGACAAGACCTTCCACAACATGACGGTCGAGGATTTCGACTTCGTCGTGAAGGTCCATTTCCTCGGCACCGCCTACGTGACGCACGCTGCCTGGCCGATCATGCGCGCCAAGGCCTATGGCCGCGTCGTGGTGACCTCGTCGAACTCCGGCATCTACGGCAATTTCGGCCAGGCGAACTATGCCGGCGCCAAGCTTGCCGTCGTGGGCTTCATGAATGCGCTCCGGCTCGAGGGCCAGAAGTACAATGTGCTGGTCAACGCGCTGGCGCCGGTCGCGGCGACCCGCATGACCGAGAGCCTGATGACTCCGGAGGCGCTGGAGAAGCTCAGGCCCGAATTCGTCTCGCCGATGGTGGCCTATCTCTGTTCCGAACAGTGCCAGCGGACGGGCGACATCTGGAGTGCGGGTGCGGGTTCCTTCGCACGCATCGAGTATCGCGAAGCCGAGGGGCTGCGTGTCTCCGGCCGGGTGCCGACCATCGAGGACGTCGCCGATAATATCGACAAGATCGCCGACGTCTCGGCCAGCCGGGTGTTCCGTACCTCCGGTGAGGAGGTGGCGGCCGTGGTGGGCGGCTCCTGAGCGCCGCGGTCCCCGCGACGCTGCCTGCGGGCGACCGGCTCGAGCCGGTCGCCGACTGGCTCGTGCGGGCCGGCCGCCTGATCTCCTCGCCGGCGACCTTCATCGAGAAATTGATGGAGAAGGTCGTTCAGGCGGGCCTGCCGGTCTGGCGGTTCTATACCGGCCTGCAGCTCATCCACCCGCAGCTCCAGGCAATGGGTTATGCCTGGCGCCGCGGCCAACACGTCGAAGCGATCGCCCGCGCCTACGGCATCCAGCTCACGTCGGCCTACATCGGCAGTCCGATACAGGAAGTCCGCGAGCAGGGGCACGCGGTGCGCTACCGGCTCGACAAGATCACCGACAAGAACCACCTCCTGCTGAGGGAGCTCAAGGCCGACGGCGGCACCGACTACTTCGCCGCGCCCATGTCGATCGCGCGCAACGGCCCGCCGCCGGTCGTCAGTTTCGCGACCGATCGCCAGGGCGGGTTCAGCGACGCCGACATCGAGGATCTGACCCGCCTGGTCGACATGATCGGCGCCATCATGGAGATGCATATCGAGCATGGCGTCGCCGATACCGTGGCCAACACCTATCTCGGCCGCCAGATCAGCGAGCGCGTGCTGAACGGAGCGATCCGGCGCGGCGAAGGCGAGGAGATCCGCGCCGTCTTGTGGTTCTCCGACATGCGCGACTTCACCGGCCTCAACGAACGGCTGCCGCCGGATCAGGTGCTGGAGCTGCTCAACAACTATTTCCAGCTCGTGGGCGATGCGCTGTCCTCGCATGGCGGCGAGATCCTGAAATTCATCGGCGACGGTGTGATGGGCTATTTTCCCGCCGAGGACGCGCTGTTCCTGCCGATGGTGACGGCGGCGGCACTGGGTGCCGCCCGCCAGCTCATCACCGATGTCGAGGCGGCGAACGAGGCCCGCGCCACCGGCGGCGCCGAGCCGTTGCGTTTCGGCATCGGGCTCCATGTCGGCGACGTGACCTTCGGCAATATCGGTACCGAGGACCGGCTCGACTTCACGGTGATCGGCTCGGCGGTCAACCGTGCCTCGCGCCTGGAGGGGCTTACCAAGGCGCTCGGGGTCAAGGTCTGCGCCTCGGCCGAATTCAACGAGAACTGCCCGCAGCCCATGAAGTCGCTGGGCGTTCACCGCCTGCGCGGCGTCCCCAAGCCGGTCGAGATCTTTACTTTGCCCGATTGACGCGTGATGGCCGGCCGTCAGTCGCGCCGCCACTGTGGTGGACGCTTGGCGAGGAAGGCGTCGACGCCCTCGGCGAAGTCAGGCCCGTCGGCCAGTGCCACCACGGCGTCGAGTTCGTAGGCCAGGCCCTCGTCGAAGCTCATGCCGCCGCCCAACGTCACCGTGCGCCGGATGGCGGCAAGGGCTGCGGGCGACTTCGCCGCCAGCTCCTCGCCATAGGCTTGCACGCGGGCGCGCAGTTCCTGCGGCGCGGCCAGCTCGTCGATCAGACCCCATTGCCGGGCCTCCTCGGCCGGCACCAGGCTGCCGTCATAGAGGTAGCGGATGGCGCGCGGCCGGCCGATCAGGCGCACCAGCGCTTGGGTGGTGGCGATCGGCGGGATGAAGCCGATGCGGATTTCGGGCTGGCCGAGCTTGGCGTCGGCGGCGGCAAAGCGCAGGTCGCAGTGCAGCGTCATTTCCAGCCCGCCGCCGACGGCGGTGCCGCGGATCGCCGCCAGCAGAGGTTTGGGCGAGGATCGCATCAGCCGCACGATGTCGTGCGTGCGCAGCGCCCAGCCCCGCATGCCCTCGCCGGTCATGCCCTTGAAGACCTTGAGGTCGGCACCAGCGCTGAAATAGCCGTCGATGGCGCTGCCCAGCACGATCACGCGTATTTCGGAGTCGGCCAGAGCGGCGGCGATCGCGTCATGCGTCTCGTCGACCATCTGATGGTTGAAGGCATTGACCGGCGGCCGGTTGAAATCGACCCAGCCGACATGACGAACGATGGACGATCGAATGAAGGACGCCGTCTCCGCCATCGCGCGCCCTACGCCGCGCGCGACTGTTCGGGGTAGAGCGACAGGAGGCCCGCTTCGCTCGCCGGACAAACCCCGCGCTCGGTGACCAGGGCCGTCACCAGCCGGGCCGGTGTGACGTCGAATGCCGGATTGGCGGCCGGGCTGCCGTCGGGCAGGAGCTGCACCGTGGCCATCTCACCCGCCGCGGTGCGGCCGGCGATGTGCGAGACCTCGCGGGCGCTGCGCTCCTCGATCGGGATCTCGCGCACGCCATCTTCGATCGTCCAGTCGATCGTGGGGTAGGGCAGGCCGACATAGAAGGGCACGCCGTTGTCGTGCGCGGCCAGCGCCTTCAGGTAGGTGCCGATCTTGTTGCAGACATCGCCCTGCCGCGTCGTGCGGTCGGTACCGGTGATGACAAAATCGACCTGGCCGTGCTGCATCAGATGGCCGCCGGCATTGTCGGCGATCACGGTGTGCGGCACGCCGTGCTTGCCGAGTTCCCAGGCCGTCAGGCTGGCGCCCTGGTTCCGGGGCCGCGTTTCGTCGACCCAGACATGGATGGGGATGCCGGCATTGTGCGCCTGGTAGATCGGCGCCAGCGCGGTGCCCCAGTCGACGGTGGCGAGCCAGCCCGCGTTGCAATGGGTCAGGGCGTTGATTCGGTCGCCTCGAGGCATCAGGCGGTGGATCAGGCCGAGCCCGTTCTCGCCGATGCGGCGGCAGATCTCGACATCCTCGTCGCAGATCTCGGCGGCGCGCCGGTAGGCCGCCTCGCGACGCCGGTTTGCCGGCAAGGGCGCCAGCAGCGCCCGCAGATCGTCGAGCGCCCAGCGCAGGTTCACCGCCGTCGGTCGCGACTCCAGCAGCACGGTATAGGCCCGTGCCAGGGCTTCGTCCGAAGCATCGGCCGCCATGGCGAGTGCCATGCCGTAGGCGGCGGCGGCGCCGATCAGTGGCGCGCCGCGCACGATCATGGTGCGGATCGCCCGCTCGGCGTCCGCCATCGTTTCGAGGTCGCGCACCACGAACTGGTGGGGCAGCAGGGTCTGGTCGATCACCTGGACGGTCGTGCCGTCGGCGCCGAGCCAGATGGTTCGGTAAGGTTTGCCGTCTACTTTCACGCCCGCAATCTAGAGCGCGCGCGCCACCGCGTCGATGATCGCCGTGCTGTCGAGCCGGTAGGTACGGTAGAGGTCGGGAATGTCGGCCGATTGGCCGAACGCTTCGATGCCAAGCGGCACGACCCGCTGGCCGCGCACCGAGCCCAGCCAGGACAGCGCCAGCGGATGGCCGTCCAGTACCGTCACGAGGCGTGCATCACGCGACAAGGGCGCCAGCAGCCGTTCGACGGGACTGGCGCTGCGGTCGACCACGCCTGCCGTGCGGCCGCGGTTGCGCTGGGCGGCGAGCCAGTCTGCATGCAGCCGGTCGGGCGAGGTCAGCACCAGGAGGCCGGCGCCGGCGAAATCGCGCACGACGCTTTCGTGGGCGGCGATCGCTTCCGGCGTCACTGCGCCCATGGCGATGATGGCGACGTCAGCGTCCTTCTCGGGTGGGGCGTACCAGTAGCCACCCTGCACGATGTCGGCCTGCTGCTCGGCCGAGAGCGTACGCTCGGGTTGCGGCAGGCTGCGCGTCGAGAGGCGCAGGTAGATCGAGCCGCCTTTCTCCTGCTGCATGTAGTCGAAGCCGTGGCGCATCAGTACCGCAAGTTCGTCGACATAGGTCGGCTCGTAGGAGACGAGGCCGGGCTGGCCGATGCCGATCAGCGGCGTATGGATGCTTTGATGCGCGCCGCCTTCCGGCGCCAGGGTGGTGCCCGAGGGCGTCGCCACCAGCATGAAGCGCGAATCCTGATAGCAGGCATAGTTCAGCGCATCGAGGCCGCGGGCGATAAAGGGATCGTAGAGCGTGCCGATCGGCAGCAGGCGGGCGCCGAAGAGCTGGTGGCTCAAGCCCATGGCGGCGAGCTGCAGGAAGAGATTGTTCTCGGCGATGCCGAGCTCGATATGCTGGCCGCGCGGCGTCTTGCGCCAGAGCTGGGCCGACACGACCTTGAGCTCGCGGAACACGTCCTCGGCCTCGGTATGGGCCCACAGACCGCGCCGGTTCACCCAGGGGCCGAGGTTGGTCGAGACGGTGACGTCGGGCGACGTCGTCACGATGCGCCGTGCAAGCTCGCTGTCCTCCGCGGCGATGGCGTTCAGGATCTTGCCGAAGCCTTCCTGCGTGTTCGACTTCTTGTCATTTGGCTTTGGCAGCGCCGGCGGAATCGCCACCGCAGGCGCCGAGGTCCGCCGCTTGCCGCGGGCATTGAAAGGCGCGGCATCGAGGAAGGACTGCAACTCGGCCGGCGTCGCGCCGAGGCCCGCGAACTTCTCCCATTCCTGGCCGTCGGCGATGCCCATGCCCTGCTTGAAGCCCGCCATCTGGTCGAGCGTCATCAGGCCGGAATGGTTGTCCTTGTGCCCGGCGAAGGGCAGGCCCTGGCCCTTGATCGTGTAGGCGATGAAACAGGTCGGCGTGTCGTCGGTCACGCCTTCGAAGGCATCGAGCACGGCCTGCATGTCGTTGCCGGCGAGGTTGGTCATCAGCCGGTGAAGGGCGGCATCGTCGTGCTGCTCGAGGATGCGCCGGATGCCGGGATACTGATTGAGGTCGCGGGTCAGCGCCTCGCGCCAGCCGGCACCGCCCTTGAAGACCAGCGCCGAGTAGAGCGAGTTGGGGCAGGCGTCGATCCATTGCCGCAGCTGCTCGCCGTCAGGTTGGGCGAACGCCGTCTCCAGCAGCTTGCCGTACTTCAGGGTGACGACGCGCCAGCCGACCAGCTCGAACATCTCGCCGATGCGGCCGAACAGGCGATCGTTGACCACGCCGTCGAGGCTCTGGCGGTTGTAGTCGATCACCCACCAGAGATTGCGCACATCGTGCTTCCAGCCTTCGAGCAGGGCCTCGAAGATGTTGCCCTCGTCGAGCTCGGCGTCGCCGACCAGGGCCACCATTCGACCAGTCGATTGCTGCCCGTCGCCCAGGCTCTTCAGCCGGACATAGTCCTGTATCAACGAGGCGAAGAGCGTCACGGCGACGCCCAGCCCCACCGAGCCGGTGGAGAAATCGACGTCGTCGATGTCCTTGGTGCGCGAGGGGTAGGATTGCGCGCCGCCCAGCGCCCGGAAGCGTTCCAGCTTCTCGCGGGTCTGATGGCCGAACAGGTACTGGATGGCGTGAAATACTGGCGAGGCGTGCGGCTTCACCGCCACGCGATCCTCCGGCCGCAGCACCGAGAAGTAGAGGGCCGACATCACCGTCGCCAGCGAGGCGCAGGAGGCCTGATGCCCGCCGACCTTCAGCCCGTCGCGATTGGGCCGCAGATGGTTGGCGTGATGGATCGTCCAGGCGCTGAGCCACAGCACCTTGCGCTCGAGCTCGCGCAGCAGGCGCAGCCGCTGGATGGGGGCGAGGGTGGTCATGGTCATCGGCATACGCCTCGCGCGCTGGAAGGTCCTTGCGTTTGGCCCTCAGAACAGGCTGTATAGGGTAGATTTATCCTGAAATGCGGCATTTTAAGCAATGATCTCCCTAGATGCCATCGACAGGCGCATCCTCGAGCGGCTGCAGCGGGACGGCCGGCTGAGCAATGCCGACCTTGCCGAGCAGGTCGGCCTCTCCTCCTCGCCGTGCTGGCGGCGGGTCAAGGCGCTGGAGGAGGCGGGCGTCATCAAGGGCTATGCCGCGCAGCTCGACGCCAAGTCGGTGGGACTCTCGGTCAATGTCTTCATGAGCGTGTCGCTCTCCACCCAGGTCGAGAAGGCGCTGAAGGATTTCGAACGCGCCGCCGCGGAACGGCCCGAGGTGATGGAATGCTATCTCATGACCGGCGACAGCGACTACCTGTTGCGCGTCGTCGTGCCCGACCTCGAAGCCTATGAGCGGTTCGTGATGGACTTCACCAAGATCCCGGGCATCGCTCAGATCCGCAGTTCCTTCGCGCTGCGTCCGGTCAAGCAGGCAACGGCATTGCCGCTGACCGCCTCGGCCCGCTAAGACAACGACCATGGCCGATCAAACCGCGTCACCCGGCGTTCCCTGGGGCACGACCGTCCTCTTCGTCATCGCCGCACTTCTCTACATGGCCTTCCTGGTCAATCTGTTCGGCCTTCGCGGCGGCGATGCGATGGGGCGCGGCATGGCGATGGGCTTTGCCGCCGTCATCGGCCTGATGCTCTGGCTCGTGCTCGCGAGCCTCTTCGCCATCGCGATCTTCAAGGGCCAGATGCCCGCCTATGCCATTGCGGCGGCCATCGTCCTGCTGCCCCTGTCGGCGATCGCGGCGGCCTCCGCGACCGGCCTCTACAGCGACAGGTACGGCGACTGGCTGCTCGTCGTGCCGATCGCCCTGCCGCCGCTGCTGGCGCTCTATGCGCTGTGGGCGCGCTTCATCTCCTTGCAGGCGTCACTGGCCCCGACGCCGACGACGGCCGCCGCAGGTCTCCTGATCGTGCTGCTGACCGCTGTGCCGCTGGTCCTGACGGTGCGCGAATTCGCACCCGATCCGGCACGCGACGCCGCGCGGGCCGCCGCCGAGAAGGCGCAGGAAGAGGCGATGGAGAAGCGCCGGCAGGACGCGCTCGCCGAGGAAGCCGCCCAGTTCGCGCGGCTGGGACCGGACTCGTCGCTCGAAGACTATCTGCCCCACCTGGCGCCAGGACTGCCGCGCTTCCAGGAGGCCCTGGCAGGTGTGCGGCGCGTGAAAAGCCGTTCGCAGGACGCAGCGACGCTGCTGAAGGAGGGCCGGCTCGGCGAGCTGGCCGAACTCTGGGAGTTCGACATCGATGCGGCGACGGTCTGCGAGGCCTACCGCCAGGCGCTGAAGATCCAGGTCGGCGGGATCTTGCGGACGCGCTCGGACTATCTGCGGACTGCGATGGACCTCGAATATCAGCTTCGCAACATCGAATGGCTGATCGCCGCCCGCTGCAATCTCGACGAGGCCCTGACCGACGCCGCGACCAACCTGCGGGCGGCCTCCGACCTGCCGCGTTTCACGAGCTTCGCCGACCGCCTCGACGCGCTGCGCACGTCACGCTAGGTCGTGGGATCAAACGCGGGTTGTCGCGGGTGAAAGAGCTTCGATGATCCGACAGTCGGCGACGGTGCCGTGCCGGCACTGGTCGATCATGTTGTCCAGCTCGCGCCGCAAGGCCTGAAGGTCGGCGATCTTGCGGTCGACCTCGTCGCGATGCTCTCGCGCAATGGCGTCGACCGCCTCGCAGGATCTTGCCTGTTGATCGGACAGGTCGAGCAACGTGCGGACCTGATCGAGCGAGAAACCGAGGTCCCTTGAACGGCGGATGAAGCTCAGCCGGGCCAGATGCTGCGAGCTGTAGGCGCGATAGTTTCCCCCGGTACGGGCGGGCGCCGAAAGAAGTCCGATCCGCTCGTAGTAGCGGACTGTCTCGACCTTGGTATTCGTCCGGCGTGCCAATTCGCCGATCGCCAGAAAGCGCTGCGCCATCGCCTTGACCCTGTAGTTGCTACAGGGAGCATATGTGTGGCGTTACCAGGTTTGTCGAGGTTCGAAGGTGGCTGCTGACAAGGTCCTGAAACTGCGCATCGAAGGCATGGATTGCGGCGCCTGTGCGACCAAGATCGAGAATGCCCTGCAGCGTCTGCCCGGCGTCAGCGACATCGCCGTGAGTTTCGGCCAGGAATCCCTGTCGCTGCGGGTCGACGAGGATCGCACCTCGCGCATCACCATCGAAGGCAGGATCCGTGCTCTGGGATTCAGGCCGGTCGGTGACGATCCCGCGGCGAAGACGACAGTCACCGAGCGCAGGCCCGTGCAGGGATGGTGGCGCACGCCGCGCGGACACCTGGTGATCGGCACCGGTGCGTTGCTGGTCCTGGCCTATGCGTTCTCCCACATCGAGCCGTCATGGTCGACCTGGCCCTACATCGCCGCGACCGTGATCGGGCTGATCCCGATTATCCGCCGCGCGGTGGCCGGCGCGACGATGGGCACCCCGTTCAGCATCGAAACCTTGATGAGCATCGCGGCGATCGGTGCCCTGGTGATCGGCGAGGCGCCCGAGGCGGCGATCGTCGTCTTCCTGTTCGCCACCGGCGAGCTGCTGGAGGGGGTGGCGGCAGGCCGCGCGCGGGCCGGCATCGAGGCGCTGATGGACCTGGTGCCGCGCACGGCGCAGCGCATCCGAGGCTCCGAGGTCGAGACCGTGCCGGTGGAGGAGCTTGCGCCAGGCGATCTCGTCATGGTGCGCCCAGGCGACCGCGTGCCCTCCGACGGCGAGGTGAAAGACGGAACGTCCGAGGTCGACGAAGCGCCGGTCACGGGTGAATCGATGCCTGTCGCCAAGAAGCCGGGCGCGGCCGTCTATGCCGGTAGCATCAACATCGATGGCGAGCTGCAAATCACGATCAGCCGCACCGCCGCCGACAACACGATCTCGCGCATCATCCATGCCGTCGAGGAGGCCCAGGCGACCAAGGCACCCGTGGCGCGCTTCATCGACAGCTTCAGCCGCTGGTACACGCCGGCGGCCATGGTCGTGGCGCTGCTGGTCGTCGTCGGACCACCGCTGCTCATGGGCGCCGACTGGTTCACCTGGGTCTATCGCGGACTTGCCGTGCTGCTGGTCGCCTGCCCCTGCGCACTGGTCATTTCGACGCCGGCGGCCATCGCGTCGGGCCTGGCGAGTGGGGCGCGGCACGGTCTTTTGATCAAGGGCGGCGCCGCTCTCGAGACGCTGGGCAAGATCAAGACCGTGGCCTTCGACAAGACCGGCACGCTGACGCGCGGCAAGCCACAGGTCACGGACGTCGTGGTCCTCGACGGGGCGGCCGACGATATGGTGGCCAAGGCCGCCGCGGTCGAGCGCGGTTCCAGCCATCCGCTGGGCGTCGCGATCCTGGCCGAAGCGGCCAGGCGAACCGTGGAGATCCCGCGCGCCTTCGGCGGCAGCACCGCGACACCGGGCAAGGCCGTCACCGCGCGCCTGCGGGCGGGCTTCGTCTCTGTCGGCTCGCCGCGCTACGCCGCAGAGCAGGCCGTGCTCGACGACGAAACGCTGAAGCGCATCACTTCGCTGGAAGCCGAAGGCAAGACCGTCGTTGCCGTGCTGGAATCCAAACGGATGCTCGGCCTGATCGCGCTGCGTGACGAGCCGCGCGACGATGCGCGGGAAGGGCTCGCGCGGTTGCAGGCACTCGGCGTGCAGGCCGTGATGCTGACCGGTGACAATGCGCGCACGGCCAAGGCGATCGCGGGCGCGCTCGGCCTCGAGGCGCGCGCCGATCTGCTGCCCGACGACAAGCTCGAGGCGATCGCTGGCTACAAGGCGTCGGCGCCCATCGCCATGGTGGGCGACGGTATCAACGACGCGCCGGCGCTGGCAGCGGCTTCGGTCGGTATCGCCATGGGCGGCGGCACCGACGTGGCGCTGGAGACGGCCGATGTGGCGCTCCTGAAGGAGCGTGTTACCGGTGTCGCCGAGCTGATCGCGCTCTCGCGCGCGACGCTGGCCAACATCTGGCAGAACGTCACGCTGGCCCTCGCGCTCAAGGGGGTGTTCCTGCTGACCACGCTGTTCGGCGCCACGCCGCTTTGGATGGCAATCCTGGCCGACACGGGGGCCACCGTGCTGGTGACGGCGAATGCCCTCCGTCTGCTGCGCTTCCGAGGGAGGTGATGGCAGGAGGGGCCATCTCTCGGATTCTCATAATCTCCTCCTCATTTGAATGGGGAGGAAAAGGTGTGTGAGCGCAACAGCAAGGCGCCCTGGCGGTGCGGCAATCAGGCGACGTCGATCGTTCCGGTCATCATCGGCACGCAGCGGCCGCCGATATAGGTGGCGACGACCTTGCCGCCTGTCTTGTCGGCGGAGGCTTCGAGCACGCTCGGTCGTCCCATATCGAAGCCCTGGCCGATCGTCCTGGCCAGCGTGAGCTGGGCTTCGGGGCGATAATGCGCCAATAGGCCGATCAGGGCGACATTGGCGGCACCGGTCGCCGGATCCTCGGGGATGCCGTGCTCGGGGGCGAACATGCGGGTCTGCACGTCGATCGGCCCTTCCGGCGCCTGCACATATAGGTGAATGCCGACGATACGCTCGCGCGGCAGCTCGCGGGCGAAGACTTCCGGCCGTGGCGCGGCCGCCTTCAGGGCCGCGCGCGAGGCGAGTTCGACGAAGAGCAGTGCCGCGCCGCACGACGCCACGATCGGCTGGTGCACGTCGAGCTTCAGCGCGCCGGCGTCGAGCGAGCAGGCGCGCTGGACGATCTCGGGGGCAATCTCTTCGCTGAAGCTGAGCGGCACAGGCGCGGCAAGGCGGGTAGCGACGACGGCGCCGCCCTCGCGCCGGATGTCCATGTTCACCAGTCCGGCCTTCTCCTCGAACACCAGCCGGTCGCCGGTGACGGGCCGGCCGTAGCTCGTGCCGGCGCGCGCCAGCACGAACGCCGTGCCGACATTGGGATGGCCGGCGAAAGGCATCTCGGCCTTGGGCGTGAAGATCCTCACTTCGGCGGTGTGCGCCGGATCCTTCGGCGGCAGCACGAAGGTCGTCTCGGCGAGGTTGAACTCGGCGGCGATCGCCTGCATGCGCTCGGTCGAGAGGCCCTGTGCATTGGTGACGACGGCCAGCGGATTGCCGCCGAACGGGCGATCGGTGAAGACGTCGACGGTGGAGAATTCGAGTTTCATGGGGCGAGCCTAATGGCTTGCTCCGAGGTCTCTGCGCGAGATTAATTGGTCGCAGAAGGAGAAAGCCTTGGCCTACCAAACGCTGACCTACAGCCGCGACGACCGTGTCGCGACCATCACCCTCAACCGGCCGGACCGGTTGAACGCCATCACCCGCGAGATGCCCGGTGAGATCCGCGCGGCAGTCGAGGAAGCCAATCGCGACGACCTCGTCCATGTCATCGTGCTGCAGGGCGCCGGCCGCGCCTTCTGCGCCGGCTACGACCTCAAGAACGCCGCCGAGCGGCCGCGCGGCACGGGCGGCAGCCAGGAGATGCCCTGGGATCCGCTCATCGACTTCCAGCTCATGGACTACAACACGCAATGCTTCCTCTCGCTGTGGCGCAGCTACAAGCCGACGATCTGCAAGGTCCATGGCTATGCTGTCGCGGGCGGCAGCGACATCGCGCTCTCCTGTGATCTCGTGGTCATGGCCGAGGAGGCGAAGATCGGCTACCCGCCGGCCCGAGTCTGGGGCTGTCCGACGACGATGATGTGGGTCTACCGGGTGGGCGCCGAGCGGGCCAAGCGCCTGCTCTTCACCGGAGATCTGATCGACGGGCGCGAGGCCGAGCGGATCGGCCTCGTCACCCAGGCGGTGCCGGCCGCCGACCTCAATGCTGCGGTGCAAAAGCTTGCCGGCCGGATGAAGGGGGTGCCGAAGAACCAGCTCTGGATGCAGAAAACCGCCATCAACAGCGCCTATGAGAACATGGGCATGCGCACCACCCAGACCCTGGCCACTCTTTTCGATGGCATGACGCGACATTCGCCCGAGGGAATCTGGTTCAAGCAGCGCGCCGAGGAGAAGGGCTTCCACCAAGCCGTGCAGGAGCGCGACAGTGGCGAGCCCATCGCGGGGAGCAAGCCGCCGCGAAACAACTGATGGCCGCAATTGAGGCCGCCGCCGAGCCTGTCTAAGGTTCAGGGATGAGCACGACCCAGATCTCCCCCCGGATCTCCTACGACCACGGTGTTTCCGACAAGAAGCTGATCGGCGAGACGATCGGCGCCTTCTTCGACCGCACGGTCGAGACCTACCGCGAGCGCGAAGCGCTGGTGGTGCGGCACCAGAAGGTGCGCTGGAGCTGGGGCGAGCTCGGGCGGCGGGTCGACGATCTTGCGGCCGGCCTGCTGACGCTGGGCCTCGAACGCGGCGATCGGGTCGGCATCTGGTCGCCCAACAACTCGGAATGGATCCTGACCCAGTTCGCCACCGCCAAGGCCGGACTGGTGCTGGTCAACGTCAATCCCGCCTATCGGCGGGCCGAGCTCGAGTACGCGATGAACAAGGTCGAGTGCAAGGCGCTGATCCTGGCGCCGGCGCTCAAGACTTCGAACTATCTCGAGATCGTCCAGGACCTTGTGAAGGCGGCCAAGCTTCCGCACCTGAAGCATATCGTACGGCTGGGTGCGGAGAAGACGCCGGGCATGCTCAATTTCGAGGACGTCGCCACGGCCGGCGGCAATGCCGAGAAGGCGAGGATCGCCGACCTTGCGCCGCATTTGCAGTTCGACGATGCGATCAACATCCAGTTCACGTCGGGCACGACCGGCTTTCCCAAGGGCGCCACGCTCAGCCACCATAACATCCTGAACAACGGCTACTTCGTGGGCGAAGGGCTGAAGCTCACGCCCGAGGACCGGCTGTGCATTCCCGTGCCGCTCTATCATTGCTTCGGCATGGTGATGGGCAATCTCGGCTGCCTGACGCACGGCTCGACGATGGTCTATCCGTCCGAGGCCTTCGATCCGCTGGCGACCCTGCAGGCGGTGTCGGAGGAGCGCTGCACGGCGCTTTACGGCGTGCCCACCATGTTCATCGCCCAACTCGACCATCCAGAGTTCGCCAGGTTCGACCTCAAGAGCCTGCGCACCGGCATCATGGCGGGCTCGCCATGTCCCATCGAAGTGATGAAGCGTGTGCAGAGCCAGATGAACATGGGCGAGGTCACCATCGCCTACGGCATGACCGAGACCTCGCCGGTCTCGACGCAGTGCGCCACCGACGATCCGGTCGAGCGGCGCGTCTCGACGGTCGGCCAGGTGCTGCCTCATATCGAGATCAAGATCGTCGACGGCGAGGGGCGGGCGGTGCCGCGCGGCACGACCGGCGAGTTCTGCACCCGCGGCTATTCGGTGATGAAGGGCTACTGGAACGACGAGGAGAAGACCCGCGAAGCCATTGACGACGGTGGCTGGATGCACACCGGCGACCTCGCGGTGATGGACGAGCAGGGCTACGTCAACATCGTCGGCCGATTGAAGGACCTGGTCATTCGTGGCGGCGAGAACGTCTATCCGCGCGAGATCGAAGAGTTCCTCTATCGTCATCCCAAGGTGCAGGACGTGCAGGTGATCGGCGTGCCGGACCAGAAGTACGGCGAGGAAATCTGCGCCTGGATCAAGCTGCGCGACGGCGAGCAGGCGACGGCCGAGGAAATCCGCGAGTTCTGCAAGGGCCAGATCGCCCACTACAAGATTCCGCGCTACGTCGAATTCGTGCCGGAGTTTCCGATGACGATCACTGGCAAGATCCAGAAATTCGTGATGCGCGAGCAAACCATCGACAAGCTCGGCCTGAAAATTCAGAAAACCGCGTAGACCGTCTTTGCGACGGGGCGAGCGTCTCGGACGCGGCTTCTGCGCGCAGCTTTTGCCTGGCTCGGAACTTGCTTGAACCTGGAAGCATTATCTCGGCGCGCGTCATGAAGGTGACGGTGGTCGATCTCCAATTGGTCCCCAATTGGTCACGGCGTCGTCCTCAATGTTGCGCCACAAGCATGACAGGAGTCGCACCATAATGCGCGAACCGACTCCCCAAGAGGCGACCAGTGACAAGGCCGGCGCGACTGCGCCGGTTGATCCGACGGACGGTAAGCCGCGGTCGGGGCGTAAGCTGATTCGGGAACTCGACGGTCCGGTCGACGAAGACTTCAGGAAATCCATGGCCGGCCTGTCGCAGCGCCTGGCCGAGCGGACGACAGGCCAACCGGCTGCCGATCCGAAAGCGGCCGTTGCGGCCCGCAAGGCGGCCCTGCTGGCGTACGATCTCGAACGAGCCCACCGGCTGCACGCGACCCTCAAGATCGTGGGGGCCGGCGCGCTCAGCGTCGCCATTGCCGCGGCTGTGGTGATCTTCGCCTCGCCGTTCGATCGACCGTCGCTCGGCCCGTCGACCTTCACGAAACCGGTGGAGGTGGCGGCGGTAGTCCCCATTGCGCCCGTCGCTCCCGTTGCTCCGGCCGCCGAAGCGACGGCGAGCGCAGCCCCGTCGCCCAAGGCTCCACCTGTGAGGCCTCTTGCAGGCGCTGCCGCGCCGACTCCGATTGCTCCGCCGACCCCGATTGCTCCGCCGACCCCCCTTGCTCCGGCGACCGCGCAGGCGGTACCCCTGCCGCCCCCAGCAGCCGCCCCAGCAGCCGCCCCAACCGCTGCCGCGACCGCCGAGCAGGCAGTACTGCCGTCGTCACCGTCGCCGATCGTGGAGACGGCGGCGTTGCCCTCCGACCTCGAGCCGCCGCCGCTGCATCAGAACGAGGTGCGGGAGGTGCAATCCAGACTACGGAGCTTCGGATTCAACCCCGGACCGATCGACGGTGTCGCGGGAACCATGACCCAGGCAGCGGTGACGAGCTATCAGCAAAGCCGCGACCTGCAGCAGACCGGCCTGCTCGATCGCGAACTTCTGGAGCAGCTTCGTCGCGATCCCGCCCCTGAAGTTGCGCCGCCGCCTGTGCAGCGTGCGGCCCGGCCGACTCGTCCAGCGCGCTCGCAGGATCCCTTCCGGGCTATCGGGCAGGACTTCGAGCGGTGGCTGCGCTCCCTGTGACGGGGGCGCAGACCGCGCAGAGGGTGGGCTGATCGTCGAAGCGCCGGCGCGTTGACGTGGCTCGTCAGCCCAGCAGGCGTTTCACCACGTCCAGCTGGATCTCGGCGGCGTCGACCATCTCGGCGATCGGCACGCTCTCGTTGGCGGCATGCCCCTGCACGCCCGAACCCGGCCCGAAATTGATGATCTCGATGTCGTCGTCGGCATAGTAGCGGCCGTCGCTGACGCCGGTCGCGTTGAGGAACTTCACCTTGCGCCGGCTGTGCGCTTTCACCGCCGCTTCGAAGGCGGCGACGGCCGTGCCGTTCTCCGGCGCGAAGAAGCCGTTGGTGCCGGTCAGGAATTCGACCCCGTACATCGCCTTCGGTTCGCCGACACCGTCGACGACGCGTTTCAGTTCCTTGAAGGCGTCCTTGACCTTTTCGTCGGGCAGCAGGCGGCGGTCGATCTCGACCGTGCAGGCCGAGGGCACGACGTTGGTGTTGTGGCCGCCATGAAACATGCCGATGTTCACCGTCGACTTCATCGCCCCCGACACGCGGCGCGCCAATGCCTTGTCGTAGTAGGACTGCAGGGCGCCGACCAGGCGCATCATGCGCAGGATGGCGTTGTCGCCGGCCGCCGGATTGCCGGCATGGGCGGCGCGGCCCTTGGTCGTGATCCTGGCCCACATCACGCCGCGCTCGGCCACGATCAGGTTGTTCTCGGTCTGCGCCCCCAGGATCAGCGCATCGGGCCGCACCTTGCCGCTCTTGCGCAGATATTCCATGCCGTTGGGGCCGAGATTCTCCTCGTCGGCGACGAAGGTGAAGATCAGCTCGCCCTTGGCCGGCCCGCCGCGGCGCGCGATCTCCTCGGCGATCCAGATCTGCACCGCCATGCTGCCCTTGCAATTGCCGGCACCGAGGCCGTAGACGAGGCCGCCCTTGACCAGCGCCTTGTAGGGATCGCTCTTCCAGTTGGCGCGCTCGCCCACGCCCACCGTGTCGACATGGGCGTTGAAGGCGATCGCCGGGCCCCGGGCTTTGCCCTTCATGCGCGCCACGACGTTGTCGACGCCCTTGACCTTGCTCGCGACCTCGACCTTGTAGCCGGCCTTCTTCAGGCGCTTGGCGGTGTAGGCGGCGATCTCGACCGACGTGCCGGGCGGATAGGGGCTGGGCAGCGCGATCAGATCGGACAGGATCGCGACGAGTTCGGACTGCATCTTCTTCGACATCAGGGTCTTCTTTCTCAGCGGTTGGCCAGGTCGGTCAGCACGTCGACCAGCACGCGCGCACCGGCGGCGAGGTCGGCGGGAGCGGCATTCTCGATCTCGTTGTGGCTGATGCCGCGCTCGCACGGCACGAAGATCATGCCGGTCGGGCAGAGGCGGGCGATATGCATGGCGTCGTGACCGGCGCCCGACGGCATGTCCATGTTGCTGAAGCCGAGCGCATTGGTCTTGGTGCGGACCAGGTCGATCACCAGGGGCGCGAAGTCGGTGGGCGCCACCGCCATCACGCGCTCGATCGCGGCGGAGCAGGGGGCGGCCTTGGCCGCGACGATCTCGTGGAGCTTCTTCTCGTGCGCCTCGAGCATGGCATCGGAGGGATGGCGCATGTCGATCGTGAAGCTGGTCTTTCCGGGCACGGTGTTGGGCGAGCCCGGGCCGACATCGACACGGCCGATGGTGAAGCGCAGCGTGTCGTCCTTGTCGGTCGTGGCCTCGTACATCGCCTGGGCGATGCGCAGGGCCGCGGCAAAGGCATCCTTGCGGGCGGCGCGCGGCGTGGTGCCGGCATGCGCCTCCTCGCCCACGATCTCGACGATATAGCGGCGGCTGCCCTGAATGGCGGTGACGACACCGATCGTCTTCCGCTCGTTTTCCAATCGCGGACCCTGCTCGATATGGGCCTCGACATAGCCGTCGAGCGGGAAACCGGGCTTGCCGTCGCGCATCGGCGCCGGAGCGACCTTCAAGGTCTCGGCCAGGGCGTCCTTCAGCGCGACGCCCTTCCAGTCCTTCACGAGGAGCATCTCTTCGAGCTTGTTGTGCCCGGCGAAGACGGCGGAGCCCATGGCGCCGGGCTGGAAGCGCGAGCCTTCCTCGTTGGTCCAGGCGACGGCCATCACCGGCCGCTTGGTCTTCACGCCGGCATCTTCCAGGGCCTCGAGCGCCTCGAAGGCCGCCAGCACGCCGTACATGCCGTCGAAGCGGCCACCGGTCGGCTGGCTGTCCATGTGCGAACCGCTCAGTACGGGCAGTGCCTTAGGATCACTGCCTTCGCGACGGACGAAGAGATTGCCGATGGCGTCGGTCGAGATCGAAAAGCCGCGCGCCCTGGCCCAGGAGGCGAGCAGGTTACGGGCCGCTGCATCCTCGGGGGAAAGGGCCTGGCGATTGACGCCACCCCGCGGTGTGCCGCCCAGCTTCGCCATGTCGACGTGCCGTTGCCATAGACGGTCTTCGCGCACTGCGCCTGCTGCGCTCATCTCGCCTCCTCATGCTTGTCGCGCGAGCTATAGCCGCGCCATAGTCGGGCTTCAATCGTCGGCATTCTCCGGGGCCTCCATGCATAATCATCTCGAGCGCAATCTGATTGGCTATGGCCCCCATCCGCCGCACGCCCAGTGGCCCGGCGATGCCCGCATCGCGGTGAGCTTCGTGCTGAATTACGAAGAGGGCGGCGAGAACACGATCCTGAACGGCGATGCCGGGTCGGAGGTGTTTCTCACCGAGACGCCCGGTGGGACGCCGCTTGCCGGGGCGCGCGACCTTTCCACCGAGTCGATCTACGAATACGGCAGCCGCGCCGGCTTCTGGCGCATCCTGCGGCTGTTCCGCGAGCGCAACATGCGCTTCACCTCATGGGCGGTCGGCCGGGCGCTGGAGCTCAATCCGCTGGCCGGCAAGGCCATGGCGCAGGCCGGCCACGAGGTGGCGAGCCACGGCTGGCGCTGGATCAACTACAAGGATTTCACGCTCGAGCAGGAGCTGTTCCATATCCAGAAGGCGGTGAAGGCGATCACCGAATCGGCCGGCAAGCCGCCGGTCGGCTGGTATACCGGCCGCTTCGGCATGAACACCCTGTCGGCGGTCGTCAAGCACGGCGGCTTTCTCTATTCGAGCGACTCCTACTCCGACGACCTGCCCTACTGGGTGAGCGTCGACAACACGCCCCACCTGGTCATTCCCTACACGCTCGAGGTCAACGACATGAAATTCAGCGTGGCGCCGGGCTTCAGCTCGGGCGACGGCTGGCTGCAGGCGATGAAGGACGCCTTCGATGTGCTCTATGCCGAAGGGACGCAAAGCCCCAAGATGATGTCGATCGGCCTGCATTGCCGACTGGCCGGCCGGCCGAGCCGGGCGGCGACCCTGGCACGCTTCCTCGACTACGTCGCCTCCAAGCCCAACGTCTGGGTGGCGACACGCGAGGAGATCGCGCGCCATTGGATCGCAACGCACCCGGCGCGATAATGGAGATTGCGGCGCTTCCTGGTTTGACGAACCGCCGGTCACAAAAACGGTGTCATCCCGAGCGTAGCGAGGGACCTTTCCTGCTGCCTCAAAGGTCCCTCGCTACGCTCGGGATGACACCTTGTTTGTGGCTCGCGATACCCTCTACGGCCGCTGCAGCAGGTGGACGTAGCAGACGGCGCCGACACCCACCATGTGGGCGAGGCCGGTGCGGGCGCCGGCGTGCTGGCGGGGGCCGGCTTCGCCGCGCAGTTGCAGGGTGATCTCGCCGACCTGGCCGATGCCGGTCGGGCCGATGGGATGGCCCATGGCGATCAGGCCGCCGGACGGGTTGACGGCGCAGCGCCCGCCGATGTCGAGCGCGCCCTCCTTGAGGAGATGCACGCCCTGGCCTTCGGGGCAGAGACCGATATTCTCGATGTAGTGCAGCTCCTCGACGGTGAAGGCGTCGTGCAGCTCGATGATGTCGAGCTCCTGCGGCGACACTTGCGCTTCCCGCAGGGCAACCGTCGTGGTCTCCTTGGTCAGTACCGCGTCGAAGCCGAGGCCCGCCGCGTAGACGCGCTCGCTGCGCGCCGTCGAGCCGATCACGCGGATCGCCCGGCCGGCATCGAGGCCGAGGCGCCTGATGCCGTCCTCCGACGCCACGATCGCGGCGGCGGCACCTTCGCCGACCGGCGTGCACTGCAGGGCGGTGAGGGAGCCCGCGACCTTCTTGCCGCCCAGCACCTCGTCCAAGGTGCGTTCCTGCTGGCGCTGGGCATTCCTGTTCCTGGCGCCGTTGCGATGGTTCTTGACGGCGACACGCGCGATGTCCTCGAAGCTCACCTTGTGGCGATGGGCATATTCGTTGGTCAGCAGCGAGAAGTGCGTGAACTGCGCGATGGCGTCTTCGGCGAGATTGTCGATGCCGGTGCCGTCGCGCCGCACCGGGTTGCGCTTGTCGACGCCGACCGCCAGCGACACGTCGGCAAGTCCGCTCGCCACCTCGATGCAGGCCTGGCGGAAGGCGGTCGAACCGGACGCCGAGGCATTCTCGACATGGGAGAGCGGCACGCCGGTGGCGCCGAGATGGCGCAGCATCGGCCGTCCCGACGCCATGCCGAGCAGGGCCGTCGCCACATTGGCCGATTCGACGGCCGGCCAGTCGAGGTGGGCATCGGCCAGCGCCTCGCGGATGGCCGTCACGCCCAGGGTGACATAGGGCGTGTCGCTGGGGTTCTGGTAGCGATGCCAGCCGACGCCCACCACGTAGACGGGACGTAGATCCTTCAGGGTCCTGGCCATGCTCAGCCCTCCGGCTTGAAACGCAGATCGAGGATCGCCTGCCCGTCGTCGCCCGTGCCGACCGCGACGAGCGTCGTCGCCATCGCGGTGCCGGGCTCGACCTCGCGCGCCGCATCGACCAGCAAGGTGCGCACGACCGGCCCGTCGGCCAGCATGATCTTGCCGATGGTGAAGGGCGCGGGGCGCGCCTTGTCGGCATGGAGATGCACGACGGTCGAGGAGAGGAGCGTGCCGCGCCCCTGCAGCGTCATGGGCTGCAGGTCGGCGCCGTGGCGGCCGCAGACCTCGCAGCCATGGCCTTGCATCGGGAAGAAGACATGGCCGCAGGTGCAGCGGCCGCCCTGCAGGGTGCCGTCCGCGGCATAGAGCGTGGGCTTCAGGAGCGCTTCCATGGTTGGTGCTCTCAGAGGCTGCGGCCGATGATCTCTTTCATGATCTCGTTGGCGCCGCCGTAGATGCGCGCGACGCGGGCGTCGGCATAGGCGCGGGCGATCGGATACTCCCACATGTAGCCGTAGCCGCCGTGCAGCTGCAGGCAGGTGTCGACGACACGGCCGTAGGTCTCGGTCAGCCAGTACTTGCACATGGCGGCGGTGGGCACGTCGAGCTTGCCCTCGAGATGCAGTGCCGTGCAGTGGTCGAGGAAGGTGCGGGCGATCTTCACTTCGGTCTTGACCTCGGCGAGCTTGAAGCGGCTGTTCTGGAAGTCGATGATCGCCTTGCCGAAGGCCTTGCGCTCCTTGACGTAGTCCAGGGTCCAGCCGAGCACCGCTTCCATGGCGGCGACGGCGCCGATGCCGATCAGCAGCCGTTCGCGCGGCAGCTCCTGCATCAGATAGATGAAGCCGCGGCCTTCGTCGCCCAGCCGGTTGGTCACGGGCACGCGCACGCTCTCGAAGAAGAGCTCGGACGTGTCCTGCGCCTTCAGGCCGATCTTCTCGAGGTTGCGGCCGCGGCTGAAGCCCGGCCGATCGCCTTCGACCAGGATGAGCGTGACACCCTTGGCGCCGGCGGAGCTGTCGGTCTTGCAGATGACGATGATCAGGTCGGCATGCTGGCCGTTGGTGATGAAGGTCTTCTGGCCGCTGATGACGTAGTCGTCGCCGTCGCGCACCGCTACCGTGCGTACGCCTTGCAGGTCGCTGCCGGTGCCGGGCTCGGTCATGGCGATGGCGCCCACGACGTCGCCGCTCGCCATGCGGGGCAGCCACTTCTGCTTCTGCTCCTCGCTGCCGTAATGGAGGATGTAGCGGGAGACGATGTCGGAATGCACGCGAAAGCCCGGCCCCGAGTACACGCCGCGCGCCATCTCCTCGGCCATGACGTTGATCGTCAGGAAATCCGCGCCGCCGCCGCCATACTCGGCGGGGATGTCGGTCAGCAGCAGGCCGGCCGCGCCCGCCTTGCGCCAGAGATCGCGGCTCACGATGCCGTCCTTCTCCCATTGCGCGTGGTGCGGCGCGATCTCCTTCTCGATGAAACGACGCACGGTGGTGCGGAACTGTTCGTGGTCGGCGGTGTAGGTCGGAGCCAGCTGCATCGTCGCTTCCTCAAAGATATTTGTTGACCGACAAATAAATATTTGAGAGGCTCCTGTCAACAGGAGGGGATCCATGAGTGCGGCGACCGCACCTTCTGCCGCCGCAAAGCAGCGGCGCACCCAGGCCGAGCGGCGCGAGGAAGCCGAACGCTCGATCCTCGATGCCGCGGTTCGGCTGGTGGCGGAGAAAGGTCTCGACGGTTTCACCCTGGCCGATGCCGGCGAGGCGGCGGGCTACAGCCGCGGCTTGCCGGCGCACTATTTCGGCTCCAAGCCCGATCTTCTGGCGGCCGTCGCCCGCTACATCCGCGAATGGTTTTTCGCCAGGCTGGAAGCCCGCGTCGGCGGTCACCGGCGCGGCCTGGCGAACCTGATCGCCGGCATCGACGTCTACTTCGACGCCTGCCGCGACGATCGGACGATGCTGCGGGCCCTGCATACGGTCCTGAGCGGCGCGCTGCACAACCCGGTCATCGCCGACACCGTGGTCAAGCTGAATCGCGACGCGGTGAAATCCGTCGAGGTCGCGCTCCGCGCCGGTATCGCCAACGGCGAGATCCGCCGCAGCATCGACGTCGATGCCTGGTCGGTCCTGATCCTGTCCTCGATGCGGGGCGTCGTCACGCAATGCCTGATCGATCCCGACCCCCTCGACGTCTCGTCTCTGCGCAACACCTTCGTCACCGCGCTCAAGCGCAATCTCACGACCTGATGGACGGGTGCCTTGGCGCCCTTCGATCCCGGCTTCTCTCCTGCAATGTGAGTCCTACGAAATGAGTGACCGAATTCTCACCGAACGTCGCGGCCATATCCTGGTCGTCACCATCAACCGGCCCGAGGCGAAGAATGCCTTCGACTCGGTCTCCGCCCAGGCCATGCACGCCGCCATGGACCTGCTCGATGCGACCGACGAACTCTTCGTCGGTGTCGTCACCGGTGCCGGCGGCACCTTCTCGGCCGGTGCCGATCTCAAGGCGGTGGCGCGCGGCGAGCGGGCGGTCACCAGCCGCGGCGGCTTCGGCCTCTTCAAGCGTCCCCCGCGCAAGCCACTGGTCGCGGCGGTCGAAGGCTATGCCGTAGGTGGTGGGCTGGAGCTTTGCCTGTCCTGCGACCTGATCGTCGCGGCCCGCGATGCCAAGATGGGCCTGCCCGAAGTCCGGCACAACGTGGCGGCCGTGGGCGGCGGCTTGTTCCGGTTGCCGCGTCGCATTCCCTACCATGTGGCGATGGAGCTGGCCTTGACGGGCGGCTTCCGCGATGCCGCCTTCTTCGAGCGCTGGGGCCTGGTGAACCGCATCGCCGAGCCCGGGCAGGCACTGGCCGACGCGATCGCTCTGGCCGAGTCTCTCCTGGTCAATGGGCCGACCGCTCTTGCCGCGTCGAAGGAGATCATGTTCCAGTCGGCCAACTGGACCGATCAGGAGGGCTGGACCGAGCAGGCGCCGATCGCGGCAATTGCTTTCGAGGCCGAGGATCGTACCGAAGGGCTCCGCGCCTTTGCCGAGAAGCGCAAGCCAATCTGGAAGGGTCGGTAAAGCTCTGGAAGGGCCGGTAAGGCCGTGGAAGGGGCGTTAGGGCGGCCGCAGAAGCCGTCCCCCTGGAGAATGGAGGAAACGACGTGAACGACGACATCGCCAAGGCGCCCACAGGAACCACGATGACGTTGCGCGCCCTGGCGCGCTTTCCCGAGCGGCAGGCCTTCGGCTGGGATGGTGGCAGCCTGACCTACCGCGCGACCCTGGCGCTGATCGGTCGGCTGCAGGCGGCCATGGCGGCGGCCGGCCTGGCGAAGGGCCAGACGGCAGCCTTCCTCAGCGCCAACAGCGCGGAGACCTGGTGCGCCGGCATCGCGGCGCAGGCGCTGGGCCTCGTCGTGACCTGGCTGCATCCGCTGGGGGCGCTCGCCGACCATCTCGACGTCATCGACGATTCGGACGCCTCGGCGCTGATCGTCGATCCCAGGACGCATGCAGAGCGCGGCGGCGAGCTCGCGGCCAGGGCTGCCGATCGGCTCAAGGTCGTGCTCACCATGGGGCGGGCCGATTTCGGCCGCGACGTGATGGCCGCGGCGGAGAAGATCGGCGAGGCGACGGCGGTCGATCTCACCGATGCCGACGACTACGCCATCATCAACTATACCGGCGGCACCACCGGCAAATCGAAGGGTGCCATTCGTCGGCATCGCTCGACCGCGGCTTCCACTCTGGCGGTCGCCGCCGACTTCGAGTTCCCGACCGTGCCGCGCTACCTCGCGGCCGCGCCCATCACTCATGTCTCGGGCAGCAAGGTGCTGCCGTCGCTGCTGAAGGGCGGCACGGTGCATCTGATGAAGGGCTTCGATCCGGAGAAGTTCCTGGCCACCATCGAACGCGAGAAGATCAACTTCACGCTGATGGTACCGACGATGATCTACGTGACGCTCGATCATCCCAGGCTGGAGAAGACCGACCTCTCCTCGCTCGAGTTGATCCTCTACGGCGCCTCGCCGATGTCGCCGACGCGGCTGGTCGAAGGGCTGGAGCGGATCGGTCCGGTCTTCTTCCAGCTCTACGGCCAGACCGAATGCTATCCGGTCAGCGTGCTGAGCCGCGCCGATCACGACCCGAAGCGGCCCGAGCTGTTCGCCTCGTGCGGCGTACCCATCTCGTCCTGCAGCGTCACCCTGCGCGACGAAGACAACCAGGAAGTGGCGCCGGGGGAGGCGGGCGAGATTTGCGTGCGTGCCCCGCATGCGATGGAGCGTTACTGGAAGCGCCCGGAACAGACGGCCGAGACCTTCAAGGGCGGCTGGCTGCATACCGGCGACATCGCGCGCGCCGACGAGCGCGGCTATCTCTATATCGTCGATCGCAAGAAGGACATGATCGTCAGCGGCGGCTTCAACATCTTCCCGCGCGAAGTCGAAGACGTCCTGTCCTCCCATCCCGATGTTGCCATGGCGGCGGTGATCGGCGTGCCGCACGAGAAGTGGGGCGAGGCCGTCACCGCATTGATCGTCGCCAAGGCCGGCATGCGGCCGGAGGCCGAAGCGCTGATGCAGTTCGTGAAGGATCGCAAGGGCGGCACGCATGCACCCAAGCAGGTCGAGTTCGTGGACAGCCTGCCGCTTACCGCCGTCGGCAAGGTCGACAAGAAAGTGCTGCGCGCCAAATACTGGGCAGGACAGACGCGTCAGGTCGGGTAGCGAACACAACGCTCCTGCAACCCGCATGCCGAGAGTGAGTCTCGAAAGGTTCCCGACACGTTCCTGCTTCATCCAATTGTGATTTCAACGGGCACGCGGCGAGTTGGGGTTTACCTCGGTTGGCGAGTCGTGGCAGCTATGGGGGGTTGTGACTTTGCGCGCTGCCACCCTGACGGCTCTTCTCGCCACCGGCTTCGTCGGTTGCGGTTGCACCGGCACCAAAACTCCAGTCGCCACGGCAGCGCCTGCGGTCGATCCGCGTCAGCAGGACATCGACGTGCGCAAGGAAGAAGTCATGCAGCAACTGGCAACTTGCGAAAGCGGGAGCTGGGGATCGCATCAGCCGATTTACGGTGGACGCGGCGCCTATCACGGCCGCTTTCAATTCACGCCGCAGACCTACAAGACCTATGCGGCGCGCCACGACGGCACGGTGCTGACGACACGCGAAGCGATCGATGCGGCGCAGGACTACGACAAGGCGGCGAAGCTCGCGTCGTTCATGATCTTCGAGCTGGGCGAGACGTGGCACTGGCCGCTCTGCTCGCGCAAGCTCGGCATTCCCACCAAGGTCAAAGAGATCAACTCACTCTGAGGACGTCAGGCGGCGCGACGTCGACGCGTTGCGGCGGCCTTGCGGGCAGAGGCCGATCGCGCCTTCTTCGGCCGCGCCGCTGATGCGCGGCCACCCAGCTTGCCGCCCTTGTGCGACGAGACCTTGGTGTCTTTCTTGCCGCGACCCGAGCCGCTCTTGTTGCCGCCGCCGGTCTCCTTGTTGACCGTTGCCCAGGCCCGCCGCTCGGCCTCTCGACGCGAGACGCCGCGCTTCTCGTAACCTTCTTCGATGTGCTCGGCCTGGCGCCTTTGCTTGCCCGTATAGGCCGACTTGTCACCACGAGGCATGGGTTCCTCCTGCTGGGAACTACCCTGCAGAAGGAACGCACGATCGTTTCGGTGGGTTGCGCGATGGAGCGAGCGGCGTGAGGGCCGCGAACACGCCTCAGCGCAGCTCGCCGCAGAACTCCTGGATGCGCGTGCAGCCCTCCCGCAGGCTCGCCATGTCGGTGGCATAGGAGATACGGAAGTAGGGGCTCATGCCGTAGGCCGCGCCCTGCACAGTCGCGACATGCTTCTCTTCGAGAAGCGCCGCTACGAAATCGGTGTCGTTGACGATCCTGCGGCCGCCTTTGGTGGTCTTGCCGATGCAGCCGGCGAGGTTGGGGAAGACGTAGAAGGCACCCTCGGGCAGGTGGCAGGTGAGGCCCGAGGCGGCGCGCAGCATGGCCACGACCTCGTCGCGGCGGCCGCGATAGTCGTCGGCCCGTTCCTTCAGGAGATCCTGCGGACCGTTCAAGGCCGCGGTCGCCGCCGCCTGGCCGACGGTCGAGATGCCCGAGCCGATCTGGCCCTGCATGTTGGTCATGGCGGCGATCATGGGCCGTGGCCCGCCGGCATAACCGACGCGCCATCCCGTCATCGCATAGGCCTTGGAGGCGCCGTTGACGGTGAGGGTGCGGTCCTTCAATGCCGGTTCGACTTCAGCTGCGGTGCAGAACCCGAAATCGTCGTAGATCAGGTGCTCGTAGATATCGTCGGCCATCACCAGGACGTGCGGATGCTTCAGCAGCACGTCGCAGATCTGGCGCATCTCGGCGCGCGAACAGACCGCGCCGGTCGGGTTGTTGGGGAAGTTCAGCACCACCCATTTGGTCTTAGCCGTGATGACGGCCTCGAGATCGGCCGCGCGCAGCTTGAACTGGTTGTTCTCCGGGCAGGAGACCGGCACCGGCTTTGCGCCGGCCAGGACCGCCTGGTCGGCATAGGAAATCCAGCCTGGTGCGGGGATGATCACCTCGTCGCCCGGATTCACGCTCGCCATCAGCGCGTCGTACATGATCTGCTTGCTGCCATTGGAGACCATGATCTCCTCCAGCGCGTAGTCGAGCTTGTTATCGCGCTTGAACTTGGCGCGGATCGCCTCCTTGAGGGGGCGCACGCCGTCCTGCGGCGGATATTTCGTATCGCCGGCCAGCGCAGCCTTGTGGGCGGCGTCGATGGCATGGGCCGGCGTGGGAAAGTCAGGCTCGCCCGACGACAGGCCGATGACCTTCACACCCTGGGCACGCAGTTCCCGCACCTTGCGGGTCATCGCGGCCGAGGCCGACACCTTCACATTCTTGAGACGGTCCGAAACTTCGAACATATATCCCCACTTCTTACTTCTTTTTCGCGCCGCTGCTTTTGCCGCCGCCGCCATAGACGATCGTGAGAGCGATGCCGCCCAGGATCGCCACCGATGCCAGGAGCAGTCGCGACGTGATCGGCTCGGCGAGTAGCACCACCCCGCCGAGCGCAGCAATGGCCGGCACGCAAAGCTGGATTGTCGCCGCCGACGTCGCCGACAGCGCCGGCAGGGCGGCGTACCAGAGAATGTAGCCCAGGCCGGAGGTCACCGCGCCGGACAGCACGGCATAGAACATGCCCAGCGGATCGGATGTTGTCTGGCCTGCCGTCAGCAGGCTCATCGCGGCGGCGAAAGGCACAGCCCGGATGAAATTGCCGGCGGTCGCCGTCGTCGGATCGCCGGCGCCGCGCCCGAGTAGTGAATAGACGCCCCAGGCGGCGCCGGCGGCCAGCATCAAGGCGGCCGCGAGATAGGGCGGCGCGGCAAGGCCGGGCAGCAGCAGCCAGACGAGACCGCCGACGGCCACCAGCACGCCGACCAGCCGCAGGCCCGAGAGGCGCTCGCCTGCTGCGAGTCCGTAGCTCGTCATCGTGAGCTGCACGCCGCCGAACAGCAGCAACGCGCCGGTCGCCGCGGTGAGGTCGCGATAGGCGAAGGAGAAGGTGATCGCGTAGGCGAACAGGGCGGCGGCCATCGGCCAGCTTCCGGCGGCGAGTGGCCGCACGCCGCGGCGGCGCAGGAGCAGCAGCAGGACCAGGGCGCCCGAGGCCAGCCGGACCGAGGTGAAGCTCGCGGCATCGATCGCCGTGTCGCGCAGCGCAATACGGCAGAGCAGCGAGTTGCCGGCGAAGGCCAGCATCGCGAAGGTCGTCAGGAGCGCGATGCGCGGCGCTCCGGTCGGCAAAGGCACTTCAGGCTGCCAGCTTGTAGAGCTTCGCGGCGTTGTCGCGCGTTACCTTGCGGCGAATGTCGGCGCTGACGCCCGCCAGTTCGCGGTCGAGGAATTCCTGCGAGTCCGGCCAGATGCCGTCGGGATGGGGGAAGTCGGAGCCCCACATCACGTTGTCGATGCCCAGCAGGTCGAACAGCCGCACGCCCACCGGATCGGTCTGATAGGTCGCGTAGAACTGCCGGTGCCAGTATTCCGAAGGCTTCATCTTGAGGTCGAGATCCTTGAACTGGTCCTCCCATTCGAGGTCCATGTGCTGCAGCACATAGGGGATCCAGCCGAGCCCGGCTTCGCCGATCACGATCTTGAGGTTGGGATAGCGTTCCGGTGCACCGCTGAAGATCAGCGACATCAGCATGTAGCCCATGTGCATCTGGAAGTTGGTGATGTGGGCGGCGAAGGCACGGCGCTGCACGAAGACCGGCATCTTGCTCGTGTCGGGCGAGCGGCCGCCGATCGTGTGGAAATGCACCGGGATGCCGGTCTCGTGGGCGAGCTGCCACAGCGGTTCCCAGAAGGGATCCCAGAGCGGCGTCATGTCGGGCTTGTTGGCGACGTCGAAGCCCCTGACGCCGCGAACTGCACAGCGCCGCGCTTCGGCCACCGCCACGTCCATGTCGTGGTTGGGAATGTTGGCAAGGCCGATCAGCCGGTCGGGCGCGGCGCGGCAGAAGTCGTGCAGCCAGTCGTTGTAGATGCGCAGCACTTCGGTTGCGGCTTCGGGATCGTTCAGCCGGCCGCTCGCGCCCAGGATGCCGTACAGCACCTCGGCCTGCACGCCGTCGCGTTCCTGATCCTTGAGGCGAAGCTTCACGTCGGTCAGGCGGCGGATGCCCTTGCGTCCATCGTCGTAGAGGCCGGTCGAGGCCATGCGGTCGGAGCGGTGGATCACGCCCGGCACATATTCGCGGCCGGCCGACCCCATGCCGTTCACCAGCCCGAACTTGGCGCCCTTGACGCTGGTCCATTCCGGCCCCTTGGGACCGTCGACCACGTAGGGCATGCGCTCCTTGAGGGCAGCAGAGGCATTGGCCGTGAAGAGATCCGGCGGCAGCCAGATCAGGTCGACATGTCCATCGGCGGAAATGACGTCGTAATTCATCGCGTTCCTCCCGAGCCCTTGTTCTTTTAGAGTGCGCCGCCGCCAGAACCGCTGCAATGGAAAGACGATGAACGAGACCGAGTGGCTTGCCGAGTTTGCGTCCGCGCTGAAACGCTTCGATGTCGAAGGGGCTGCGTCCCTGTTCGCCGAGGAGTGCTATTGGCGCGATCTCGTCGCCTTCACCTGGAACATCACGACCCTGGAGAGCCGCTCTGCGGTCTCTCGCATGCTGAAAGCACGGTTGGGTGATGTGGAGCCTAGCTCATGGAAAGCCGGTGATCGTCCGGGCTGGTTCACGTTCGAGACGCGGCAGGGCCGCGGCACGGGTCACCTGCGGCTGAAGGACGGCAAGGCCTGGACACTGTTCACTGCGCTCACGGAACTGAAAGGGTTCGAAGAGAAGAGCGGTTCGTCCCGCGACATCGGCACCCAGCACGGCGCCTTCCGCAATCGCGTGACCTGGACCGACCGTCGCCGCGCCGATGCCAGCGAGCTGGGCTACGACCGCCAGCCCTACGTGCTGATCGTCGGCGGCGGGCAGGGCGGCATTGCGCTCGGCGCCCGCCTGAAGCGGCTCGGCGTGCCGGCGCTGATCATCGACCGCAACCCGCGCCCCGGCGATGCCTGGCGCAGCCGTTACAAGTCGCTCTGCCTGCACGATCCGGTCTGGTACGACCATCTGCCGTACCTGCCGTTTCCCGATCACTGGCCGATCTACACGCCCAAGGACAAGATGGGCGACTGGCTCGAGTCCTACACGAAGATCATGGAGCTCGATTACTGGTCGAAGGCGCCGTGCCGGCAGGCGTCATGGGACGAAGCCACAGGCAAATGGACCGTGACGGTCGATCGCGACGGCCAGGAGGTCGTCCTACAGCCGACCCATCTGGTGATCGCGACCGGTATGTCGGGCTTTCCCGAGATCCCGAACTTTCCCGGCCGCGAAACCTTCCGCGGCGCGCAGCACCACTCCAGCCGTCATGCCGGCGGCGAAGCCTGGGCGGGCAAGCGCTGTGTCGTCGTGGGCTCGAACAATTCCGCGCACGACATCGCGGCCGATCTCTGGGAACACGGCGCCGAGGTGACCCTGCTGCAGCGCTCGCCCACCCTGGTGGTGCGCGCCGACACTCTGGCGCGCTATCGCCCGCTCTACTCGGAGGAGGCGGTGGCGTCGGGCATCACCACGGAGATCGCCGATCTCACCACGGCGTCCCTGCCGTACGGCGCGCTGGCGTCGCTGTCGCAGCCGGTCGTCGCCAAGATCCGCGCCGAGGACGCCGATTTCTATGCGCGACTGGAAGCGGCGGGCTTCCAGCTGACCTTCGGCGAGGACGCGACCGGCATCGGGCCGATGTATCTGCGGCGCGGCTCCGGCTACTACATCGATGTCGGTGCGTCGGAGCTGATCGCCGACGGCCGCATCAAGCTCAGGTCCGGCGTCGAGATCGCGCGGCTCACCGAGACCTCGGTCGTGCTGAACGACGGCAGCGGGATCGACGCCGACCTCGTCGTTTACGCCACGGGCTACGGCTCGATGAACCAGTGGGCGGCCGAGCTGATCTCGCCCGACGTCGCCGACAAGGTCGGCAAGTGCTGGGGCCTGGGCTCCGGCACGGCCAAGGATCCCGGCCCCTGGGAGGGCGAGCTGCGCAACATGTGGAAGCCGACGGCACAGGAGAACCTGTGGTTCCACGGCGGCAACCTGATGCAGTCGCGCCTCTACTCGCTGTTCCTCGGCCTGCAGCTCAAGGCCCGCCTGGAAGGCCTGCCGACGCCGGTCTATGGCCGCGCGCCGGTCCATCACAAGGCGTGAATTCCGAAGGACGTTTCGCAAGGTCGCGACGTAGACTGAAGCGCATGCAACTTTTCTCACGCCGCTCGACCCTGGTGTTCGTGCTGCTCGCCGTCACCGGCTGCTCGCCCTACATGGGCGAGCCGAGGGTGCCCAGAACCGATTTCCGCGCGACCCTGGAGGGCGCGAGCGTCGTGCCGCCGGTCGAGACCAAGGCGAGCGGCTGGTTCGAGGCGGTCTATCGGCCCTCGACCAAGGTGGTGGAATATCGCCTCAACCTGGTCGGCCTGAGCGGGCCGGTGACCATGGCCTATCTGCACGGGCCGGCGCCTGCCGGGCAGAACGCCCCGCAGGTCGTACCCATCAATCCGCCGTTCTATTCCGACGGCTCGACGATCAGCGACGGCGTGACGCTCACCCGGGAGCAAGCCGACGAGCTGCTGGCCGGCAACTGGTACATCAGTGTCCGCACGGCCAAGTATCCCGAAGGCGAGATCCGCGGCCAGATCGTGGCGCAGAAGAAGTAGCGTCCTTCAGGACGCCGTACCGTCGAGCTTCCAGCCGATCCAGTCGCAGAGGCCGCGGCCCATCACGTCTTCGAGGTCGGCGCCGCGAAGCCATGGCAGCTCCTCAGTGAAGAAGGTCACGCACTGGCGATAGCTGCAGGGCATGCGGGTGATGTCGGTGCCCCAGAAGAAGCGCTTGGGACCGAAGGCATCGAAGATGCGGTGCAGGCCGTCCTGGATGTTGCGGAAGGGATAGCCCTGGGTCGAGTAGTGCGGCGCCCCGGTGGCCTTGATCGCGACATTGGGCAGCCTGGCCAACGCCACGAGCTTGTCGAGATGGATGAAGGCCGCGTCGTCCTGGCCGTGCCGGTTCAACCCGCAATGGTCAAGGATCAGCCGGAGATCGGGGTAGCGCTCGGCAATGCCGCGGAACGTTTCGAGGAACAATCCGCCCAGCATGGCGATCGGCAGGCCTTCTTTGGCGGCGGCCGGCCAGACCCAGTCGAGCGTGCCGTCGTGCAGCCACTTCTGCTGTTCTTCGGTCAGCAGCGCCCAGCGCAGGCCCATCATGCCGGGCTGCTTGCGCCAGCCCTGGATCAGCGCGCGGTTCTCCGGCTTGTCGGGCGCGAACTGCCCCATCACGGCGAAGCGCTGCGGATATTTCTTGGCGGCCGCGACGGCGACGGCATTCGAGTCGGGATCCCAGCTGTAGGGGGGATGGATCAGTGCGGCATCGACACCCGCCTCCTCCATTTCCTTCAGGCATTCCTCGGCCGTGAATTGCGGCACCTTGCGGTGGAGCCCATTGGGCGGCACGACGGTCTGCGACCAGAGATGAACCTGTGCGTCGACGATCTTCATGATGGTCCTTTCAGTTCGGCGTCGGCGCGGCGGGATCGAGCAGCTTCTCGCGCTTCAGCTCGGACCACAGGTCGGCCGGGATCTTCACGCCGAGATGCGCCTGGTTCTGTGTCACTTCAGCTACGCTGAGCGCGCCCGGAATCACCGAGCAGACGGAGGGATGAAACAGCGGAAACTGCATCGCCGCCGCCGCCAGCGGAACCTTGTGGCGCGCGCAGACCGTTTCGATCCGTTGCGCCTTGTCGATCAGCGATGCCGGTGCGGCGGCATAGTCGTGCGTGGCGCCGGGCTTCACGTTGCCGGTCAGGATGCCGGAGTTGTAGGGACCGCCCAGGATCACCGACACACCGCGTCTCTGGCATTCCGGCAGGAACTCTTCGAGCGCGCCCTGCTCGAGCAGGGTGTAGCGGCCGGCCAGCAGCATGCAGTCGAAATCGCCTGCGCGAATGAAGCGCGTGCTGGTGTCGGCCTCGTTGATGCCGACACCGATGGCCGAGATGACTCCGGCCTTGCGCAGCTCGTCGAGGGCGCGGAAGCCGGACTCCATCACCGTCTTGAAGCGTTCGTCGAGGATCTTGCGATCCTTGATCGTCCAGAAGTCGACATCGTGGACCAGGGCGATGTCGATGCGGTCGAGCCCCAGACGCAGGTGCGACTGCTCGAGCGAGCGCATCACTCCGTCGTAGGTGTAATCGAATTGCGGCACGAAGCCCGGCAGGCCGTTCTCGCGAAATTCCTGGGGCAGCGCCTCGCCGGGTTTTCTCGCGTGCATGACGCGGCCGACCTTGGTCGAGAGCACGTAGCTATGCCGCGGCTTCTCGCGCAGCCCCGCGCCCATACGCAGTTCGCTGCGGCCATAGCCGTAGAAGGGCGAGGTGTCGAAATAGCGGACGCCGGCCTGGTAAGCGGCGTCGGTGAGGCCGACCGCCTCGGCGTCGGAAATGGTGGCGCGGAAGCCACCCATCGGTGCGCCGCCGAGACCCATCTCGGTGACGGTGAGTTGGGTCTTTCCGACCTTGCGGCGCTCGAGCGTCGTCACGTCTGTATCCTCCGAGAGCGGGGCGTTTCCTCCAGGGTTGCGGCAGAGTACGAATTGGCCAACGCCTACGCCACAGGAGACGACATGACCGACGAGCGCCTGGTTCTGCATGGCAGTTTCACGTCGAGCTCGAGCTACAAGCCGATGCTCTTTCTCGCGCTCTCGGGCCTGCCGTTCTCCTTCCGCACCGTCAACTTGAAGAACGGCGTGCAGAAGCAGCCGGAGCATTTGGCGCTCAACCGTTACGGCCAGGTGCCGGTGCTGCGCCATCGCGGCCTGGTACTGGTGATGTCGAACGTGATCCTCGACTACCTGGCGCGAACGACCGGTCATTTCGAGCCCGCGACCGAGCAGCAGCGCTGGCAGGCCCGCGAATGGCTGGCCTGGGAGAACGATGCCATCACCAACGTGGCGCGGGTCCGCCACTTCGCCCGCTTCCGGCCCGACGTTTCCCGGGAGATCGTCGATTTCTTCCGCCCGCAGGCCGAGGCGGCGCTCGACTTCGCCGACAGGTCGCTCGCCGGCCGGCAGTGGCTGGTGGGCGATGCCTGCTCGATCGCCGATATCGGCTGCTGGGGCCGCATGGTGTTCGCGGCCGAAGGCGGCCTGTCGATCGACGCCCGCCCCAATCTCGCCGCCTGGCGGGACCGGCTGATGGCAATGCCGGGTTTCGCGCTGCCCTACGATCTCATCCCGAAGAAGGATACCGAGTTCGACGGCTCGGCAGTGCACGTCTAGCGCCTCAGTTGGTCGGGATGATCCTGATGCCGCGTGCGAAGGCGTCCGCCGTCTCCAACTGCTGCGGCTTGCTGCTGGCGGCTACGAGCTTCGAGATCGAGGCGATGTAGCCCTTGCCAACGCGCAGCAGCGTCAGGGTCATGTTGAGCTCGACGCCGGCGTCGTTCTTCTTCCGTCCGGCATAGGTGAAGCCTTGAAGGCCCGAGTTCGAGGCGGGCGTCTTGCCGGCCAGCAGCTCGGCCTTGGCCACCTTCATGATCTCGCCGGCGAGGATGTCGAGGTCGGCCTCGACCTTGGCGAGGCTCAGCGAAAAACCGGCGCTGCGATCGGCCGCGCCGATCAACAGGTTGCCCACGCCGTCCTCCTTGACGAGCCAATCCTCGGGGACCTCGAGCTGGAATGCCGGCTCGCCCGCATTGGGAAAGCGGACCGTCTTGGCCTCGGCCGACAGGCCGAGAACAAGGGCGAGGCCGAACGCGGCGGCGACGAATGCTCGGCGGATCATGTGACCTCCTAGGCGGCCGCCTGCTGGGCGGTGGGGCCTTCGCTCATGGTCGTGGTGCGGCGCATGTCGCGCACGATCGTGAGATCGTCGAAGCGGCGCACGCGGTGCATGGTGGTGCGATTGTCCCAGATCACGAGATCGTGCCGTGTCCAGCGATGGACATAAACGAATTCGGGCCGCGTGGCGTGCTCCATCAGGTCGCGCACGAAAGCCATGGCCTCGGGACGCGGCCAGCCGACGATGGCGCCGATATGAGCCGACAGCAGCAGTGACTTGCGCCCCGTGACGGGATGGGTACGCACCAGGCGGTGCCGCACCGGGCGCATGGTGATGCGCTCGTCGTCGGTGAAATCGGTGAAGCCCAGCTGGCCGCGCGAATAGATCAGGGAGTGTTCGCAGATCAGCGGCTCGATCTCGGCCTTTGTCGCTGCATCCAGCGCGTCATAGGCCGCGCGCATGTCGGCGAACTCGGTGTTGCCGCCTTGCGTCGTGACGATGCGGCCGCTCAGGAACGAGTAGCGCGCCGGCACGACACGGAAGGTGGCGTCGGAATGCCAGAGGCGGTTGCCCAGGGCCGCCATGCGGCGACGATCGTCGCGCTCCAGGCGTCGGTTGTCCTTGTCGAGGTTGGAGACGTCGGCGAAGGCGGCGCCCAGGCGCAAGGTCGTTGCCGTCAGGGTCGTGTTGGCGCCTTCCTGCAGGGGGCCGAAGTTTCGCGTGAAGGCGAGCTGCTCGGCGTCGGTGATGTCCTGGTCGGGCAGCACCAGCACGGCATGGCGATCCATGCCCGCTTCGAGGGCGGCGATCTCTGCCGCGCTCTGGGGCCGGCGCGCATCGATGCCGGTCATGACGGCACCGATCGTGGGATGAAGCGGACGCGTCTCGATCGACAAAGGAGCCTCCTCAGCAGGCTCCCCTGTGCCGGACAGCCCTAACGAAGTGCAGCCGCGATGTTACCACCGTCGACGGTGATGACAGCGCCCGTTGTCTTCGCCGCTTTGGCAAGCGAAACGAAGGCCTGGGCGACGTCGTCGGCCGTGACTTCGAGGCCGAGCAGGTTGCCGCCCATGTAATCGGCTTCGCTGAGCCCGCGCGCCTTGGAGCGCTGGGCGATCATGTCGTCGGTCAGCAGGCCCGAGCGGATGCGGTCGGCATTGACGGCGTTGGACCGGATGCCGTCGCTGCCGTAGTCGAGGGCGTACTGGCGGCTGAGAAAGAGCGTTGCCGCTTTCGGCAGTCCATAGGGGCCGAAGTCGGTGCCGGGATTGACCGCCTGCTTGGAGGCGTTGAACAGCAGGCAGCCGCCCAGCCCCTGTGCCTTGAGGACGCGCACGGCATTCTGCGCCACGCTCTGATGGGCCCAGAAGTTGAGCTCGAAGCTCTGGCGCAGCACGGCCTCGTCGACCTCGCCGATCTTGCCCTGCCAGGCCGCACCGGCGTTGGAGATCACGATATCGACGCCGCCATAGGTCGCGGCGATCTTGTCGAAGGCGGCGCGCACCGCCTTGGGGTCGGTGACGTCGCAGGCGATGGCGAAGCCCTTCACCTTGGAGACGTCGCGATCGAGGACGGCGACTTCGGCGCCTTCGCGCGCGAAGGCTGCGGCCGTCGCCGCGCCGATTCCCGAAGCGCCGCCGGTCACGACCGCGATGCGCCGCGCCAGGGGCTTCTCCGCCGCCGCACTGAGCTTGGCCTGTTCCAGCGACCAGTACTCGATGTCGAAGATGTCCGGCTCGGGGATGCACTGGTAGGTGCCCAGCCGCTCGGCATCGGCGACGACGGCAACCGTCGTCTCGGCGAGGTCGGCGGCGATCTTGGCGTCCTTCGAGCTATTGCCAACGCCGAACAGGCCGAGCCCCGGCACCAGCACGACGCGCGGAATCGGATCCAGCTCCTTCTTCGGCACGAGCTGCTGGGCGTTATGGCGCGCGAAGTAGGCGTGATAGGCGCCGACATAGGAGTCGAGCGCGGCCTTCGCTTCCTCGGCGAAGAGGTCGAGCTTGCCGGCTTGCGGTGCCGGCGCCACGAGCGGCACGCCCTTGGTGCGAATGGCGTGATCGGGCGTCACCGGCCCTTGCTGGCTGTAGCGCGCGATCTCTTTGCCGCCGACATAGGCCAGGATGTCCGGTCCGGTGCGGAACTCGAAGACGAAGCGCTGCGCGGCCTCGCGGCCGCCTGCCTTGGCTGGCTGCGACAGCAACCCGCGCAGGATCGGCGCCACTTCGGCGGCCGACGCGATGTCCTTGGGTAGGGTGGCGCCGGGAAAGATCTTGCGCGTTTCCCTGGCCAGGCGCTTCTCGGCCAGGGTCACGAGATCGATCATGCGGACATAGGCCTCTTCGGCCGTGGCGCCCATGCTGAAGATGCCGTGCTTCAGCAGCACCAGCCCTTCGACGTCGGGGTTCGCGCGCGCGATCTCGTCGGTCTTCTTGGCCAGCGCAAAGCCCGGCATGACATAGGGCGCCAGCGCCGCGCGGCGGCCGAACACGTCGCGCGCCAGCGCCTCGCCGTCGGGCTGGTCGGTGAGCGACAGCACGGCGTTGGAATGCGTATGGTCGATGAACTTGTGCGGCAGGAAGGCGTGCAGCAGGGTCTCGACCGATGGGTTGGGCGCCTTGCTGTCGAGCAGGTTGGTGCGCTGGACATTCACCATGTCCTCGTCCGACAGCGCCTGCAGGCTTCGGAGCTCACGCAACGGATCGAGGCGCACCGCCGGCAGGCCGGGGGCCTCGATGGTGCCCATGTCCCAGCCGCTGCCCTTGACGCAGAGCACGTCGATCGCGCTGCCGGTGATGTCGGGCAGGCGCGTCTTCACCGAGGTGTTGCCGCCGCCATGCAGGACGAGGCGCGGCTCGCCGCCCAGCAGCCGGGTCGTGTAGACGCGCAGCGCCAGGTCTTCGCCGATGCCCTTCGCCGCATGCTGGGCGATCGCCGCCTTGGCGTCCTGGTCGGACCAGAGATTATCCATGCCGAAGCCCTACTCCCCCGGCTCGATGCCGGCATCCTTCGCGATCTTCACCCAGGTCGCGATCTCCTGCGCCTGATAGGGCTTGAACTGCGCGGGGTCGCGCGGCTCGACGGTGAAGCCGAGCTTGTCGATCTTCTCGACGGTCTCGCGCTTGCCGAGGCTCTTCAAGATCTCGGCCGACAGACGATCGAGGATGGGCTGCGGCGTGCCCGCGGGCGCGAAGAAGGCGGCCCAGGAGGCGGCATTTGCATCCTTCACGCCCTGCTCCTCGAGCGTGGCGACCTCGGGAAGATGCGGGTTGCGCTTGGGGCTGCCCAACGCCACGGCGCGAATCTGGCCGGACTTGATCTGGGCCAGCACGCTGGGCAGCGTCGAATTGGAGAGGTCGATGCGGCCGCCGACCAGGTCCTGCACCAGCGGCGGCGCGCCGCGATAGGGGACGTGGGTCATCTTGGTCCCGGTGCGCGCCATGAACAGCTCGGTCGAGAGGTGCGAGCCCGAGCCGATGCCGGTCGAGCCGTAGTTCAGTTCGCCAGGTTTGGCCTTGGCCAGAGCGATGACGTCCTGGATGGACTTGGCCGGCAAGTCGTTGCGCACGACGAAGACATGTTCGAAGGCGCCGGCCCCGGCCAGCGGCGCAAAATCCTTCACCGCGTCGTAGCCCGGATCCTTCAACATGAACATGTTGTTGCCGTGCGTCTGGTTGTTGCCGAAG